>OKSF01000120.1_pt1 | contig 70414 bp, 78 predicted proteins | sample 1606061 | NCBI WGS metagenome assembly OKSF01 (sample SAMEA3541567, study PRJEB24748) | human gut metagenome | biome: human gut; feature: human-associated habitat; material: faeces | place: China | collected 2012
AAAAAGACACGATAAATAAAGGATTGTTACCCTTTATGTGCAAAGGACGAGCCTTTTTGAAAAGAAATGATATTGTACTTTTTTATCAATTCATTTAAGTCTTTATTTTTTTCTAATAAATATAATTTTTCAGATGTTGAGGGTAAAAACAAGTGGAGATATGGATGTAGATTTTTTATTTTTGAATTAATAAAAATTTGTCTCATTTCACTTTTATTCTTCAAGCATTCATTGATACATAAATTTAAAAGGATGTTAAAAAACTTTTTTTGATCGGCTAATTCTAAAAAAGAAAAATCAGTATATAAAAGTGAACAACGGATATGAATGTTATTCTTCCTCATAATTTCTAATTTATTATTAATTAGAATGTTTAAAATGTATGATCCAGTTGAGATCGAATTAAACTCTGAAAAAGTTTTATTAGATAAATTTTCTATTTGGGTAGATAGCTCAGTATATTTTTTTTCTTCTATTAACTTGTTTAAAATAACGTAGCTATGTAATAAGGTATGTAGCAAATTATAATTATTATTATATTGATTAGACAATAATTTGTACTCTAATTCGTTTTTTTCTTTGAGTTGTTTTTCCTTTAATAATTGTTTTTCTAAGTTGATTGTGTTTAACATTTTATAAAAATAAAATAAAGTAATAACATTTGAAAGAACGAGAAGTATAAAACATATAAGAACAATTGTATTGTTTAGAACTAACGAGTAATAGTTTGATATATTCATGAAAATTAATATTGTAGAAAAAGGAACTATTAATATTTTCCATGATTTTAGCTGGAAAGAATCTGGTAAATATGTCTTTTTTAGATAAACAAATATGTTTGCAAACATCAAAAATATAAGATTAGATAGAATTAATGCTAAAGAATATTTTGGAGATGCAATATTATTGTATGGACCAAAATCAAATAATAGATACATTATTACCATAGAGATGAATTCAGCTAAAGAACCAAAAATTAAAGAAAATGAACTTATCAGCAATGCTTCGTAAAATGAACATTTAAAGCTATAAGAAAGTAGTAAGAAAAAATTTATAATTGTGACAATTGATGCAAAATGATTTGGGCCATTATAATTTGACATACACTGAATTAGAAAAATAAAAATGTATATTATAGTATATTTAAAAATAGATCTTTTTTTGAAATCTAATGTGAGCCAGCCAATATAAAAAACAATTAAGAAATTAAAAAGATTTGACAGTACCATACCAAAATTCATATTTTTACCTCGATAGTGATTCAATATACCTTTTTTTAAATGCTGTTTTGCAGTTTCTTGATATTGGTAAGGTATCCCCATTAGACATATAAACATCTTGATTAGAAAAGCCACTAATATACGTTAGATTTATAACAAATGATTTGTGAATTTTGAAGAATGTATCTGTTTGTAATCGATTATCCCAGTCTTTCATTGTTAATGAGGTAGCTAAGATTTTTCCATTGGTAAAGTGTATTCTTGTTTTTCTATCATACACATCGATATAGATAATTGAGTTATACAGTATTTTTGTATTGGATATACTTTCTTCAAAAAAACCATCATATTTTTTAGTTATCCATGAAATCAACTCTTCTAATTCTATATTAAATTCAATAGGATTTAATGGTTTTAAAAAATAAGCATCAGCGTGAACTTTATAACCCTGAATTGCATAAATACCATAAGAGGATGTAATAATAATTCTACAAGAATGAATGATTTTGTTTATTTCGAGTCCTATATCAATTCCGTTTTCTTCGTTTAGTTCTATATCTAAAAAAAGTAAATCATATTGATTGATATTATTTAATAGGTATTGCTTTGAAGGACATATATTAATTTCAAATTCTATACTGTTTAATTTCGCGTAACTATTTAAAAGATTTTTTAAAATTTGGATATCCTCTAAGCTGTCATCATAAATCAAAACTTTCATAAAAACTCCTTAATTCAAAATTCAAAAATGTTATTTTTTAATTGAATAACATTCGTATTTTACCACATAGCAAATTTAATAAACAGAACAAGGATGCATAAAGAATTATAGCTGCATATTTCTTATTTATGGTAAAAAATAAGCAAAAAGCAAAAACTTCAATAACAATAGTAAGTAATGCTTTTTGTTTAAATGTTTTCTTTTCCTTCTCACACAACTTTTTATTTGGGTGATCAACTGGTCCGATTAAGTATACAATAATGAAAAACAAAAGAAAGACAATTAGTCCACATTTAAAAAAATACATATTATCTATTAATGCAATATTAATTGAAACTGGCAAGACAATAGTAATTATGATAGAAAATAAAATAGAAAAAAAAGTACAAAGAATGGCGTTATTGAAATGGAACCCACCTAAGTGTTTACGATAGGGAATGAAAGAAATAATAAAAATAATAAAATTTATGATTGAATGTGTAAATGCAGATAGGGGAATCATAATAATGAGAAATATAAAGTATTGCTTAAAAGCGTACCAACCATAGTCAAATACATCCTTCTCAATGTTCACTTGAGATTTATTTAGATTTCTATATATTATGTCTTTCATTTAGATACCTCATTACTTTTTTCAAAATACTTTATTAAACTTTTTAACAGTTCATAACCTTCATTATCTAAACCAAACGGATTTAACTCATATTCTACATCAGGATTAATTAAAAAATCTGGAGTTACGTAACAACATGTGCAAATTACTTTTATATTTTCTGGAGTAGGAGTGGTAATGCCTTGTTCCCAATTATGAATGGTTAATCTAGAGACATGAAGTTTTTTTGCAAATTCAGTTTTCTTTAGATGTAATATTTCAACTCGTAAATATTTGATTTTATCTGGTAAATCCATATCCTACTCCTTTTCTAGAGCTAGCATTTCAAGATAAAGCTGTTTAATTTTCAATTGCTGGGATACAGGAAGTTTGTTTAATCGTAGACCTTTTCTTTGTTCCCCAAAGAGAATGATATTTGGCCGAGTATCCAGATATTTGCATAAGTTAATTAAATTGTCGTAAGACAAAGCACCTATACCTTTTTCCCAATTCTTAATAGTTTGGATGTCTACATTCATCTTGATTGCTAACTCTTTTTGAGATATCTTCTTAGCTTCTCTAGCAACTTTTAAGCCATTATTTTTTTTCATATAACACTCCTATTTTATTCATGAACTTATTTTATTATTATTTTTATGACATGTATTTAACACTAAATTTTAATGTCGAATATCTATATACATAAGTTATAAAATATGTATATTGCTATATTAAAAACTAAATTTGTTCTTACATCTTAAGCAAAAATCTTACATGTTGGGAAAAGTCAATTACTTTATTTTAGTTTCATGATAATCTTTTCTTGGGAGGAATAAATATGATGGAAACCATTTATAATAAGTTCTGTAAACTTTTTTCTTCATTAATTTCAAAACTTGCGATTACTACAGTTAATAGTGCTTGTATGATGGGACTTGGACAACCAGTCGAGCCAGAAAGTTTACAGAGATTTAAAGTTAATCAATAGTTAGCATTTTAAAATTCGAGTTCAAAAATGAATTTTATGAACAAAAGCTCTTTTCAAAATCAGTAATTGGAAGGAGTTTTTTTATATGAGTCATATATTCATCTAAATATGTATTTAACTTTGCAATCATAATATGTGTTTATATTTATTATCTATAAATAATAAAATCGATTTGAATCTTTATGTGATTCTATATTTTCTAAATTTAGAGAGCGAGTTTGTAAGAGAACTTGCTCTTTTTTTATGTGCTTTTGAATTGCATATCAAGACTTCAAATAAAGATCCTCCTCACTCCTTTCTTTTATTCAAAAAAGAAAGGAGTGAATAAGGTGAAGAATGATTATAATCGATACGATTTTTGGACAGAAAAACATGATGAAAAACTTGAATATTACATGATAGTGGAGGACAAAAAAGTGCGGGTACCTAGAAAGGTGTTTTTAGTATGTCAGAACAGTTATCGGAAGATGCTCAGAGATTCAAAGAATGATAAGAACATATGCCATTTTTCTGATCTTTCACAAGCTGAAAAATATCAAATTAACAAGATTTCAGAAGAGGTGAAAATAAACGGATGGTATAGAAAATATGAATTAAGACAAGCATTAAGCAAACTCAATGATCAGGAACAATACATCATCCAAGAAATCTTTTATAAAGGCCATTCTGAACGGGAGCTAGCAGAAAGGATGGGACTTCCAGAAAAGACATTGAATAATCATAAACATAAGATTCTTCAAAAATTAAGAAAAATAATGGCTGAAAAATAGAAATAGTTTCCCTTCTTTAAGTGAAAGGGATAGCCCTTTAAAGGAGGAAACTATGCGAAAGAGAAAAGTATGGATATATGCACGTGTATCTGAACCGACTCAAAGAAATTTAATTTTTTATCAGAAGGATTTGTTATGCAGCTTGGCAGAACATATGAATCTTGAAGTTTGTGGCTTTGTACATGAAATAACAAAGGGAAGCACTCTAAATACAAAGGGTATCAGAGATATTCTGGTTCATGTAAGAAGAAAAGATTTTGATGTGCTCTTGATCTACGACTGGACAAGGTTGGTGATTTATCAAGATTTGTTTATGGAATTTAAGATGTTCTGTGATCAACATCATGTGAGCATTCTAACTATTCAAGATATCGAAAATAGGTTTCTGGGATGATGAAAATTGCTGCTTCATCCCCTCCCAGACCACCGCCGGGCTTTGACTTTCTTGACTGAAAGGAGAAGCTGAAATGGGATTTAATTACGCGGAAGAATATAAAAAATGGCTGGAATGGAAAGAAGAAGAGGAAGAACTGTTACGAACTCTTAAAGTACCTGAAAGTACGATCAAAGAATTAAGAACCTATGATTGGAATGAATTTAAGAGAGAACGAAGCATCGTATCCAGACAAGTTCCTACTAAAGAAATATTTTTTGTTGTGAAATCAACATTTGATAAAAAAGATATTTTTGATGTTGAAGATCTTCTGAATGCGATCGATGATGAAGATTTATATATGATTTTGTCAAATGCAGATCGCACAACGTTAAATATTCTTTTGTTAAGGATTTTAGGCTATACAATGGATGAAGTTTCTAAAATAACAGGGATCCCAAGATCATCGATATATTATCGAATCCATTTGCTGAAAGAAAAAATAAAAAAAATTTAAAAAGATTTGGACAAAACAAGGGTTTTAAATGCCTATATGGTGAGAGGTGAACAACCTCCCCCTTGTTAGTCCGATCTTTGAAAACTGAATAACAGCCATTTGATACATTATTCATCAGATGAGCCTTTTAGTAAGTACGCGATGACATCGAATGATCGAGCGATTACATACTGAACTATAAAAATGATGTGGCAGTCATTTGGCCATGATATCTGATGATGACAATGATACTCCTGTTCAGCCTCAGCCCTGTCAACCAGGATCACGCAAAGGGAGCAGCTGCAAGAGAACCTTGCGGGAGTGAAATTCTCGTGAAAGTTTGCCAAAACTTGTTAAATGGTATCCTTTTGATTTTCGGGTAGTCAGGGAAAAATAGAAAGTCAAGATTCATAAAATGATAGGCCAGATTTTTTAATCTGGCCTAATTACATAAGGAGAGGTAGTGAGTGATTCATGAGAATTCGAAGAGGAGAAATTTATATTGCGGATATGTGTATGAATATAGGTTCTGAGCAAGGAGGGGTGCGCCCTGTATTGATTCTTCAAAACAACAAGGGGAACAAATACAGCCCTACAACGATAGTTGCGAGTATAACCAGTCGTGTTGGAACTAAAAAATACTTACCCACACATTTCTATTTACCTGATGGTCTTGGTCTTAAATATCGATCAATCGTATTACTGGAACAGATTCGTGTAATAGACAAATGTCGCTTAATTCATAAGGTGGGACAACTTTCCCCCAGGATGATGAGGATCGTCGATCGAAAGGTAATGAGAAGCTGTGGAGTTAATTTTAATAATCAGAATTTATTTAATAAGAGGATGTTATAGATAGTTATGAATAGAAAATAGGTTCCATTATAGGAAAAATATATATATATAAGAAGCAACGAAGTACTTTAATATTGGTGAATTAAATGAAAAAGTGTTTTGTCAAGTATGTGATCGTTCAAATCGCACAATTGTTTGCTTGTTCCATAGATTTTAAAATATGGGCGAAAGGAGATGATTTGAGTAGATCCGAGAAAGGAGAATGAAGTGGAAAAAAGAAAGATGCTAACTGCAAAACAAGTGGCTGAAATTTTAGAGATTTCAAATTCATATGCTTATAAAATCATTGATCAACTTAACGGTGAATTAAGAAAAGCTGGATATTTAACCATTCCAGGTAAGGTTGATTCATTGTATTTGGAGAAGAGGTATTTTCCAAGTGAAGAAAAAATATATGTAGATAAGGGAGGATAATATGCCGCAGTATAAATATCCTGTGTCCAAGGGATTTAAATGGATGACAAAATTTAACTATGTTGATCCGATTGACGGGAAAACAAAGTCTAAACTAAAGAGAGGGTTCAACAGTAAAAGGGATGCTAAAAAGTTTGAAGAAAATTTTATAGAAAGTCTAACAATACCAGAAGAAGATAAAGAGATAATTATTAAAACTTTTGGGGATGTCTTTCAAGAATATCTTACGTCACATAAACATTCAGATATTAAGGAGTCCACCCTTGAAACTAAATTTAATATCTTCAATAAACATATATTTCCAGTGTTTGAAGATATGCCAATTGATGAGATAAATGAAGATATTATTGCCGAATGGCAAGAAGGAGTAAAGGAGACAATCCAACCGAACGGGAAGCCCTTCTCACAGTCATATCTAAGAACAATTCAATGTCAATTTAATTCCATAATCAACTATGCAAATAATAAAGGATATCTGACTACGAATCCCTTAGTTGATATCAAAAATATGGGAACAAAAGAGGCACGAGTTCAGTTTTGGTCACTGGAAGAATATGAACAGTTTGCATATCACGCAATGAATTACCCTAGATATTATTATGCTTATGAAATTTTATATTGGTGTGGATTAAGAGTTGGCGAGCTTTTAGCTTTAACGCTAGAAGATATTGATTTAGAAGAAGGATCGATAAATGTCACAAAAACTTATCATTATATGCATGGGGAAGATGTTATAACATCACCTAAAACACCAAGCTCTTATAGGAAAGTCAGTATGCCAGATTTTTTAGTGGATGAAGTTAAAGAATACATTGGATTGCTTTACAATCTAAAACCAGATGAAAGATTATTTAGATATAGACGAACTCTATTAAATAAAAATCTTGATTACATTATAGAGCAATACAAATTAAAGAAAATTACGATCCACGGATTAAGACATTCTCATGTATCTCTTTTGATTAGCAGAAAATACGATATATTCGAGGTCTCTAAAAGAATTGGACACAAATCCATTGTTACAACACAAAATATTTATGGCCATTTATTTGATGGTGTACAAAAAACGATTGCCAGTGATTTAAATAAAATGAGAAGAGGTGTCTAAAATGTCTAAGAGGAATCAGGATAATCACAATCGCTTTAGATCTAAAACAATTGCATTTCGAGTATCTCCAGAAGAAGATGAGTTATTAAACATTGCTGTATCTTTAACAGGTATGACTAAGCAGGATTTTATTATCAGCAAGTTGCTCGATAGATCGATAAATGTTAAAGGAAATTGTAAAATACATCGTGCAGTATTTGATAGATTGACCGAGGTGTTGGAACAGCTAAAGCAAATTGACTCGTTTGATAACATTAATGATGAGTTGATGGATAATATTATGCTTATATTAGATGTTGCTAATGGTCTATATTATCCAGATGATGAAATACAAAAGAACATGGCATAAATGAAAAAGGTCTTGTAGCAATTTAGTTACGGGCCATTTTTTTATAAGTCACTAGGATTGCTAAACTGTGTTTGATAAAATAAATATATAGTAAATGAAATAGATATTGAATCACTTCGAATCAAAAGGAGATTAAAATATTAATGGAAAAAATCGAAATGCATGAATTAGTCTTTTCCTTACTAGAGAAAGGAAAGGAAGGAGATTATTGGGATTTTAAACAGGAATGGCACGAAAAAATAGAAGATTTGCTAAAAGATATTATATGTTTTGCAAATACAGTGCACAGTAAAGATTCCTATATTATCTTTGGCGTTGCTGATGATTTAACAGTTACTGGGATGAGGAAAGATAGGAGAAAGCAAGCTGATATTATTGATGCATTATCAAATTTGATGTTTGCTGGAGATATATATCCTAAAGTTGAAGTTACAACAGTGAATATCGAAGACAATGACATTGATGTTTTGAAGGTATTTAATGTTGAGAAAACCCCAATTTATCTAAAAAAGAACTATGGACAAATGAGACAAGGGTGTATCTATACAAGAATTGGCGATAAAAATACACCAGACAATGGTAATGCTGATATGATGGATATTGAAAATCTTTGGCGTAAAAGGTTTGGTTTAATGAAGTCCAAACTGGAATATATTTATGACCATTTAGCTAACAAAACAGAATGGAACGAGTTTGAGGAGTCGTTTTATAACATTTACCATCCAGAGTTAACAATCGAAATGAAAAGGGATGAGGATAATGATAATAAAGCTCCGGAGTTCTATGCGTTTGTAATGCCGAATCATCGCACGTCGTATGAAATTCTTGATATTAAGTGTCACCAAACGCTTTTGGAATCATACCAGATTGTAGTTCTGGATAGTGGAAGACTATTTGTTCCTGCTCCAATATGGGGAGATGTAATTCGTGAAAGAAATGGGTTTAATGAAAAATACAGCTATAAATATTATGAGAAAGATAGCTTAAGGTATAAAATTTTCCAGTTTTTATACGATCAAGAAAACAGCGATCATAGATTTGCATTATGGCATTATAAAGAAGTTGTTTTGTTTTATGAATCAGAAAAGGAAAGAATAGAATTCGAAGTCTATATAAATGAGAATAGAGAGGAATTTGAAAAACGCCGCAAAGAGCTTGATAGGAAATTTACAGTGGATTTAGCTGATAAAACTTTAAGAAAAGATATTTATATAGAGCGACTGAGAACTGGATGTGTTTTATCTGAAATGTATAAAGAATGGCGACTTGAAAATTCTCTTAAAAACATCTAAGCCGCTTGGGACTATTCTTTTTAAATAACTGATACAGATATTGATACGAAAAATTTGATAAATAAAATAACGAGCGGATAATATACTGGAAATAGCCTTAAATCTTTATGATTTATACCATAAATAGGGTAAAAAATAAGGAAGGTAAGGAGTTCGAATAGTAAACAAGCAAAAGAAAACGCCTTAAACAAGGCGTTTTTTGCTTATATGGGATGAAATTGCTACCAAAATGCTACCACTTTCTTTAATTTGGTGAATAGTACACTCTTCCATCATGAATTATTAGCTTGGTTTCTTGGTCGAATACATTTAATAATTTTGGTTGATCAATCTCATTATTTTTTTGCTCTTCGATTTTATTAACCAATGTTTCATCAAAATTTTCATAATTCCATTCATCGTGAATGGCTTCAATAATTGGGCGAGCAACATTGTGTAATATGTTGTCCTTTAAATATCGATGATTTTCTAAGTCTACATTTAATTGTTTGATTGTCTTGTTGTGAAATGATTTTATATTCTTTCTAACACTAGAAGCGTTAGTGAAAGCACAATTGAATTTTTCATAACAATAATCGACGCTCATGGAGCCTTTATATAGTATGTATTTTAATGAAGCAATTTGATTAATTACTTGAACCAGAATATTTTGTTGGGTGAACAACTGATCCAATTTAACTGTAACTTTTTGATAGTCAGAAAATTTATCGATATTCTTTTTGGAAATATCGATTGTTTCGTGGTTAATATGAGTCAAAATATCTAAAGCTTTTTCTTCGTAGTCACTTAGCTTCGCTAATTCTTGGGATATAGCTTGCTTATTTGATAAAATCTCATCTTTATATTTTGAAACTATGAAAACATTAGCAATTAAGTTTTGGACTTTCGCGAGTCGCTCTTTGTCTAAAAAATCCTTAATCTCTTCAATGTTCTCATTTAAAGATTCAAGTTTATTGTCAATTTCAGACATATAGTATTGCCCAACAACAATTGAAGCTATATTCATAGCGTCTGCAGCATAATTTAGCATTTTTGACGGTTTGATTTCTTTGAGATTTTGAATTTCTACAAGTTTAAGATTTGCTTGGCCTAATTGTCCGTTGTTTGTATAACCTCCTCTATAAGCACCTTCTATTGCTTTGCTATTATGAAGCTTTGCATTAGGTGGAATAATAACTTCCATGACATTTTTTGGAATGTTATTATTAAAATTTTTTATTTGTTTCCCAGCATTTATTAGTTGTTGAGTTTGAGTTACGCTTCGGCTTGTATCAATTATATGCGGAACTAAAGTATTGATCCTTTTTAATAGTTTAGTATCGGTTATTTCAGGAAAATCATTAATTTCATTAGTTTCTTCAGTTTGGTTAATTTGAATGCTGTAATCATTGCTCAATTTAATAATATTTGGAATTTGATAATTGTCATTGACTTTTCGATTTTCGGGTAAATCCGCTCGATTCGTTGGTCGGATTTTATATATGTATATGATTACAACAAATAATATGAGCCCAATAAATGTAATAATTATTGCAGTAGTATTCATAATTTAAATTTCTCTTGGAGCTCCGTAATTGATTTTCCAATTTATGTATTCTTCTTTTGTGATCTTGCCGTCGGCTAGATCTTTTTGTTTTTCTGCCCACTGTCTTAGGAAATCTTCAAAAATAGGATTATCAATATGTATTAAGTATTTATCATCTTCATTAATGATGTTTATAGGCAGATTGTCTACATCCCATTCAAATAAAGAGAAGGCAAAATCTAAAGCAGCTGTCCTTTCTTTTGTACTCAAATAGAGCGATTTAACATTCAGTGCTTTGCTGATCTTTTCCAACATATCTTCTTTAGGTTTTCTTTTTCCATTTTCATATTGTGAAATACGAGTCCTACCATTTTCTCCTTCACCAAGCCCTACTTTAATAGCTAGTTCTTCTTGGGTGAAGCCTCTAAATTGGCGAACATAGCGAATTCTTTCGCCTATATCCATTTTCATCACCTCCATGCATACTTTCACAGAATAAGTATAACATGTCTATATGATACAGAGAACAAAAAAGTTAACATTTCTTTATAAAATCATTGACGAGAACAAATATGCTCTCTATAATATAAGAGAACAAATTAGTTAACATACGGAGGTGAATGAATATGAAAAACAGTTTGTTTATGAACGCTCAGGAAGTGGCGGATTTATTGGGAACTTCAAAAGCATATGCTTATAAGCTGATTCAAAAACTGAATGAAGAATTGGCAAAAGAAGGGTATATCACGATTCAAGGAAAAGTGAATCGAAGCTTCTTAAAAAAGCGTATCTATGGTGAGGATCAAAGGTAATGGCAGTTCCAGGGATTTATTTTGATAAGAAAACCAAAACATATTATGTATCTAAACGATATGTGGATGAAATAGGCAGGAATAAGCGATTGTTTAAGAGAGGATTCAAGACACAAAAAGAAGCGAAGGAATATATGAATTCTTTCCTAATGAAAAAACATGGACATCAGGATATGACCTTTGATGATTTCATAGATGTTTATTATGGTGATAGGAAAGAGCGTTTAAAGTTGAATACTTTTCTAACCAAACAAAAGATTATTGAAACGAGCATAAGGCCATATTTTGGAAGTTTAAAATTGAACGAGATTACTCCGTCTATCGTAATGAAATGGCAAAATGAAATTTTAAAAACGCAAACAAAATATAACAAAAACTATGCAAATTCAACTTTGAAAACCATTCATGCTCAATTAAGTGCCATATTTAATCACGCGGTTAAGTATTATGGTTTAAGACAAAATCCAGCTAATGTCGTTGGAACCATGGGAAAACCGGAGAAAAAAGAAATGCTGTTTTGGACACAGGAAGAGTATAAAAAGTTTTCTTTAGAAATTATGGATAAACCAATTAGTTTCTATGCCTTTGAGGTTCTTTATTGGTGTGGAATTCGTTTAGGAGAATTGTTGGCTCTTACGAAAGAAGATTTTGATTTAGAAAATAAGAAGTTACGAATAAATAAGTCATATCAGAAAATCAATGGAGAAGATGTGATCACAACACCAAAAACTGTTAACAGTAACCGTTATATTGATATACCGGATGCTTTGGTTGAAGAAATGCAGAATTATTTTAATGAATTATACGGAATCAAAGATACGGATCGAATCTTTCCGATAACAAAATCTTATCTCCATCATGAAATGGATCGAGGTGCAAAAGCAGCAGGTGTAAAACGAATTCGAATTCATGATTTACGACATAGTCATGTTTCGTTACTGATTCAAAAAGGTTTTAGTGCTATTGCGATAGCACAGCGTGTTGGTCATGAATCGATTCGAATTACTTATAAATATGCTCATTTATTTCCTTCGGTGGGAAAGGATATTGCCAATGTATTAGATAAAGAAATGGAGGAAGAACATGACAAAGAAAAAACCTTATCAAAGAACCAGGAATAACGTTATAGCATTTCGAGTGAATGACGAGGAAAAAGAAATCTTAAATTCAAAGGCTGAATTAAGTGGTTTAAGTAAGCAGGACTACCTAATTCATTGTATAACACAAAGAAATTATGTTATTGATGCTCGAAATACTAGGGTACAAAGAGCTATTTACAATCAAATCAATGAATTTATTGAATTGCTCAAAAAGCAGCCATTTTTCAAAGATTGGGAATACACAGATATAGAAGTTCTTGAATATTTATTGAGGATTATCATCTCTATAAAAAAAGGAACACAAAATAAAGTAGAACTGGAGCCACGCCAATGAATCCAATTTTAAAATCTGCTTTAAATTATGCTCAGGAACATTATAAGGTATTTCCTATTCAATATCATTCAAAATCCAAACAAGTATTATCATCTTGGCTGAATGAAGCATCAACAGATGAGGACTTGATTTATCAATGGTTTGAAAATACTCGATTCAACATTGGTGTTAGAACAGGAAATGGCTTAGTCGTAATTGATGTAGACAATAAAAACAACAAGAATGGCTTAGATGTCATTAAAAATCTGATAAAAGAGTTTCCTAAGACGAAGATAGTAAAAACGCCAAACAATGGAATTCATATTTATTATCGGGTAGATAGAGAAATTCATAACAAAGTGGATCTGTATCCAGGTATCGATATTCGTGGAGAACACGGTTATGTATTAGGAGCCGGCAGTGAATTAGACAATGGAAAATATGAATTATTTACGGATTATCCTATTGCACAGGCTGATGAAAGTGTTTATCGCTTCATAGAAAAGTAGGAACAAAAGGAAGAAAAAAGAGATCCACAGATTTCAGAAATCTATCAAGGGCAACGTAATGATACTTTGTTTCGGCTGGGTTGTTCACTTCAAAGAAGTGGGCTCAGCACTGAAACAATTGAGAGTTGTTTAAAACTGGAAAATAAGAATCGATGTATACCACCTTTAGAAGACAAGGAAGTAGAAACAATCATTAAAAGTGTCTTCAAATATAAGAAGGATTTTGTTTCTTATTCAAAGTATGAAGGTAGTTATACCAGTGCTTCTTTATTGAATTCGGAAGAAGCAGAAGAACCAGATATTGTGGAAGATATGGTCAGTGTTGGCTTTACTTTATTAGGTGCTCCACAGAAAACAGGAAAAACCTTTTTCTGCCTACAACTTGCGGATGCGATTGCATCTGGAAATGCTTTTTTGGAAAGGAAAGTTCAAAAGGGTACTTCGCTATATCTAGCTTTTGAAGACAAGAGAGCAAAGTTGAAAAGAAGGCTGCAGACAATGGGAGTTGAACCCAAAGAAAACTTTATTATCGATGTTTTAAAACCAAATGAAAATTATGATTTGGAAGGCAGGATCTTAGAAGCGAAAGAAAGACATCCAGATCTAAGACTCGTCATCATTGATACGTTTCAAAAGATTCGAAAAATCAAAGATAGGGATTATGAAAACGATTATAAAGAATCTACCATTTTTCATGAATTAGCCTGCAAACATGGAATTGCCATCTTAGCTACAACTCATTTAAGAAAGGATTTGGATACCAATAATCCTTTTAAAGCAATCTATGGAACAACAGGTTTAACTGCTGGGGCTGATTCGATTCTTGTGATGTATAAGAAGGTTCATATCTCACAATATATTCAGTTTGCATCACAAGCCAAAGATGCACCAGATTCATTGATGACACTCCATCAAAAAGAGAACCTCACACTCGAAGTTTGTGAAACTGAAAGTGACGATGTATGGGATGAAAGAATCGTAAAGATTATTAATTTTATTGTTGTCGCTAAAGAATTTATTGGTTCTCATGAGCAACTGGCATCTAAGATAGGATTGAATATTACAGGAAGACCTTTACAGGCTTTGATGCGATCCAACACGCAAGTTTTTAAGGAAGCGCATATCGTATACGAAATACTTCCAAGAAAAAATAAGGCAAGACAGATCCGCCTGGAATATCAAGGAGATGAAATGGAATAAGAGTGACGGTGTGACGGTTAGACAGAGTATGTATATCACTGTCACACTGTCACCAATATTTGAGCCGTCTCTACTCAAATAAAAATAGCAAGCAACGTATTTTGAACCCAAAATACAAAATATAGGGCCTGCCCTATGACCCTCGAAGAAAGGAGAAAAGATTAAATGAAAAGAAATTTTGAAATTAAAGTTCGGTTGAACACAGATGAATATGTTGATTTAATGAACAAAGTTTTGGCATCTGGGTATAGCCGGGAAAGATACATTCGCTCCTTGATTTCCGGAGTTGTACCCAAGGAAAAACCACCGATTGAATATTATCAATTGATTCGAGAATTTAATGCGGTTGGAAATAATTTGAATCAGTTGGTTCGTAATTCTTATCATGAGGATCAAAAAGAAATGGTAGTGGAAGTTCTTGAAAAATTAAAAACAATGATCACAAATCTTGATAATCAAGTACGGAATCCAAAAGCATAATGGCAACGACAAGTTTATGGGCGGTACGAAGTGGATTAAAGTATTTGGTTGACTATGTCAGTAATGAAGAAAAGACAGTAGGGATTTATAAAACATTAGATTATATTTCAAACGAAAACAAAACAATGAATAAGCAATATGTGACTTGCATCAATTGTAGTTTCTTAGATCCCTATGTATCAATGGTCAACACAAAGAAACAGTTTCATGATGAAAAAGAGATTCTAGCTTTTCATGGATATCAATCCTTTGATGCCGGTGAAGTCGATGCACAAAAAGCACATGATATTGGAGTGGCATTAGCAAATAAATTGTGGGGAGATCGTTTTGAAGTTGTGGTCACTACACATCTAAATACAGAACATATTCACAATCATTTTTTGGTGAATTCTACTTCATTTGTTGATGGAAAACGTTACTGTAACACTAATGAAGATATTCGAAAAATGAGAAAAGTAAGTGATGAGATTTGTTTAGAAAATGGATTGTCTATTGTTGAAAATCCAGATAGAGAACATAACCATTTTTCAAAGAAGAAACTTAGAGAAATGATCAAAAGAGTAATCGATGAAGCGATACTTTCTAGTCGAACTTATAAAGAATTTGAATTAGAATTATTCACTCAGGGTTATCGGCTTAATGGGTTTGAAGATTCTTTATCGATACAACCTCCGGATTCTAAAGTGCCAATACGTGTAAAGAAACTGGGAAACAATTATACCTACAATCGAATCAGGGAACGCATTTTGAATCATGATTTGATACTTTCTATTTATGACAGAAAAGGTATGGATATGAAGCCGTATCTGCAACGATTTAAGGCGAAGAAACTTACGCCGCTGCAAAGATTATTTATTCGTTATCAATACACATTAGGCATTCTTCCGAAAAATAATTCTTACCGAAAGAAATATTCTAAAGAAACAACAAAGGCTTTATCAAAGTTAGATGCGATTACAGATCAAACAATTTTCATCTGTAAGAATGAAATTACAGATATTGATCAACTTCGAAACATTCGAATCAATGTTTTAAGAGAATTGAGACCATTGTTTAAAGAACGACAGCATCTTTATTACAAATTAAGTAAAACAGAAGACCCAAAATCGATTGTTGAAATAAGAGAAAAGATCCAATCATTAAATCAAGAAATTAAACAAAAAAGAAAAATAGTAAAGCTTTGTGATGGGATTGCAGATCGCTCAACTAGAATCGAAGACTTCTTTAATAAGGAGTACGAAAAGACCAAGAGAAAAGGAGAAAAAGAAAGATGACATTATATGAAGAACTTATCGAAAAATATCACAATGATGAATTAATTGACTATTTTTTAGGAAAGAGAAAACGGTATTTGAATAATGTGAAACCTAGATATTTGCATAAATTAATTCAATCCAATCTGTTAGAAAAAGATTTAGAAAGGACGACTCGAATTTCTTATAATTCCTATGAGTATTACGCAAAAACTATGTTTGACCTGGGTGACTTTGAAGAGAAATATCAAAATAAATCAAAGGAATATAAGGAAACACTTTTAGAAGAACTGGATGTTCGTTTGCGGACATTAGTTCTAAATCAGGTAACTTATAAATTAAAAATGAATCTTCGAAAGAAATATCAAGGCACTTCGTAAAGAGGTGCCTTGATTGCATTTGATAATGAAAAATAAACAGAACGCAAAAAAATATTTCGAAACACAAATATTTATATATTAAAAAGTATTTAAAAATTGTATAATATTTTTGTAGTACATCGGCTTAATAAGGAGGCAGATGAGAATGCAAGTTAGTTATAAAAAGTTGTTCAAATTATTGATTGATAACGATTTAAAAAAGACAGAATTTGCGAAAAAGATAGGCATTGGTCAAAACACTTTAGCTAAACTATCTAAGAATGAATATGTTTCAATGGAAGTTTTAGCCAAAATTTGTAAAGGACTAAACTGCAAAATCGAAGATATAGTAGAGTTTATTGATGATTAATGGGAAGTAAGGGTATGACAGATATAGAATTAAAACAATTAGAAGAAAAATTATGGCATTCAGCAGATTTATTACGTGCTGGAGCTCATATGTCTGCTGTGAGTTATGGTGAACCAATTCTTGGCTTAATTTTCTTAAGATATGCAGATATTCGTTATAAACAATTTAAACAAGAAATTGAAGAAGAGTATAACAAATACAAAGGAACTCGCATGGAAAAAACTATGAAAGAAATTGCGGTTGAAAAATGTGGGTTCTATTTGCCTAAAGAAGCTTATTTCGATGATATAAACGATGCCCCAGATGATGCGAATAAAGCGACTTTAGTAAAGAATGCCATGATTGCGATAGAAACAGAAAATGATTCGATGGCAGGCGTTCTTCCTAAGGATGTTTATGGTCAATTGGTTCCGGCAGAAGAGCCAGAATTATTATCGAATGTAATCCGAGTATTTAAAGATATTCCAGAGGATATCAGCATTGATTTGTTTGGGAAGATCTATGAATACTTTTTAGGTAACTTTGCATCTGGAAAAGACGGAGGAGAATACTATACTCCTGCTTCCGTAGTTCAATATATGATTGAAGTATTACAGCCAACACCAGGCAACAAACAATTTTTAGAAATAATCTTACTGAGTTTAATACAATGCCGTGGAATAATTAAAAAGTGTGCCTTTGCGGTGTAAAATCAGTCGTTGCGGTGTAAAATCCGAAACGGCTGTTTTTATATGCACAGAAAAGCTCCTCACCGCCGTAATGGTAGTGAGGAGTATCTTTTTTATCCTTATGCTTTAATTTCCTGCCCGTCCTTAAAAGCAAACCGCACATCGTCCCTGGCATAGACTGTTACATAATCAATCAGCCCGCACCAGAGGGCAGGGTCAAATTTCTCCATCGGGTCAGCCTGCGCCAGCGTGTCCAGAAAGGCGTCGATTGCCGCCCGTCTGGATTTCTTGTCGGCAAGCGCGGCTTCAATTTCCTCCAGCCGAGCCTTCGCGGTATCGAAACGGGTGGTGAGACCGTCATAGCGTTTCTGATATTCCGTTTGGTCGAGCGCCACATGAGCGTTTTCGTAGATGCATTTTTCGATAAGGTCTGAGACGACCATGATCTCATCCTGCAGTTCTGCGACTTCGGTTTCCAGTGCAGATGTGTCGAAAGCAACGTCCAGCGAATTTCGGAGCGGCGAGATAATCGCCGCTTTTTTGCCAATCAGCTTGTTTGCCGCTGAGACAAACATCGCTTTAATTTCATCCTCCGTCAAGTGCGGCGTGGAGCATTTTTCCTCGCCGTCATACTTATGATTGCACTGCCAGATAACCCGGCGGTATTTGCTGTTGGAATGCCAGACCTTCGAGCCGTACCACTCGCCGCATTGTCCGCAGCGTATCTTACCGGAGAAAAGATGGACGCCGCTGTGTCGCCCACGGCTGCTTTTTCTACGCTCCAGTTCCTGCTGAACCAGCTCAAACACCTCCGGCTGGATGATGGCTTCGTGGTTGCCCTCCACATAGTACTGCGGAATCTCTCCCTCGTTGACCTTTTTCTTTTTGGTGAGGAAATCCACCGTGTAGCTCTTTTGAAGAAGCGCATCGCCTTTGTATTTCTCATTGGTGAGGATGCTGCGAACAGCTCCTGCGTTCCATTTATCCTTGCCGCCCGGCGATTTAATGCCGTCAGCGGTTAGCCTGGCGGCAATGCCGTGCGGCGTCATGCCTTGCAGGAACATACTGTAAATGCGGCGGATGATAACCGCTTCGTCCTTATTCAAAACCAGATTGCCATCGGGTCCCCGATCATAGCCGAGAAACCGTTTGAATGGCACGGTGACCTTCCCGTCAGCAAACCGTTTTCTCTGTCCCCAGGTACAGTTCTCTGAAATGCTGCGGCTTTCCTCCTGCGCCAGTGAGGACATGATGGTAATAAGTAGTTCTCCCTTGCTGTCCAGGGTCCAGATGTTTTCTTTTTCAAAATAGATCTCCACGCCTTTTTCCTTGAGCTGGCGCACCGTGGTCAGACTATCTACCGTATTGCGGGCGAATCGGCTGACCGATTTGGTGACGATGAGGTCTATCTTGCCAGCCAGTGCATCCGCCACCATGCGTTTGAATCCCTCGCGGTGCTTGGTATTCGTACCCGTTATGCCCTCGTCCGTATACACGGAAACAAACTCCCAATCGTCCCGGCTTTTGATATAGTTGGTGTAATAGTCCACCTGGGCGCTGTAGCTGGTGAGCTGCTCCTCGCTGTCCGTGGAAACACGGGCGTAGGCGGCGGTGCGGCGCTTTTTCTTTTCATTGATCGGCGTTGCCGTGAATCGGCTTATCGTCGCAGGTATTGTCGTTACTTTCGCCACGTTTTTCCCTCCATCTCTGTATCATTACTTCTCGCATATGCTGTTTTCGCTCCTCTGTATGCCGGGGCATCTTCCGCTTGTTTTCCCATGCCGTCTCGAAGGTATGCCCGTCAAAGAAGCGGATGGAAAGCTGATATGGAGCCGTGATGTGAATGCAGACAATCTGCTCACGGAAAACCGTCTCACTAAATTCCTCCAGACCCATAGCGTCCGCACAGAGGTTTTTGAGGGCATCTTCCTTGATGCTGGGGCTTTGGCATTTTCCGCCTGACGCACATCGCCATACGGAATCAAAGCTGCCGTCTTTGTGCCGTGAACGCTGCCTGCGGTAGTTCTCGCCGCAGCTGTCGCAGCGAATGCGGCTGGTAAAGCAGGAAGTGTTGGGGCCGAGCTGATGCTCCTGCACATACCGTCCCTTGGCGGCTCTGCGCTCATCCGTCCAGCAGTCCTTCCGCATGGTGGATTCCCAGTGGTGCGGAACGATGCGGCCATCCTTAAAATAGAAAATCATCTCATTCGGAGCAGGAATCTCAATGTGGTCGATCTGCTCTGAAAAGATGATTTCATCAAACGTATCCAGTCCCATGACTTCAGCGCAGGCATCTTTGAGCATCTGCTCCGGGATGTCCTTGTTTTGACAATACGCATTCCCGGTCTTTCTTCGGGTACCGCAGACCCAGATGGTGTAGTTGGCATTAGGGTCTTTTCTCCCCTTGCGGTTAGACCGCTGATAGCTCTTTCCGCACCGGCCGCACTTGATTTTGCTGGTAAAGCAGGAGGTGTTAATGCTCCAGTTTGCCAAGGCGCCAAGCTCACGACGGCGCGCTTTCTCGGCCTGCACCGCCTGGTAGACCTCCATTGGAATGATGGCTTCGTGGGTGTTCTCCACGAAATACTGCGGCAGCTCCCCGCGGTTGATCCTGCTTTTCTTGCTGATGGGGTCTGCCACATATTCCTTCTGGAACAGAAGGTTGCCCGTATAAGTGATATTTCCGAGGATCTGCCGTATGGAAGTGTTACCGAAATGCTGTCCCTTATAGGATTTTACACCCATCTCGGCAAGCTGCTTTTCTGTGGTCTCCGCCGACAAACCGTTCATGTAATTGTCGTAGATGAGCCGAACGATTTTTGCCTCCTCCTCATGGATGACCAGATGATCGCCCTCCCAGCGGTACCCATAAATTTGAAAGCGGCCGTTGGGGATACCTTTTTCAAATCGTTTCCGGGTACCCCATTTGACGTTGTCCGACAGGCTGCGTATTTCTTCCTGAGCAAAGGATGCTAAGAGGGTCAGCATCAACTCGCCGTCCTCGGTGAGGGAGTCGATGCGCTCCTTTTCAAACTGGACGGAAACGCCCAGCTCCTTGAGCCTGCGCACCGTATTCAACAGGTCAACGGTATTGCGCGCGAAACGGGAAATGCTCTTTGTCAGAACAATGTCGATTTTTCCGGCTTCGCAGTCGGCAATCATCCGATTGAACTCTTCGCGGGCTTCGGCTTTGGTGCCGGTTATCCCGTTGTCGGCATATACGCCCACATACTCCCAGGCAGGATTGCTCTGAATCAAACTGCTGTAAAAGCTGACCTGTGCCGAAAGGGAGTGCTGCAGCCGCTCGGACTCCATTGAGACTCTTGCGTAGGCAGCGACCCTTTTGCGGTGCGGTATCTGCGGTGTTTTCGCTTCGATTTTATTTACAATCCGCATGAAATCACTCCTTTCCGACACTATATATCACTCTGAAAGCCGATTATATCAAGTCATTTTCCGATAATAATGTACCCAAAGATGGCGAAAACTCAGCCCTCAGATTTGTATCAATTACGGCATATTCCTCCTCGCTCAGAAGCCCCTTTTCTCGGAGATTCTTTGCGATGGAGAGGGCGGCAAGGTAGCTCATTTCAGAACGGAATTTGTCCTCACTCATGCCCGTCACCGCCTTTGTAGCGGTCTGCGATATAGCAGGCGTGAGAGCAGTATTTTCTTTTTGCATTGCCATAGGCAGTGAAGGGCTTTCCGCAGTGAGCGCAGGTGAAGTGGTATACGGCTCTGCGGTTGACCTTTTCCGGGTGTGCATTCCACCAGGCAGTACGGCAGTTATCCGAGCAGAACTTGACTCGCTTTCTTCCGGGAGTCTGCGTAAGCAAAGCGCCGCACTGCAGGCAGAATCCGGCGTCCAGTTCAATGCGGCTGTTATCCGCAGCCTTTGTGCCGGTCAGCCCCATCTTCCGGCAGAATGCGACAACGGTATCTTTCTTCAGTCCCACCGCCTTGGCGATGGTGGCGTATCCATATCCCTGTGAGCGTAGGGCGGTAATCTGTTCTTTTTGCTGATTTGTCATTGTGGCTCCTCCGTTCCGAGGGTTTCCCTCAATGACCCATCTGGACAAGGTAGCCCGTTTTGGCCGAAAAAAATACGCCCACCGAACCGTTATGGTAGGGTGGGCTTTCAGCAGGTTAAGTTATTTAATTTTGGCTGCGTAGTCAAGCGAGATCCAACCTGCGCCGCTCTTCAAGCGTCCCCAGCCCGCTGTGGAGCCCTTGCCGGACTTCACCTCAACGATGGTGAATACCCCTTTTCCGGTAAACTTACCGGTCTTGGCGTAGTCTGTTCCCGGTCCTTTTCGGATATTGAGGTCGGAGATGCTGACCTTTACGAGGAACGGAACCTCTGCGGCTATTGTTTTCGATGTATAGATGTTTACACCGTTTACATCAAACACACTATATCCCGGATTGGCATCAGCGCACTTCTTGGCGTTGGAGAGGATCTTGTATGCGCCTTTCTGCGACTTGCTGTCAGACCAGGTCTTGCGGACACGGTAAAGCTGCGTGGTTACAGTAGGAGTATCAGCTGAACCGCCAAGCTGTGCCGTGACCTTTTCCGCCAGATCGCCCATCCTGGCATACATCCAGTTTCCGGGGCAGGACTTGTTGGCAAACCAGCGATGCACCGTCAGCACCATCTCATCGGACTTCGACTCATAAGAGAGCGTCTTGTCCTTATCGCCAAGCCACAGGAGCTTTTTCTTGCCGTTTCTCTTGCAGATGTCTACGCAAAGGGTGATCAGCTTCTGGTAGACCACATCCTTAAAGGCATACGGCTCTGTGGTGTCGGATGCGCATTCGATGGTGATGGCCCGCTGATCGTTGGCGCTGGAAGAGGAACACCAGGAGCGGTTTTTCTCCTCCACATACATACCTACACGGCCATCAACGCCGATGCCGTAGTTGCAGCTTGCCTGTCTGGAAGTCGGCAGAAAGATACTGCCGAGTGTTTCCACCGAGCATTGCCCCACCACACAGTGGGGCGTGATACGGTCGATGGAGTGCGTCCTCTGCCCGGAGTGGTTGGGGCTGAGTTTTGTGTAAGATACCAGTGAACTGTTTGTGTAAGCCATAATCATTCGTCCTCCTTTTCGTTTTCCGCTCTGTCATGGAGCTGCTCCAATACTGCTTTCAGCTTTTCCGGGATGGGCAGTCCAAGGTGTGCGGCGTTCTCAATAATGCTCACGCCCTCGTTGGACAGATAAAAGAAGATCACTGCCGTGCGCAGTACAGAGCCTGTTCCAATGACCTGCACGTCCAGGATGTGGGCGATCCCCACCAGCAGGAAGATCAGCACCTTGCGGCAGATACCCTTGAATCCCACCTGGCTGTTGAGCTTCTTGTCAGATACGGCACACATTACGCCCGTGATGTAGTCCGCCACCGCAAACACCACCAGGGCGATGAGCAGCCCATCGTTGCCGCCAAGGAAGTAGCCAAGCCACCCTCCCACAGCGGTGAACACCATCTGAATCACATTCCAAAATTCCTTCATGTTGGTAACCTCCGTTTCTCTTGGTTTTGTGTATGAAAAAAGCGGCCGCTCCGAAAAGTAGTCGCTGATTCCCAAAAGATTAAATTGTCAAATCTGTTTCGGCAGCCATTCCCACAGCCGCATATCCTCCTGACCCAAAGACCACATACACATCCCCCGGAGCTTCCAGCGGTACGCCGCCTGGTTCGCCCAATAGACCAGGGAATCCACGTCCTGGTAGTAGAGGATAGAAAAGCCGTCCGCATCTCCAAGAAACAGCCGGGAGATCCAGATGTTGATGTCCTTTGGTATGATCCTTGCCGTGTAGTTCCCGCCGCAGGAAATCTCTAAAAGGTCGGAATGGAAGAAGTCATAATCCAGGGAAATGTCTTCGCTCCGGGTGGAGGTTTCCTCCACATCGGAGGTCAGCGTGAACACCTGGAACTCCTCATCCCAGGTACAGTTGAAACGGCTGATCCTGCCGTAGCTTTTGAAGCTGCCGTCCGGCATCTCCACATCAAACCGCTCATACGGCTCGTAGGTCCAGGCATCCCCCAGCCGCAGCAGTTCACAGACCGTGGTGTTGTCCGAGCGGTACCCGGCATAGCCCCCGGAAAAACCGCTGGCTGTCGCCGTAAAGCGCAGGGTGTAGGAAGAACCGGAATACACCCGCACCCGGTTTCCACGGACACGCATCTCCACCGTGTACATGGAGGGATTGACCCGCAAATCCGCCGATGAAGTCCTTGCGATCTCCTGGCTGTAGCTGCTAAGGAGCGTGGAACCGTTGTACAGTTCTACCGCCTGGGTGTCGTAGTTTAAGCAGCAGAACAGGCTGCCGCAGAACACACCGGCCCGTCCGCTCCCATTTGCCGGGAAAGCCAGCCTGGCCCGCAGATGCAGTTCCGAAAAGCCGTCATACTGCCACGCAAGCTCCCCATGCCCTTCCAGCTGGGAGTAGACACGCTCCATCGAATATTCATCCGACCGCCACACCTCGAAGGAGCCGGAGCGCACCGTCCAGTAATCCGTCTCCAGCACGCCGTAATCCTGGAAGTCCTCATACCATACAAGCGCCGAGTCCGGCTTCCTGCGGAGCATCTCCAGCGTCAGCTTGAAGCCTTTGTCAGGGACAGCCATATTGCCGTCCACATCCTTAAAGCTCCTGGGCGCAAGGGCGAAAGTGGCCTCCCCGGCGGTAGGTTCCTCGGAAAAAGCCGAGCAGACCCGGAAGCCGTAAAACTGGACGCCTTTGGCATCCACTGAAATGGTAATGGTGTGTGTCCCGGCCGAAAGCGTTACGCCGCTTGCGAGGGACGCCCAGAAGGTACTCCGCCAGTGCGGCCACCACAGGCGGCTTTCCGTGAAGTGCTTTGTGCTACCGTCCAGCGCCGCATAGATGCCGTTCTTGTCCCAGAAGGGGTAGCAGAGCCGCACCGCCACATCGTAAGTTCCCGCCGTGTTCACGGAAAAGCTGTAGGTCACCGAGCCGTTATCGCCCAGGGTTGCGATACCGTTTTCAATGGAGACAATGCCGGACGCGCTGGAGTAGCCGTCAGCGTCCCGGTCGATGAAAATAGTTCCGAACTCGGTTTTCTGCTCCTTGCCGTAGGCAGTTAGGTAGCGCCTGCGGTTGTATGTGTCCGCAAGCTGAGGGTACTCGCGGGAAACGGCGTCCGCTCCTTCCATGTAATCGTAGACATGGGGAAAGGCGTAAGGCACCTTGTCATAATCATCCCAATAGGCCACGATAGGGAGAAAGGGCTGGGGCGGCGCGTCACCTGTGAAGTTGTACGCTCCCGTCATCCAGTACCTTGCGGCGTAGTAGGTGTTGGAAACGCCCCGGTAGGTCTCGCCCAGGTTCTCCGGCGTATCGTAAATCTGCCAGTTCCACCCGTAGGCGGGCATACCGAGGAAGATCTTATCCGGGTCCATGACCTTCGTGGCGTAGTCGTAGATGCCCTCCAGCCAGCTTCTTGGGGAAACCGGTCCCGGTGCGGAGCCTGCCCATGCCATGCCGTAGGACATGATGGATGCGGTATCGCAGTAAGCGTTTAAGTCGCCGTAAACACACCAGTTCTCGCCGCCCACCGAGCCGTTTACCGAGGTCATCCCCGGCAGGCAGATGTTCATGTGCTTTGCAGGGTCATAGTCTTTCACCGTATTGTAGATGTTGCGGAACATCGCCGTGGACTCCGTATGGGTGGAATAGCCGTCCCCACGTTCCAGGTCGATGTCAATGCCGTCACACCAGGGATATTTCTCCATGATGCGGACGATCTCCGAGAGAAACCTGTCCTGCGCCCCGTCCGTGTTATCCCGCAGGGCGCGGAAGATGCTGTTTGCGCCATCGTTTGCCACGGTCAAAAGCCACTTGATATGGGGCCATTTATTGATGTAGGTGAGCATATCCGAGATCGCCACGCCGCTTTCATAGATCTCTCCGGTCGCTCTTACCTTAAAGGAGAACAGCCCGATCTGGCTGATGCGGTCGCCGTAGTCCCGGAGGGCTTCGTACATCCGGGCATTGCCCATGAACGTCCATACCATGATCTGTTTGCCTTTCAGTGTGTCCATCAGATCGGCTCACCTCCATCCTGCATTTCCTGCATCTCAAACAGCACCCGCGCCGTTTTCCCTTCCGGGAGCGTCACCTTATGCTTGGAATCCCAGGCGGCGCTGTACTGGTAAAAGCCCTCTTTTTTCTCCGGGCTGCCGTTCTTCGTACACTGCCGAGTAGAAGCCAGCAGGGCGAGATCCGCTTCGGCTGGGACGGCGTTAGGGAAGGATACCTTCTGGCCGCCCACGCCCTGGCAGAGGGAAACCGCCCCAGCTTCCAAGTCGGACTTCGGATAGATATGCACATCCAGCCCAGCGGAGGTCTCCCCAAGGTTAAAGAGGATGACCGTTTCCTCGCCCCGCACCACGCCGTTGAACCAGACGGGTGCCTTGACCTCGCCGTTCTCCCGGAACTTTTGGAGGAACACCTCGGTATGGGGCGTGTATCCCGTCAGCGCCGGTCCTTCTTGGAGCATCAGGTCGGTAAAATAAATCGTGCCGGAGCAGTCCGTGATGGTAGGCTTCACGGTAACGCTCACGACACGCATATCCTGTTTCCGGTTAATGACCTCCGCCAGCCGGATAAAAGCGACCTTACCCATCCAGCGTCCACTTCATCTCACAGGGATGGCCTACCCATCCCGTGGCCACCGCCCCTGCCTGCAGGAGGATGTCCGTGATATAAAGTATCCCGGCGCAGTTGGTGACGCACACCCGCACCGTGATGGACTTGACCCTGGCGGAGTAGTTCTCCGGCGTGATTTTGGCGGAGGTGGATGATAAGTATGCCATTTCGTCCTCCTTCCATCAGTACAGGTCAATGAATCTTGATTCCGTACTGCCGTCCTCATACTCAATGACCACTTCAATGCCCACCTGGGCGTCATCGCTCAGCTTCTCCAGATTTTCCGAGCCGATCTGCGCCGACAGGGTGTAACTGGAGCGGTTGGCGGGATAAACGGTCTGGGAGAGGCTTTTGGTCATGCCCGCCACGCCCTCCGCTTTAAAGGAAGCCGTGCCGGATGCGCCGTTTTCGCTGTCTGCCTCAAAGCCGGAGCTGACCCAATAGGCCAGCCCGTCATCAGCGCGGGAGTTCCGCAGCAGGTTGAAGGGGACCATTTCCCGGATATCATTGTTGGATACCATGCTGGTGCCTTCCAGCGAGTCAGCCGCGTTGTCCCACTCGCTGGCGGAACTGCCCAGGTTCTTCAGCGTGGTGGAAAGCTCCAGCACCGTGTTCCACGGCTCCTGCAGATTGTACTCCCGGCGGACGATGCGGGTGGTCACCGAAAGCCCCAGTTCCTTATCCTCCACACGGACATAATCCCCAAGCTCCCAGGCTTCATGCTCGTAGCCTGTCAGCACGGATAAGTCCATCGCATTCAGCACGTAGGAGATGGTAGGCTTTGCGTAATCCGCCAGCCGCATTTCGGCGTATTCCTTCATCTGATAGGGGTTTGTGAAGGAGGAGCAGTCCAGGGTGGAGATGCGCACCTCATTTGTGTAGGTGAAGTCCTCCACATAGGCTTTTCCGCCGTTGATGTCGGCAAAGGTCATCCCTTCCGCACCCACAGCGTAGAGCCTTGTCACAAGCTCCCTGGTATCCACCACACGCTGGATGGATTTCATGTTTTTCCTGTAGGCAAACAGCGCGCCGCTGTCCCTGCCGTTTACCGTCAGCAGATGCACCAGACGGTTGGGGCAGTCAAAAACCAGATCGCCGCCGTGGAGGTCTGCTGTATTTCTGAGGATGGACAGGGCATTCTTTTCCGTACTGGTCCAGGTGCGCTTTGTCCGTACCGTCACCGTCCCAACGCTCCACTCGGTTCCCTCTAAGGCGTAGGCCATCGCCGTTTCCGGGTATTCCGCTTCAAAGGTGCGCTCTTCCTTGCGGACAGAGAATGTCAGGTCATAGAACTCCGCCTCCGCATACACCTCGGTCACGGCGCTGCCATCCGCATCCCTGGTATCAGTGACCGTCCTGACCTTGTACACATCGTCCACGATCTGGATCTTCTTCTCGCTGTCGATATACCCACGCTTGCCATCCCGGTAAGGAATCTTAAAGGAGAGGGTGTCCTCGCCGTTGATCTCGCCTGTGACAATGATGTCGTAGGCATTCTCCAGTACCGCCTCCCATGCGCCGTTCCCGTCCAGCACTACCGGCCTTGCGTAGCCGATCTTCTCATAGGGGGCTTTTGGAATGTCGTAGAGCCGGATATCGATGAGCTTTGGCGTCCGGGAAGTATCGGAAGTCGTGAGCGTTACCCGGAAACGGATGTATGCCCGGTTGGGAGAAGTCAGCCGCCCGTCTGCGGGGACTGCCGCCCAATCGCTCCAATCGGTAAGGTCGTCACTGGTTGATGTCTCCACAAGGGAAACCGATGTTGTGCCGGAAATATACTCGCTGGTCACAGACACACGTCCCGTGCCGGAGAGGTTGCACTCAGCCGCCGCTGTGGTCAGCACGCCCTCAGACGGGTACACACCACTTGATGCCCGGAGCGTGACTGCTCCCGGCTCAGTGATACCGTCTACGCTCCCGGAGGTATCCCCGGCATTTGTCATCAGGGAGGAGCGAAAATAATCCATCAAATCCTCTGCGGTAAGCTGGGTATCGCAGTCTAAAAACCAGTCGTCCAATCCACCTGCGTACCAATAGGAATCGGCGTGCATTCCAAGGATCAGATCCGCTGTGCAGGAGCGGTTCAGTTCCCCGGTAAAGGTGAAAACCTCCGATGCCCACACAGTGCCGCTTTCACGGTCGCCCACCACATACTGTGCCGTCTTGTTATCCGGCTCGATCAGGCAGGCGATAAAGTACCAGCCGCCGTTTACCAGGGAGAAGGGCGGCGTGACCGTTTCATCCAGAATCAGGGAGCCGGTATTGTCATAGAGCATGACCCTCGGCCTGCCTCGGAAAAGGGAGAGGTAGAAGATTGGCTGGCCGGGACCGTATCTTGTGTTGAAGATCGGACAGTAGGTGTTTCCCACAGAATAGGTGGTGGGGTTCATCCAGCCGCCGCAGAGGATACGCCCTCCAAGCTCTGCGAAAATGCTGCCGTCATTGGCGACCTTCAGATAGGTCTGCTCTGTGGCAGGATTATTGATGTTAAAACGAAAGTAATTGCCTTTCTGCCCACTCCGCATAGATGCGGTGGTGCCGCTCCAGTTGTTAATAAAAGCAGGTCTTCCCGCACCGGAGGAATCCAGAAGATTGTTGTTTTCATCGGGAGCGGATTCATTCATCCGCCACAGGCCGTCCTTTGCCCACTCGACCGGGAACTCGCCTGTGAAGTCTGTCTGTTGATTCAGTATTGTCTTTAGCGCCATCGCCGCTCACCTCCATCTGCTCCTTGCCTGTATTTCAAGCCCCGTAAACACAGCGTTTGACACTGCCACGGAGACAGTATTGTCGCCCACAGAAAGCGTGGGAAAATTCAGTTCTTCCAGATACGGCAGCCCGTTTCGCACCGTGACGCCGTTTTCATCCTCTACATAGGCGGTCATGCGGTCGGTATCCACCACCAGCGTTTCGCCCGCCGCAAGGGTGGCGTTAACGATCTTTAATTCCTGCCCGTTGGTCGTAATACTGATATGGTTTCCCACCCCGGAGGTAATTTCTCCCTCAATGCGGTAGATGGGATTCGACTCCATGTTCCCGGTATGCCGGGTTATGGTATGACTGCCCTCCGCCGTGATAGAGAAGGTTTCATCCTCGATGGCGTAGCCAAAGGGGTCAGGGCAGAAAAAGGTCAGCTCAAAGCTGCCGGAGGAGCGCAGGAGCCGTTCGCACTCCGCCGCAGCGTTCAGTCTTGCCATGAAATACCGGTCCGGCACATCATCCAGAATCAGCTGCTTTAAGCCGCCCACCGGGTCAAGCCACGCCGCAATGTCATCCAGCGTGGAAACCAGGGCGGGAAAGCTGTGCCTTGGAAAGATGCTGCAGGACACCACGATCTCCCGGTAGTCAAAGTCCGCTCCGAAGTCGGTAACGCCATACTTTCCAGGAACGGTCGTGGTAAAGTTGCGGAGCCGTCCGCTGACCTGCCAGGAGGTCAGCCTTGCTTTCAGCCCCATGCTCTTTGAAGTAATGTCATTGTATGAAAAGCCCATAGACTGCACCCCCTTTAAGCTGTACTAAATCTTCCCTGGGCGCGGGAGCCGGTCTGGATCAGGTTGTAAAGTTCCTGGGAAATCCTGCGGATGTCATCCTCGCTGCGGACGATCATCTGCTGGATGGTGATGAGGGCCCCGAAGGAAGAACCCCCGCTGCCCATGCCGCCGGCTGCGGAGCGGAGCGTCCCGCCCGCGTCAAAGACAAAGTTAGAGGGAACTGCGGACTGCATATCCGCCGCCAGCCCGTTCATCACGCCCAGGATGCCGTTGTTTAAGTCCTCTGCGGCGCTGACCGCTTCGCCGGCGCTGTCCTCGATGCCGCCGGCAAGGCCCCTGCCCAGCATCTCGCCCACCCAGGCCATTTCCTTCGAGGGCGAGTTGATGCCAAAGAAGCTGCAGATCCCGTCCCAGATGCCGGAAATCCAGCCGGAAACCTTGTCCCAGATCCATCCGGCAAGGCTCTGGATGCCCTGCCACAGGCCCTGCACGATGTTCTTGCCGATGTTGACGATCTGCCCCATTGAGGAAGTAAAGGCGTTCACAATACCCGCGATGATCTGCGGCACCGCCTTTACAATCTCCACGATGATGGCGGGCAGGTTCTGGATCAGCGACACGAACAGCTGCACGCCCGCCTGGATGATCTGCGGGATGCTGTTTAAGATGGCGTTCACCAGCGAGGAAATAATCTGCGGGATTGCCCCTACAATAGTGGTAATGATGGTCGGCAGGTTTTGGATCAGGGAAATCAGCAGATTCACGCCGGCGTCGATGATCTGAGGGATGCTGCCAAGGATCGCCGTTACCAGCCCATCAATGATCTGGGGGATCGCCGCCACAATGGCCGTGATGATTTCCGGCAGCGCGGAAACCAGCGAGGTCAACAGCTGTATCCCGGCGTTGATGATCTGGGGAATCGCCCCCACGATAAACTCCACGATCGCCGTAATGATGGCGGGCAGGGCCGCGATCAGGACCGGGATGGCATCCAGCAGCCCCTGGGCCAGCCCCATGATCAGCTGCAGCGCCGCGTCCAGGATCATCGGGAGATTTTCGATCAAGGTCTGTACAATCTGGGTAACCACCAGGACAATCTGGGGAATCAGGGTGGGGACCGCCGCCGCGATGCCCTGGGCCAGCGTGACGATGATCTGCGCCGCGCCCTCCATCACAGCGGGAAGGCTCTGGATAATGCCGGAAAGCAGAGAAGTCAGCATCTGCATCCCGGTGTTTACAAACTGCGGCAGCATGGAAACCGCTGTGTTCACCAGCCCCGTAATGGCCCCGGCAAAGGCTTCGTCTGCCCCGTCCACGCCGTTGACCATGTCGGTAAAGGCGGAGATGACTTCCGAAATTGCCGGGAGGAACTCCGCCCGGAGGCTGTTCTTCACATGGGAGATGGTCTCCCCAAGCCCCGCCAGGGTCTCGTCCATCTGGGCCTGGCCTTCCCTGGATGCCACCAGCGCCTCGTTGTTGCGGTAGAACGCGCCGCTTGCCTCGTCATAGGCCCCGGAGAGGGTTTCCATGATGAGGCGATTGCGCTCACTTTCACTGGAACAGGCAGCCAGTTTTTCATTGAAAGCGTCCTCGCTGATGCCCACCCAGTTTAAGGCGTCCGCCAGGGAGCCGGTGACCTGCCCGACCTTGGCGGTCTCATTAGCGGACTCGATCATTCCCTCGATGGGAAGGGCATCGCCGAAGGTACCGTAAACGCCGGCTGCGATATTCGTCCACTTGGTAATGTCCTGCTCATTTTCCGCAAGCTGCGCCAGAAGCTGGGACGCTTCCGTGGCCGTGTCCGTATCGCCCAGGATTTTATAGAACTCCGTGTAGGATTTCTGTGCCGTGTCCCCGCTGTATCCCGCCGCCTCAAAGGCAGTGGTCAGCTTGCCCTGGGCCACCCGGTATTCCTCGGTGGCTTCGTCTAGGTTCCAGATGGCGCTGCCAAGCTCCTGGATGCCGCTCAATGCCGCCTGGATGCCGGAAGAAATGAGGTTTCCCATCGCCACCGTGGCGACCGAAAGGCCGGAGCCTAATTTATCCGCCCCGCTGGAGGCGTCCTCCAGAGAATCGCCGAAATCCTCCGCCACATCCCCGGCGTCCTTCATCCGCTCCCGGTTTTCCCGCAGTTCCCCGGAAAGCTGGGAGATGCGCCCCTCCAGTTCTTTTGCCTCACTGGAGCCTTTACCGTACTGCAGCACGGCATTGGAATAGGCGCGCTTCATCCCTGCAAGCGCATCCTCCTGCCGGGCGATCTCCTGGGAGAGACGTTCCGTAGCGTCCGCTGCGTCTGTTTCCTCCCGGGAAAGGGCTTCAATGGCGCGCTCATTATCGGAAAGCTCCCGCTCCATGCTGTTTAAGGCGGCTTCTGCGTTATTGAGCTGGATCTGCCAGTTCTGCGTGCGGCGGTCGTTCTCCCCAAAGGAATCTGCGGCGTTCCGGAGGGCGGCCCGCAGGGTTTCCACCTTGTTTTTCTGTGCTTCGATTTCCTTATTTAGCACAGTGTTCCTTGCGGAAAGTGCCTGAACGGACTTATCGTTTTTGTCAAACTGCGAGGACACCAGCTTCATTTCAGAGCCAAGCACCTTGAAGGACTGGTTGATCTCGGACAAGGCCTTTTTAAATTCCTTCTCGCCCTCAATGCCGATCTTCAGACCGAGATTATCCGTCACGGGCTGCACCTCCTTCCTACGTCCTCATGGACTTCATATCCCTCGTTTCCGTGTAAACACGAAAACTCGCTCATTCCGTCATTCGTCCTCTCCCCAAAAAGCCATATGGCTTTCCGGGGACCCCGTTAGATTCCGTAGGGAATCACATCGTCAATGGTCAGCACCTGCTTCGGCTTTGCGATCCCCATAAACTGCTTATGGCATTCCCAGAGGTCCATAAGCAAGCCAAACGGCATGAGCCACACCTCATCCCGTGACAGATTCAGATGGGCCATGCCGTAATACAAAAGCCGGGTAAACAATTCTTCATCGCTTACCCGGCCGCCGTGTTTTTTCCCTCCGGCTCACTTTCCACGTTCCGCTTGGTACCCCGGTACATCGCCTCCATGATGGCATCCTTGTAATCCGTCAGTTCCATCGGGGAGGTGAGAAGCTCCACCTCATCGGCAGTCAGCTCCGGCTTTTTGTCCTCCGGGTGCTTCAGGTTATGGACGAGGATGGGCTGGTTGCAAAGGAGCGTAATAAGCCAGACGATTTCGTCCAGCGCCATTTCAAAATTCTCCGCTTTCATCAGCTTCTCGCCCAGGTTCTCCAAGCCGCCGTAGCGTCCGGCGATCTGCTTTGTGGCGCGTGTAGTCAGAAGCATCTCATATTCCACGCCGCCAATGGTGACCATCGCTGTTCTTTCATCCATGACTCAGACCTCCTTAACCTTCACCGTCCAGCGATGCCGCGGCAGCGGCCGCATAGGACGGTTCGTAGACTTCCTGGTACCAGTTGGTGATAGTGGATGCGGACACGCCGGCGTCCCCCTCGGTGACCTCGGCTTTCCAGGGGTGCTTGCCCTGGCCGTCCACCTTGTTGCGGCGCATGACCGTCCCCTCGATGGTGGGCGTGGAGAACTCGATGCTCTCGCCCTTGGTGGTCAGGTTGGTGGCAGGGATGCCGAACTTCACCTTGTACAGCCAGAAATAGCGGTACTTGCCGTTTGCTTTCTTTGCACGAAAACCAATGGCGACAGGTGCGCCGCCGTCCTCACTGGCGGAGATGATAACGCCGTTCTGGTCGATCACCGCCCCAGTCAGGTCAGACGCAGCGGCTGCGCCGATATCGTCCACGCCAAGGGTGAGGGTGCCGCTCTGGAACTCCTTCACGACCTCCGCCGCGCCATCGTCCGCATACAGCGTTGCCTCAGCAAGCTCCACGGAAAGCTCTGCGGTCATGGCTTTCGCAAGGGATGCCGGAGTGGCGTAGGTCTCGTTGCCATCCTCATCTTCCGTGATTTTTGAATAGAAAAGTTTATCAAGGCCAATGGTAGCCATATCTCATTCCTCCGTTTCATAGGTTTTCGCCACGTCAATGGCGTAGTGGTGGTAGCCGGTATCGTCCTCATGCCCGATATACCGTCTGTCCGTAATGGTAAAATCAGCGGCAAGCAGGGCTTTGGAAAGCTGCTTTTTCCGCTTCAGATAATTTCCCCTGGAGAACAGGGAGAGGCGGGCCTCCTGGGTCTCATATTCCGGTAGGTTATCGGCATGAAGCTCGTAGGTATCCGCAAGCGGCGTGACCACCACATATTCCTCCGGCGGTTCATCGGAGAACACGCCTGTCTCCACAGGCAGACCGACCGCCTCTATCACAGTTTTCAGTTCCGAAAGTAAACTCAAATGTTCTCCACCTCCTCGTCCAGCTTTGCCTTCATGGCGCTGATACAGGCGTTTTTGGATGCCGATCGGGCGGGCTTCAGAAACGGCTTAGCAGGCTGGCCGCTTTTGCCGTATTCCAGGATGGTGGCGATCTTGGCGTTGCTGCTACCGTCCGAACGAGGCTCGGAAAAGCCCACCTTTAAGTCAAAATCCCCGTTCCTGTCCTGCAGTGCGGGAGAAGTGCCAAGGGAGCGTAAAAGCTCCCCGGTGCTTCTGGAGTCATACTTTGTCCCGCTGCCAATGACAGACTGCAGGTTGGAGCGCACCTTGTCCTCCACGACCTCTGCACCCGCCTCCAGCACTTTCGGGATGATCTCATCCGTCTTATCCGCCAGCCGGGATACCTTCATCAGAAAGTCCTCCGGCATTTTCCATGTTGCTTTAGCCACCCGCTTTCACCTCCGTCCCCAGTACCTCCAGATACATTCCTCTGCCTTTGACATCCTCTACAGAAGTGATCTCAAAGGTATGCCCGTTGCAGAGGATTCGCATATCCGTTGTTATTTCCACACCTGGGATTACACGGAATCGGAACAGATCGGTGGCCGTAGAGAAGGACGCCATGTTCGCCCATTTCTCACTGCCATGACGGCCTTCCCGGTATGCCAGAACCTCTGCCACGGTCACATCTGTTTCCGTCTTGAAGCCGTCCTCATCCTGTGTAAACTGTTTCTCTACGATGGAAAGGAAGGTGTTCATCTTGCCAAAGCTCATACTCACACCTTCCAATCCCGGTCAAGCCGTAAGAGAAGATTCACTGTATTCCACACCTGCTGCGCCGCGTTGGTGTTATCCGCAAAGAAGCCGCCTGTGGAGCCATCCCTGGACTCATAGAAATGCGATGCCAGCATGATCACCGCCTGTTCGGTAGTGGCCGGCATTGCGTTGTCAGTATAGTGGCTCGCCGGGATATGCTGGTAGCTTTCCGCATAGGAAACAGCGGCGGTGATGTAGCCCTTCAGAAGCTCATCATCCGCCGAATGCTCCAGAATGAGATTGGCTTTGACCTTAGAAAGAAGTGCTTCCATCACCGCCGCCTCCCTTCATCATTAGCCCGCAGACTTCTGCGCCAGCACCTTGATGGCTTCCGGCAGGATCAGCTTGCCGTCCACACGCTGGGAGGTAAGGAAGCCCACCTGGCCGGTAGCGGCATACAGCTCGTTCAGACGCTTGAAGGAACGGCCCTGGCGGTCAGCGATCCAGTAATAGCTGAAATCACCGAAGGCGATGGTCTTGGCGTCTGCGGCAATGGCAGGCATATAGGCAGAGGTGCGTACAGGCTTTCCAAGCAGCAGGTCAGGCGCACCTGCGGTCAGGGAAGGCTGCCAGAGATACTGCCCCTGGTTGTCCTTCAGTTTGCGGATGGCCTTGATGGTGGAATCATTCAGCACCCACACAGCGTTTCTGCGGTAAGGGGCTTTCAGGGAATAGAACAGGTCGATCAGCTCATCGGCAGTGATAGCGGTCGCGGACGCGGCGGTAACGCCGGTCTCCGCACCACCCGTGGCGGCAAGGATGCCCAGCGGCTTGCCGGAGCCGTCCCCGGTAAAGAACGCTTCCTCCTCCTTGGCGCCGATACGGCGGGCAAACTCACGGGAGATGTAGCTCTCCAGGTCAAAGACGCTGTCGTTCAAAAGCTCCTCGGATACCTTGATCATGGTGCCCAGCTTGTAAGCGCCGATAGACACCTGACCGAAGGAGTCGTCGCTCTCCAGATATGCGCCTTCCTCATCGATCCAGGATGCAGTACCCTTGGTAGCCACCACGGGGATCTTGCGGTCGCCACTGGAGGTCTGGATGATCTTCGCCAGCTGACGGAAGATGTTCTCCTCCTCCAGAGCTTCTACCAGAGTGCGCTCATACTCATCGGGAACCAGATACCCGCCCTCGGAATCGGTGCCGATCTGCAAAGCGTTCATCACAGTGGGCATCGGGGTCTTGGAGCGCATCATGTTCCAGAAGTTCTGGCGGTACTCATCGGTGGCGCGGCCGGTCTTGGCAGTTTCCTTGCCGTTCATGGGCTTGCCGGTGAGGGGATTGTTTACCGGGCGGTTCAGTTCCGCCTCCAGCGCCTCCTGGCGCTCCAGACGGGCGATCTCCTTGCCAAGATCGGTGATCTCCTGCTCCATGCGGGAGTAGGTGGCATCGTCCTCAGCAGACAGCATACCTTTTTCGTTTCTGTGGGAATCCAGGAATGCCTTGGTGGCCTCCCAGGCCTTGGCGCGCTTTTCGCGCAGTTCAAGAATAGTCATAGTCGTTATCCTCCTTAAAATTTCATCAAATTAAGCCGCTCATAGAGACTGTCTACGGAGCGGCCCTGGGGTTTGGGGTCTTCGGTTTTCTTAGGGTTGGTCTTACATTTCGCTGCGATCTTATCCATAAGGGAATTAACCACAGCAGCCTTGGAATACAGCATGGACACCGCAGGCGGCTCCATATCCTCCGGCACTTCGGAGCGTTTCAGGACTTCATCAGCAAAGCCAAGCTCCACCGCCTTGTTTGCGTCCATCCAGGTCTCTGCGTCCATAAGGTGGGAGAGCCTTGTGCGGGAGAGACCGGTCTTGATCTCATATGCATTGATGATGGAATCCTTGACGCTTGAGAGCATCTCGATGGCTTTCTGCATTTCAGCGGTATCACCCATCGCCACGGTCATGGGGTTATGGATCATCATCATAGAGACAGGGCTGACCAGCACCTTTGTGCCTGCCATCGCAATGACCGATGCGGCACTGGCCGCAATGCCATCGATTTTGACCGTGACATTGCCCTTGTAATCCATCAGCATATTGTAGATTTGTGCCGCCGCCACACAGTCGCCGCCGGGGCTGTTGATCCAGACGGTGATGTCGCCGGAGCCTGCCATCAGTTCCTCTTTGAAAAGCTGCGGCGTGATGTCGTCGTCAAACCAGCTTTCCTCGGCGATGGTGCCGTTCAGGAACAGCGTTCTCTCCACTGTTTCCGTCTGATTCTCCTGATTCGTCACCGTCCTGTTTGTCCACTTCCAGAACTTCTTCATCGGGATTTTCCTCCTTTCCGTCATCGTTCGGTTGTGTATCTGCAAAAGCTCCGGCGTTACCCAGCGGGAGCATATTGCCGTTAATAAGGTAGAGATCGCCGCCATCCTCGGCAGGGATACGATCCATATTCTCCAGTTCCCGGATGTCGTTGGCGCTCATCCAGCCGTTCTGCCTTGCCGTGGCATAGCCGTTCATGCGGCTGGCGTAGTCGCCGCGAAGCAGCCCCTCCACATTGAACTTGGTAAAATACTGTTTCTTTTCCTCTGCGGAAAAGAGCGTCCGCTGGATGGACTGCTCCCAGCGCACCAGCCAGGGCTCCAGCGTGTATTTCACGAACTCCAGCGACTGCTGCTCAATATTAGAAAAGCTCGATTTCTCCAGGTCGCCCACCATATGGGGCGGCACCCGGAAAATACGGGCGATCTCGTTGATCTGGAACTTTCTCGTTTCCAGAAACTGTGCCTGTTCCGGGGAGATGCCGATAGGCGTGTATTTCATGCCCTCCTCCAAAACGGCGATCTTGTTGGCGTTGCCGCTGCCGCCGAAGGTGGACTGCCAGCTTTCCCGGACACGTCCGGGGTCTTTGATGGTTCCCGGATGCTCCAGGACACCGCCGGGAGCTGCACCATTGGCGAAGAACTTCGCCCCGTACTCCTCACAGGCGATTGCCATGCCGATGGCGTTCTTTGCCATAGCGATGGGGCTGTAGCCCACAAGTCCGTCAAAGCCAAGCCCCGGAATATGCAGCACATCCGAGGGTTTCAGCCGCACGACTGTACCCTTGACAGTTGGCGCATCGTCGGTGCTGACGGTGTATTCGTAGTAGAGCTTGCCGTCCCTGTCACGGTCCACCGTCATTCTGTCCGGCATCAGTGGGTAGAGGGCAATGACCTCGCCCTTGCCGTTGCGGATGATCTGGGCGTAGGCGTTTCCCCACAGGAGAAGGTGGGTCATGAGCGTTTCCCTAAACACGAAGGAACTCATCTCCGGGTTCGGCTCATCGTGCAAAAGCAGATACAGCGGATGGTAGATGGCCTTTTCCTTGCCGCCATCCTCCTTATAGCGGTAGAGGTGGAGCGGCAGTCCCGCCACAGCCTCCGCCAGGATACGGACGCAGGAATACACCGCCGTCATCTGCATGGCGGAGCGTTCATTCACTCGCTTGCCTGCCGAGCTGCTGCCAAAGAAAAAGCTGTAGGTGCTGCCCGTGGTGCGGTTCTGGGGCTTATCCCTGGAACGGAAAAGCCCTGAAAAGATACCCATATATGATCACCGTCCTTCCTCAAATAAACAAAAGGCCCCGGCTGTCATAAACCGAAGCTCCCGTATCGTTGCCACAGCGGATCGCCCGGTCAAGCCCCATGATGGTGGCAATGGCCCCGTCGATCTTCTCTGTGGATTTTTCCTTGTCCGCCTTGATGTTGCCTGCCGGGTCGGTGCGGATGTAGATGTTATCCATCATCCACCTCAGCACCGGGTGGCCGCCGTGGGCGATTTTCTCCTCCAGTACCAGCTTCATCAGTTCTTTGGTGGGCGGGGACATATCCTTAAAGCCCTGCCCAAAGGGGACTACTGTAAAGCCCATGCCCTCCAGGTTCTGCACCATCTGCACAGCGCCCCAGCGGTCGAAAGCAATCTCCCGGATATTGAACCGTTCGCCCAGCTGCTCAATGAATTTTTCAATGTAGCCGTAGTGGACCACATTTCCCTCGGTGGTCATCAACACGCCCTGGCGCTCCCACAGGTCGTAGGGAACATGATCCCTGCGGACACGAAGGTCAAGTGTTTCCTCCGGTATCCAGAAGTATGGCAAAATGTAGTATTTATCCTCCTCATCCAATGGAGGAAACACCAGCACAAAGGCTGTGATATCCGTGGTGGAGGACAGATCCAGACCGCCATAGCAGATGCGCCCCTCCAGATCGTCCTCGGAAACAGGGAATGCACAGGCATCCCATTTCTCCATCGGCATCCAGCGCACCGACTGCTTGACCCACTGGTTGAGCCTTAGCTGCCGGAAGGCGTTCTCCTCGCCGGGATTCTGCTGGGCGGATTCACAGGCGGCCTGCACCTTGTCGATGCCAACCGTGATGCCAAGAGAGGGATTGGCTTTCTTCCACACCTCCGGGTCTGTCCAGTCCTCGTCCTCGGCAGCACCGTAAATGACGGAGTAGAAGGTGGAATCGACCTTCCTGCCTTCCGCAATGTCGATGGCTTTCTGATGCACCTCATAGCAGATGGAGTTGGTGTCGTTCCCGGCAGTAGTGATCAGGAAATACAGCGGCTGCATCCTGGCGTCCCCGGAGCCCTGGAGCATAACGTCAAAGAGCTTTCGGTTGGGCTGGGTATGCAGCTCATCGAAAATCACGCCGTGGGTGTTGAAGCCGTGCTTGTTTGCCACGTCTGCCGACAGTACCTGATAGGATGAGTTGGTAGGCAGATAGGTGATCTTCTTCTGGGATTCCAGGATCTTTACGCGCTTGGAAAGCGCCGGGCAGAACCGCACCATATCCACCGCCACATCAAAGACGATCTTTGCCTGGTTCCTGTCGGCGGCGCATCCGTACACCTCGGCGCGTTCCTCACCGTCCCCGCACAGGAGCAGGAGCGCCACAGCGGCGGCAAGCTCCGACTTGCCCTGTTTCTTCGGTATCTCGATGTATGCCGTATTGAACTGCCGATAGCCGTTGGGCTTTAAGACTCCAAACAGGTCCCGGATGATCTGCTCCTGCCAGTCGATCAGTTCAAAGGGCTTACCGGCCCAGGTGCCTTTGGTGTGGCAGAGGGACTCGATGAACATGACCGCATAGTCGGCGGCGTCCTTATCGTAGTGCGAGGTTTTCGCCATAAACCTGGTAGGCTTGTATTTCTTCAGTTTTCGCATAGGCACCACCTCCAAAATGGCATAAAAAAGAGCCGCATGACTGCGACTTCCAAAATGTATCTGTACGAGAGAAAGAGCCGTGCGGCTCGTTCTCAGGGTATTGTTTTCGCTGTTATTTACTGCTGCATCGCCCAGGCAATAGCGTGACCGCCATCCTCGAAAAGTTCCCCGCTCATGGCGATGAGGTTCAGTCGGCACTCGATGTGGCTGTATCCGGTTTCCTCCGGGGTCTCAATGAACTCGTACACTCCGGCGATGAATCCCTTCCATGCGTGGTCGGTGACCAGTACCTTATCGCCCATCTTCAGCACTGCGCCTTCTCCGGCGGTAACCTTCATCGAAAGGTTCTCCATCGTGCTGGTGTTCGGTAGCCGGTAGTGGTTTTCGCAATTCTCGGTGTAGTCTTCGTATCTCTTAATTCCTGTGTTTTCCATCATCGTATCCTCCGATTTCTTAGTTGCTCCTGAGAACATCCACCAGCCATTCCGCTTCCTTTTGGTATTCGCCGGTGGCTTTCTCCAGAATGCTGCTGTCTTCATCGATGTAGCAAAGGGCTTTTCCGACCTTCACAAATCGTGTGTTCTCGTATCCGGGAAGGCTGGTGCGGTAGACCTTTGCGCTGCGGCTCTCACCGTCGTAGCTCTTGCCATCCCAGCCGTTGAAGGTGAAGCGGACGCTCTCGCGGGTCCTGGTAAAGCTCCCTTCAAAATCCTCTCTGGTGATTGCGGTGTTATGCTCCTTAAGGCTGAAGCTGTTCCTCATCTGGTAAATGTTCATCATGGTGGTTTCCTCCGTTTTTCTTTGTTTTCCCTTTCGGTGTGTACATATTCGCTCTAAAAGCACAGAATAGCAAGTTAATTCCGAGCACAATCTGCACAAAGATCAGTGGAGGAAACTGTGTACATTACTCCTGCATATGGCGGTGGATCGTCTCGATGATCTGTTCCTGCTCGGCGGTGTCCACGCCGATTGACCGGAGCGCCTGCCTTGTCCCACAGTCTGGGCAGATGAGGGTCTTGTTGTCCTCCCTGGAAAGCGCCGGAGCGCCATGATAAGTCCTGCCGCAAAGCGGGCAGACCGCCGTCCTTATGATGTTATCCTTCATAGCCGCATACCTCCCTGCATTTTTCGTAGGCGTCGATCAGAATGTTCTTGTCGAAGTAAAAGGTGTCGTACCCCTCCAGGCAGGTCCTCATGTAAAAGTTGGTGGGGATGCCGATGGGGCGCTCCTCATGCATGATGTAGGCAAAGGCCGTCACCGTTCTGCGTTTCCCTGTACGGATTCCCTTGTATTGGAGATTGATGTCCTTCTTGTAGTAGAAATTGGGAAATCCCTCGTAGCGGTCGAGGGCGGCTTCATCCGCAGCCGTCACCTCCCAGATCACCACGGGAACCGTGCCGCTTTCGCATTCCTCAATCGTGAGGTAAGAGCCGGTCTTGCTTCCTTTGAACAGCAGCTCCCAACCTTTAAGGTTAGCCGTGCCGAGGATCGTGGCGTGAGGGCAGCGCATCCGCATCTGCGGAACATTGAGGTTGCTGCCGTAGGCGATGTAGTATCTTTTTTCTTTCATGTGTATCCATCCTTTCCTGGAGGACTTAGGTTACTTGTCCTTCTACCACCCTAAGACCGCCGAAGCGGTCAGGGGCAGGGCATTTAACCTAAATCCTTCAAGCGGCTGCTCTGCCGTGCCGGAAGGCTGTATCTCCAGTAAGGTTGCGGGTCAGGAAATCTCTGGCCGTTGCGAACTCCTCGCCGATGAAGCCCAAGCGGAGGAGCCAGGTTCTCATGGCGTATTTGGGGTTCTCGTTCTGCTGGGGTTTGGGGCTTGCCGTCCGCACATCCTTTGCCATCTGGCTCAGCGCCAGGCAAAGCTGAATGTAGCTTTTGAGCTGTCCTGCGTGGATGCCGCCCCGGCGCTCTGCGGTCGGCTCGTCAAACTGGAAGAGCCTGAACTCGACTGTTCCTTTGGTAAAGGTGGCGTGGAGGTTGAGCATATGGTAGCGGCTGTCGTTGTAATGCTGGTTCCTGCCGTAGCTTGCGCCGTGGCTGGTGTACCAGATGTCCGCAAGCTGCGCCATCGTCTTGGGCTTTCTGCTGTTGACCTTGGCGAGGAAGTTGGGGTCTACCGTGCGGCAGTAGCGGCTCATGCGGCTGCGGTCGAGCTTTAAGGCTTCGGCAATCAGGCTTTCGTGGCTTGCCATGATGTTGGCGAGGTTCCGAAGGCTCTGCGGTGTGTGGCCATGCGCCCCGATGTGGATGTGGACTCCGCATCCTCTGGAGGCGTCGCTTTTCGCTCCTGCGTGTCTGAGCTGTCTGCAAAGCTCCTGCAGGGTTTCGATATCCCCGTAGGTCAGGATCGGAGTGACCAGTTCGCATTTCTGCTCGTCCGCTCCTGCGATGGAAACGTCCTTCTGGAATTTCCACTCGCGCCCCTGTGCGTCCCAGGCGCTCCAGGTGCTGTAGCCGTTGCGGCCTGCGGTATTCTCGTATCTGCCTGTGCCGAAGAAGTCGGCGGCAACCTTGGCTGCCTTCTGGCGGGTGATGCTGTTCATCTCGACCTCGACCCCGATGGTCTGGTTTTTCATCTCTGCGATCTGCCTTGCTGTTTTCTCGTTCATGGTGAATCCTCCGTTTTCGTTTGGTGTGTTTTCCCTTTCGGTGTACACATATTCGCTCTAAAAGAGGATAATAGCAAGGCCATTTTCGATAATATACTACACAAAGATGACCGCAAGATATTGTGTAGTTTATACCTTTTTACTACCATCAGATGTGTTCTTGACCTTTCGGCACAGGTCTTCTCCGAACGACACGGAAAGGCCGCTGCTGTTGTCCCAGGCGACCATGATGGAGCCGATATCATCCACGCCCATCACAGTGCCCTGTGTGCCGATTGGCGGTGCCTGGGGATCGTCCATCCGCAGCAGCTCCACTCGGGTGCCTGATGGGAACTCCTTGCGGATACGTTCTACAACTTCCTTACTCGGAAATCGCATGGTCAGCACCTCCATTCTTAAATGCCGAAGAACCGGAGAGGTTCTTCAGCAGGATCTTGCGTTCGACTTTGTATTCGCTGCCGATGAAGCCCAGGCGCAGGAGAAAGCAGCGGAAGGCGTACTTCTCATTATCCACCGCTTTCTCCGTGACCGTCACGCGCTTGGCGTTTTTGCTCATCTCGCAGAGTGCGGAAATGAAATGGGTGTAGGCTTTAACTGCATCGGCGTCCGGCAGTTCCGGGAACCAGGGAAACGTTACCCGGTCTTCCTGAATCTCAATTGGAAGTTCGCTAACACCGAGCGCCTTCTTAATCAGGCTACCCTTGGCATCCAGCAGTTTAGTAAGGTTGCCAACCGCCGCTTTGTCCAGCGGGATCTCCACTGTAAGCCCCACAGTTTCGCTCTGTGGCGCAGTGTCGGTGGCTTCGGATTCTTCCTCGAAGAACTGTTCCTCGCCGCCCTTCGCCTCGCATTCAAAGCCTGCGGCGGTGATAGCTTCAAGTACCTGCTCGACCTCCTCGCTGTCAGCACGGTCGTCAAACAGGAGCGTCCCGTCCTTGGTGACCGTGAAGTAGTCGATCTCATAATTGCAGGTGGGCATGAATTTGTATTCCGCCCTGGCGCCCGTGGCATCCGAAATGACCTTGACCAGTTCCTTGCGCTTTGCGCCTGTCACATTGTATCTGATTTCCATGTGCGAAAACCTCCTTTGTTTTTGGTAGTCACATATTCGCTCTGAACCCCTGAAATAGCAAGCGATTTCCGCACATTTTGCTGTAGAATAGCTGCCGGATCATTCGCCGGATAACTGTGCATAGTACACGATGCCGGAAAGCACAAAACAGACATTAGGCAGCGCCACTCCGTTGCCCCACATTTTGTATTCCGCAGAATCGGAGTGAGGGTCTTTCAGCCACTTGATGATCTGATTTCGGCTCTTTGGATTGGAGGATGCACCCATGACCTTTCGGTGTGTCTCAAATACCTCTGTCCAGAACTCTACTTCATCCTCGGTCGGATTGGCCGTGCCAAGGTCGGAACACCACCAGTCCGGGAATCCCTGCAGTCTGGCGCATTCGGTAGGCGTCAGTCTGCGGACGATGTAGTCAGGCTCCTTGGATACGGTAGGCGGATCTTTGAAATCTGTAGCGACCAGCGTTTCCGTCACATCATCATCCGTAAAATTGGTGTGGAAGGAACTCTTGCTTGAATGGTAGATAGGCTGTCCGACCGCTCCCGGTCCCTTGGACACCATCGTTGGCTCGATCTCCGTTTCCACCGTGATTCCGAACTTAGCGTTCCGTCCCATATTGTATGTGGCCCGGTCAATGCCGTAGGCTACCGCATGGCGGTCGGTAGCATCCAGCGTGAAGGACACATCCTCATTGACGCCGCTGCCCTGGGGACCGTTCTTGTCGGACCTTCCGATCATGGAGCCTTGCACAGCCACCACAGCCATGCCGCCCTGGTTGTAGGAAGGGTTACCGCCGTTTGCGTCCAGACAGCGGCAAGTATCCGCTTCATAAAAACCGCTGTGTGGGTTGTCCGACTGCATGGCATGGCTCTGTTTGGAGCAGATGCCGTAGACCTTCGGCACAAATACTGTCTGGTCATTGTTGCAGCCGAGGGTAGCGGACTTGTTGTCCTGAATTAATGCACCTTTGCCGCCGCCCTCACAGCCGGAGCGGATCTTCAGCGTCTTTGGCGTTTCCACCACGAAGGGCTGATTATTGCCGCCTGTGCCGTAGGTTGATGAAACGGTGGGAGCAATTCCCTCAAGTTTGGTGTATCTGGTGTCCTGACTATGGTTCTCATAGACTGCCGCAGGAACCGTCCCCGCCCGGAGGGTGGGAGAGGTTTCCTCCTCATAACCGATGGAGCGGCTGTGTGCAGAATGCTCGGTGCAAAAGCCTGCCGATTCCATCACGCAGGGTGGATGATGAACTTCTGCCCGCAAAGTGCAGGTGACGCCGTCCGTCACATCCATACGGTTTCCACCCTGGTCGTTCAGGCAGACGCAGCCTGCCGCTCCAGAGCCTTTTTCAGAAGTTCCGGCAGTTCCTTGCCACGAACGGAAGCCCTGCGGAGTATACCCAGACACGCCTTCGGACTCAAATAGTATTTTTCCGGCACTCCCGCCTGCAAGATCTGCGACAAGGTAGATACGTTTTCTGCGCTGGGGAACTCCCCAGTACTGCGCATCAAATATCCGCCATGCGAGACTGAAATCATCTGCCACGATCTCTCCGGCGGTCGGCCACCTCTCAGGTCGAGGAGTATGAATTTCGTATCCCTTGACCGAGCAGACCTCTTCGAGGACGGACTGGAAGTCCGCGCCCTTGTTGGAGCTGAATGCGCCGGGGACGTTCTCCCAGACGATGTATCTTGGATATCTGCCATTGGTTTTGCACCTCATTTCCTTTACGATTCGGACGGCTTCGTAGAAAAGACTGGAACGGGAGCCGTCCAAGCCCTCCCGTCGGCCTGCGATGCTCATGTCCTGGCATGGTGAGCCGAAGGTGATGATATCCACCGGCTCTACATCTGCGCCGTTCATTTTCGAGACATCGCCGTAATGCTTCATAAACGGCAGCCGTTTGGTGGTCACCCGGATAGGAAACGGCTCGATCTCCGAAGCCCATATAGGGGTAATGCCGGAGATCAAGCCGCCTAAAGGGAAACCGCCGGAGCCGTCAAACAGGCTGCCGAGGGTCAGTTTATTGTGTTCCATCCGTGACCTCCTCATAGCTGTATGTCCTGCCGTCCCGAAGGACGCTCACGCCATCCGCAGAACCGACCTGCTCAATGTAGCGGTTCACGATAACATCGCAGAACTTCTCATCCAGCTCAATGGTTCGGCAGATACGGTCGGTCTGCTCACAGGCAATAAGGGTAGAACCGGAGCCGCCGAAGGGGTCAAGCACTACCGAGTTTGCCATGCTGGAGTTGCCGATGGGATATGCCAGCAGGGGGATTGGCTTCATGGTGGGATGGTCGCCGTTCTTCTTGGGCTTATCAAACTCCCAGATGGTGGTTTCTTTCCTGCCCGTGTACCATTGGTGCTTGCCGTTTTTCTTCCAGCCGTACAGCACAGGTTCATGCTGCCACTGGTAGGGAGAGCGTCCGAGGACCAGGGACTGCTTCTTCCAGATACAGCAGCCGGATAAATAAAATCCCGCATCGGCAAACGCCCTGCGGAAGTTTAAGCCCTCGGTGTCGGCGTGGAACACATAGATGGATGCGTCCGCCGCCATGACCGACTCCATATTCTGAAAAGCGGCGAGGAGAAACTCATAGAATTTCTCGCCTGCCATGTTGTCGTTCTTGATTTTGCCCGCCGAACCCTCATAATTGACGTTGTACGGCGGGTCGGTGATCACCAGGTTTGCCTTAGTCCCGTCCATGAGGATGTCATAGACCTCCGGTTTGGTGGAGTCCCCGCATACCAGCCGATGCCTGCCAAGCGTCCATACATCGCCGCTTTTGGTGAAGGTAGGCTTTTGCAGCTCCGCATCCACATCGAAGTCATCCTCTTTAGCTTCGATGCCGTCATCGAACAGAGCCGTCAGCTCCTTTTCGTCAAAGCCGGTGAGCAGAGGGTCAAAGTCCATGCCCTGCAAAGACTCGATCTCCACCCGCAGAAGCTCCTCATCCCATCCGGCATCCATCGCCATGCGGTTGTCCGCAATGATATAGGCTTTCTTCTGCGCCTCGGTGAGATGGTCAGCAAAGACGCACGGAACTTCCTTGATGCCTTCTTCTTTGGCAGCAAGAATACGACCGTGACCAGCGATAATGCCAAAGTCACGGTCGATGATGACGGGATTAATAAAGCCGAACTCCCGGAGGGACGAGCGGAGCTTCGTGATCTGCTCCGGGGAGTGGGTTCGGGCGTTGTTTACATAGGGTACCAGCTTGGCAATAGGCACGAGCTGCATTTCCGTTGTCGTTTTCATCGTACCAGCCCCCATTCCGCAAATTTCTCAAAGCCGCCAAGGGACAGGATGTATCTCCGGGCGGTTTCCACGATCTCAGCGTAGGGAATGCTGTCCACGGTATCGTCCCCGATGGCGCAGCACAGTTCCACGGGCTTTCCCGTTTTCTGCGCTTTCAGCCAGGCGTAGATGTTGACCGACACATCCGCTTTGGATAGGTCTTTTCCGTGCAGACCGCCGCCTGTGACGGAGTCAGCCATATCACTGCCCAGCTTGCGATTGGTGGCGCCGGAGTCTACATCCGTGCCGCCTGTCCAGTCACCCAGGGGATTTACCTCGGCGTGAGGATATACTTCCTTGAGGTGCTGAGTCCTGGCATTGCTCTGGCAGAGGATGAGCCTTGCGCCGTCCAGAATGTACTTGCCGTCATAGTGATAAGTGTGATACACACTTCTGGCGATCTCGCAGAGGGCTTTCTGCTCCTCGGTCACAGGCATCCCTTTGAAGATACCGTTGTCGCCGCAGCGGATTCCGTCCGCCTGGTTATTGGCGAGGTGTCCGTCCTGCGGCACTTCCACATAATCCGTGTGCAGATTACCGCCGATGCGCTTCACGATGGCATACACCTCATCCAGCGGAATGTGTACGGAACTCTCCGCGATGATGTGGCAGACACCGTGGCCGATGAGAACCTCCACGGCGATCCTCGGATTTTCATCTTTTCTGTACGCCGCATCCACCAGAGCGCCGGCGATGCGGTCAGCCACCTTGTCCGGGTGGCACGGATTTACTTTTTCAAACATGGCGTTATCCTTTCCGCGCCCGCAGTAAGCGCTCCATCAAATCATCCTGGGGAGAGACCTCCCCGTAGTCGGTGCTGCAGTTTTCCTTGACGATCTGGAAGATTTCATTCCACAGCCGCACCGCCTGGTTCATGTAATTGATGCCGATATTGATAAACGGCGATGGGATCGGCTTCTGGGTAGTGGGGTGCTTGGAGAGGAATCCCATGCGGTTGGTCATCTCCTCGCACTGAATCCAGCGGGCGCTGCACATGGCATACCGCTCCAAAAGCTGTGGCGATACCTTTGCGGCGCAGCCGATCTTCTTCAGCCACTCCCAGGTTTCTTTGTAGATTTCCTCCGCCTGGAGCGTACTTCCGTCACGCTGCTCGGCGGAGAGGAACTCATGGGGCTTTGGCATATCGACACCCTCGACTTCGGGAATGTCCAGAACTTCCAGTCTGCGTCCGCCCGGATTGCCGTTCTCGGCTTTCTCCTTGACGGCAGACTTTTTTCTTCCCGCACCGGGTCTCGCACCACCGCGCCCACCTGTGTTATTGGATTTTGTCGGCATTTTCTCACCTCTTTTCCGCAAAAATAGAGCGACCGCTATCGGCCGCCGTCAATTACCCTTTTGATTTCGCCTTTTTCGCGCACGAAGCCCCGGGCCGCTGCCCGCGTACAGGACCCGCAGAGATTTTGACCGCCCTACCGGTCGCCAAGGTCGTGGTGGATCTTGGTATGGCAGGAACGGCAAAGGCTCATCAGATTGTCTCTCGCATGAGTGCCACCCTGAGAGATGGGAACGATGTGGTGTACCTCATCCACAGGAGTCAGCCGTCCTTCCTTGAGACACATCTCACAGAGAGGATGCGCCGCAGCATAGCGGTCACGGATTCGTTTCCAGGCTCTTCCGTACTTCTTGTTTACGTCCGCACTGCGTTCGTATTTGTTGTACTGCCTGCGGGCGGCTGCTTCGTGCTCCTTGCAGTATTGACCATCCGTGAGGTTGGGACAGCCGGGGTAGGAGCAGGGCCGCTTGGGTTTCCTTGGCATCGCTTCACCTCCTTGGGGCATAATAAAAGCCCCCACAGGATCGCTCCCATGAAGGCTGTTCTTGTATTCTACTTCGCTATTGTAATGATATCACAGGACGGGTGTGCCATACTGTGCCAAACCGTGCCAACTTTCAATTCGGGACAGAAAAGTTCTGGAGAGCCGACCCGTGTATGCGGTGTACCGTGCGAAGCGACACGTTCAGCATCCGGGATATCTCCTCCCAGGAGCAGTTGTCCAGGTAACGGTAACGGAGTACCAGCTGCTCCTCACGGCTGGCAAGCCTGTCGATTGCCGCATTGATGGTTTCCTTGAGACACACCAGATACGCCACCTTTTCCGCCACATCCCTCTGGATGGCGTCGATTTTCTCAAGGCACCGGACAAAAGGGGCTTCTGTCGGCTTGTTTGGGTTGTAGTGCGGTTCGAAATTACTGCCTGAGACGCTGCTCGATAAATCCCTCCAGTAGTCAATCTCACGCAGACGGCAGTTTATAAGGGCATCCAGGTGCCGCGCCTGGTTCAGATACTCTTTTGCGGTCATGCGTCCACCTCCTTCTGCAGGGAGCGGATCAGCATCTCGCCTTTCACATCTGTGAGTGCCGAATACCACTGCGAACGGAAGAACCGCTCAATTTCGGCTTTATCCGCTTGCGCCGCCCTATTACGGGAGTTGGCTTTCAGGCTTTTCAGCGCCATGCGGTAATCCTTCACAGCTTGCAGGATGATGGCGTTCGCAAGGTCCTCGTAAATCGTGATATTGCTCATATTCGCACCTCCGAAATTTTGATCCTCGGATTGGCACGGATTTTCTTAGATTGTCTCAGATTTTCAAGTCCGCTTTCACGGCATCGATCAGGGCCGTCTGGGTATGCTCCTTTTTGGAGAGGGCTTTCATGATGCGTTCGTCAATGGTGCCCTTTGTGACGATGTGTTGTACCACCACAGTTTCAGAAGTCTGCCCCTGCCGCCAGAGCCGCGCAATGGTCTGCTGATAAAGCTCCAGGCTCCAGGTCAGTCCGAACCACACGATGGCCGAACCGCCGCTCTGGAGATTCAGCCCATGCCCGGCGGAAGCGGGATGGATCAGCGCCACCGGTAACTCGCCATTGTTCCATCTGCGGATACTGGCGGCGTCATCCAGCCGGGAGAACGGGATATGCAGCTTTCGCAGCCTTTCCGAAATACGGGTCAGGTCATGCTTGAACCAGTAAGCCACCAGAAGCGGTTTGCCGTTGGCGGCTTCGATGATGTCCTCCAAAGCGTCAAGCTTGCGGTCGTGGATGCGGATGGTTTCGCCGCCGTCGTCATAGATTGCGCCGTTCGCCATCTGGGAGAGTTTCCCGGAGAGGGAGGCGGCGTTGGCGGCAGTGATCTCTGCGTTGCCCAGCGACAGCACCAGCTCCTGTTTCAAGTCCGTGTATTTTTTCTGTTCATCCTCGGAAAGCCGAACCGTGTATTCACTGCTGACCAGCTTTGGCATATTCAGGTGGTCGGCGGACTTCATAGAGATGGTGATGTCCGAAATCTGTCGGTAGATGGCGTCCTCTGCATAGGGCAGGGGTTTGTAGGAGTAGATGACCTGGCCGTTTCGCTTGTCCGGCGTGAAGTAATCGGTGCGGTACTTGGTGATGAACCGTCCAAGCCGCTGCCCCATGTCCAGGATGCGAAACTCCGCCCACAGATCCATCAGACCGTTGGACGCAGGAGTGCCGGTCAGTCCGACGATGCGGCTCACCTTTGGTCTGACCTTTAACAGTGACTTGAACCGCTTTGTCTGGTGATTCTTGAACGAGGATAACTCATCGATCACCACCATATCGAAGTCAAAGGGAATGCCGCTCTCATCAATGAGCCACTGGACGTTTTCCCGGTTGATGATGTAGATGTCAGCGCGTCTCATCAATGCCGACCGGCGCTGGGCTTCCGTCCCGACAGCCACGGAGCAGATGAGATCCTGAAGGTGATCCCACTTATCCGCTTCAGCCGTCCATGTGTCCCGCGCCACTCTTAAGGGTGCGATGACCAGCACTTTATGGACCTCGAAGCTGTCAAACAGCAGGTCGGCTATGGCTGTCAGCGTGATGCTGGTTTTTCCCAGGCCGCAGTCTAAGAAGATAGCGGCTGCGGGGTGTGTCTCAATGTAATCCACCGCATATTTCTGATATTCATGAGGTTCGTATCTCATCCAGTATCCCTCCAATCTGCTCCGTATCGTCCAGCACATACACCGGAAATCCCAGCCGCCGCAAAAGCCTGTGGCGGGAAAGCTGCAGAGGTCGCGGCTTTTCTCCCAGAGCCTTGACTTCAACAAAGCCTATCCGTCCATTCGGCAGCAGCACCATGCGGTCGGGCATACCATCGGTGCCGGGGGAGACCAGCTTTGGGCAGATGCCGCCGGCCTGTTTGACCATCTGCGTCAGCTTCTTTTCAATTTCTTTTTCTCTCATGGGCGTATCCTTTCTATGGGGTCGGCTAATTCAAAAGCGGCGTAGGCGGCCAAGACAAAATTGTCGAGGGGCTTGCCCTTGTAGCTCCAGGCGGTCCTGCCATCCACATATACGCTGTAGCGATTGCTGCCCTTGTTGTTGATAAACACCTTTCTGCCCCGATAAGTCAGCTGATAGTTTCCATACCAGTTCTTTCGCCATTGACGGTGGGGAAAGTTACGTTTCCGGTTGGCGCGGTTTTTCATAAGCCGCTCACGCTCTCTGGCGGCGAAGATATCGCCCTCCATAATCCCTGCGCAGATACAGCCGACTGAAACAGTCTCAAAATACTCGTCATGACGCATCACATGGACAAAGCGTACCTGTGAACAATCGCAGAGTTCACAGGTGAACAGGTCGATGTGATCGGGATCTTCCTCTTCATCGGCCACATCGTAAATGTAGTCACAGTACCAGCCGGAGAGAGGCGCTCCCCATTCCCGAAGCCGCTTCTGACACCTGCGGACATATGCGCTGTCTATTTCATACATTGACATTTTGATTTACCTCCGTGTTCTTAAAAACCTGAAAATCCTTACGCGCGTGCGTATGCGTGTTTTACGGGTTCTGTACAGTCTTTTTTATACATTTTCAATTTGTATACTTTTTTAGGAACACAGGAACGAAGCCTGTAAAGTTGCCTTGCGGCGGCACATTCGGTGTGTTCCTGGCGGCGTTCCCGGAGTCTCCCCTGGGAACACTGCCGGAAGTCGGGAACTGTTCCTTATTCGCTCCGTTCCCGAAAAATCAGTCAGGAACATCGCCGGGAACAAAGACGAACTGCGGTCCGTAGGGCTTGACGCGCTCCTTTTTCTCCTTGCGCACCCAGCCGAGTTTCGTGAGCATGGCCGTGAGATTGTTGGATTCGGCGCGGCCAAGGCTGCCCTGATCCTTCCCGAAAAGCTCACACCAGATCTCCATATTGCAGACCCGTGTTCTGGCGACCGTACCCACACGGCCAATATTGTTCACTCCGGCGAGGAAGGAGCGGCGGTCGAACAGATCCATGCCGTCCCAATCCTCCGGGAGCAGGGTCTCCAGATACTCGCGCACCAGCCCTTCACGCTCATCGGACTCCAGGGCTTCCCGCTGTTCGCTTTTCGCCAGCATCTCCAGGTCGGGAGCAAGATGCAGCTTCTCGCCGTCCTTTACAAGCACCAGCACCTCCGCCCAGATCTGGCTGATATCCTCGGTGGTAAGTTCCCAGGAGTGCTTTATGCCGCCGCCCGGCGTTTTGACAGGCCAGAACCGGCGGTTGCCCGTGGTATCCCGCAGATAGCCGGACTCGGCATTGGTGGTGCCAAAGAAGATGCACTGCCTTGGGTGCGGCGTTGCCCGTCTGCCGAATGCGGCGCGGTAGATATCGTTCTGTCGGGAAAGGAAGGAGCGCAGCGTCTCCACCTCAGCTTTGCGAAGCCCTGCCAGCTCACCGATTTCCAGAATCCAATAGCCCTGCAGCTTTTCGGCAGCGGTCTTGTCCTTGGTGTCGCTCAGGTTCAGACTGTCGGAGAACCACTCTCCGGCAAGGCGGGAGATGAGGGTAGACTTGCCGATGCCCTGGGGACCGTTTAAGACCAGCATGGTATCGAACTTCACACCCGGCTCCTGCACCCGGCGCACGGCGGCGCAGAGGGTCTTTCTGGTCACGGCACGGACGTAGGAATTATCCTCCGCACCCAGATAGTCGATGAGGAGCGTGTCCACACGGGAAACGCCGTCCCATTCCGGCAGAGCCGCCAGATATTCGCGGATGGGATGGTAGGAGCGGTCGTCTGCCACCTTGGTCACGGCGATCTGATAGTTGCGCTGGGAGAATGTGCCGTAATGGGAGTCCACATAGCTGATCAGCTGTGCGTCATCGGCGTCCCTCCAGTATTTGGACGGGTGCTTCCAGGGCACATCGCCCTTGATCTCCATGCCGTCCAGCTGCTGGTTGAATACGATATTCTGGAGCTGCGGATCGTTCTGGAGGATCAGCGTGATGTTGTGGAGGTTGTTTTTCAGCACTGTAGAGCGGGGTTCGTACTGGAAACGCTTCTGCCAGTCGGTATCCTCGCTGCCGGAGAAATCCGTCTCGACATCCGCCATCCGTTCGCTTGCCGCCAGCAGCTTTACCTCATCTTGCTGCATGGCGAACTCGCACATCGCCTTGTACGATGCTTTTTCGTCCAGATCTCCAAAGCGGTGGATACGGACGATGTCAAAGGCGTTGCACAGCTTGAGGTAAGCAGGATCTTTGGCATGGTGGCTGTAGACGAATTTATCTTCCTTAATCTCCACGCCCGCCATACTGGAGGATGCGATCAGGTGCCAGCGGTTCTCATTGTCGGTCGGCTCATAGACATCGGAGAGAAATGTCTCCAGCGCCTTGCTGATGGGATAATAAGTGCGGTTGAACAGACCCACCACGCCCTCTTTGGTCAGCGGGTCCTGCACCTTCTGCTGTGCGGTGGTATTCGCCTTGCTTTCCCTGGAAGATGTGGGCAGTCTTGTAGGGTCGGTCCATTCCGGGTGCTTTGTGAGAATCGCATCGGGGTCGAGCCAGCCGCCGTCTGTCTCCTTATACACAAAGGAACCGTTAGCCGGCGTGGACGGCCAGTACATCAGCTGATTGGGCTGGTAGGAACATTCGTCGAAATAGTCGATGCCCAGCATCTGAGCCAGATAGCGGGACACCGCCACAAATTCCTCCGGGGTCACATCCCTGGTCAGCGGGAATACCAGCCGGACGCGGGGATTCTCCTCTGTGCTGCTGTGAGTGGTGTACAGCGCAGAGGCATAGGGGCAGAGGGACTCATAGCTATCCAGAAAAGCGGCGTCGATGCGGTCGCCGTCAAGCGCCACCATCGAGCGGCTTTCCACGGTATCGACCTTGCGTCTACCGCCCTTCAGCACGCCCGCCACAAAGCCGCCGTGGTCTTTGGCGGCGTCACGCTGGGCGCGGCTCATCTTCGCATATTCCTCGGCGGACTCGGTGGTGCGGATGGTCACTTTGAGCCGCTCCTTTAGATTGTCAAATCGTATGGTCTTGTTGACCCATCTCTTTGCCTGCCGGTTGTTGCCGTAGGCGATGTTCAGTTCACGCATAGTCGGTTACCTCCTCGCTCGTCGAAATAAACTCCATTTCGCTCACTTCCACAAAATTGTGAAAGTTCGCACATTCCGTTATTTCTCCTCTCCCAGAAAAGTCTAAAGTCTTTTCTGGGGTCCCTTTAGTAAAATATCTCAAACAGTAGTTCTTCCATTTGGCTCTGCGGATCTCCGCTTCCATGCCGGAAGAGATGTATTCTCCGAACACCCACACCTCGGAGCATTTACTCATGAGGGCGTTTCCGAAGAACAGTCCCAGCTGGCGCTCCTTTGGATTTTCGTCACGGAGAAACTGTGGAAACAGCAGATGCGGTGCAATGGGGATGTATCCCGCGTCCACGGCGAAGCGGCTGTATCTCCGGGCATTCTCCACGTTAACTTCCACATCCCCGGCATAGGGTGAGCAGATATAGACGATGGGCCGGAAAGCGCGGAGGGCGCGTTCCTCCTTTTCTATATTGGTGAGGGCTTCATAGGTGGTGGGGTCGTAATAGCCCTCGCTGTTGAATTTATTGATGCTCATAGGCGTTACCTCGTTAATCTTTCTTGTAAAAATCAGTTTCGTAGCCATCTGCACGAAGCTGCAGTCCGTTTGCCCAGGGCGGAGTCCTGCCCATCTGGTCACAGACGGCCTGTAGTGACATCCGGCGGTCGGCTTCAATGACCACTTCGTCGTGGATATGCATGACGATGGAGCAGCAGCGAAGGGTCTTCATGGCGTAACAGAGGATATCTCGTGAGGTTGCCTGGACGATGTTTTCTACGAATTTTGGACCGTAGCTGTCAATGCGTTCCCATTTCTTCGTGCCGCCGACGCCTTCATAGGTGATACAGTCGCCGCCAAAACGGTTCTCTCCGATCTTTGGCTTCACATAGGCAAGGCTCCTGCCGGACGGCAGAGTGATAAACAGCATCCCGTTTCTGGCGGAGAATATGATGCCGTGTGTTTTCGTGGTGGTCTTACGGGTAACAGCGTCCATCACAGCGTGGTCAACCGCCCACCAGAACTGCACGATCTTCGGATTCGCCTGACGCCATGCGGAAACCAGAGCTGGAAGTTCATCCTCCTGAAGGCCCATCTCCAAAGCACCCATCGCTTTTAGCGCACCCACAGAGCCGCCGTAGCCGAGAGCCAGTTCTGCGATCTTGCCTTTCTGCCGCAGGTGGCCGTTGACGCCGTGCTTTTCTACGGGGACGCCGAACATCTGGGATGCGCTGGCGCAGTAGATGTCCTTGCCCTGGGCGAATACATCCTGCCGCCACTTCTCGCCGGCGAGCCACGCGATGACACGGGCTTCAATCGCGGAGAAGTCCGCAACGATGAATTTCCTGTTTCCCTGCGGTACGAATGCCGTGCGGATCAGCTGGGAAAGGGTATCCGGCACATCCTCATAGAGCATTTCCAGAGCGTCAAAGCCGCCTGTCCGGACAAGCTCTCTGGCTTCGGACAGATCGTCCAGATGGTTCTGAGGGAGATTCTGCATCTGAATGATGCGGCCTGCCCACCGCCCGGTGCGGTTGGCTCCGTAAAACTGGAACATACCTCTTGCCCGGCCATCGGCGCAGACGGCGGTCTCCATCGCTTGGTACTTCTTTACAGATGACTTAGCAAGCTGCTGGCGCAGGGTCAGTACTTTTTGCAGTTCCGGCGGTGCTGTTTTCAAAAGATCCGCCACAGCCTTTTTGCCCAGGGTATCGGTCTCCATGCCGTTATCCGCAAGCCACTGTTTCATCTGCTGGACTGAGTTGGGGTTGTCCAGCGAGGTCAGTTCTTTCATTGCCTGCGTCAGTTCCGAGCGGGAGCGACCGTCCATCTGAATGGCCTGCCGCACCAGTTCCATATCCAGCCCCACGCCGCGGTCGTTGATTTCCTGGTCGAGATGGTATTCCTCCCAGACGCTGTCCGGCACGGGGTATTTGGAGAGCCGTGACTGGATAGACATCTCCGTCTCCACATCGCGGATATTGTATCGTTTGAACGCCAGCCACTTGTCTGGAGCGTGTTTCGGCAGATTGCGGGTGCGCTGGCCATTGGACTTGGTTGGCGTACAGGGCTGGCAGAAATATTTGATGAGGTCTTTGCCTTCGGTCAGCTTTTGCTTTTCAAGTCCAAGAACGGCGCCGGCTCCCTCCAGGGATAAGGGTAGCCCCATGTATGCCGCCCAGACCATCGAGCATTTCCAGGAGTCCGGTTCCAGATAGTCGCCTGTCGGATAGCCCAGATATCGGGACAAGCAGATGCGCTCAAAATTGGCGTTGAAAGCCCACTTTGTCACCTTGTCATCCTCCAGTGCGGCAAGGATCGCTGGTGGGATTTTCTCCCTGCAGGCAAGGTCTATCTGCTGCACGGGACCGCCGTCCACGCTGTAGGCAAAGAGCAGTATTTCAAAATCGGGAGACTCCACATAACGGTACACACCGGTTTTGGCAAGGGGCTGGTCGCTGTAAGTCTCCAGGTCGATTGATAAGGTTTGCATTTCGTCACTCCCTTCCATACCCCAATAGGGCGGCAGATCGCTCCGCCGCCCTGGGGCTTGGTACTTTATTTCTCCAGTAACTTCATGCGGTTTTCATGATACTCTGCGTCACGGGCCGCCTGTTCACGCTCACGCTTTTCGCGCTTGCGGTCATAGAGGAAGGACTGGATGCTGCTGATCAGAATGACTGCGCTGATGCACAGCCAGATGGCGAGAACAGCAAAAAGCAGAATTGTCTGAAACATTGTCATGGCCGTTTACCTCCCTTGTCTTAACCGAGGAAATCCTCGTCGTCATCAGTTGCGAAGTCAGCTTCGGCACTGGCCTTGCCGCCCAGAGGTTCGCCGGGACGGATGAGCTGCAGATTGTTCAGACCGCAGGCGATGCCCTTGTTGCCATTGCTGTTGAAAGCGTACAGGTTGATGGAAGCTCTGCCGTACACGCCGGAATACACCTCGGAGCGGGTCAGAACAGGATTGCGGTCTGCGTCCACGATGCCGGGAGCGGTGGCGGAGTTGGCGTTGATGAAGTAAGCGTTCGCATAGGCGGGATCGTCTGGCCTTTCAACGTCGCCGTCTCTCAACGGAGTCTTGATCGCGGAGAGAGGAGGCACGCTGCGGCCGTTGCCCTTCAGCTTGGCCTGTCCCTCCTGGTAGGCGGCTTCGATGGCGGCCTTGATCTTCGCCACCGTCTTAGTGTCGGACTTCGGGATGATCAGCGATACCGAGTACTTCGGCGTGCCGCCGTTGATGGACTTGGGCTCCCAGACATTGGCGTAGGACCAGCGGGTGTCGGGACCGGTGATGACCTTCATAGGGTTGTTGACTCTGTTTGTGTTGTTAGACATATTACATTTCCTCCATAAAATCATTTTTTGCGGTATTCCATTCGGGCCGTTTATCACTCGACCGCACGAGCGTCGGCCTGCCTTGCGGCTTTTCAATGTAGGGTGCGAGAAGCTCCTCAAAGCGGGATTGGCCCAGCAGCTTCTGCATGGCGGTGATGCCGAGGAGTTTCTTTTCGTAGGGGTTGAAGCCGGCGCCCTCAACGGCTGCGGCCACAGCGGCTTCGCTGGTGTATTTGCGGTTGGAGCGGCCCTCGACCAGCTTCCAGCCGGGGAACGCCGTACCGCTGACTGCCTGCTGAAGAGCGTATTCCTTCACATCCGCAGCCCAGGCGGTAAGAGCGTCCACCTTGTCCAAGATGCCGGCGATTTCCTCATCGGTCAGGAGGGGCGGCTCCTCAAAGTCGTACCGGGCAAGCGCGAGATTCGCTTCGGCTCGTTCCCGGCATTCGGCCTTTGCCTTGCAGAACCGGCACCATTCGCCGCAGTGAAAATCGCCGCCGCCCTCGTATGCCAGCTTTGCCTTATAGGTCAGGTCGTTCTGCGCCCATTCGAGCAGACCGTCCTTTTCCATAACGCAGACGCTGATATTGGATTTCCTGGGCTGGTAGATGGTCATGCGGACGGAGTCGATGTCGTAGATACCGTCAAAGATCTCCAGAGCGCCGAGGGCATACAGCATCATCTGCGGATTATCTACGGCGCTGACCTCCACGCCTTTGCCGTGCTTATAGTCCACGATGTTCAGCTCACCGTCAGCGATGACGATGCAGTCGGCGGTGCCGAAACCGTCCTGCACCCAGCGGGAGAAATCCACTCGCTGCTCGATCAGGATGACCGGGTCGGCACAGGTCTGCTTTGCGGTCTCCAGAAGCTCCGATACATAGGCGGCATACCCGGCGGCGCAGTCCTCCATCTCTTCGTTGTACCAGGAGAGGTTTTCGATGGGATCATCCGCCGGAATCCCCAGAGCCTGCTTCAGCCGAAACTCACAGAGCGCATGGGCGTCCGTTCCTTCGGCGGCGTAATCGCTGCCCTTGTCCTCGTAGGCTTCGCACAGCCTTGCGGAGGGCGGACAGTTGAGCCACCGTTCGGAAGAAGAAGCGGATAAGACTGCGTGCTTAACTGCCATTAGTCAGCACCTCCGCTTCGGCGAGCAATGCCTTGTAATGTGCGGGGTCGATCTGTGACAGCTTGGATGCGCCGTACTTTTGAAGCAGGGCGCGGATCTCGGCGGTGTGTCCCTGGCGGGATTTGTCCGCAAGCACGGCTCTGACCTGCTCCAGCGTCAGAGCCGGTTCGGGAGGAGAAGCAGGAGCATCCTCTGCCTGCGGTTCACTGCTGAATACCTTCGTCAGCCAGTCAGCGGCATCCGAAATAGCAGCGGCAGCACTGCGTAAGTCTTCGATGGTCTGTGCCATATCGCTCATTCTGCTCATGTGATTTTCCTCCTTCCCTGGATTTGCTCTGCTGGCGTGCGATGGTCAGGTTGCTTGCCAGTCTCCTTGACACCACGCTGATTGCGGTCAGGACATCAACAATGTCCTCGTCGGCACGGGCGTCATAATGGTTTGCGTTGTAACTCATATCAGCGGTCCCTCCTTTCCCAAGGCGTCTTGTGTTGCCTTTCACAGACCCATCTGGACAGGAAAGGAGGGGTTGGCCGAAAGATTTTAGAATTTTTCCTTGAGTCGCTTCAGCAGCTGATTTCTTTTATACACAAATGTGTTCCGGGGCATCTGCAGCCGCTCTGCGCCGGCGCGTTCAGAAAGCCCGTCCGCAATAGCCATGAGGATCTCGTAGCTTTCCGGGTCGGATGACTGAAGCTCCGTGAGCAGGCCGTTCAGAATCAGGGAATCGATATCGATCTCCGTGGTCAGCCTGCTGTCCGCAAGAAAGCTGGTGCGGGAGACGCCGTTTTCGTAAGCGTTCTCCATTTCAGTGTCGATGGAGAGATGCTGGGGAGCGTCCTTCGGGATACAGCGGAACTCGCAGGTGTCGCAAATACCGTCGCACTTGTAGCTCTTTTTGTACGGGATGCAGCAGGCTCCGGCTCTCTGCTTTGCCTTGCGGGTAGTCCCTACGAACCGCTCCCAGTCCCGTTTCTGTTCCGGGGTGACATCAATCCACTGCTTGAGCGGACGGTAGTAGATGGTTGATGTGGTCTGATTTGCATTGTTTTTCATAAAAAGTCCTCCGTTTGTCGATTTCTCGAAACGGAGGACTCTGGGCGCTGCCGCAAAAAGGGTGCAAAAACCTAACCGCAGTCCTAACGAAGTTCTCCGTTTCGGATTGCAGCTAACCCGCTCAAAAGGCAGCTGTGATATTGAGTTGTGCCGCCGGATGCCGTTGAGCCATCAGTGATCAGGTGATGCGGTGTCGGGCGGTGAGCAGTTTAATGTCTTGCTCAGGACAGATTTAGCGTCCAAAAAAGAAAAACGACAGAACGATACCTTGATTCAGGTATCCGTACTGTCGTCTGGCGCTCTCACGGATTTCTGTTTGAATTTACTTCGCATATTCATGCGTAATCTTGAGTGTTCTGTCTGCATTGGCAGTGATTCGTGTAATACAGTCTTTCTTTCGGATAACGATGACCTTGCCGTCCTTGCTCTGGTCGCAAACACGCTTGTCATTGAGATTCTTGACCTGTTCCATACAGTTCTCCTTTCTTCGGAAACTATAAGTTCCACTTAATCCAAAAAAAATAGGTCTTTAAGTTCTGCATCGGGAAAAGCCTTGATAAGACCTCCGATGCACTTCTTACCGCCGACACGCCTTCCACGCAAAAGACGGCTCACTTCCATCCGAGAAACACCCATTTTCATAGCAAGCTGACTGCCTGTCCATTTGCGGCGTTCCATCTCTTGTTTCACATACTCTATGTTTGGCTTCATCTGATACTCCTTTCCAAAACCTAAAGATTCCACCATTCTAAAATAAATACTGCGTTATGGCGGCAGGTTGACTTGGAACTTTAAGGTTCCGTTTTCTATAGTATACACCTTTAGGTTACAAAATGCAAGAGGTTTTTCAAAAAAGTGTTGCTTTTAGGTTACGCTTATGGTATAATAAAAGAGGTTCAAGCGAGGAGGGACTATATTATGAACGAACTCGGGACTTATATAAAGGAAAAAAGAACGGAAAAAGGGCTGTCAATAAGGCGGCTTGCAGAACTTGCCGCTATTAGCCATACCGAAGTGAAGCGAATAGAAGACGGTCTTAGAAAACAAACTTCTCCGCAGGTTCTTCGCTCCATAGCGTCCGCGCTCGGTGTGCCCTATGAGGATTTGATGGCGGCTGCTGGATATATTGATGAGCCTACTGCGGAAACAGAAAGCAGTACAGTAGCTACCGGCATAAAGGATACGGAAGACTTGAGTCAAGAAGAGATTGATCAGGTCAACCAGTATATTGCATTCTTGAAAAGCCGACGCAAAGATTAAAGATTAACGAGGTGACTTCTTAGCAAAGAGGGCACCTCGTTCTCTTTTTAATTATGTGCGAACAGGAAGACGTACAAGCTGAACTGCTGGGAAGCGGTTCTGTGCTTCATTCACAACAGCATCGTATAGCTGCAGCGACTTGGTTAAATCCTCTATCGTTATGGCAAGAGCGTAGTCAACCTCCTGGTCATCCTCCACGTCATAGCGAGTATGAAGTTCAAGCCATACTTCCCAATCACCACCGTGAAAACTTGAAAATTCCTGCTCGAAGTGGAAACAGGTATCCCAATCCTTGCGACCATCTGATTCTGACGGATTATTCGTAACAAGGTTATCCTTACTGTTTCTTGAATGAAGGGACGCATTGACATATGCTCCGAGATAATCAGCGCCCTTAGTTTTATCGACAGGCGGTTGTGTGACGCAGGTTACTGTCACTCGTATTTTTTTATCCCTCTTACTCATATCCATCTGCGTATCGCAAATACTCGGCATTAGAAACTTGGCGTGCTGCTTGAATTTCTTATTCATCGTACCCCTGTGGAGGAAGGTCACGCGATGAGCAGTAGAAAACATACTCACAAGAGGATTTGCTATGCCTCTGCCGTACAGATTGCCATAGAAGGCATTTTCGTCCCTTGTGATTTTTTTCTTTGCAACCTCGCTGATAGGCATCTCGGCGCCGTGATAGAGAAGTGCCTCCGACATAAGGATATCCTGATTCGGCACAGACTGTGATATCTCCGCAAGGTCTCCTGCAACAGTAGGAGCCGTAAAACTTGTACCTGCCTCAAATGCCCATTGACCGCCGCTGGCAATCATCATGGCATATTCATCTGGCGGTACGAAGTCAGCCTTGGTCATCGTTCCCGCAAGAGATACGATATCGGGTTTGCGGAAACCTCGGAACCCGGGACCGATTCTCGAATAAGGAGCCACATCATATTGGCGGCTCAAACCTTCCTTGTGTTCCGCACCGACAATAGCTCCGACTGCTATATTCAGCATGGAATCTGCTGGTGCTGCTATTCTATTGTCATCATCTTGCAGGATGTCTTCAAGGGAGTCCTGGCTACGATACAGATAATGATTGCCGGCTGAAATGGTAAATTTCACACCATACTGAATGGCAAGGACATCCAGTTCGTACCCAAGAATACTGATTTCGTCACCCTGGATAGGAGTCTCTTCGCTTGATGAGAAGTTGAAGATTTTAGTTATGTCTTTATAGCGCAGGACTGCCTCCTTGATTCTTGCAATCATAGTGCTGTTACAAATAAGGTCGGGACGATCAGGCTTATGGGAGTCGGGATCGAGTCCACGGATGTTACAGTCGATGATTCTTGCTCTTGGTGTGAGTACGCCGGACGCAAGCTGTTCGCCGAGATTTTCAAACGCCACCTTGCTCGCCACATTCGTTCCGTGTTTCTTATCCCCCGGAGCGGCTCCAGTAGGAACCCAATGCTCGACAATCAGCGGTTCAAGTTCCGCAGTGAAATCCACTCCCGTATCAAGAACAGCCACGATAGGAAGCTCATCTATCGAAACATTTAGATTCAACGACATCTGCGCCTGCGCAGGAACCGTATACATCGGAGATGTGGCGTAGAAGCCTGTCGGAGCAACATGACTGACAATAGTATCCCTGGAAATCTCTTCAAGTTTACCAAGCGGAATCTCCGCACGGACAATAGGTGTTCCATCAGAAAGTTTATATGGCTTCGCTTGGATTTTACCTTGATTCTGCTCAATAAGCGCAATAAGCCTCTCTTCCGCACGGACCTGAACCTGCGGATCGGTACCCTTTGGGAGCAATTGTTCCATGATTTCAACATCAAGTGGGAAAGTAGCCTCACGTTCAAGCAGTTCTTTTATCGAGGGAGCCTGTTTTCCCATTCCATCCGGAAATTGAAAATCATCTATGTACTGAAATTTCTTGTTACTGCGCTTGCCATCACGGTAAGCGCCTACCCTTTGTTGTAGGGAATCAAACTTGGACTTGGATGATGATACAATGGCGTGGCGTGAATCTTTTACTTTGGCGAAGGTCATTCCTTCCTGTTCCAAGAATTAACGAAGTGTTTTGTTTGAGAATTTCTCACCCTCTTGCAGCACAACTTCAAACAGACGGATATCCTCATCACGAAGAGAATCCGTCCCTTGCACGCGGGTATAGGCAGACACAATTTCTTGAAGACCTGTGGAAAGTTTCGTTCCATGCTTCATCCGATCCAATCCCAGGTCTTTACTCCGAGCCTGCTTTTTATTCTCAATAGCCTCTACATCATCCTCAGTAATGAGGAGATGGGGTCTGAAATCATCTGCCATACCTATTCATCCACCTCTTTGCCCTTAGTTATCTTATTTATCTGATAGCTAAGAGTGTTATGTGGCATCCCGATTGCTTTCGCAAGAGTACGGACGCTCACGCCCTTTGCTTTCAGATCGGCGGCGGCATCCACCACGCCTGCCCCGTTTGAATTATTCGTCATCTGTTGGATAAGCAGTTCTATCATATCCTCCATCGTAACCGCCTTATCTGTGGTCACATAGCGTTTAGCGGCGGAGATAACCAGTTCCTTTATCTGTGCCACGCTGCGGTCTGCAGTAAGGTCAGTCAGCTTCTGTATATCTACCTTGGTTTCTACAGTATAGTCTTTAAACCACCGCTGAATTAGTTCGCTCCGCTGTTTTGCATCCGGGTATCCGATATTGATAGTATAGTTGAATCGTCTGAAAATTGCGGGATCAAGAAGATGCTCATGGTTGGTAGCCGCAATCAGAAATACATTCGGCGGCATATTATCGAAGTTCTGGAGCAGAGCCGTTACGACGCGTTTCAGTTCTCCCATCTCGTGTCCGTCATCGCGCTTCTTGGCGATGGCATCGAATTCATCCAGAAAAAGGACAATGTTTTGGTTGCCCACGCTGGAGAATATCTTCCTTAAGTTCACACTAGTCTGTCCAAGGTAGGAGGAAATAAGACCGTCTATCCTCACATAAGCCATAGGCAGATTCAGTTCTTGCGCTATGGCATTTGCCGTCATCGTCTTTCCGCATCCAGGAGGTCCACAGAGTAGTAGACGGTTTGCGGGAGGGAGATTGTGCTTTGCCAGCTTACTGTTGTTCTGGCGTTCCTCCAAAATCTGCAGGAGGAGTTTCCGCTGATTCTCTGGCAGGACAACATCGGAGAGAGAAATGTCCGAGTGGACAATGTCGTACAGTTCCAGGAGACTGTCCTTGTCTCTCGGAGTGAAGGAACTGCCTCCTGCAGATTGGACGGCAAAGCCTCCCCCGGCAGGCTGCCCGACCTCAGGCTTCTTCATCAGAGTAATGTTTTTTCCCTTATATGCATCGAGGAGCATACTGGAAACACGGCTGTTTCCTTTCTTATCCTCGTCAGCCGCCAAAGCTTCCACAGCGGTCTTGAAGGAACTCTCGTCCCCGGAGCAATGAGCAGCGATAATATTTGCAATCAATTCGGCTTTCATAGTCTATCGATTCCTCTTTCTCAGTCATAGTGTCGGACTGTAACTTTTAGTTTACACTATTTCGAGGCAAATGTCAATAAGTTTTCCGAAATTCTTTGAACACCTTTGAACACAATCCAAATTACCATCCATATCCCAACTCCGATTTTGGAAAATAAAATTTCGCGTTCTCGCACTCATCAATTGACTTTTGAAACGAAATGTGCTATACTGATATGTAACTGTTAAGTTACTTGGGAGAAATGCGCCCTTGACGGAAACAAAGGGTTGCAGATTTGAGGAGCATTTGCATGGTTATCAGCTATAAAAAGTTATGGAAGTTACTGATCGATAAGGACATGAAGAAGCGGGATTTGAGGGAGGCGGCGCAGCTCAGTTCCTCCACCGTGGCGAAGCTCACACACGGAGAAAATGTCAGCACGGCGGTTCTCTTGAAGATATGTGCTGCCCTTCAGTGCGACATATCTGATATCATGGAAGTCGTGCCGGATGGGAGTCCCGCATCAGAAGATTGATTGCCGGAAAGGATGTAAGGCACCAATATGTTTAATTTTGGAAATGCAAACGAGGGACAGCGAAAAGCGATAGCTGCTGCCGAAGGTCCTGTCCTCATTACTGCGGGACCTGGAACAGGCAAAACCTACACACTTGTCCAACGAGCGATCTATCTCATAGAGGAATGCGGCGTAAAGCCGGAAAGCATTTTTATTGCCACTTTTACGGAGAAAGCGGCAAAGGAACTGATTACAAGAATCACGAATGAACTGTCGGATCGAGGCATCGTGGCGAACATCAATGAGATGTATATCGGCACGTTTCATTCACTCTGTCTTCGTATCCTTAAGGAGCATCTTGAATTTACAAGACTTCGCAGAAACTACCGCCTCCTGGATGCGTTCGACCAGCAGTACATGGTGTTCCAGAATATCCACCGTTTCCGTAATATCCAGGAGGTAGAGGTTGCTCTGCCGAACGGCGGCGCATGGAAGCAGTCGGAAGCTATCTGCAACTATGTGAATAACCTCTCCGAAGAATTGGTGACGCCAGAGGAACTGATGTCCGATACTGACCTGTCGATTGCGGCTCTGGGACGGATGTTGAAGGAGTACCGCGATGTCCTAACTGAGGGCAATCTGATGGACTTCTCGTCTATTCAGATTGAAGCCTATCATCTGCTCCGGGACAACGCCGGGATTTTGGAGGAACTGCGCTCCAAGGTCACGCACATCATGGTGGACGAATACCAGGACACGAACTTCATCCAGGAGCAGCTTGTGTTCCTCCTCGCAGGAGACCGCAAGAACATCTGTGTGGTCGGTGACGATGACCAAGGCTTGTACCGCTTCAGAGGTGCCACCATCCGTAACATCCTGGAGTTTCCGCAGAAGTTTGCGGACGGCGAATGCCGCGTCATCCCACTGGTCATCAACTACCGCTCCAACAGCGACATCGTTGATTTCTACAACGAGTGGATGGCTACCACAGACGGTGCGAAGTTCAAGTTTCGCTGGGATAACTTCCGTTACGATAAAAGGATCGAACCGCACGAGAAAACCACTCTCCACAGTCCCGCAGTCGTGAAACTCGCAGGCGTGGACGATACGGATGAGTGGCACGAGAAGATACTGCAGTTTATCAACAACTTGAAAGCCTCCGGCAAACTTACGGACTATAATCAGATTGCGTTTCTCTTCAATTCCGTGAAGCATCCGCGAGTAACAGCACTTGCCCGCTTCCTTGAGGAGAATCATATAAATGTATATTCACCGCGTTCGGATATGTTCTTCCAGCGCGACGAGATAAGGCTTGCCCTCGGTTGTCTCATGCTCATGTTTCCGCGCTATATCCAGGGCTTGGAGAACGGTGATTACACCTTCCTGCAGCCAGCGCATCTGACCTACTACCGCAATTGCATCATGGCAGCAAATGAGTACCTCACACAGCCGGAGAATTCCAATCTTTTGAAGTGGATACGGCGCAGAGGTAAAGACCATGTCGGCTTGAAGGGAGCAACGGACTACGCCTATTGCGGTCTGATGTACCAGCTCTTTGAATTTCAGCCGTTTGCAGGGATTCTTGATACGGAAATGGATGTTGGCGTGGTCGATATCCGTCCGACTCGAAACCTTGCAAAACTGACGCAGATTATTGGTAAGTTCGAGTACCTCCACCGCGTGGACGTTTTGGACGCAGGAGAATACCGTGGGAAACGCCGTATTGATCAGAATACAGAATTGCTTTTTAATATGTATCTCAGGCTTCTCTTTGACGGCGGCATTACGGAATACGAGGACGATTCAGAGTATGCACCGAGCGGCTGTGTATCATTCCTTACCATTCACCAGTCCAAGGGTATGGAGTTTCCTATTGTCCTTGTGGATTCCCTTGCGAATGTGCCGAGGAAAAACACGAACGACCTCATGATGCAGATTGAGGAGAGATACTTCAAGCGTCCGGCGTTTGAACCTTACGATGTCACGAAGTACTTTGACTTCTGGCGGCTCTACTACACGGCTTTCTCCCGTGCGCAGGATTTGCTGATCCTGACCTGCTGCGAGGATAAGCGAACGCCTAGCAACTACTTCAAAGACATCTACGGGGAACTGCAATCTGTAGAAAGCCCCGGTTTTGATATAAGGGAGTTTGATTTCAAGCCGATAAAGGGCGTGAACATAAAGAACACCTACTCGTTCACATCGCATATTACGGTTTACGAGACCTGCGCCCTTCAATATAAGTTCTACAAGGAACTGGAATTCATGCCCGTTCGTGCGAACGCTATGCTCTTCGGTACGCTCGTGCATGAGACGATAGAGGACATACACCGCGCCGCCCTGCGGCATGAGGAACAGACAATCACTGAGGAGAATGTGAGCCGGTGGTTTGACTCTAACTATGTGTCGCTGACAAAGACCGAGCATACTTACCTCGCCGGTCCCCAGCGTGAGGCGGCCCTGAAACAGGTGCTACGTTATGTGGAACGGCAGCACGGTGACTGGTCACAGATACAACAGGCAGAGGTCGATGTTTCGCTGGTCAAGCCTGACTACATTATTGAGGGGAAGGTTGACCTAATTCGTGGTGAGGGAGATACCGTAGAGATTGTGGATTTTAAATCTCAGCGAAAACCTGACATGGTGAAAGATCGGGAGCAGCTTGAACGATATCGAAGGCAGCTGCATATTTATGCTCACCTCGTAGAGGAACGTACCGGACAGAAAGTTAGTAAGATGCACATCTACTATACCGGCGAGGACAGCGGTGTGCCGACTATTACATACATATACACGAAGTCCGCTGTGGAAGGAACTATGGCGGTATTCGATGATACGGTCAAGAAAATCATGAAGAAAGATTTCCGCCGCTGCGCCGAAGACCCGAAGATCTGTAATGCGTGTGACTTCCGATTCTACTGCAGGAGGAAATAACGATGCCGGACATATATGACCCAGAGAGAGGTCTGAAAATCGGTCTTACAGACGATGACTACGACGATTACCAAAAAGGTAATTTATCGGATGATTTCTATGCAAGACGGACAGACGGCTCCATAGCAAACAAGGTTGATATCAGTCGCTTGGACGATAGCGATGAATACGAAGAACCGTCAAACGGAATTGATGCAGGTTCTGCTGCAATAGGCGGTTTGATTGTGGCTGCTATTATCGGAGCAGGCTACGGAATAAAGAAATTATGGGACAGACATAAGGTAAAGAAAACCGAAGCACAGGTAGCAAAACAACGCAAAGCACAAGTCAATCTTCAGGAGGAAGAAAATATACAAATGGCAATCGAACCTACAGACACTGTGGTTTCAACAGATGCTGTACAGTCTAATGATGCCGAACGAAGATCGCTAACTCAAGAAGAAGCAATACAGGAGTTAATGAAGATAGTTGTCGGCATGGCGGAAATTGCTGATGGCAGGAAAAAGGTTTCAGAAGGCATTGAAAATCTCAGCAATGCAGGGATAGTCGATAGAGCCACATTACTGGAAAAACTCTCTGTTCCGAATGTGCTTGAAGGCTTCAATGCTTATTTGGAAAACAATCCGCAGATTGTGATGCAGAATCAAACAATCTTTGGCAGTATATTCGGACGTAATCTTACTGCGAATGGGCAGTACATTCCATTGGATATGTCGGATATCGAGCATCAATTAAGAACCGAAACTATTCAGGAGGATTAACGAAAATGGATGAGCAGCTTACTTTTGAATTTGAACAGAGACCCACAATCAAGGGTTTCCCTGAACTTCGCTGGACGGGAAAGCGCCCCTACCGCTCTACGCAGTATTACCCTGCGCAGCTACGGGAGTCTTACGGTGAGGAACAGAACGGATGGATTAACAAAATATTCTGGGGAGACAATCTCCAGGTCATGAGCCATCTGCTGAAAGATTATCGGGGGAAGATTGACCTCATCTACATTGACCCTCCGTTCGATAGCAAGGCCGACTATAAAAAGAAAATTGACCTTAAAGGTATCGGCAAAGCCACGAGCGACAGCTCTTCGTTTGAGGAAAAGCAGTATGGCGATATTTGGACAAACGATGAATACCTTCAATTTATGTATGAAAGGCTTCTCATAATGCGGGAGCTGTTAAGCGAAAAAGGAAGTGATTAATCACAAATCACTACAATGATTTATTGAGCGTTCCAGAAGTACCACGGGCAAACAGAAAAGCAACTGGTCGTTGTGTTCAACCAGCGAACATCAAAAAAATACATGATATTATCCGCTGTGCCTTAAATCAAGCTATCCGCTGGGAGTATATTGATACAAACAAAAGAAACCCTGCGTCTTTGGCTACGTTACCAAAAATTCCAAAGACTAGGCGAAAAGTGTGGAGTGTTCAAACATTTCGAGAAGCGGTAAAAGCCACGGAAGATGATTTACTTTCAATTTGTATGCACTTAGCTTTTTCCTGTTCTATGCGAATTGGAGAAATTACAGGACTTACATGGGTAGATGTTATTATTGATGAAGAGTCCATTGCTACAAATAATGCAAAGGTAATTATCAATAAAGAACTTTCAAGAGTAAATGCAGAAGCTATGCAAAAATTAAAGGAAAAGGATATTTTAAAGATTTTCCCAACGCAAAAACCGCATTGTACCACAAGGCTTGTCTTGAAAACGCCAAAAACAGAAACAAGTAATCGTGTTGTCTGGTTACCTAAAACAGTTGCGGAACTATTGGTTCAATATAAAAAAGACCAGCAGGAATTAAAGGAATTTCTAGGAAGTGCCTACAATGATTACAACCTTGTTATTGCGTTAGATAATGGCAATCCCGTGGAAAGCCGTATTGTTAGAGATAGGTTTCAAAAGCTCTGTGAAGAAAACGATTATGAAGTTGTGGTATTTCACAGCCTACGCCATTTAAGTACGGGTTATAAACTCAAAATGACAAACGGAGATGTTAAGTCCGTACAAGGCGATACTGGTCACGCAGAAGCAGAAATGGTTACAGATGTCTATTCAGAAATTATTGACGAGGACAGACGTTTCAATGCACAAAAAATGGATAAAGAATTTTATTCTACGCTTAATTATGATACAGACAATCCAAAGCAAGATACCGACT
>OKSF01000122.1_pt1 | contig 69448 bp, 63 predicted proteins | sample 1606061 | NCBI WGS metagenome assembly OKSF01 (sample SAMEA3541567, study PRJEB24748) | human gut metagenome | biome: human gut; feature: human-associated habitat; material: faeces | place: China | collected 2012
AACCTGATCATACATAATATTAAGACTTGCGTTTCCATATATAATAATGTGTTCAGATGTTGTTCCCATCATATCAGCCATAAGCTTCTTGGCTTCTGTAAGACCATCAAGAACACCATAATTTCTGCAATCTGTTCCATCCTCAGCCTTAAAATCCGAAGAACTGTTAATAACATCAAGCATGTCCATCGTTACATTAAGCTGACTAGGTGATGGCTTTCCTCTTGACATATTAAGATTAAGCCCCTTAGCCTTAGCTGCTTTATATCTTTCATCAAGCTCAGCCTTTAACTGTAATAATTGTTCTTTACTCATTTCACTATACTGCATATTATTATCCTCCATTAATTTTCAAAGGTCTTTACTACTATACTATGAACTTATAATTTAAGCAAGCTTTTTTACAATAAATGCAATTTTTACAATTAAGTTTATTAATATTTTAGGGATTTTTAAAAATATTATTAACAAAATTAAGTAGTTACTTAATTTTATTAAGTCTAACTTGAGTATATCTTTCATACATTTACATTTTTCCGTCTATGACGGACAGCTGGTTGATTTAAAAATAGCGTCAAAAATAGGGCACAGCATCTCTGATTTAAATATATAAACATAAAAAAAGAAAGGCTTAAAACCTTAAATGTTTAAGCCTTTCGTATGTTTCTTTAATTCGAGCTTGTCTAAATAGATTATTCTACTTAGCGTAATCCACTACCCTTGATTCTCTTACGATACTAACCTTAATCTGACCTGGATATTCAAGTTCAAATTCAACCTGTTTCGCAATATCTCTGGCCAGCAATACCATGTCTGCATCAGATACTTGTTCTGGAACTACCATGATACGAATCTCTCTACCTGCTTGAATTGCAAAAGATTTCTCAACGCCTTTAAACTGATTGGCGATATCTTCTAATTGTTTTAACCTGTTTGTGTATGTTTCTAATGTTTCTCTTCTTGCACCCGGTCTTGCTGCAGAAATCGTATCAGCAGCCTGTACAACACATGCAATCAGGGATTCCGGCTCTACATCGCCGTGATGGGCTTCAACCGCATTGATAACGGTTGCGGACTCTTTGTATTTTCTGCAAAGGTCAACACCGATCTGGATATGTGATCCTTCCACATCATGATCGATTGATTTACCGATATCATGTAAAAGTCCGGCTCTCTTAGCCACTCTGACATCGAGACCGATTTCTCCAGCAAGAAGTCCGGATAACTGTGCCACTTCAATAGAATGCTTCAACGCATTCTGTCCATAGCTTGTTCTGAACTTCATTCTACCAAGAAGCTTGATAAGCTCTGGATGAATTCCATGAACACCAACTTCAAGTGCAGCTGACTCTCCTTCCTCACGAATCATAGAATCGACTTCTTTCTGCGCTTTTTCTACCATCTCTTCGATCCTTGCCGGATGTATACGTCCGTCAACGATCAGCTTCTCAAGCGCAATTCTCGCAACTTCACGTCTGATTGGATCAAAGCCTGATAATACAACAGCTTCCGGGGTATCATCGATAATCAGTTCCACACCTGTCAGTGTCTCCAAAGTACGGATATTACGTCCTTCTCTACCAATAATTCTTCCCTTCATCTCATCATTCGGAAGCTGAACTACAGAAATCGTAGTCTCAGCTACATGATCTGCTGCACATCTCTGGATAGCAGTGACAACACATTCCTTTGCCTTCTTATCTGCTTCTTCCTTTGCCTGCGCTTCCATCTCTTTGATCATCTTCGCAGTATCATGTTTCACATCTTCTTCAACAGTTTTTAACAAATATTCTTTTGCCTGTTCGGAGGTAAGTCCTGAGATTCTTTCTAGTTCCTGTACACGTTGTTGACTCAGCTCGTCAACTTTCTTCTCACGCTGCTTCAACTGTTCTTCTTTTGCTGTAAAGCTTGCTTCGCGCTTCTCAATTGCCTCAGACCGTTTATCCAAAGCTTCTTCCTTGGAAAGTACACGCTTCTCATATCTCTGTAATTCAGATCTGCGTTCCTTTGACTCTCTCTCAAGTTCATTCTTATTCTTGATTGATTCCTCTTTAATTTCCAAGAGAGACTCCTTCTTCTTAGCCTCGGCTGTCTTCACTGCATCATCGATAATCTCACGCGCTTTGTTCTCCGCATTACCAATCTTAGATTCCGCATTCTTCTTCAGATTAGAAACGGTTACAAAGTGACTGATGACTGCTGACACAATGACAAGCACTACTGCAACAGCAATTACTATTCCTATCGGCACAGGAGCACCTCCTTATTTAGTTTTCATTGTACAAATACAACAGTTAAATTCTATACTGTTTTGTGAAAGATGTCAAGCTTAACCATTGAAAACTTCTATAATTTAAATATGTTTTCTTTATATCAACTGTACATCTCACACTCATATATCTGCATGGTTCTTCTGATATCATCATAGCCAAAACCTTTTCTGACAAGGTAAGCCATTATTTTTTTCTTTTCCTCCGGCGTCGTATTCTCCCGATCATAATACTTTTTCTCTAGCAGTCTGCGAATTGCCTCCGTAGAATCTTCACGCTCATAGCTCTCTTCAAATGCTTCATCAATTAGTTCTCTGGACACTCCTTTTCCCACAAGCTGCATATAAATCTCCCGCCTGCTTTTTCGTTCTTTCCTTGATTCAATAAAACTTCTTGCATATTCATAATCATTGATATAACCAAAAGATTTTACATAACTGATTGCAGCCTCCACGATATCTGCCGGATATTCATTACGCGTAAGTTTCTCCCTAAGCTGCGCCTCTGTACGCCACATATCATTCAAAAGATGCATTGCCCGAAGCTTTGCTCTTTTTAATATAACCTCTGTTCGAATCTTCTCATAGCTTTCCTGCGACAATTCCTGATCTTCGGCTATATGAAAACGGGACAGTTCACCCTTATACAATATAAAAGCGAACTGTCCATCTACATATACCTTATACTTTGTCTTTGTCACAGCTTCAACTCTTGTGACAACCATCTGTTAGTCCTCTTTTTCTGCCTCTGCTGCTACTTTGACCGCACTGTCAGCTTTACTGCTTTTTCCTTCCTTTGTATCCGCTTCCTCTGATGCTGATCCGTCAAAATTATAGTGTGCACGAATCTGCTTATCCAAAGACTCCATAAGTTCCGGATGCTCTGTGAGATAAATCTTAGCATTCTCACGTCCCTGGCCGATCTTATCTCCATTACAGGAGAACCATGCACCACTCTTGTTGACAAGTCCAAGATTTACTGCAAGATCCAGAATATCTCCTTCTTTTGAAATACCTTTTCCGAACATAATATCAAATTCTGCCTCTTTGAACGGAGGTGCGATCTTATTCTTCACAATCTTCACACGGGTTCTGTTACCAATCATCTCTCCGCCCTGCTTGAGCGTCTCGATTCTTCTGACGTCCATGCGGACAGATGCATAGAACTTCAATGCACGTCCACCGGTCGTAGTCTCCGGATTACCGAACATAATACCAACCTTCTCACGAAGCTGGTTGATAAAGATTACCACACAGTTAGACTTGCTGATAACAGGAGTCAGCTTACGTAGTGCCTGGGACATCAGTCTTGCCTGAAGTCCTACATGGGAATCTCCCATATCTCCTTCAATCTCCTGCTTCGGTACAAGCGCTGCAACAGAGTCAATGACAATAATATCCATCGCGCCGGAACGCGCCATTGTCTCAGCAATCTCAAGCGCCTGATCTCCACTGTCAGGCTGTGAAATGTAAAGTTCATCAATATCTACTCCAATGTTACGCGCATAAACCGGATCAAGGGCATGTTCAGCATCAATAAACCCTGCAATCCCGCCTCTTTTCTGAACTTCTGAAATCATATGCAGTGCAACTGTTGTCTTACCACTGGACTCCGGTCCGTAGATCTCAACCACACGTCCTCTTGGAACACCTCCGAGTCCCAGTGCAATATCCAGACTTAAAGAGCCTGTCGGAATTGTCTCCACTGATACCTGGGCTGCCGGGTCTCCAAGCTTCATGACCGTACCTTTACCAAAATCCTTCTCTAACTTTGCAATAGCCGCATCTAAGGCTTTCTTCTTATCTTCATTATTCGCCATAATTAAATCTCCTTGATGTTCTCCGAACGAATGTTCGGTATCTGATTAATATAGTATTATAACCGCCGCAAATTGTCAATAGAAAAAACAAGAAAAAGTGTGTAAGAATTGTTTCCCCTGACAATGTTAACTGTATCATGGTTTTCGATCTCCGTCAACGCAAATCCACGAAGAATGTATTCCATCTTGTATAGCAGAAAAAGCGCTCCATACATCTTTTCAGGCACCAGGAAAATGTCCGTTTTTTAAGCCCGCTTCTTGTCAAAACATCGTATTTTCCAATAATATTTTTATCTAATATGTACCGCACTTCTCCCACTTTCTGCCCTTTTTCTACCGGTGCAGACAAAGCTTTTTCCATCTGCACGGAAATCTCTACATTTTCATCAGTTCTTAATAATACTTTTAATACTTCCGGCTTCTGTTGAATTTCAACCTCAGCCACGTTGTTTTTCTGATAAATGTTCTGGTCGTTACCACTATCTTTTACAACAATCTCCTGCTTTGGAAGCTCCTGCCATACGTTCCGGTACTCATAATTCGAAAGTCCATATTCCATAAGTTTCTTCGTGTCACTCCATTTATATCCTTTATGATTCGGCCAGCCACAGGCAAGTAATGCCACGATAAATGTCCGTTCATCACGTCTGAGTGCACCGACATAGCAATATCCTGCATCTGCCGTAAAACCGGTCTTGCCAGAAATCGCCCCGTCCATCATAGTCAGAAAAGCATTGTGATTCGTGCATGTATAAGAAGAAGTTCCTTTAAGATCCCGGAAATGGTATTCTTTCGTTCCGGTAATATCCAGAAACATTTCCTTTTCCAGAGAATCCATAATACAATATTTCATAATTTCCGCCAGTTCTATGGCTGTTGTGGCGTGCACGCCACCTTCATCCTCTCCATCCAGTCCGTTTGGCGTTACAAAATGTGTCTTAGTAAGCCCCAGTTCTTCTGCTTTTTCATTCATCATTTTTACAAATGCTTCCACGCTTCCGGCGATCTCTTCTGCAACCATAACTGCGCTGTCATTATGCGATTCCAGCATAAGCGAGAATAAAATATCTCTCAGATAGAACTGCTGCCCTTCCCGGACACCCAGATGAACTTTCGGCTGACTGGCAGCATATGCAGACGCTGTGACTATCTCATTATCTGTCATATGCTCCAGTGCTATGATGCAGGTCATAATCTTTGTGGTGCTTGCCATAGGCCTTATGGCTTCCTCTTCTTTTCCAAATAAAACACGCCCACTGTCAGCATCCATAAGGACTGCCGATTGGGCGTATAGATTTTGTGGCTCGTCTGTATTTTGTTTCATTTTGTCAGCCATCTGACCCGATAGATTCTGACCCGATTCCTGAATTTCATATCTTGCCAGCCAGGCGGCAGATATACATAGCAAAAGTAAGACTGCGATAATTTTTATTTTGATCTGATTCATATCCAGTACCCTGAAGCACCGTTATCTTTACAGATTATGATACTCTGCACACAAATATGTATCTCTTCTTTACTTTATCTGTTTCATTTACTATATCTGTTTATACATTTAATTTAAGCTGTACTTCTTCCTCTGCCTCTTCTTTAAATGTTTCTACCTGTTCCGGCTGCATGCTCGGAAGATCTTCGATAGACTGAATACTGAATCTTCGCAAGAATTCTTCTGTTGTACCAAATAAAATCGGCCGTCCCGGTGCATCCAGTCTTCCCACTTCACAGGCAAGATTATATTCTACCAGTTTATTTACCGCGTGATCTGATTTGACTCCACGAATCTTTTCGATTTCAAGCTTTGTCACCGGCTGACGATATGCAATGATTGATAATGTCTCCAGCAGAACATCTGTCAGAACACATTTCTTCGGCTGTTTTGCAATACGAATGAGATAGTCATACATCTCCCGCTTCGTGCACAACTGAAAGGAGTCTTCCAGCTCAATAATACGAAGACCTCTGTCCTCTGCTTCATATTTGTCCTGCAACCGATGAATGATCTTTCTTGTAGTCGCTTCATCGTGCTCAATCGCCGCCGCAATCTTCTTAAGTTCCACTGATTCGCCCATTGTAAATAAAATGGCCTCTATCACAGCCTCCATCTTACCTATCTCCGTTTTTTTACCCATATAATTTCTTAGTCACTCCATCTTTCAAGAATGCCTCGGCATTCTTGCTGCGAGGTGCGCGTCCTGCAATTGCATGACATACTTCTACTGCGCACCTGTGCAATCCTGCCGGAGGTTATATCAGCTGGGGGATTGACTCCCACCACTGATACCAGCTTGTTTCTCACCACCTATAGAGGTGGAAGTCATCTCCCAGCTGATATAAATCTGACGACTTTTCTTAAGGGAACCACTTTTACTTCTGTCAAAACCATCCAGACGGTTCCCCAACTAATACTACACTTCGTTAAAGATTTGCAGTAATCATAATATCATCAAATGCATGTTCCTGCTGTACGATCAGGATTCCTTCCTTGATCAACTGCAACACTGCCAGAAATGTTACGACAGTCTGCATCTTGGACTTCTGGCTGCCCAAAAGTGTGCGGAAACTGAAATGCTTGTGTTCCCTCGCATAATCTGTCACAGTCTCCAGCTTTTCCTCAACCGTAACTTCTTCTTTCTCTAATTTACCAAATTTGCTTCTTACCGGATCGATCTTGTCTTCCTGACGCCTGATCACGTCCTGAAAAACACGGTTCAGTGTTGCCAATGTCAGATCCCCTAAAAGTTCGTCCAAATCTACCGGCTCCACATAATCCATGACTTCCTCCGGGATAGTCGGATCTTTGTACATCGTCCTGCCGCCATCCAGCTCTCGGTCACGAAGCTCATAGGACATATACTTGTACATCTTATATTGAAGAAGTTGTTCTACCAGTTCCTGTCTTGGGTCTTCCTCTTCCCCATCTTCTGTTACTTCCTTTGGAAGCAGCATCTTACACTTGATATCCAAAAGCGTCGCTGCCATGACAAGAAATTCACTCATCACATTGAGATCTTCCCGTTCCATGGCTTTGATATAATCCATATACTGGTTCGTAATCTCCACAATAGGAATATCGTAAATATCTATTTTGTTTTTATCAATCAAATGTAACAGCAGGTCAAGAGGTCCTTCGAACACCTGCAATTTTACCGGGATTCCCATGTCTCATTACTCTCCATAAATTTCCATGACTTTTAGGTCTGACAATCTATTATACTTGATTCTCTCACATTTCTCAACAATTATTTAAACTCAGAACAACAACCTCTGCCGGATTAAAGAGCCTGATATGAATGGTGTGGGTTCCAAGCCCTTTACTTACAATGACAGTCTGGTCCCCCATGCGCCGCATTTCTCCTGAATACTTTGGAAATAATACAAAATCCGGTCCGATCACACCTCCGATTCCCGGAATTCTCACCATACCTCCATGCAGATGCCCACTTAGGATCAGATCTGCTCCCCAGGCAAGGTATTCTTTCATATAGGAAGGATTATGTGCGAGAAGAACCTGAAATACTTCCGGATCCCGATTTCCGATCCGCTCTTTTATTGCTCCCTCTGGCATCTCTCTTCGTTTCAAATGCGTGTAACACTCCAGTGGAATCTCAAGCCCTGTCAGGCGGACTTTTGATTCATCACTTAAAACTGTCGATTCATTTTCCAAAAGATGTACTCCCAGATTCAGCAATTTTTCCCGATATAAAGCATAAGACTGGTCATACTTCTGTGGTTTTAATTTCATACGCTCTTCATGATTTCCATTTGCATAGTAGACTGGTGCAATTTTCACAAGCTCTTTCACACAGGCAAGGGCCGGTTCATAGGAATGTCCGTTCTTTCCAACTAACATATCCCCACCGATTAGAATCAGATCCGGTGACTCTTTTTTCACTGCATCAATTAATCTGCAATTATTCACTCCATAGACCTGATTATGCAGGTCACTTAAAAAGACCCATGTTTTCTCCCCTGCAAGCTTCGGTGACGCCACCTGGTAACGAGTCACCCGAAATGTATGAAGTTCCCGATACATTTCCGCAAATACAAGAAGTACTGCTGCCACCAGTATTCCGATTATGATTCCTGTTGTCAACATAGATATTCTCCTGATTTATTCTTCCATTTATTTACGTTTGTTTATCACACGTTTATTTATATCTGTTTTGAATACATCTGTATGTCTGGATTTTTCCCTTCCGTCACCGCTTCCCGGCTTTTCCGAAATGCCTCATACAGCTTTCGGATATTTTCAAATGCATAATCCGGCATAAATTCCGTCGCCACCAGATCCTCTGGCTTTGCCTCTCCTGTATACACAAGAGCCGTTTCCACTCCCGCGTTAATTCCACATGCAATGTCCGTGTAAAGGCGATCACCAACTACAAGCACTTCCTCTGGTTTCGCACCTACCTGCTCCATACACATTTTTACAATCTGTGCATTCGGCTTACCTGCATAGTAAGGTGTCCGATCTGTTGTCACTTTCAACATCTCGCAGATCCCTCCGCAGTCAGGGACAAAGCCAAATGCAGTTGGACACCGGTAATCTGGGTTTGTTCCGACAAAATCCACTTCCGGACGAAATAATGCCTTACATGCTTCTTCGACTTTTTCGTAGACAAGTGTTCTGTCAAATCCCACAACTACGCATGCTACATCTTCCTCTGCCTCGTGGGTCAGCTTTAGTCCAAAGCTTTTTAACTCCTCTTCAAAAGAGGTTGTTCCTACTACAAGCAGTTTCTTATCTTCATAGTGCTCCTTCAGATACTTACATGTTGCATAAGATGCAGTCACAAACTGATTTTCTACTGCGGAAATGTTCCATTTCTTAAATTTCTCAATATAATCTTTTCGGCTTTTGACCGAATTGTTCGTAATATAAAAAGCTCGTCCGCCAATGCTTTCAATATAATCAAGCAACTCCCGGCTGCCATCATAAATCGTGTCATCAATGGCAAGTGTCCCGTCTATATCAAACAAAAAATATTTTTTACTCTCTAAATCATTTCCTTTTAACATTAAAAAAAGCTCCTTGCTGGAATTTTGTCCATTTATACTATATAATGATGATGGTGTCGGGATTAAAAGGCCCAACTATGATGCATCTTTACACCCTTGCATTATTATATACTGATTTAGAAATCATGTCGAGGAGGTTTTTATCATGACAGTTTCAGAACATATTGACGCGCTGAGAAAACTTATGAAGGAGCGCGGATACGATATCTATATTGTTCCGACTGATGATTTTCATCAAAGTGAAAATGTCGGGGCATATTTTCAGGCCAGAACATTTATTACAGGCTTTGACGGTTCCGCCGGAACCGCGATTATTACTTTAGATCACGCCGGACTTTGGACAGACGGACGTTATTTCTTACAGGCCGAGCAACAGCTTTCAGGCACTCCGGTTACTCTCTATCGCATGCTGGAACCAGGTGTTCCGAGTATCAACGAGTTCTTGGAAAAACATTTACCGGAACATGGTACAATCGGTTTTGACGGACGTGTCATCTCTATGAAAAACGGAAAGGCATATCAGGAAATTGCCGAGAAAAAGCATGGTCATATTGTTACTTCCGAAGATTTGATCGACCTGATCTGGAAAGACCGACCGGCACTGTCAACAAAACCGGCATTTGCCTTGGAATTAAAATACACCGGTGCTTCTACAACGGAAAAACTTGCCCGCGTCCGTGAAGCTATAAAGCAACACGGGGCTACTACTCATGTCGTTGCTGCCCTGGATGACATTTGCTGGATTACCAATCTGCGCGGACGGGACATTGACTATTTTCCCCTTCTTCTCTCCTACGCCATCATCACCATGGATGAGATGAAACTATACGTTGATAAGCAGAAGCTGACCGAAGAAATGTATAATAACCTGACCGCTGCCGGAATTACATTTCACCCATACAATGATATTTACGAAGATTTAAAACATCTGAATTCGGAAGAAACTATCCTTTTAGACCCATCTCGTATTAACTATGCGCTTCGTAACTGCATTCCAGAAGGAGTCTCTGTTGTCGAAAGCGAAAATCCTTCCGTATTGATGAAATCTGTAAAAAATGAAACAGAACTTCACAATATCGAACAGGCTCACATCAAAGATGGGGTTGCTGTGACTCGTTTTATGCATTGGCTAAAGACACACGTTGGTATCTCTTCTGAATCTCCTGTCACGGAACTTAGTGCAGCCGACAAGCTGGAAGAATTTCGGAAAGAACAGGACGGATATCTCTGGCAGAGCTTCGAGCCAATCTGTGCTTCTGCCGACCACGCAGCAATTGTTCACTACAGCGCAACCAAAGATAGCAATGTACCAGTCACGGAAAATGGTCTCTTCCTTACAGACACCGGCGGTGGGTATCTGGAAGGCTCCACAGACATTACAAGAACCTTTGCATTTGGAAATGTTCCACAGAATATGAAAGAAGACTTTACTTCCGTTCTTTTATGTAACTTGCATCTGGCAAATGTAGTGTTTCCGTACGGTACTACTGGTGGAAGCTTAGATGTTATCGGACGTCTTCCACTTTGGAAACGTGGATTAGACTTCAATCACGGAACCGGACACGGCGTTGGCTATCTTATGAACATTCACGAAGAACCGGCAAGATTCCGCCGTTATCTCGGAAATAAAGCTCCAATTCAGGACATTGCCCTGGAGCCGGGAATGATCATCACTGACGAACCGGGTGTCTACATTGCCGGTTCTCACGGAATTCGTACAGAGAACGAACTTATGATCTGCGAAGGCGAGACAACCACATATGGAAGATTCTTATACTTTAAACCAATTACACTTGTACCGATAGATTTGGACGCAGTCGTACCTGAAATGATGACCATCGAAGACAAAGAACTTCTAAACGCTTACCACAAGCGCGTATACGAAACACTTGCACCACATATGAAAGAAGATGAACGCAAGTGGCTGGCTGAATATACAAGAGCGATTTAGACCGATTTACACGTTTATAAACCTGATATTTTAACACCAAATTTGATTTTCAAAATTTATTTTCAAGTATAGGAAAGCCTCTCTCATTCATTTTCCGAGAGAGGCTTCTTCGTTTCCTTTTATTTTCAAATCTGTTATATGCCTGTAAAAAACAAAATTCCAGTACAGACAAGAATCGGTATGCACCCAATAATTCCAAATACAATCGCAAGAATCTTATAGACCTTATTATCATATCCCGGAATGTAAGACTGCTTTGGCTTTGCCGGATTGTACATGACCGGAACTTTTGTACCGACTTGTGGAACACAGTGCTTGATGGACGCACCTTCATTCGTATATTTCATTCCATTTGCATAATATTCATATACCGGATAAAAGCTCAAACTTCCATCACCTGATGATTTGCTGTTGATTCTTATAACCAGTCCGACCGTATTCATCGTACAGTTTTTCTTTTTTCCATGTGAAATCAAGCCTATAATAATCGCCGGAAGCCAGAACGCTGCTCCCAGACCACATAGTGTTAATACAAGACCCAGTTCCATATGTTTCTCTCCTCGTTTGTTCTCTCATTTCTAGTAATTTAAAAATATCCTATTGCTTTAAGGTGCCCGGATATTTTCGCTGTCAATATAATATAATCACAATTATTTTCATTTAGCAATGACTAATTATAATGTCCACCCACGCACGGCTTCTTTCATGGCACTTCCGTAACTGATTTCTTCTACATCTTCTGTTGCAAGAATGTCTACTTTGCCAATCTCTTTTCCATTCAGCGAATAAATTACTTCGCCTATTTTATCCCCCTGTCTGACCGGTGCTGTCGCATTCTCTTTTAATTTTACTATTTTCTTTATCGTAGATAAATCTGCACCTGTCACATCTACATAAGAAAATAATTCCATCTGCGCGGCGCCAACTTTCTTTTCAACTCCATGTTTTACCGGCACATTCGGTATTTTGTTTACTTTATCTTCCTGATATTTCTGACATTTTCCAAAACCATAATTCAACAGTACAATCGCGTCTCGCATTCTCGCTTTGCTGTCATCTGCCGCCATAATGACAGCAATCATATCCGTGTTATCTTTCCTTGCTGTTGCAGAAATACAGAACTTTGCCTGACTGGTCGACCCCGTCTTAAGCCCAGTCGCATATTCGTATTGCCGGATCATTTTGTTCGTATTTGTAAGTCCAAACTGTGTAGAACCCTTTTTGGTCGTGTGCGTAATATCCTCCATCCAGATATTACAGTAATCAAAAATCTGTGGATATGTATGGATCAGCTCTCTGGACATTAGCGCGATGTCCCTCGCTGTCGTCACATGTCCATCCGCGTCCAGTCCGTTACAGTTGACAAAATGCGTATTCTCCATGCCAAGGACTTTCGCCCGTTCATTCATCTGATTTACAAATTCCTGTTCATTTCCACAAATGTACTCTGCCATGCAGACACAGGCATCGTTGGCACTGGCTACGGAAATACATTTTATCAGTGTCTCTACTGTCTGCACTTCACCTGGTTCTAAGAATACCTGGGAGCCACCCATAGAAGCCGCATATTCCGACGTTGTCACCTCGTCCTCTAAATGTATCTTTCCTTCTTGCAGCGCATCAAAAATCAGCAGCAATGTCATGACCTTTGTGACACTTGCCGGCGGTCTCTTGGAATCTGCATCTTTTTCATAAATTACCTGTCCCGTAGATGCTTCCATTAAAAGAGCAGACGGTGCGGAGATGTCCACATTTCCCGTCTGCTGCGTATTTACATTATCTGTATTTTCTGTTGTATCCGATGAATTCTGCTCTCCTGCTCCAGCGTTCTGGCCAGTGTCTGCGTCTGTATTTTGTCCCGTATTCGTATTCAGAATAATCAGTTTTTCAGACTGCGCAAAAACCGGCTGTGTCAGTAGAATCAAGCAGATTAACCACACCAGAAATTTTTTCATAATCCGTGCTCCAACACATACTTTTGTAGTAAATATATGATGGAGGGATTGTTTTATAACTTCATTTTTAATCTACTTTATCAAAAATTTCTTCCAGTGCCATGGCTATATGTGGAAACTCCCGCAAGGTAATAATCGTATCGGCATTATAATCTTTTTCGTCCTTATCCTCCTGAAGAATATAACTGTACACTAGTTTATATTTTCCTTCTTCAAGATAATATATCTCTACTGCATGCTCCCTTGGTGAGACAATCCAATACTCGCTTACTCCTGCCTGCTCATAAATCTCTTTCTTCTCCGTCTTGTCTCTGAGTGCTGTCGCCGGACTCAATGTCTCTACAATAAACTTTGGTGTTCCATGATATGCACTGTGTTTCAGACCTTTTCGATCACAGACAAGCATAATATCAGGTACAACATAGTCATCGTTTACCTCCGGGTGATATTTATAATCCAGGTTTTCCATAAATACCAGACATAAACTATCCTTCAGCCCTTCTCTCACTTTTCCATAAATGTTTCCATTTACAATTCCATGTCTGAAATTGGCTGCCGGAGACATATTATAAATTACACCGTTAATCTTTTCTGTCTTCTGGTAATCATCTTTCAACATTGGCATGATAAACATTCACCGTCCTTTTTATTATTTATATCCGCATATAACTTCTAATGTATTTTCATTTATTATGTATATTATAACATACTTTTCTATTTCTTCAAGCATAATTATGTTTAAATCAAGCATAAAAGATTAGTCTTAGAACCAACAATATCTTATCTATTCACTACATATTTGTGAAGTGTACTTCTTACTGCACCTGTTCCGGCAAATAATTCTGCTGCCATAGACTCAATTCTTTCTCCAAGTCCGATTTCATATAGATTTACGCCAAAAATGTCTTCACGACTATAAAGCTGTTTCAAGCATGTAAAATCCTGTTTTTCTTGTTTTATTTCAAGACCTGAAACTATCTTTTGAAGTTCATCAAGTAATGGATCCGGTGATGGTTCAAATTTATTTCCCACATCATCAATTCCTCTTAAATATCTTGCATATCCAGCTAAGACAAGAGGAATTAATACCAACTCATCCAAATTCAATCCTCGCTCAATATATCCCTTAATTGTCTCTCCAAATCGTATAGACAATTTTTGTGATGTATCCGTTGCAATTCTCTGAGGTGCATCTGGCATAAATGGATTAGGGAGTCGTCTTTCTAAAACTGCTCCTATAAATTCTTCTGGTTTTAAAACTCCTGGATCTACAACAACTGGCATAGCTTCTGTATATCCAATTTTTGTAATTAAACCGCGCAAATCCTCATCTTTCATTTCTTCTGAAATCAACTCATATCCTAACAAGCAGCCAAAAATTGACATTGCAGTGTGCAATGGGTTCAGACATGTGCAAACTTTCATCTTTTCTACTTTGTCAACTGTTTGCTGGTCTGTATAAATAACACCTCCCAATTCAAGTGGTGGATGCCCATTTGCATAATGATCTTCAATTACCAGGTATTCAGTCTCTTCGGCATTAACAAATGGAGCTGTATAAGTATGGCGTTCTGTAATAATGGTCTCTGTATCTTCAAATCCATCCTTTTTCAACATATTTTGTACTTTTTCATCTGGTCTCGGAGTAATTTTATCAATCATACTCCATGGATATGTAACTTTTTCTCCATTTTGAACATACGCCAAAAACTCTGCCGGCACCAATCCCTGTGCCACCCATTCTTTTGCATATGAAACAACTGCCTGTTTCACTTTGTCTCCATTGTGACTACAGTTATCCATACTCTGAACTGTAAGAGGGTATGCCCCAGTCTGAAATCTTTCTAATAATAACGCAGTTACTTTTCCCATGATTAGTGTTGGATTTAACCCATTTTTCAAATCTTTTTCTGATACAGAATATCCTTTTTCTGTAATTGTAAAGCTAATCATCTGCAAAGATGGATTTTTCATAATTTCCACTAATCGCGCCCAGTCATTTTCAAACTCTGGATCTGCTTTCAAACTTTCTGTCACTGAAGCAATCACTTTTTTACGGATGCTTCCATCAGACTGAAGCAGTACAAGAAGGCTCAAATTATCATAAGGTGTATATGCTTTATCAATAATTTCATAATCAAAACCTTCTGCAACAATAACTCCTCGGTCATATTTTCCAGAGTCTAGTATATCCTGTAGGATTGCTGCTGGAAATGCACGAAAAATATTTCCTGCTCCGAAATGTACCCATGTAGGCTCACGATATGTTTTTTCTCTTACAGTATCAATATCAAACTTTGGGAGTTCATATCCTGCTGCTTGCCACTCTTGTGAAGCACCATTTTTAATATCTGTTAATCTCATAATTACACAGTTCTCCCTTCTGCTTTTTCTTTTTCAAGCATATCCCAAATTCCAAGAATATACATAATTCCAAGTGCTCGATCATATAATCCATATCCAGGTCGTACATTCCCAGGACCTTCTGTCCAAAGTTGACGTCCATGATCCGGACGAATATATCCCTCGAATCCTCCTTCATGATATGCTTTGACAATATCCAGGATTCCAGTCTCTCCATCACAATCTCTGTGACTTGCCTCAATAAAATCTCCGTTTGGCAGATGATGTACATTTCTTATATGTGCAAATGCAATCCGGTCACAATGTTTCTTCACAATGTCTGCAACATTGTTATTTGGATTTGAACTCAAACTGCCTGAACATAATGTAAGACAATTATGTGGATCATCCACCATTGCCAAAAAGCGATCAATAGATGCTGAATCTACTAATAATCTTGGCAATCCAAAAATATCCCACGGTGGATCATCCTGATGAATTGCCATCTTAATACCTGTCTCATTGCAAACTGGCATAAGTGCTTCAATAAAATATTTTAAATTATCCCAAAGTTTTTCTTTGGTCACCGGACGATAAGCTTCAAATAATTCATCCAGCTTTGCCATTCTCTCTGGCTCCCATCCAGGAAAGGTAAGTCCATTCAAATTATTTAAAATATAATCTGCCATTTCTTTCGGGTCATCTTGAATCTTACTTACTTCATAGTACATAGCTGTCGATCCATCTCCAACAGGATGAAATAAATCAGTTCTTGTCCAATCAAATACTGGCATAAAATTATAACAAATGACTTTAACACCAAATTCAGCAAGATTACGAATCGTTTGAATATAATTTTCAATATATTTATCTCTGCTTGGAAGTCCAATTTTTATATCATCGTGTACATTTACAGATTCGACAACATCCATATTAAATCCGTATGGTTCTAATTGCTTCTGTACTTCTGCAATTTCTTCTTTCTCCCAGATTTCTCCTGGCTGTTTATCATGAAGCGCCCAAACAATACTTGTTACACCCGGAATCTGTTTTATGTCAGACAATTTTATGTGATCATTTCCTTCGCCATACCAGCGAAATCCCATCTGCATAGGCATATATCTTCTCCTCCGTACTAATGTTTATTTGTCAAATGTCAATACTATTTTTCGAATTGACGGATCATGGGTATCATTAAAATCAAATGCTTTTTGTGCATCTTCAAAATAAAAACGATGACTAATACTATTGTTCAAATTTACTTTTCCTTTATTCACCATATCAATCACTGTTTGAAATTTTCTGTTCTGAAGTCGGCTTCCTCTTACATCTAATTCTTTTGAAGTTATCGCAAATTGATTAATTTCATCCGGATCTACTCCAAATCCCATTGTTATCACACGCCCTGCATTACCGGCACATTTACATGCAGTTAAAAAACTGCCATGAAAACAAGCAGCATCAATAACTACTGTCGGTCCATATCCATCCGTTAACTCGTGTGCTTTTTCTACTACATCTTCCACCTTACTATTAATGATATCAGTTGCGCCATTTTCAAGACTTTCTTTTAATTTATCTTCTTCAATATCTACCATTATTATTTTATGTGGATTGTAGAGCCTCGCTATTCTAAGAATGCTGCTTCCAAGAGCTCCTGCACCGATAATCATAAGATTATCTTCAAATACCAGCTCTGCACGACTACATGCCTGCACCGCAATTGTTGTAGGCTCAATCATAACTGCATCTTCATAAGATAATGTTTCCGGCAAAAGATAACAGTCACTTTCCGGAACTGCCATATACTCCCTGTATCCACCGTCAATATGCACACCTCTTACTTGCAAATTCTCGCATACATTTGGTCTGCCTTTTCTACACGCATAACAATGTCCACAAGCAGTTACCTGATCAATGATAACTCGGTCTCCTACTTTGCGCTTTGTAACATTTTCACCCGTCTCAACAATTTCACCGACCATCTCATGCCCAATGACTCTTGGATATGTTGCAGCCGCATTTTTACCATGATAAATTCCGACATCTGATCCACAGATACCAGCAACATGAATTTTTACCAAAACATTATTTTTTTCATCAATAGCTGGTTTCTCCATATCGATTATCTGCAACTCATTCGGTTTCATAATCTTAACAGCCTTCATACTACTACCTTCTTTCTAATCAACCTTCACCTTACAAATTATTTTCCGTACTGTTTCTTTTTGTTCTCCTGCATTACAAAGCGGACAATGTGGTTCCATTGGCCATACGGCATAGAATTCACCTTTTCCAATTCGAACATTATAAGTATCTTCACATTTCCAAAATCCATTATCTGTTTCATCACTGTAATCAATCTCAGATTCTTTTGGAAGCGGAGCGATTCCACATCGCTCTGCTTCACAAATCATATAATGAATATCCATAAATTTCTTATGAATTTCCATTTCTGCCTCTTCCCGATAATGTGACTCTTTACTTAACACATAGACAATAACTTCATCCGGAACAAGTTCATATCTCCCATCTTCAAGTTCTGGATCTTCTTCATGTTCTGCAATAAAATGAAGTGCTGTACTAATATTGGGATGGATATTCTCATAACGTTCTATATTTTTTATAGAATCAACAATCATACCAATTCTCCTCACTTACTATAATCCCTGAATCTCTGCCCATACACTGTCGTCAACAAAAATTCCATTTTCATCATGGTCTTTATTGAACTGAACATAATCTTCACCTGGTGCCATAATTCCATTACTATGCTCTGCAAGCTCTGCGCTCTTAAGATATTCAATTGCACGACGAACAGTCTCACTCATCTTATCTCCATCAGTAATCTTCTTAGGATCAATTACAATCATAACCTGAGAGCATCCTCCACAAGATCCTTTTGTCTCTGCATTCAAATCAACAGCTCCTACACCATCTGATAAAATGGAACCAAGCACATCTAACATAAAACTAAAGCTAGATCCCTTCCAGTAACCAATCGGCATAATTCTCATAGATTCTTCAATTGCTCCCGGATCGTCTGTAATATTACCATCTTTATCAAAGCCTCCAGGGAATGGAAGTTTCTTACCTGCAAGTCTTGTTACCTGTAATTTTCCATAAGCATACTGACTGATTGCCATATCAAGCTGTAATGCCGGTCCTCCATTTACTCCAGGACAAGCCATAACAAATGGGTTATTTCCAAGACGGCACTCTTTTGCTCCCCAAGGTGGCATACATGCTTCTGTATTGGTCCACATAATACCTACATAACCTTTTCTGGCAACATAAAGACCATATGTGCCTCCACGCATCCAGTGTGTTGTATTCTTCAGACCTACCATACCAATTCCGTATTTGTCTGCCATCTCCATTGCCTGATTTGCTCCATATAATGCATTTAAGATACCAGGTCCCATATTTCCGTTAATGACTTTAATCGCACCACAATCTTTTTCAATAGTCGGATCTGCATTTACATCTACCCATCCTTTCTGGATATAATCAACAAATCTTGCCACTCTATTTGTTCCATGAGAATAAATTCCATCATATGTGGATTCTGTATGAATACGTGCACAGGTATCTGCTTTCTCTTCAGATAACCCATATTTCATAAAAACTCGTTTAATTTCACTCTGAATTTCCTCAAAAGATAATCTCATAATTGTTCTCCTTTACTTAAATGAATATAAATTGTTTTTTAGTTATATTTACGCCGCACCATATACCAGATTTGGAAGGAACAGACACAAATCTGGAAATACTGCAAGTAAAATCAACAGGATTATGATTCCTGCGATAAACGGTATCGATTCTTTTGTATACGTCTCCACCGGACAATCCAAAATTGAACATGTCGTATACATGGTGACTCCGATTGGCGGTGTCATGCCTCCCATTGTAATCAAAATCATATAAATAATACCGAAATGAACCGGATCAAATCCATATGAAACAATAATCGGAAGGAAAATTGGTGTCAACAGAAGTACATTTGCTGTAGCTTCCATAAACATTCCTACTACAAAGACAAACAACATAACGATTGTCAGGATTACATATTTATTTTCAGATAACTTCACAATAAATGATGCAAGACTCTGTGGTAACTGACCTGTTACAATCGCATAACCAAAAGCATTAGAACAAATAATAATAAACATAATAACTGAAAGATCAACAGCTGTTGTCGCAAGACATTCAATCAGTTTTTTTACAGTCAGTTCTCTGTATACAAACATTCCTACAAATAATGCATACACAACTGCAAATGCTCCTGCCTCGGAAGGTGTAAATACTCCAAAACGAATTCCTACAATCAGGATGACCGGGAACATTAACGCCCAGATGTTATCAATCAATCCTTTTAAAAGTTCTGGTAGTGTAGCAATCTTCTCACGTTCTGGTGCATAATCTCGTTTCTTTGAAATGCGACTTACTGCAAACATCAGAACAATTGTCATTAAGATTCCCGGTACAATTCCTGCAAGAAACAATCGACCGATGGAAACCTCTCCTGTTACACCATAAAGGATCAATCCAAGTGATGGTGGAATGGTAGCGGTAATCAGTCCACCCATTGCAAGAATTGCTGCCGTAAATCCTTTTGAATAACCTTTCTTTTCCATATCTGGTCCTAAAATACGACTTTCCATAGCTGCATCCGCAGTAGCAGATCCTGAAATACCACCCATCAGACATGAAAGTAAAACGGATACCTGTGCAAGTCCTCCTCTCATGTGACCTGTTGCAAGATTGCAAAACTTTATCAGACGTGAGGTAATTCCTGTTTCATTCATCAAGTTTCCGGCAAGCACAAAGAACGGAACCGCCAGCAGAGAAAATGACTGTGTACTGGATACCATCTTCTGAACTACAATTTCCATTGGAATTCCTTTTGTTACAAAAAATGAAGCTGCTGAAATTCCTACTGTAAATGCGACTGGCACCCCAAAAAGCAATAATACAACAAACAAAATCCCTAAAATAATCATGCCTCTACCTCCTTCTTCTCAAAGTAACTATAATCATTACTCATAAATCTGCGAACACACTCTACAATACGTTTTACAGCCGTCAGACTCATCAGCGCGCAACCTATCGGACAGCTTGCTGTCGCAAAAGAGTAACTGATATAAAGTGTATTGTATTTTCTGTCAGGATTAATGACACAAAGAGAAATTCCATAATATACTCCTGCCAGAAGAAAAGCCAAAATCAGGCAGTAGATTGCCAGTCGCAATGCATTCTGTATTTTCGCCGGCAACCTATTCGTCAACATATCAACACCCATATGTCTATCTTTTCGCATAGCAAGATCTGCACCTATAAAACTTACCCACGCAAAGGCCAACTGTGCAAGGTCTGTTGACCAGGACATATCAATTCCAAAAAATCTGAGAACTGCAGCCGCGAATACGGTTACAATCAATAACATCAGTCCGATACACACAAATCCAGTTTCACCTTTTACCAGAACATCTTCAAATTTCTTATACATTCTTTTGTCACCTCCCCTTCTATCGTCCAAGTTCAGCATCTAATTTTGCTTTTATATCTGTATAGCCAAGTTCATCATATACAACTTCACACGCTTTTCTGAACGCTTCCACATCACAATCTACAACTTCAATACCACCATCGATTAAAGTCTGTAAATATTCGTCATTTTTATGTATTACGGATTCAGATCCTGAAATTCCAGCTTCATAACTTGCATCTGTTATAATCTCTTGGTATTCTTTTGGAAGATTCTCAAACCATTTTTGAGAAACCACCAATGCTGTTAATAATTGCTGATGACCCGTAAATGAAAGATAATTCGTTACTTCCTGCATAGAAGATCCAACCGCTGCTGACAGATGAACTTCTACACCATCAATTACTTTCTGTTGTAATGCCTGATAAGATTCTGACCATGCAAGTACATTTGTATTCGCTCCCATTGCCTCTAATGTAGAGGTTACAACCTGTGCTCCTGAAGACCGGATACGCTGTCCTGACAAGTCTGCCGGTTCTGCAACAGGTTTCCTTGTAAACAATTCACGTTCACCCTGATAATAATTGAATGAAAGAATATGAAAACCTTTGTCTTCCAGTCGATTACAAAGTTCATGGTATGTATTCGTCTCAAATAATTTCTGTGCTTCTTCATAGTCTGAAGCAACATATGGTGCTAAGAGAACTCCGAAATCATACACGTAATTGGAAAGACGTCCTGCCTCTGTAATAACACCTACTCCAGATCCAACCAGCGCCTGTTCCAGAACATCTTCATCTGTACCAAGCTGTCCACCGGAATATATCTGTACATCAATCGCACCGTTCGTCTTTTCTTCCACCTGTTTTTCAAAGACTTCTGTCAATGCAACATATAATGGGTCTGCCTCATTTAAAACAGTACCAATCTGTAGAATATATTCATCTTGCTTTTTGCCCGTCTTCGCACATCCGGCAAGTGATGCCATCAATGCTCCTATAAGACAAATCGAAACGAGTTTCTTCATTTTGTTTCCTCCTCTTCTCTACATTTTAGAGACAATTGCTGCAGAAATCAAAATTCCTGTGTCGACTCAGAAATCATTCTGTATTTTACATTCACATACTAGCATACTAACATGTTATAGTCAATATGTGTATTTAGCATAAATTATTCTAGTTTTTTTGTATATTTTATACAAGTATTTATTTACAAAAAAAGAATACCACTTTTTTCGATGATGTGATATTCCCAAATGAATGTATATATTTTATATGTTATTTTACAGGCTTCCACCCAAAATGCTGTTCTTCTCATCTTCACCAGATACAAAAAATCCTGGATAATCCTGAATCAGCTCCTCTTTTTCGACCAGAATCTTTCTGACGTGATCTTTCAGTTCACTGTATACTTCCTCAATTTTCCCCTGCTCTGCCAGACTTACAATCTGTTCATGCTGCTGGATTGTGCCAGCCAGAGTCTCTTCATTACGAATCGTTAGAATACGAAGCCGGTCATAATGTCCATTATAATTCGAAATCAACTCCCAGCTCAGCTGCTGTTCTGCTACTTCAAACAGTGATTTGTGGAACTGATTGTCAAGCTGTACAAAACCAGCAAAATCTCTTTTATTCCAATACTCTTTCTGCTTTTCAATATTAGCACGAAGAAACTGATAATCCTGTGTATTTACATTAGCTAGAAATGGTTCGATGACTGACAGTTCCAAGGACTCTCGTAAAAACCTCTCCTGACCTACTCGTTTTATATTAATCGGTGACACTTTTGTACCTTTTTGCGGAATTGCCTCAACAAGACCTTCCTTCTGAAGCTGGATAAATGCTTCTCTGACCGGCGTTCTGCTTACCTGCAATTTGGTTGCTATCTCCTGCGTACTCATCTCTGTCCCTGGTACAAGATGAAGTGTCATGATCCCTTTTTTTAATTCTTGATAAACCGCATTTTGTACGGTATTTTTGTTACTCATAACTTTCTCCATTTACTTTCTATACATCTATAATATGCTATCATGTTACCATTTTTTTTGTTAAAATACAAGTAAAAGAGCAGATACGAAAGCTTCTCCTAATTCTTTCACATCTGCTCTTTTACAATCTTTCTCATCTAACTGAATCATTTTTAATGATATGATTCATTCTGAATCTCTACTCAATTCCTTTTACCGGATAGTCCTGTGCCTCTACTGCATTTTTAAGCACTTCATCAGCAACCTCTTTTTCCAGTGTCACTACGGCTGTTCCTGCTTCGTGGCTTACAACTGCCTCTTTGACACCGTCAATTGATTCCAGAGTTTTCTTTACTCTTGCCTCACAGTGTCCGCACATCATTCCTTCGATTTTCATTGTCTTTGTCATGGTTGATTCCTCCTGTTTCTTTTTACTTTCTTTTTTATGTTTTATTTTTTTATCTTTGCTTGCGTCATACATTTTGAAGAGATTCAGTCTCAGTGCATTTGTAACAACACAGAAGCTGGATAAGCTCATGGCTGCCGCACCGAACATCGGATTCAGTTTCAGTCCGAATAATGGATACCAGATACCTGCTGCCAGTGGGATTCCAATGACATTGTAGAAGAATGCCCAGAACAGATTTTCATGAATGTTCCGAAGTGTTGCACGGCTCATGCGGATAGCTGCCGGTACATCGCTTAAACGGCTCTTCATCAATACAACGTCTGCTGCATCAATGGCAATATCTGTTCCGGCTCCGATTGCGATTCCCATATCTGCTCTTGTAAGTGCCGGTGCATCGTTGATACCGTCACCGGCCATGGCAACCTTTCCTTTTGTTTTAAGTCTTCGGATCACGCTTTCTTTTCCTTCCGGAAGTACGCCTGCAATCACCTCGTCAACGCCTGCCTGCGCGCCGATTGCTTCTGCAGTACGCTCATTGTCACCTGTGAGCATAACAACGTGTATTCCCATGTTCTGAAGTTCTTTTACCGCTCTCGGACTGTCTTCTTTGATAACATCAGCCACTGCAATAATTCCCATAAATGTTCCGTTCTGGCTGAAGAATAGTGGTGTTTTTCCCTGTTCGGACAAATGTTCTGCCTGACGCTTCATTTCTTCAGATACTTCGGAATACTGTCCGATATAGTTCAAGTTTCCGCCAAGAACTTCTGCGCCACCTATTTTACCGGAAAGTCCATTTCCCGGAACTGCCTGAAAGTCAGATACTTCTGTCAATTTTTCGCGCTCAGACTGCTCTACTTCTGATTCTACACGTCCTGTGATTGCTTTTGCAAGTGGGTGTTCACTCTTCTTCTCCAAAATGTATGCAAGAACCAGTAATTCAGATTCACTTACTCCATTTGCAGGGAGAATATCTGTGACCTGAGGTTCGCCACTTGTTATAGTTCCGGTTTTATCAAGAGCAACAATTTCCATTTTTCCTGTCTCTTCCAGAGAAACGGCTGTCTTGAACATAATTCCATTTTTCGCGCCCATACCATTTCCAACCATAATTGCGACCGGAGTGGCAAGTCCAAGGGCACATGGGCAACTGATAACAAGTACGGAAATTCCTCTGGCAAGAGCAAATCCGACGCTCTGACCAGCTAAAAGCCACACAACAATCGTAATCACTGCGATTGTAATAACCGTTGGTACAAATACACCTGATACCCGGTCTGCAATCTTTGCAATCGGTGCTTTTGTTGCCGCCGCATCGCTGACCATCTGAATGATCTGGGACAGTGTTGTGTCCTCTCCGACTCTTGAAGCCTCACATTTTAAGAAACCGGACTGATTGACTGTCGCAGCAGATACTGTATCATTTGGCGCCTTATCTACCGGAATGCTCTCACCGGTCAGAGCTGCCTCATTGACCGCACTGTTTCCTTCCAGAACAATACCATCTACTGGTATATTTTCACCAGGTCTTACTATGAAAATGTCTCCTTTTTTCACCTGCTCAATGGAAACTGTTTCTTCTTTTCCATCGCGGAGCAGTACTGCCGTCTTCGGAGCCAGTTTCATCAGACTCTTAAGAGCATCTGTCGTCTTACCTTTGGAATGTGCCTCCAGCATCTTTCCAACCGTAATAAGAGTCAGGATCATAGCTGCAGACTCAAAATAGAATTCATGCATATATGACATCACGGCATCCATATCCATGCGCATCTGCGCATCTGTCATAGCAAACAGCGCATAAACACTGTATCCATAAGAAGCTGTAGAACCAAGGGCAACCAGTGTGTCCATATTCGGCGCTTTATGAATCAGTCCTTTAAATCCGCTGATAAAGAACTTCTGGTTGATGACCATAACAATCGTAGTCAAAAGCAACTGAGCCAGTCCCATTGCCACATGATTGTCCGCCATAAATCCTGGCAATGACCAGTTCCACATCATATGTCCCATGGACAGATACATAAGTGGTATAAGGAAACATAAAGAAGCAATCAGCCTCCGCTTCAATACCGGTGTATCTCTGTCTTTCAAAAAATCATCATTGTTTCCGGCAGCACTGCCTGTCTTTTCATTTGCTGCACCTTTCAGCGATGCACCATATCCGGCATTTTCCACTGCTTCTATAATTTGAGCTGACGTTGCTGTTCCTTCGACTCCCATGGAGTTCGTCAGAAGACTGACCGAGCAGGATGTAACACCCGGCACCTTTGACACAGCCTTCTCTACTCTGGAACTGCAGGCCGCACAGCTCATTCCTGTCACTGTATATTGTTCCATCATTAATACACCTGCCTAACTATTACTTCATAAGTTTTTGGAGCGTGGCAACCAGTTCATCGATTGTCTCTTCTTTCCCTGCACGGATATCTTCCGCTACGCAAGTGCGGATATGATTAGCAAGAAGCACCTTGTTAAAGCTATTCAGCGCCGCATTGACCGCTGAAACCTGAATCAGAATATCTGTACAGTATGCGTCCTCTTCCACCATACGCTTAATTCCTCGTACCTGGCCTTCAATCCGGCTTAAGCGGTTCAGAAGATCCTTGTATTCCTTTTCTGTCCGCTCCTTTTTCTTATGACAACAACATTCTTTCTTTTCTTCCATAGTATGCACACCTTTCTCGATTACAGTGACAGTATATACCCCTTAAGGGTATATTGCAAGTTCTTTTTTCATAAATTTTTCTCAGTAAAGAAATCAAGATATACTTCTTTCATAAAATGCACTTAAAAAGACCATCTACACTTTTTCGTAAATGATCTTTTTAATGTGAATATTTATCTTATATCATTCCTTTTCCTTTTTCGTCACACTTACCACGTAAAGTGTGCTTCCCTCTACACGAAATTTCACCTCAAACCCAGCAAATTCCATGCCATATACTCTCTCCGGGTCATTCTGATAAGAAGGTCTTGGATCCTGACTCAGTATCTGCATCACGACTTTTCTCAATTCCTCTCAGAGCGTCCGGCTGGCGAAACTCCGGCTCAAATACAACAAGTCCAGTCGCATCGGAAAGCCCACTCTGTCTTGGAATCCCGAATTTAGTCGGAAAATCTGTGTGAATTCTTGCGATTACTTTTACCTTTTCTAAACCCGCAGTTTCTTTTTCCAGATTATTGCAGTCTCTCTTTTTCTTTACAACTTCATGCCCCGATATCGGTTCACGCATGCATATACCTCCTGTTTTCTCGGCATTGCCAGATTGCCCGGAACATTTCCACTCTCACAGACCGCTGCAAATCCTTCCGCTTCCAGCTTCTTCACCAGTCGTTTGATAATCTGTCCGGCTTCTTTTCTGCCGTCAAATTCCTGTTCTTCCATATAACGGAGAAGATACCCCAGGCAGGTAAGTTGTTCGGGATCTGCAAGCTGTTCCACATATCGAAGATCAATGTTTTCATGGTTCAGGACTACACCGTCTCTTCCCATGGTCTTAATCTTGATACGTCCTTTATGAACTAACCCTGCATTTTTCTTCGGGCATCGTCTGGACTCTGGTAGTTTCACATTTCCTTCTGGCAATTCCAGTGCCGGATACTGGCTGGCAGCCTCTTTTGCAAGGGCTGTAATTTCTTTCGGGACATACCGATCCATCTGAATCACCACATCTGCTACCTGAAAATATGCCCCGGAGCTTCCCGCAACTAGAATTGTGGAAATGCCCTGATTTTCATATAAATCACGCATTCTTTCAATAAATGGTGTAATCGGCTCCATATCCCGGTGAATCACTCTTTGCATCAGTTCATCTCGCACCATAAAGTTGGTCGCCGACGTATCCTCATCGATGAGAAGCGCTGCAGCGCCAGCCTCCATGGCCTCCACCACATTTGCCGCCTGGGATGTACTTCCACTGGCATCCTCCGTGGAAAATGTTTTCGTGTCTTTCCCATTTGGCAGGTCATTGATGAACATAGAAATGTCTGTGTCCTTGATACTTCTGCCGTCCTCAGCGCGGATTTTCACTGCATCTGACTCTGTAATGACATATTCCCTGCCATCACCTGCAATGTGCGGATATACGCCTATTTCCAGCGCTTTCAGAAGGGTAGATTTTCCGTGATAGCCACCACCAACAATCAAGGTGATTCCTTTTTTGATGCCCATACCTGTGATTTTGCCTGCGTATGGTAAATCCATGGTCACTTTCATCGATTCCGGCGAAGCAAATGGCACAGCTCCTTTCATCGGCTTTGCTGAGACACCCGACTCACGCGGAAGAACGGCTTTATCTGCCACAAACGCTACAAGTCCCTGTTCTTTTAACTGCTCACGGATATATTGCTGGTCTACGGATAGCTCCATGACACGCTCCACTTTTTTCTTATCTTGTCTTGCATAGAAAAGAGAACTCTCCACGCACTCCGGGAGATAATCGAATAAAATTTTTGAAAGCTCTCTTGCATTGATGGTTCTTCCATTTGCCGGAAATCCAGCCTCAAATCGCATGCTAATGTTTCCATTTGCCGGATTGATCTCACAGGCGCTCCGCTTTAGAATTTCCTGACCACATCTAGTCACAGAAATAATTCCACTCTTTCCGGATCCTTTCGCCTGAAATGAATATTTTCCGATTACTGTGCCAAACTGACGGATCAGATAATCCTCAAGTGCGATCTGTTTCCATTTTTCGTCATAAAGATATTCTGGAAATGCAGCCACTTTTCCCGAAACTTCAATATGAAGGCTGGACGGTGCCGCAAACGGATCTCCCTGTACATGATCGATTCCCAATGCATATTTGCCAAATCGATATACTCCTTTCGTACCCTTATAAGCCGGATAACTTTTTCTATCAATATTTTGTAATAACTGTCTCAAATCGTCTGCTGATTTCATGTTACTTCTTCTTTCTTCTGTTATAAATCTACAATCCTTGCTCTGTGGTGAATCTTTGGCAAAAACTTCTGTAATAAATCCTGTGTCTTAAATTTCAAATGACTTGTATTAATTCCCGGATTGCAACCGAACCATTCACTCTCTGCCACTTCTTTATCTACAATTACCTGCACATAGTCGTCTTCGTCCACGAGAAGTCCTGCCACACTGGCTGATCCCGGTGTCGTTCCAAGATGCTTAAGCATTTTCTCCGGCGGTGCAAATGACATATGGGATACACCCAGTTTCTTACTGAAAGCTGCTGTGTCAAAGGATTTATTTGCCGGCATGACAAGCAGGAAAAATGTTGTCTTTTTCTGGTTGCATAAGAACACATTTTTCCGGATTTCAGTTCCAAGAACTTTGTCCACCTCTGCACACTCCTCCATGCTCGCTGCCGGGTCATTGTCCACACGCTCATATGGGATCCTCAATTTATCTAAAGTCTCGTACATACGGCGTTCCAGCGGGCATCTTACGTCTGTCGGCGCACCGGTCTTAATCTCACTGATATACATAATCTTCCTCCATAAGTTTTCTCTTGCATCTTTCCTCTTTTCAGTTTACCATAAATATCAAAGTGAGTACTATAAAATATTTATTTAACGCAAATCTTAATTGCAGATATTTGTGGTATTTATCAGGTATACTGCAAATAGTATCCTGATATTTGAAATCAGAAAGAAATGAGGTATTTATTATGCGATATATTCTTGCATCACAGTCACCGAGAAGGCGGGAACTGCTTGCACGCACGGGTCTTGAATTTGATGTGATTCCGTCTGACGTGAACGAAAAGATTACAAAAGAAGTGCCGTCCGATGTTGTTATGGAACTGGCTCACCAAAAAGCGGAAAATGTTTACGCTAAAATTACAGATTCTGACGATTATACTGTCATTGGATCCGATACGATTGTTGTTTATCGTGATGAGATTCTTGGAAAACCTGCTGATAAACAGGAAGCCTACGATATGCTGTCCATGCTTGCAGACCGCACACATCAGGTCTACACAGGTGTTTCACTGATTCAGAAAAAGCAAGGGGAAAAGACTATTAAGACATTTTACTGCCAGACCGATGTCACGCTCTATCCGATTGATAAAGAAGACCTTCACCGCTATGTAGAATCCGGTGATTCGTTAGATAAAGCCGGAGCTTACGGTATACAGGGCGATTTTTCTATTCATGTAAAAGGAATAAAAGGTGATTACAATAATGTGGTAGGGCTTCCGATTGGACGGGTATATCAGGAACTGAAATCTTTATAATTACACCCACGAACTGATCCGTGCTTTGCACTCTGCAATCCTGCCGGAGGCTATATCAGCTGGGAGATAACTCCCAGCTGATATAAAACGGAGTGTCAAAAGACACTCCGTTTTTTGCACATATTAGTTATACTTACGTTTTCTAGCAGCTTCAGATTTCTTTTTACGTCTTACGCTTGGTTTCTCGTAATGCTCTCTTTTACGAATCTCCTGCTGAATTCCAGCCTTTGCACAGTTTCTTTTGAATCTGCGTAAAGCGCTGTCTAACGTCTCGTTTTCTTTTACGATTACATTTGACATAGTCTCACACCTAACCTCCCCTCCAGTCCTATATTGTGCATTATACGACTGTTCGGGTATATTTTTTGCACACATACGATTATATCATAAATTTACGTTACGTCAATATGTTTTTACAATCTTTTTTTTATTATCATATATGCCGGCAGTCCAAGCAGCATAACAATTATGCTGGCAATGGAAATTATGGTCGATCTGTGCCCTGCCAGAAAAATCTGATTGATAATAACAAAAATTCCGCTGGCAATCGCAATGAGCGGAACAATAGGATATAACGGCACTTTATAGGTTCTCACTGCATTTGGACGGTCTTTTCTGAGTTTGATCACACCGAGAAATGTCAGTGTGTAGAATGTCCAGCTTGAAAATACCGCCAGGTCTGTCAGCAGATTAAACTGACCACTTAATGCATAAAATGCACCGATGCCTCCGACAAGCATAATTGCATTTGCCGGAACCTGTGCTCCATTCAATTTTGCAAATGTCTTGTGGAATGGAAATTTTCCTTCTGCCGCAAGAGAATATGCCACACGGGAACCGGAAAGTATAAATCCGTTACAGCTTCCGAATACGGAAACAATGATTCCGATTGATACAATCTGTCCTCCAAGTTTTCCTAAAATCTTCACTGCTACAGCTGATGCCGGTGCAGTCAGTGTTGCAAGTTCGGATGCCGGAAGTACCCACAGATATGCAAGATTAATGATAAAATAAACTGCCATGATCAGTGATACTCCGCCAACGATGGCAACAGGAAGATCCTTTCCCGGATTCTTCATCTCTCCCGCAATTGCTCCTACATTGGTCCAGCCTTCGAATGCAAATAAAATCGCGATCATAAGCTGACCGAGAACAACCATCGGACTTAGTCCTTCGCCTACCATCGGAGTAAAGACTGGATTCGTTCCTGCCCCGCGCACAAACCCGAAAATCATCAAAAGGATTAACGGAATCATCTTGCAGACTGTAAAAATGACTTGTACACTGCCACCTATCTTGGATCCCATAGAATTCAGAAAGATGATAATGATAATCATGGCAACTGCTACCGGAGCAATATAACCGTCCCCGATAAAAAACGCCATCTGCTGACCTCCTGCCACTGCAAGGGCAGATATCATGGCCGGATAAAATAATAAAATCTGTACCCAGCCTGCCAAAAATCCAATCATCGGATTATAAATTTCTTCCAGATAGGCTACGATTCCACCTGTTTTCGGAATCATGATTGCAACTTCTGAAAATGTCAATGCTGCCGCGATACTTACAATTCCGGTAATCAGCCAGGCATGCATTCCAAGTCCAGGAGCGCCGCCTGTCGCTGTATAAATAGCCTGAGGTTTAAAGAAAACCCCAGACCCGATAACGCTTCCAACAACGGTTGCCATCGCTGTCACTGCGCCCAAATTCTTTTTTAACTCTTGTTTCTGTTCTTGTTTTTGCTCCATAAACTACCCCTGAAAAGTCTGATCAAATGTCTATAACTGGCTCTCCAGGACTTCACTTACTTTTGCAATTGCAGCGTCAATTCCGTCTGGATTCTTTCCTCCAGCCTGTGCCATATTCGGACGTCCACCGCCGCCACCTCCAACAAGGCCGGCAATGCCTTTGATCAGATTTCCGGCATGGGCACCTTTCTTCACAGCCTCATCTGTTGCCATTGCAACAAGGCTTACTTTTCCACCTGCCGCGGATGCAAGAACGATCACACCTTCACCAAGTTTTTCTTTCAACTGATCTCCAAGATCACGAAGTCCATTCATATCTACATTCTCTACTTTTGCAGCAATAAGTTTTACACCTTTTACTTCTGTAACCTGATCAGATACATCTCCCATTGCCTCTTTTGCCATCTTACTCTTCACGCTCTCAAGCTCGCTGTGAAGATCTTTATTCTCAGCCTGAAGATGACGGATCTTATCTGATAACTGGTTCGGAGTTGCTTTCACAAGAGCTGCTGCCTCTTGAAGTTTCTTTTCCATATCATCATAATATTTCAGAAGTCCCTTTGAAGTCAGAGCCTCAATACGTCTGACTCCTGCTGCAACACCTGTCTCAGAAATAATCTTAAGTGCACTGATAACTCCTGTATTCGATACGTGAGTACCTCCACAGAACTCTACTGAAAAATCTCCCATGCTTACGACACGGACAACATCACCATATTTCTCACCGAAAAGGGCTGCTGCTCCAGTCTTTCTTGCTTCCTCGATTGGCATATTCTTAGCTACGACCGGTAAGCATTCTGCAATCTTTTCATTTACAATATTTTCTACTTGCTTTAACTCTTCTTTTGACAATGCTGAGAAATGTGTAAAGTCAAAACGAAGTCTCTCAGCATCTACATAAGAACCTGCCTGCTCAACATGTGTTCCAAGTACCTGACGGAGAGCTGCCTGAAGAAGATGTGTTGCACTGTGGTTTCTTGCTGACAGATTACGATTCTCTTTATCTACTTCCATAGATACTGGATCACCGACTTTGATCATTCCATGGCTTACATATCCCACATGTCCAATCTTTGTTCCGGCAAGGTGAATTGTATTCTCTACTACGAACTCTCCACCAGCAGTCTTAATGGTACCGATGTCACCTTCCTGACCACCCATTGTTCCATAAAATGTAGTCTTATCAACAATAATTGTACCTTTCTCGCCATCGGATAATGCGTCTACAATCTCCTCTTCACTTGTAAGTGCTGTCACTTTTGCATCACATACAAGATTCTCGTATCCTACGAATTCTGTTGCAAGCTCTGCATCCAGTTCATCATAAACTGTAGCGTCTTTTCCAGTGTAGCTGTGAGTACCAAATGTTCCCTCTGATTTCGCACGCTGCTCTTTCTGAGCTTTTTCAAACCCTTCCTTATCATAAGTCAGACCCTTCTCATCCAGAATCTCGCTTGTCAGATCAATTGGGAATCCATAAGTATCATAAAGTTTAAATGCATTTTCTCCGGAAAGAACTGTCTCACCATTTTTCTTCATCTCTTCTTCCATATCTGCAAGAATAGAAAGTCCCTGATCAATTGTCTTATTGAACTGAGCCTCTTCTTTTGCAATCACGTTGAAGATAAAGTCTTTCTTCTCTTCAAGCTCCGGATATCCATCTTTTGAACCATCAATAACAGTCTGTGCAAGCTCTACAAGGAAAGCTCTCTCGATACCGAGAAGTCTTCCGTGACGGCAAGCACGGCGGAGCAGACGGCGGAGTACATAGCCACGCCCACTGTTAGATGGCATAATTCCGTCTGAAATCATAAATGTAACAGAACGGATATGATCTGTTACGACACGAAGAGAAACATCTGTCTCGTGGTCGATGCCATAATGCTTTCCTGACATAGCGCATACATGGTCACGCAATGCTTTCATTGTATCAATATCAAACATGGAGTCTACATCCTGTACGACACATGCAAGACGCTCCAGTCCCATACCTGTATCAATGTTCTTCTGAGCCAGGTCAGAATAGTTCCCATGTCCGTCATTGTTGAACTGTGAAAATACATCATTCCAGATTTCCATATAACGGTCACATTCGCAGCCTACTGTACAGCCTGGTTTTCCACAGCCATATTTTTCACCACGGTCATAATAAACTTCTGAGCATGGACCACAAGGACCTGAACCATGCTCCCAGAAGTTATCTTCTTTTCCGAAACGGAAGATACGCTCTGCAGGGACACCGATTTCTTTATTCCAGATTTCCCATGCTTCATCGTCATTCTCATATACAGAAGGATATAATCTCTCCGGATCAAGTCCTACAACCTCTGTAAGGAACTCCCATGTCCAGTGGATTGCCTCTGTCTTAAAATAATCTCCAAAAGAAAAGTTACCAAGCATCTCGAAAAATGTACCATGACGAGCTGTCTTACCTACATTCTCGATATCTCCTGTACGGATACACTTCTGACAGGTTGTCACTCTTCTTCTCGGCGGGATCTCCTGTCCTGTAAAGTATGGCTTCATTGGTGCCATACCGGAATTGATCAACAATAAACTTTTATCGTTATGTGGCACCAGTGAAAAACTTTTAAGTACCAGGTGATCCTTGCTTTCAAAGAATTCAAGGAACATTCTTCTTAATTCGTTAACTCCGTATTTCTGCATAATTTCCTCCTCAAAAATTCACTAACTTATAATTATAAGTAGTCATCTTTCGTTTGTCAACGTCCGTTGAATTTATTTCAATTCAATTTCTTCCAGTTCTTTTGGTGGAATCTCCTTTTCTCCTGGCAAACGAAATTTATCCGTTTACATTTTTATAATCTATAAAAGGATAATGTCATGCTCTCTGCATGTCTGTCTCATCTCTTCCGGCCAGAGACTTGCCTGCACCTCGCCTACATGCGCCCGGTCGAGAAGGAGCATACACAGTCTGGACTGTCCAATACCTCCTCCGATTGTGTATGGAAGTTCTCCGTGAAGAAGCATTTTGTGGTATGGAAGCTCTCGTCTGTCCTCGCAGCCTGCTTTCTTAAGCTGGGAAGCAAGAGATTTCTCATCTACCCGGATACCCATGCTGGAGATTTCAAGTGCACAATCTAATGTATCATGCCAGAACAGAATATCTCCGTTCAACTGCCAGTCGTCATAATCCGGTGCACGTCCGTCATGTGGTTCACCGCTTGCAAGCTTATCTCCAATCTTCATCAGAAATACACAGCCATATTCTTTTGTAATCAGGTTCTCTCTCTCCTTTGGAGTTTTGTCCGGATATCTGTCTTCCAGTTCCTGAGTCGTGATAAATGTTACATCATCCGGTAAATGTTTCACTGCCTGCGGGTATTTGTACCACACCTCATGTTCCATATGTTTGATAATTTTAAAGATATGACGTACGGTTGTCTTTAATGTCTCTTCCGTTCTGTCCACCTTACGGATAACTTTTTCCCAGTCCCACTGGTCAACATAGCAGGAATGAAGGTTATCAAGTTCCTCATCGCGCCGGATAGCGTTCATGTTTGTGTAGAGTCCTTCGCCTGGCTCAAAGTCATATTTTTTGAGAGCCATACGTTTCCATTTTGCAAGAGAATGTACAACTTCTACGGTCTCTCCCGGAATTCCGGCAACATCAAACTGTACCGGTCTTTCAACTCCATTCAGGTTATCATTAAGACCACTGCTCTTCTCAACAAAAAGCGGTGCTGAGATACGCTCCAGATTCATTTCTTTTCCGAATTCTCTCTGGAATGTATCACGGATATACTTAATTGCCTTCTGTGTCTCGCGCACGGTCATGTGTGGATCATAATTTTCTGGTAATATTAAACTCATGTCTATTTCTCTCCTCCAAATAATTGTTGTGCATAATAAACGGACTGCATCGCATCTTTTCCGTAGAAATCTGCTCCGATCATATCCGAATAATCCTGATTCAGTACCGCTCCGCCGACCATTACCTTGCATTCTGGTTTTTTCTTGCGAAGCTGTCTGATTGTCTCTTCCATGCTGACTACAGTTGTAGTCATCAGAGCGCTTAATCCCACCAGTCTGACATCTTCCTTTATTGCTGTCTCGACAATCTCCTCCGGCGGAACATCTTTTCCAAGATCGATCACATCAAAGCTGTAATTTTCAAGAAGAACTTTTACAATATTCTTGCCAATATCATGAATATCTCCTTTTACGGTAGCAAGAATGACTTTATCTTTAGCCTGCTCGCTCTCACCGCTCTTGGCAAGTTCATCTTTCAAAACTGCAAATGCTATCTTTGCTGCATCAGCACTCATCAGAAGCTGTGGTAAAAATACGGTTCCTTTTTCAAATCCTTTTCCGACCTGGTCAAGTGCCGGGATCAATTCCTCGTTAATGATATCCAGTGGAGCTTTATCTTTCACAAGCTCTGCTGTTATGTGATGTGCTTCTTCCTTCAGGCCTTTCTCAATGGCAGTCTTAAGCGTCATCTCCGCCTTTGTGGCAGGTGTCACAGCCTGCACTTTCTGACTTCCATACTGTTCAATATATTTCTCACAATTTTCATCATAATTCATCAGCGCACAGAAAGAATAATAAGAACGCATCATATCCTCTGAAAGCGGATTAATGATTCCCGCGCTTAAGCCTGACTGCATTGCCATAGTATAGAAATTGGAGTTCACTGCCGGTCTGTATGGAAGCCCAAAGGAAATGTTTGATACACCAAGTACCGCACAAACTCCATATTTTTCTCGTACCTGTCTCAGAGCTTCCAGCGTAGTGATTGCTCCTGTCGGCTCAGAACTGATCGTCATACAAAGAACATCAATTACAATATCTTTCTTATCGATACCATATTTCTTTGCCTCTTCGATAATTTTGCCTGCAACCTTTACACGCCCTTCGGCTGTTGCCGGAATTCCATCTTCATCGAGAGTAAGACCGACAACCACCCCGCCATATTTCTGAATCAGTGGAAATACTGCATCCATGGAACTTTGTTTTCCATTGACAGAGTTGACCATTGGCTTTCCGTTGTAAATTCGCATAGCTGCTTCCAGAGCACTTATATCTACCGTATCAATTTGAAGTGGAAGACTCGTTACACTTTGAAGCTCCTGCACCACCTCACGCATCAAAGCCGGTTCATCTATATCTGGAAGCCCTACATTGACGTCCAGGATATGTGCTCCTGCATCCTGCTGTGAAATAGCTTCTCTTAATATATAATCAATATCATGGTCTTTGAGTGCCTGTTTGAATTTTTTCTTACCTGTTGGATTGATTCTCTCTCCGATGATCATCGGTTTCCCGCCAAGTTCCACAGCTCGCCCATAGGAGGATACGATTGTCCGGTTCATAAATTCTTTTCCAGGCCGGTCTGTAATGTCCCTCTGATCTTTCGTTGCTTCCACCATGGCACGGATGTGTGCCGGAGTTGTTCCGCAACAGCCGCCGATCAGACTGGCACCACGTTTCAGGATTTCAGCCATGAATCTCCCGAATTCTTCAGGTTCTACGTCGTAATACACCTCTCCGTCTTTTTGTTTTGGGAGCCCGGCATTCGGCTTAACAATGACGGGAACAGAAGCATATTGTAAAATTTCATCCAGAATCGGCATCATCTGCTCTGGTCCCATGCCACAGTTGATTCCAAGTGCGTCTACGCGGAGCCCTTCCAGCATTGCTACAACCGACGGCACATCTCCTCCGGTCAGAAGTTTTCCTTTGTCATCAAAGATCATAGTTGCAAATACCGGAAGTGAAGTATTCTCCTTTGCAGCAAGTACTGCTGCCTTCACTTCATAAGTATCACTCATCGTCTCTATATGGATCAGATCAGCACCTGCTTCTTCGCCAAGTCTTGCCACCTCTGCAAACGCCTGATATGCATCTTCAAAATCCAGATCTCCCATTGGCTTTAAGAGTTTTCCTGTCGGCCCGATATCAAGTCCTACATAAGTCTCTCTGCCATCTTTGACACCTAGTTTAGCTCCTTTTCTCACATTTTCAATTGCTGCTTTTACGGTTTCATCTAATTTATGTCTGGAATCATGAAATTTCAGTGCATTTGCGCCAAATGTGTTACTTAGCACAATATCACTTCCAGCCTCATAATACTGTCTTGCAATATCAATCATATCATCTGCACGTTCCAGGCTCCATGTTTCTGGCAATTCTCCCGGTTTTAATCCCCGCTCCTGCAGAAGAGTTCCGGTCCCCCCGTCAAAATATATGAGTTCTTTCCCTAATCTGTCTAATATCATTCGTTAATTCCTCCGGTAAATACAATCTTTTTTACTGCAGGATTCGCATCCTTCTTCATGACAGTGAACCTCTTCCCTGCCAAGTCCAATAACTGCTGTTACTGATTTCGTCGGTGTCAGCATACTGCTTTCAGTCATAGTAAGTCCGATCTTCTTTGCACAATCCAGCATTCCGAGAATATCCTTTTGGTGTAAAATGCTGAAATCACCGTATCCCGGGCTAAATCTCGGACGCAGGAAATATCCCTGTGAGGTCATCTCTTCTTTCAGACTTTTCTGCCAGTTATTTAAATATTCCTCCAGCATTGCTGCTGCACAGGCCTGTAAAACAACTGTTCTGGACATTTCTGTCAGAGAATAACGCTTCATCAGCATATCAACTTCTACTCCAAGCGTTGCACCAAGCATCACGACCTGGGTACAACCTTTCGTATTCTTTGCCAGATTCCTGCTTGTAATTTCAAGTCCTTCAATATTCAAGTGTTCTTCGTCCGATACCTTTAACTCAAAGATGCGATAGACGATTCTCCTCTTAGCGACCCGTTCCAGGTCTTCAAATGAATCCCGGATCAAGGCTAACGTCTGATCGTCTACCGCATGTTTTCCATATCCAAGATAACGGACCGCTTCTAATGTCCTTTTATCCATGTTCCAACATCCAATCTAATCTTCTACTTTTAATATTGCTGACAGGTTATTCATGATTGCTGCTGCTACATCCGGTTTATTCATAGAATACACATGAATGTGATTGATACCATTGGCAATCAGGTCAATGATCTGATCTGTTGCATACGCAATTCCCGCCTGCTTCATTGCCTCAGGATCATCTCCAAACCGATCGATAATTGCCAGGAATCTCTGCGGAACTGCTGTCCCGGATAATTCCATAGAACGTCTTAACTGCTTTTTATTCGTAATCGGCATAATTCCCGGAAGTACCGGAACTAAAATTCCTTTTTCACGTATACGATACAGGAAATTATAAAAAATATTATTATCAAAAAACATCTGTGTTGTCAGGAAATCAACTCCACAGTCTACTTTCGTCTTCAGATTGCTGATATCGTCTTTCTTATGCTCCGTCTCCACATGGCCTTCCGGATAACATGCCGCCCCGATGCAGAAATCTCCCTGCTGTTTGATATCTTCAATCAGTTCACATGCATAACGATATTGGTTCGGAAGTGGAAATGCATTATCTTTCGGAATATCTCCGCGAAGCGCTAATATATTATCAATGTTCTTTTCTTTTAACTTATCAATGACCCGATGTACTTCTTCTCTTGTAGACGATACGCACGTCAGGTGCGCAAGACTTGTTACTCCAAAATCATCTTTGATATGAGATGCAATACTTACTGTGTTCTTACTTGTTCCACCGCCTGCTCCATAAGTTACACTAATAAACGACGGCTTTAATGCCGCAATCTTCTCAGCAGCGGAAAGCACACTGTCATATCCTGCATCTGTCTTCGGTGGAAAGATTTCAAATGAAACCTGTGGTGTCTGATCTTTTAAAATGTCTCTTATCTTACATGTCATCGTATAATTCCTCATACTGTTTTGCAGAACTCTTCCATGAAAAATCCTTACTCATTCCCCGTTCTACAATCTTATTCCAGTCTCTCTTCTTGTCGTAATATATTTTTTCTGCATAACGCACAGTTGCCATCATCTCATGTGCATTATAATTTGCAAAGCTGAATCCTGTTCCAGTCTTCTCATATTCATTATATGGCTCTACCGTATCCTTAAGTCCTCCAGTCTCTCTGACAATCGGAACCGTTCCATATCTAAGGCTCATAAGCTGACTCAGACCACAAGGCTCAAACAGTGACGGCATCAGAAATGCATCACATGCCGCATAGACCTTGTGAGACATTGCCTCTGAATAATAAATATTCGCAGATACTTTATCCGGATATTTCCATGCATAGTGGCGGAACATATTCTCATACTGCTCCTCACCTGTTCCAAGCGCAACAATCTGAATTGCATCCTGACACAGTTCATCCATCACACAAGCGATCAGATCAAATCCCTTCTGATCTGTCAGTCTGGATACGATACCGATCATCAGCTCCTTATGGTCCTGTGCAAGTCCAAGCTCTTTTTGAAGTTCAATTTTATTCTTAATCTTCTCTTTCCGGAAATTCTCTACACTGTAATTCCTGTAAATATCCTTGTCTGTCTGCGGATTATATATATCATAGTCGATTCCATTCACAATACCGGAAAGGCTTGCCGACCTGGCCTGCATCAGCCCTTCCAGCTTTTCTCCGTAAAACGGAGTCTTAATTTCCTCTGCATAGGAGCTGCTGACAGTTGTCACTTTATCTGCATAGACGATACCGCCCTTTAACATGTTGGCATCATCATAAGATGTCAGCTTGTCCGGTACAAAATAATACTCCGGAAGTCCGGTAATGTCACGCACTTTTTTTGCATCCCACATCCCCTGGAACTTCAGATTATGTATCGTCATCACAGTCTTGATTCCGCGGTAATATTCACTGGAATACCGAAAATTATCCAGAAATATCGGGATCAGTCCCGTCTGCCAGTCATGGCAGTGAATGATGTCCGGTCTGAAATCAATGACCGGAAGAGCACTCAATACTGCCTTTGAGAAAAATGAAAACTTCTCAACATCTGTATACATCTCTCCATATGGTGCAAAACCATTAAAATAAAATTCATTATCGATAAAATAAAAGGTGACTCCTTCATACTCTGTCTCCAGAACCCCGACATACTGTGTCCGCCAGCCAAGATCCATATAAAAATGCGTCTTATACTGAAGCTTTTCCTTCCAGGATTCTTTCATACACATATACTTTGGAAGCATGACTCTTACATCATATTTTTCTTTATCAAAGAATTTCGGTAAAGAACCTGCCACATCTGCCAGACCTCCGGTCTTAATAAATGGCACTGCTTCTGAAGTGGCAAAGAGTATTTTTTTCATAGTGATTTCCTCCCGATTCCACGATATATGAATCATTATACAGTATTTTTTTTCAGAAGAAAAGCCTTTTATCTATGTTTATATTCTAAACGTATCGTATCTGCGATAAGTGCGATGAATTCAGAATTGGTCGGTTTCCCCTTTCCTCCATTCACAGTATATCCAAACAGCTCGTCCAAAGTATCTAATTTTCCTCTGCTCCACGCCACTTCAATTGCGTGACGGATTGCACGTTCCACACGGCTTGCCGTCGTCTGATGCATCTTTGCAACAGTCGGATATAATACTTTTGTCACTGCATTTAATACATCCATATCTTCAATTGCCATAAGAATCGCATCTCTCAGATAATGATATCCTTTGATATGCGCTGGAATCCCTATCTCATGTATCATATCCGTTACACGATTTTCCAGATTTATCTTCGGCTCCGAAGCTTCTGCATTTCCAACCGGTGCAAATGATTTTGCTTCCGGCACATGATATTTTCCAGCTTCACGGATCTTGTCCAGCACCATCTGATTACTGAACGGTTTCAGAATATAGTAAGAAGCACCTTTACGAAATGCATCTTCTGTAATCCGCTCCTGTCCCACTGCAGTGATAATAATAAAACTTGGATGTTTTCTGATATCATGATCCCGATTGACAGTATCCATAACACTTAACCCGTCCATTTTCGGCATAATCAGATCTAATAGTACAACATCTGGCTGTTTTTCCTTAATCAGTGTATATACATCTTCTCCATTATTGGCTTTCCCAACCAGCTTCATCTCTTTGTTATTTTCAATCATTTCGCCAAGCAGATCCAGAATTCTCTCATTATCGTCTGCGATTGCAACAGCTATTTCTCCCATATTCCAAAATCCTCCTCGATTTTATTTCTCGTTGGATTTTATTATAATTTTCTCCTTTTTTCGAATCAAGAAATTGCTGTCGGAAAGTTCTATCACTTCTCGACACGGTATTTTTTATTCCGACTCATTTATCATAGATTCTGCAAAAATGCCATAACCCTTTGTCGGATTGTTAACAAAAACGTGAGTTACTGCGCCGATTAGTTTTCCGTTCTGGAGGATCGGACTGCCGCTCATTCCCTGGATGATCCCGCCTGTCTCATCCAAAAGCGACGGATCTGTCACTTCGATTGTCATGCTTTTATTTACTTCGCCCGACCACAGATTGACTTGTGTGATTAAAATATCATATTCTTTTATTTCTCCATCCACAGCACAGCGAATGATAGCAGGCCCTTCTTCTACCTCTTCTTTTTTTGCCAGTTGTACTGGAGTCTGATTTGCGAACAGGACATCAACCCGGTCAATAGTTCCAAAAATTCCTGCCTCTGTATTCTTCTTTATTTTTCCAAGCACGTTATAATTATTATAAACAATGATTCCTTCCATACCACCAGGTGCCCCGTTCACACCTTTTTGGATTTCCTTAACACTTGTCAGATATAGTGTTCCATCGGAAATATTAAGAAGCTCCCCTGTATCGATATCATGGATTCCATGTCCCAGCGCGCCAAAATGACTGTCCGAGTCCAGATAAGTAATGGTCCCAAGTCCTTGTGCATTATCCCGCACCCAGATTCCGAGTTTTTTCGTCCCATCTTCACACGGAATCATATCCATTTTTACATGAATCGTCTCCCCCTTCCTGCAAATATCTAATTTTGCTTTTTGTTCCGAAAAGGAACTTACTGCTTCGACCAGTTCATTTTTAGTATTGATATCTTTGCCGTTAAATCCAGTGATGTAATCTCCGGCTTTTACAATATGAAGCGCCGGTTCATATTCTGCACCGTCTTCCCCTTTGATTTTCTGTGTATCCAATACCATAACACCTTTTGTTTTCATATAAATCCCTACCGGCATGCCACCTGGAATTACCAGGTCTTCTTCAGAGGTCTGAGCGCTCACCTCTCGCCTCATGGCATCTTTTTTCTGCTCGATCAAAAGATAGCTTCCACCTACCGATACAAAAAACACCAATGCCATAATTAAAATCCGCCGATACCAATACTTTTTCATACACTCTGATCCTCCCATGTTTTTTACAAAAAAATCTCAATCAGCATCCTGCCGGAGGCTATATCAGATGAGTATGGATTTTCTGCCACTGATACTGATTTTTTTGCTTTACATCTACAACGGCGGAAAGCACCTCACATCTGATAGAACAAAGAATGTGCCTTGGCACATTCTAGCGCCTGCGGCGGTCGCTTGCGACATCATCATTGAACGCCGCAGTGCGCATCCTGCCGGAGGCTTTTTTATATAATAGGAAATGCAATTTCCTATTATATAAATAAAGACAAGTGTTCCTCAATCAGAACACCTGTCTTAGTATGTGTATTATTTGAATTTCAATTCTTTTATTTTTTGATCTGCGCTGCCAGTTCCTGCATTTCTTTTGCATTCTGTCTGACCGTGTCCGTAATCTTAGCACCGCCAAGAATTCTCGCCAGTTCATCGGTAGATTCTTCCGCCTTAAGTTCCCTGATAGATGTCTTTGTCTGACCATCTGACACATTTTTTTCGATCATAAAATGATGATCTGCCATAGCCGCAATCTGTGCCAGATGTGTGATACAGATGACCTGATGCTTTCTGCCGATCAACGCCATCTTCTCAGACACTTTCTGTGCTGTTCTTCCACTTATCCCCACATCGATCTCATCAAAAATCAGCGTCGGAATCTCATCCCTGTCAGCCATAACACTTTTGATCACAAGCATAATTCTGGACAGCTCTCCACCGGAGGCTACTTCCACAAGCGGACGCACCGGCTGTCCGGGATTCAAAGAAATCATAAACTCTACGTCATCAGAACCATTTGCAGAATAAGAACCAGACTTTTCAAATGCAATAGAAAATTTCACATCTTCAAAATTCAGATCTGCAAGACCTTCTGTAATCGCCTGTTCCATAATCTGCGCCTGCTCTTTTCGGATCTTCGTCAGCTTCTTTGTCACTTTCTCAAGCTTCTGCTCTTTTTGTTCCAGATCTCGCTTTAAATCTGCAATATAATTCTCATAATCTTCCAGTTTTTGTATCTTTTTCTGTTGTTTTATTCCATAATCCAGAATCCCTGCAATATCCGTGCCATATTTCGTCTTCAAACGGTTGATTTCATTAAGGCGCTCAGTAATTGTCATATAATCTTCTTCTGAGAACTCCAGACTATCCTGATAATCGGAAAGATCATGATTAAAATCATTTAACAGACTGTCTATCTCCATCAGCTGGCTGTACAGATTTCCTGCTCTCTCATCAAGATTACTGACTGGTGCCAGCTCCCGGATCGCGCGGCTCAGGCATTCGCTTGCGCTTCCGGCTTCCCCACTCGTATAAGCATACGAAGCCGCAGTACTCTCAGCAATCTTTCGTCCATTTTCCATGCGTTTGAAGGTTGTCTCCAGTTCTTCATCTTCTCCTTCTTTTAACATGGCATCTTCAATCTCAGATACTTCAAATTTTAAGAAATCCAATTCTTTTGCACGGCTTGATTCGTCCATATCAGCCTCATCCAGAGTCTTTTTACATGTACGATATTCCTGATAAGCCGAAGCTGCCTGTTTTTTTATATCTGCAAGATAATCCCACGCAAATGCATCGACAAACCCGAGATGGTTCTTTTTATATAACAGAGACTGATGTTCATGCTGCCCGTGAATATCGATCAGAATAGCAGCTACTTCCTTTAAAACAGCAATTGTTACCGTCTCACCGTTGATCCGGCTTACACTTCTGCCATCCATTAATTTCCGGCTCAAGATCAAAAGGCCATCCTCCGGATAAATACAAAGTTTCTCCAAAGCTTTCAGACGGCTTTTTTCCGTCACAGTAAAGACCAGCTCCACCAGTGCATAATTCTCCCCCTGACGGATCAGATCTTTTGTGTATCTTCCACCCAGTGCCAGATTTACAGAACCCAAAATAATAGATTTTCCTGCTCCCGTCTCACCGGTCAGAATATTTAACCCTTCTGCAAATTCTACTTCTATCTCATCAATCAATGCCAGATTCTTTACGTGTAAACTCTGTAACATCTATTCCTCCTGCCGAACAATTTTACGAATCTTATCCATCACCTTCGGAGTATCCTCTGTCGTGCGGATTGCACACATAATTGTGTCGTCTCCGGCAATACTTCCAACGACCTCGCTCCAGTTCATAGCATCAATAGCCAGGCATACAGCCATCGCCATTCCAGCCACCGTCTTGATGACCAGAATATTCTGTGCCATATCCATCGACACATATCCATCTCTTAAAACACGGATATATTTTTCACTCATGCCATTGCCACTTTCCTGATGCAGCGCATATTTCTGTTTGCCGTTCTCAGCTGGAATCTTGGTAAGTTTCAGATCCCGGATATCTCGGGACACCGTTGCCTGAGTCACTTTAAATCCTTCCCGGTTCAGATAATCTGCCAATTCCTCCTGGGTCTCAATATGATATTTGCCAATCAGTTCAATGATCTTAGCATGTCTGTTTACTTTCATATCTCTAATTTCCTTTCATCTTCCTTCGAAGCGTTTCCAGAAAACTATCCTGGTTCAATTTTATAATTCTTGTCTGGGCTTCTGCCTTGCGGATCTCTACCATATCACCGGAAGTCAGCTCCACTTCATCCACACCGTCAAATGCCACGTATGCCTCATCTGGGATTCCATGTTTTCCTTCTCCGATCTGTATCACGATCTCATCTTCTGCTGACAATACAATACTGCTTGTATTTAACGCATGCGGACAGATTGGTGTGATCACGATCATGGATGCCGTCGGCTCTACGATCGGACCTCCCGCTGCAAGGTTATACGCCGTAGATCCTGTCGGGGTAGATATGATCACTCCATCTGCTTCATAGGAGTTCAACAATTCTCCATTTACAAAAAGTCGGAAATGAATGACTCGAACAGCCCCTTTTCTTGCAACTACAATATCATTCAAAGCCAGATCCATTCGCTCTCCGTCAAAGCTGCCTTCTAACATCATTCGTTTTTCTACCGTATATCTGCCTTTCACAACACGTTCCAGAGCTCCCTCAATATTCGTTAACTCTACTTCTGTCAGATATCCTAATGTTCCCATATTGACTCCCAGAATCGGGACATCTCTGCCACGCAGAGCACGCGCCACCTCAATAAAACTTCCGTCACCCCCAATAACGATCGCATAATCAAGATCCGGTGGTATCTGCTCGGAAACAATGGCATTATTCTCATCTTTTGGACACTGCAGACATATCTTTCCTGCCTGTGTCATATACTCTTTGACCTGATTCGTTATTGCATAGTCTGCATCTTTGCCATCATTTGTTACAATCAACACTCTCTCTGCCATATCTTTATTCCTTTTTTGCGAGGTTTCCAAATGCCTCATCTACAATTTTTTCAATCTGAATTTTTTCATTTATATCGCCCGGCTCTTCACATTTTTCTAACTGGACAAGATATTCAATATTTCCTTCCGGTCCTTTGATTGGTGAAAATGTAAGATCCATCACATGAAATCCATGGGTAGACGCATAGTCCAAGATCATGGTCACAACCTCAATATGTGTACTCTTTTCGCGCACAACTCCTTTTTTACCGACTTTCTCTCTTCCCGCTTCAAACTGTGGTTTGATCAGTGCTACAATCTGTCCTTTGTCTGTCAGATAATCACGAATCGGCATCAGCACTTTTGTCAGGGAAATAAAGGATACATCAATTGATGAAAAATCAACCGGCTCACCGATATCTTCCGGTGTCACATAACGGATATTCGTCTTCTCCATACAAACTACACGCTCGTCCTGGCGAAGTTTCCAGTCTAATTGTCCATGACCTACATCAATGGCAAACACCTTGACCGCGCCATTTTGCAACATACAATCTGTAAATCCACCTGTAGAAGAACCTACATCTGTGCAGACTTTTCCTTCTACAGATACCTGGAATTCTTTCATTGCTTTTTCTAACTTAAGTCCGCCGCGGCTGACATAAGGCAGTGTATGGCCACGCACTTCAATCTTAGATTCTTCTGGGAATGTTGTTCCTGGTTTATCTTCTTTCTGGTTGTCCACATAAACATTTCCAGACATGATAATGGCTTTTGCTTTTTCTCTGGACGCGGCAAGATTTCTCTTCACCAGCAACACATCCAAACGTTCTTTCATCTTCTATAACTCCTTATACGTCTCTATAATTTTTTCAGACATACTCTCACTGTCAATTCCTGTCATCTTACGGAGCACATCAACACTTCCATGTTCGATGTAATCATCCGGGAGTGCCAGTGTCAGGACGTGTGACGGAAGCATTTTTCGCATCACGTATTCTGATACACGCTCTCCGCATGCTCCGGTCTGGACATTTTCTTCAATCACTGCAATCAGTTTGTGTGTCTGACAGACTTTTTCGATCATTGCTTCATCGATCGGTTTAATGAAACGCATATTGATAAGTGTCGGCTCATATCCTTGTTCGATCAGTTTATCTCTTGTCTTCACAGCCTCCTCGAACATATGACCGACGCTTAAAATTGCAATTTCTTTTCCTTCAAAGATCCATTCGCTCTTTCCGTAACTGATCCTTTCCCGGCATCCTTCATATCCGTCGTAAGCCTTTCCTCTCGGATAGCGGATTGCCACTGGCGAATTCATCTGAAGCGCAAACCGTAACATATCGGCTAATTCCCATTTATTCTTCGGTGACATAACGGTCATATTGGGAATATTGGATAAAAATGACAGATCAAATATTCCCTGATGAGTCTCTCCATCGCTTCCGACAAGACCCGCACGATCTACCCCGAATACCACCGGCAGATTCTGCAGTGCCACATCGTGGATCAACTGATCATATCCTCTCTGCAAAAATGAAGAGTAAACTGCAAATACAGGCTTCAATCCTCCTGCTGCCAGTCCCGCAGCAAATGTTACACCGTGTTCTTCCGCAATTCCAACATCAAAAAAACGATTCGGATAATGCTTCTTAAATCTGGCAAGTCCGGTTCCATCTGCCATGGCAGCTGTGATTGCCACAATATCTGGATTTCTGGATGCCTCGTCACAAAGCACTTTACCAAACACATCTGTATAAGTATCTCCTTCTTTTTTTGCAAGTACCTTACCGCTTTCTATGTCAAAAGGTCCGATCCCGTGAAATTTATCCGGTGCTGTCTCTGCAGGTTCATAGCCCTTTCCTTTTTTTGTCATAACATGAAGGAGTACCGGGCCTTCCACTTTCTTCGCTTCCTTAAGAGCTTTGCAGAGCATTGGTAAATTGTGCCCCGGAATCGGCCCCAGATAAGTAATTCCCATATCCTCAAAGAACATGCCCGGTACCACAAGCTGCTTGATACTGCTCTTCGTCTTCCGGATATGGTCAATCATACGGTCTCCCATGACCGGCAACTGCTGCAAAGCATTTGTCACACCTTTTTTCAGTCCGGTATAGATATCTGCCGTCCGGAGATTTGCCAGATATCTGGACATTCCGCCTACATTTTCTGAAATGGACATATGATTGTCATTGAGTACCACAATAAAATTCGTCTTCAAATTCGATGCATTGTTCAGCGCCTCATATGCCATACCTCCGGTCAGAGAACCATCGCCGATCACAGAGATAACGGTGTAATCTTCATGTTTTAAATCTCTTGCTCTCACATAACCAAGTCCTGCAGAAATCGAAGTAGAGCTGTGTCCTGTATCAAATGCATCACACTGACTTTCTTTTCTCTTCGGGAATCCGCTCATACCGCCGTAACTTCTTAAATCTTCAAATCCTTCTTTTCGTCCGGTCAGTAATTTATGTGTATAGGACTGGTGTCCAACGTCCCAGATAATCTTATCCTTTGGCAGATTACAGATCAGATGCAATGCCATCGTAAGCTCTACAACGCCAAGATTGGAAGCCAGATGTCCTCCTGTCTTACTGACCTTCTCTACAAGGAATTCACGGACCTCTCCTGCAAGGCACTCCAATTCCTCACTGTTTAGTTTTTTTATGTCATTTTCCTTTTGTATTCGTTCCAGCATACTGGTCCCCCTCTATTTTTTCCTGTGAATCAGCTCCATAAGCAATTCTTCCAGATATGGATTCTCATTCGGAAGTGTCCGAAGCAGGCTGATCGCCTCTTCGGATTTTTCTTCGACCACTTTCTTTGCATCGTCAATGCCAAGTAATGTTACATAAGTAGTCTTCTCATTCTTTTCATCACTATGTATCGGTTTGCCAAGTTCTTCCTGGGTGCTTGTCACATCGAGAATATCATCTTGCACCTGGAATGCCAGTCCAACAAGACTTGCAATACGCTCTACCGTCTTTACCTCTTCCTTGCTTGCTCCACCAAGAATTGCTCCAATCATCATAGCAGCTTCGATAAGTGCTCCGGTCTTCAATTCGTAGATCGTATCTAACACATCTTTTGAAACAGCATGCCCGGTCTCTTTTACATCGATGACCTGACCTCCAAGCATTCCGTAAATTCCGGCTTTCTCACCAAGTACGCGGATTGCATTTCCGATTGTCAGACTATCTTCCGGTTCCAGAACAAATGCTTTGACTGCTGTCTCAAATGCATAATTCAACAAAGCGTCTCCCGCCAGAATCGCCATGTCTTCTCCGTATACAACATGCGTCGTCTTACGCCCTCTTCGATATTCATCATTATCCATTGCCGGAAGGTCATCATGTACAAGAGAATATGTATGAACCATCTCAATCGCTGCCATAAATGGCTCAATTACTTTTGAGTGACCGCCGAACAAAGTATAAGTCTCCTTCATCAACATCGGACGAAGTCTCTTTCCTCCGGCCAGAAGACTATATTCCATAGCTTCCATAATAATTTTCTGGTATCCCTTTTGCTTTGGCAGGTAATTCTGCAGAGAATCTTCAATCTCCCTGACTTTCTGCTCTTTTTGTACTTTAAAATCAAGATTCAAACTCATGTGTCTCTCCTTCACTATCCAATACAAGCATCTGCTTTTCGATTTTATCCATCTTGTCATTGCATGCCTTTAACATATCAATGCCTTGATGATACATCTGAAAAGAATCTTCCAGAGATACTTCCGGCTCCTCCATAGCCTGGATCAGTTTATCCAGTTCCTGAAACATCTCATCCAGTGTTTTTTCTTCCTTAGCCATGGCGCTCCTCCTTTACACTCTCTACTGTCATCTGAATGGATCCATCTGTCACATATGCCGACAGATGATCACCACATCTGACCTGTTCGATACTTCGGACTGCTTTTTTGTCCACATCTTCAATATATGCATATCCCTGATTCAGTTTCTGAAGTGGCGATAATCCTTTCATCTGTTCCATATAAACTGCAAACCGGTGTCTGTACTGCTCTACTTTGCGATGCAGCAGCATATGCAGCTTTTCTTCTGTATCCGCCAGTCTCTGCCTGTCTTCTTGAAGCTTATGCTCAGGGTGCAGATACTTTAACTTCGTCTCATACTTCTCGATTCGAAGTCTAGATACCTCCATTTTTCTTCGCAGATAGCCCTGTAACTGACTTCTTCTTACATCCACCTGTTCCTGTGTCTTCCAGTAATCATACACTGCCAGTTCTGCTGCTGCAGAAGGAGTCGGTGCTCGAAGATCTGCCACATAATCTGCAATAGTCGTATCCGTCTCATGCCCTACCGCAGAAATCACCGGTGTCCGGCAGTAAAAAATTGCTCTTGCAACTTCTTCTTCGTTGAACGCCCACAAATCTTCAATGGATCCGCCGCCTCGTCCGACAATGATCACATCTATGTCATCCTGATCCAACATACGTATACCTTTTACAATGCTCTCTTTCGCACCTTCTCCCTGCACAAGTGCCGGGTACAAAATAAGTTGTACAAAAGGATTCCTTCGTCTGGAAATGTTCATAATATCCCGGATCGCAGCTCCGGTCGGTGCTGTCACAATACCGATTCTTCGTGCATATGCAGGAATCGGCATCTTATATTCCGAAGCAAACATTCCCATCTCTTCCAGCTCACGCTTAAGAGCCTGAAAACGCTCATAAAGAACACCTTCTCCATCCAAACGGATCTCCCTTGCATATAACTGATAAGAACCTCCTCTTTCATAGACATTGACCTGTCCGAACACTACGATCTGCTGTCCCTCACACATACGAAAAGAGAGCCCGCCGCGCTGCCCGGCAAACATTACGCAGGCAATCGTTCCAGACTCATCTTTCAGTGAAAAATATATATGTCCTGAAGTATGGTATTTACAATTAGATACCTCGCCCTTCACATAGATACGGTTCAACATGTAATCCTGTGTAAACATGTTCTTGATGTAAGCATTCACCTGGCCTACCGTATATACATTCCGTGTCATTACACACCTCTATATTCAAGATTCGCCCGCGGGGCAACATGTAATGTTCTACTCAATCCCCCGTCAGGCGTATATCAGTCTGTTATTTATGACAGCCGGGCCAGCACACCATTGATAAATGCCGGGCCTTCATCACCACTGTATTTTTTTGCGAGTTCTACCGCTTCGTTGATTGCAACTCCTACCGGTACGTCCTCGTCATATTTCATCTCGTAGACCGCAAGTCTTAAGATACTTAGATCCACCTTGTTCATGCGGCTTGTCTTCCAGCCTGTCACATGTTCATTGAGCATCTCATCAATCTCTTCAGATTTCAAGATGATGTTCAGAGCCTTGTCTCTGATATATGCCATGTCTTCCTCTTTTGGTTCCTGGTCAAGCTGTTCAAAATAAAGCTGCATCTGCTGCGGCATCTCCTGATCACTGTTAAATTCATAACTGAACACCATTCTGAAAATGTGTTCCCTCATCTCTGTTCTCTTCACTTATGCTTCCTCCGGCACATCAACTCCGGCTACACGGATATTCACGTCCGCAACCTCAAGTCCTGTCATATTTTCAATTGCAGCTTTTACCTTCTCCTGCACTTTTGCTGTAATATCTTTAATACTGTATCCATAGCTCATATTAAGAGCCAGTGTCACAGTCACGATGCCGTCCAGGACATCTACTTTTACACCTTTGGATAAAGATTTCATTCCAAGCTTTGCGATCAGCTCTCTTGTCGCATTCCCTGCCATAGAAGAAACACCTTCTACTTCCATAGCTGCAAGTCCTGCGATAATTGCTACAACTTCATCGGCAATCTTTACTTCGCCCAGATTCTCATCTGACTTTATTGTATAAGTTTTCTTTTCTTCTTTACTCATATCTACCAATCCTTTCGGTTTTTCTATACGTCCTTTTTAAGCATTTTACCACATTCGCATACATTTGCAAAGGCTCACGGTAAATATTTACAAACCTTATCGGGCAAATTCAGTCAGAACCAGTCCATCGTTACGCTCCTGGGTCATGCGGATACTCCACTCATTGACAAAAAGAAGAAGCGGACGGTCTTTTAAATCCTTTACTTTCTTCATATCAGAAGTACCTGAAAGTTTTGCAAGATCGAAGTCCTGCGGATTATCAATCCAGCGGATATACTCATATGGCAGATTCTCCAGTCTGATATCTACGTTATATTCATTCTCCAGACGATATTTTAAAACATCAAACTGCAAAACTCCTACAACTCCTACAACAATCTCTTCCATACCTGTATTAAACTCCTGGAATATCTGGATCGCACCTTCCTGCGCAATCTGATTAATTCCTTTGATGAACTGTTTACGTTTCATCGTATCGACCTGACGCACTCTTGCAAAATGTTCCGGTGCAAAAGTCGGGATTCCTTCATAGCTGAACTTGTCAGAGGAGGTTGTCAATGTATCTCCGATTGAGAAAATCCCCGGATCAAAGACACCGATAATATCTCCACCGTAAGCTTTATCCACCATGTGGCGCTCACTGGCCATCATCTGCTGTGGCTGGGAAAGTCGTACTTTCTTGCCTCCCTGCATATGGAATACATCCATACCTGCCTCGAATTCTCCGGAACAGATACGCATAAATGCGATACGGTCACGGTGTGCTTTATTCATATTTGCCTGAATCTTAAATACAAATGCAGAAAAATCGCCTTCTTCCATCGGGTCGATCTCACCTTTATCAGACTTTCTTGGAAGCGGTGATGTAGTCATCTTAAGGAAATGCTTCAAGAATGTCTCTACTCCAAAGTTCGTCAGAGCAGATCCGAAGAATACCGGTGAAAGTTCTCCTTTACTTACCATCTCCTGATCCAGTTCTGCTCCGGCTCCATCCTGAAGTTCAATCTCTTCCTCCAGCTTTGCTTTCTGCTCTTCACTGATGAGTCCATTCAGGGAAGGATCGTCGATCGGCACAATCTGCACTTCCCCCTGTGTTGTACCCTTTCTTGTATCTGAGAATAATTCCACACTCTTTGTAGCACGGTCATAGACACCACGGAACTCCTTACCGGAGCCGATTGGCCAGTTGACCGGACAGGTCGCGATTCCCAGTTCATTTTCAATATCATCTAATAGTTCAAATGTATCCATCGCCTCACGGTCCATCTTATTGATAAATGTAAAAATCGGAATATGGCGCATCGTACATACTTTGAACAGCTTTCTTGTCTGTGCCTCAACACCCTTGGATGCATCAATGACCATGACCGCAGAATCTGCTGCCATCAGAGTACGGTATGTATCCTCTGAGAAGTCCTGATGTCCCGGTGTGTCCAGAATGTTGATACAATATCCTCCATAATTGAACTGCAATACAGAAGAAGTAACTGAAATACCTCTTTCTTTCTCAATTTCCATCCAGTCAGAAACTGCATGTTTTGATGTTGCTTTTCCCTTTACACTTCCCGCCTGATTGATTGCCCCTCCATATAGCAGAAACTTCTCAGTCAGAGTCGTCTTACCGGCATCCGGATGGGAAATGATCGCAAATGTTCGTCTTTTCTCAATCTGTTTCTTAACATCGTCCTTTATCTTTGACATATATTTGAATTCTCCTATCTAAACTGTCCCATCTTCACACTTCATATCTGCATCATATTTTTTACATTTATTAAAGTTATGAACAAATGTGGACTTATCTCATATTTCAATCAGCGACATACATTATAGCATAAGGAGACATTTTCCTCAACGAAAATTTGGCGGCTGTAGATAGCCGCCTTATCGCAAAGTAACAAGTCTGCGTAAATCGATTATTTCCCTTCTGCATATACTGGAGTGATTACAATATTCTGCGCTGCTACGCCTGTTTTCCTTGTTACAATGTCTTCAATCTGAGCCCGGTTTGCTTCCGTCAGTTCTGATGCATTGACAACAACGTCTGCAGAGTCCTCTGAAATACTGACTACAGAATCAAGAAAGCCTTTTGACGCCAGCATTGTCTCTGCTGCCGTTTCTTTTTCTGCAATCTCTGTCATGGCTACCATCTGCGCCACAGCGTCCTGCTTCTGGGCATCACTTAAAGAGTCGCTGTCAATGATGCTCTGAAGCGTCTCCTTGTTCTTGGCACGCACCTGTTCTCTTGTGACCTTCGCCTGTGCAGCCACTGCCTGAGCATCCCCTGAAGTTAAGACCGCTTCGCCTGGATTGCCATCTACTTCGCCTTCATCGCCGTCCTGGCTTTTGATATCCCCGGAAGCACTGGCAACATCTTCATCAGAAATATCCAGAAGTTCTTTATTCGCAAGGTCACTGCCTGCCTCCTTCGTATTCTGAGATCCCGGTAATAATCTTCCGGAATAATTCAGATATCCTGCTGCTGCGATCATCACTGCAAGAGCCGCAATGATCAATTGATTCTTTTTTAAGATTCGTTTCACTTACTTCACCCTCCCGCCTTTCATTATTCTAATCTTATGCGTGTCTATCTCAAATAATGCCTGCACAGCTTCCGTAATATTTTTTACGACTACTGCATCGTCTCCGCCCGGCGCAATCACAATCACACCTTGTGCTTGAGGGGAAAGCTCCTTGCTGACATAAGGCTCCTGTACACCGGAAGTACTGCTTCCACTATTATAGACTGTCGTCTCCTGCGTGTCATGGCTGCTCGTTGTCCTGCTGCCTCCCTGACTGTCCTGCTCGGACACATTTTCCTCATTGGACTTTCTGTCCTTTTCAACCACCTTTTCACCATCAGACTTCCAGGTAATCATCACCTGCACCTGTCCCGCCCCGTCAATCTGGGAGAGAATCCGTTCCAGTCGTTCTTCCATATAAGCTGTATACTCACTCTGCTTTGTCGTTCCGACACTGCTTTTTGACGAATTGGCCAGTGTTTTCTTAGTTCCAGTATTGCTGTCTTTCTTAGTTCCGGCAGGAATTGAAATCACGAGTAAAAGAATTCCCACCAAAAACACGATAAGAAGCTGGTCTTTTTTTACCTTTCCATGCTTTAAATGTTCAAACACCTTACGGATTTTCACTGCCGTGTCCGATTCGGATCTCCTCCACCTGGATTTCACCGGGCTCTCCCCCTTCCACGTTTTCACTTAGCTCATCTTCTGCGTTTCTATTATCCTGAGATTTCATCACAGATTCCAATCCGGAGGTATTCTTTAACATCTCCTCTACCTGTGTCTCCATTGCATCATACTGATCCTGAAACTGAACAAATAGATCATCTGAAGTAAAGAATTTTATCACAGGCGATGCTATCAGAATGATCAGCACCAGTCCTGTAAAAAAATGAATGTACTTGCGGTCTTTCTCTCCTGGGACAAGCTGTAATACTGCCGTCATAAAAATCAGATATCCAGCCAGTTTCCACACCCAGTCATAACATTCCTGAACCACTTGTTTCTCCTTCCTGTTTCTGTCTTATGTCTTTTCACAGTTTCATTTTGCTGTAAAGCTTTTATGTTGTCCCAGTAGATGCCGCCACCAGTATAATTGTAATAAGGAACAACATTCCTACTGTAAACACTGCCCGGATCAAAAGCCTCATACCTTCTCCTACAGTTTCCATACATCCAATAATCCGGACATCTGATACCGGCTGCATCAGAGCTGCCGCCAGTTTATAAAGAAGTGCGATTGCCCCTATCTGTACAATCGGCATCAGGCAAAGAGCAAAACAGATAATCGCTCCCACTACACCTATTCCATTTTTCACAAGCACTGCCGAAGCAAAAATCACCTCTGTCACACCGCCAATCGCATCTCCGATCCCAGGTATTGCCTCAGTGCCCCTCGTCAACGCACTTCTCTTGACTGTATCCATAGCAGGACTTAAAAGGCTCTGCACCAGATTCAGCCCCACTACACCCGCCAGAATTGTCTTCATAATCCACACAAGTACAGTCTTTATCAACTCTGCCAGTTTGCTCAGATACGATTCCTTCGTCAAATAATTCAGCATACTTACTAAAATATAAATATGAATTGCCGGGAGCACCACATACTTCAGAAACATCTCTACCAGATATACAAGAAAAAGCGTCAGGCTGTAAAAAGAAATTGCAGTCACACTCCCTTTTGCGACTGCCACCGCTGGAAAATAAATAGGACCAAATACTGTCATGAACTGTATCAGATTGCTGATTCCTGCCTCCACCCAGTCCATGATGATCTGGCAGGAATTCAGACAAAGTGCCACAATCATAAGATACATCACGTAAAAGCCCGTGTCTGCTGCCTGACCATTTCCAAATGCCCGGGCAAAATTCGTAAATACTGCCGTCATAATCGCCAGCATGAGAATATGTATCAGGTTCTGCCTGCTGCTCGCAAATGCATAGGAAAACTGTTCTTTAACAAGCTGCTTCAATAATTGAGCTGAAAATGTAATATCACCGGACAGAACTCCTATAAGTATTTCTTTAAAATCCAGCCTTTCCTTGGGAAAAAGTTCTTTTAATGTCTCATCAATTTCGCCGTAGTCGTACTGATCTGCAAACTGCCAGACAACACTTGAAGTCAGTGCAGTTTCATCGTTTATACCTGATTGCAGCTGTGATGCATAAACATTTCTCCCAATAAGTAACTCCATACAGAAGCACAAAAAAAGCATCCCTAATCCCACAAATTTCCGACACATAAATCTCCGGGAATTTTTCGTGAATTTTTCCACGTACGATATTTTTCTTATCAACATACGCTCTACCCCAGAAACCCTCGTACAACCTCCAGAAGTGTCATAAGAATCGGAATACACAAAACCATGATCCCAAGCCTTGCAAATATTTCAATCTGAAGTGCAACTGACTGATATCCTGCATCTTTACAGATTGCAGACACAAGTTCCGACACATAAGTAATTCCAAGCATTTTCAATAAAATTGCGACATATGCATAATCTAAATCCAAATCCTCTTCCAACTTATCAAATGCATGGATCAATATTTCCAGATATCCCAAAATTCCGCCAAAAATTAAAATTCCCAATACAACACTTATATAAGTGCTATATTCTGTTTTCCCATTTTTAAACTGAACTGCCAGAAGAACTCCGGCAACTGCGAGAACCCCTACTTTCAAAATACTCATGTAAGATGCCGCCTTTCCTTTTCGCGCTCACTGCTCTTTTACAGTGTAAACAATCTTTGGATCGATTCAAAAAGTTCATATATGTAAGGTACAATCCAAAATAATACAAGAATCAGGCCTGCAAGGCTTGTCAGAAATGCCTGTTCCTCTCTCCCACTGTGTTTGAGCACCTGACTTATAACAGACACAAGAATTCCAACTGCTGCAATTTTGAAGATTAAATTGACACTCATAGTTACCTCCTGATTCACATTCGCAGCTCATGGTTTTTCATTTACAACTAAATATTCCTTTGTTATATCAAGAATATGGTAATCAATATGCCTGCACTTGCTCCTAGACAGATTCGCACTTTCATTCGCATTTGAATATCTTTTCTCATCTCGTCCATCTGTAATTCTATTTGTTTCAAATAACGTTCCATGGACCAGATCTGCATCTGCCGATCGGCTCCTCCAAGATTTCTGCCCAGCATTTTTAAATGGTTTAAAGCTTCCATACCAAGTCCGCTTTCCTTCAAAAAACCATTGACATTATCCTCCCATATTTCAGAAAATGTCTTTCCATCTCTTCTTTCCATCTGTATGTTCATTCCAAGCAGCCAATTTCGATATGGTGCATCTACTTTTTTCGAAAGACATTCGAACATTTCTCCAAATTCCGAGCCCGCATAACTTAATTCATTTTTCATCATTCCAATCAAATGATATATTTTTCCTAACGCCTGATAGGAGTGTTTCACTTCTTCTGCTTTCCAGATTCCAATCCCGGTCATAGAACTTACTATAAAAAGACTTCCAAGAAACTTTAACATATAGCAGTTTTTTCCTCCTGATCCTGATACAGAAGCGAACCTCTCTCATCATAAATTTCCTGAATCGTTCCTATCTGTGGCTCATTTCCAAGTAATACATAACGTTCAAATCTTTTTTCCCGTATCAGCCGATCAAATACTGGTCTCTTTTGTAGTTCCTCCATAGAATCAGCGTGAGCTGTTGCAAGCATACGGCAGCCGCAATGCATTGCATATTCAATAGCATGTACATCTTCACTCCCTCCAATTTCATCAACTGCAATAACTTCGGGACGCATCGAACGAATCAGCATGATCATTCCCTCAGCCTTTGGACACCCATCCAGTACATCTGTACGGATTCCCAGATGATTCTGTGCCACACCTCTGTAACAGCCGGCAATCTCTGAACGTTCATCGACAACACCGACAGACATTCCCTTAATAAACTCATTGCCTTCTGAAATTTGTCGTATCAGATCCCGAAGTAGTGTCGTCTTTCCACAACCTGGAGGCGAGACAAGAAGTGTATGATATAATCGCCTGTGGAAAGTAATATAAGGCAATAGTCCATCTGCACATCCAAGTATTTCATGTGACATTCTCACATTGATCGATGAAATGTATTTTAAATTTTTCACCCTTCCGTTTTCCATTATAGCCTGTCCTGACAGTCCCACTCTATGCCCTCCTTCAATTGTAATATATCCCTGACTCATCTCACGTTCATAAGAGTACAGTGAATATCCACTGATGTAATCTAACATTTCCCGTATTTCATCTTTTGTGATGTAATACGGCCTGCCGTCCGCCTCAGGAATCACTTCATTTCCTCTGTACAGCAAAATCAAAGGTTTTCCGACCCGAAGCCTGATTTCCTGAATACTCTGGAAATCAATATTCTCTCTCTTAAGAACCTCCCTGAGCTGATGCGGCAAAATGGTTAAAATAACTTCTTCTTTCATGATTTCTCACCTCTTACTCTCAATATATGTAAATGGACAGGATTTATGACTGGTTTTTTCACAAAGAAAGGATACCCTGTCTTCCAGAGTACCCTTAACTGTTGCCCGACACGAAGTATCATCTTAATAAGAATAAAACCATTCTGTACTTGCATCTGTAAATGGAAATATTGCATCTTAATCCATGATGGGGACGTAGCATTTTAACACTTTACTACGTCCCCAATTTACAATTTTTTTATTCTGCTACGTCTTTCATGCTGAATGAGAATCTTCCCATCTTATCTTTTCCAAGGCATACAACTTTCACTGTATCGCCAAGTGTCAGGACATCTTCTACATGATTCACTCTTTCTTTTGAAATTTTAGAAATGTGTACCATTCCTTCTTTACCTGGTGCAAACTCAACGAATGCTCCAAACTCTTTGATGCTGATGACTTTTCCTTCCAGAACCTGTCCGGCCTCAAAGTCAGTAACGATTGTATAAATGAGCTTTCTTGCCTGCTCCATTCCTGTTGCGTCTGTTCCGCAGATAGATACTGCACCATCGTCTGTAATATCAATCTTCACACCTGTCTGCTCAATGATTGCATTGATTGTCTTTCCTCTCTGACCGACAACATCACCGATCTTCTGAGGATCGATCTGCATCTGGATAATCTTAGGTGCGTATTCTCCGACCTCAGCTCTTGGCTCATTGATTGCTTTGGACATAACCTCATCCATGATGTAAAGTCTTGCTTTTCTTGTCTTTGCAATTGCCTCTTCAATGATGGCTCTTGTCAATCCGTGAATCTTGATATCCATCTGGATAGCTGTGATACCTTCATGTGTTCCGGCTACCTTGAAGTCCATATCCCCGAAGAAGTCTTCCAGTCCCTGGATATCTGTCAGTACAAGGTAATCATCATCAGTATCACCTGTTACAAGTCCACAGGAGATTCCTGCTACTGCAGATTTGATTGGTACACCTGCTGCCATCAGAGCCATAGAAGATGCACATACACTTGCCTGTGATGTGGATCCATTGGACTCAAATGTCTCAGATACTGTACGGATCGCATATGGGAAATCTGCCTCACTTGGAAGTACTGGTACAAGTGCACGCTCAGCCAGCGCTCCATGTCCGATCTCACGGCGTCCCGGTCCTCTGGAAGGTCTTGTCTCGCCTACAGAGTATGATGGGAAATTATAGTGGTGCATATATCTCTTTGTTGTCTCTGCCTCGTCAAGTCCGTCTAATCTCTGTGCCTCAGATAACGGAGCCAGTGTACAGATATTACAGATTTGTGTCTGTCCACGAGTAAACATTGCAGAACCATGAACTCTAGGAATCAGGTCTACCTCTGCTGCCAGTGGTCTGATCTGATCGATCTGTCTTCCATCTGGACGCTTGTGGTCTTTTAAGATCATCTTACGAACAGTCTTCTTCTGGTACTGATATACAGCATCCGGAAGAATTGCAAGCCACTCTTCCTTGTCTGCAAATGCTTCTTCTAACTTTTCTGTAACAACACGAATATTTTCTTCTCTAGTCTGCTTGTCATCCGTAAATACAGCTTCTTCCATCTCTTCTGGAGTTACCACTTCTTTCATAGCTGCAAATAACTCTTCCGGTACAGCAAAGCTCTCATATGAGTGCTTTGGCTTTCCACACTCAGCTACGATTGTATCAATGAATTTGATCACTTCCTGGTTCACTTCGTGAGCCTTGAAGATTGCATCGATCATCTGCTGCTCCGGCACTTCATTGGCACCGGCCTCGATCATGATAACTTTCTCTCTTGTAGATGCAACAGTCAGGGCAAGATCTGATACAGCCTTCTGCTCTGCAGTCGGATTAATCACAAACTCGCCATCAACAAGTCCAACCTGTGTTGTAGAGATCGGACCATCAAACGGAATATCTGAAATAGTTGTTGCAATTGCAGCACCAAGCATAGCTGTAAGCTCCGGTGAGCAGTCCTGATCTACAGATAATACCAGATTCTCCAGTGTTACATCGTTACGATAATCTTTCGGGAACAGCGGACGCATCGGACGGTCAATAACACGATCTGTCAGAACTGCATTCTCAGATGCCTTTCCCTCTCGTTTATTAAATCCTCCCGGAATCTTTCCTACAGCGTACATTCTCTCATTGTACTCTACACTTAATGGGAAGAAATCAATTCCTTCTCTCGGCTTTTCAGATGCAGTTGCCGTACACAGAACAGTCGTATCACCGTAATGCATCAGAACAGCACCATTTGCCTGCTTTGCAACTCTGTCTACATCTACGCGAAGAGTTCTTCCAGCCAGTTCCATCTCAAACTTTTTGTACATAGTGTTCTCCTTTTTCTCTATTACTCTTGAACTCACGGGATACCATATGAAAATCCCACGCTCTCGTATTCTCTCACTTTTGGTATCTCATGTATTATTCATCGGCCGGGGAACACCGAAACTACTGAAAAATGTACTTTTCATCGAAGCAAATACCCTTTTCAGTGGTCTCGGAGTGTTATCCCCGTCCATAATCTTTAATATTATAACATACATATATAAAATGTGCCATATAAAAATTCATATTACATGGCGTCGGCTTTTTTGGCTTTTTGGCTTTTTTATATTAGAAAATGCGATTTCCTACTATAGAAAAAGAGACGTCCATAAAATGAACGTCTCTAAACATAACTGAATTATTTTCTCAGTCCAAGCTTCTCGATCAGTGCACGATATCTCTCGATATCTGTCTTCTTAAGGTATGCAAGAAGTCCTCTTCTCTGTCCTACCATCTTAAGAAGTCCTCTTCTTGAGTGGTGATCTTTCGGGTTAGCTTTGAAGTGATCTGTAAGATCGTTGATTCTAGCTGTCAGGATAGCAATCTGTACTTCCGGTGATCCTGTATCCCCTGCTGTTCTACCATACTCTGCAATAATCTGTTCTTTCTGCTCTTTTGTTACCATGTTGTGGTTCCTCCTTAAATTCTTATATATCGCCTGGCATTAAGTAACGGTTGGAGAATCCAATTACCGAACACCGGCTAACTCACTTGACTAATATATCATATATGCTTTATCTTGTAAAGCACTAATTTTATGCTTAAATTTGAATGCTTAAATTTTAAAATACTGTCTGCCACTGGCGATATCTTTATCCACACGCGCTTTCAGTTCTTCTTTATTTTCAAATTTCTGCTCCGGTCTGACGAACTCAATCAGTTCCACCATGACTTCTTTGCCGTAAGCATCTGCATCATAATCAAATAAAAATGTCTCAAGCCACACTTTTTCTTCGTTGGATACGGTCGGTCTGACTCCCACATTTGCAATACCGTTATATCCATAACCGTCCATATACGCACGACACAGATACACGCCTCTCGGCGGTATAATCTTGCGCTTTGGCCATGCAATATTCATCGTCGGAAATCCAAGTGTTCTTCCCAGTTTATGTCCGTGTTCTACAATCCCACAGATTCCATAAGAATATCCAAGAAGTCTGCCCACCAGATCCATGTTTCCGGTTCCCAGTATCTTCTTTGTGTAGGTACTGCTGATAATATGATTCTCATACCGTATCTTTTCCAGAACGATCAGGCGGTATCCATATCTCTCCTGGAACTTGTCCAGCATATAGATATCTCCTTCCTTATTATATCCAAACTGGAAATCTGTACCTACGACCACATAAGCTGCGTGAAAGGTTCCGATAATAATATTCCGGATAAAATCCTCGGCTCTCATCTGACGGATTTCATCTGTAAATGGACACTCGACCAGATAATCCACCTCATCCTCCAGATGAATCTGCCGTTCCTGCGGAAGCATCAATAGCGCCGGTGAATCCATATCGAACGCACATACTACACTATCTACATCATCTTTGTCCTGCAGTTTTTTCACTGTGTCAACGAGCGTCATATGCCCTTTATGAAGTCCGTCAAACTTTCCAAATGTCACTGCTGTCTTTCTGGCATTGTCATAATGCTCAAGACCTTTGATATACTGCATCTATTTTTCCTCTTTTATATAAAACATTTTCCGTATCCGGTATTCACGTTCTTTCTCGTGATACTGATACACCCCGATAAAATCTTCTACATCATCATATACCCTGACATACGCTTCGTCCAGAATATTTTCATCTTTCCGGACATCTCTGTCTTTGATCCCATTGCCATTATACGCAAGTCTCGCTGCTTCTCCCGACACAATAATGCGCGGATAATCTGCGAACATTTGATCCATTGGAACCAATATTTCTAACAGTCTGTCTTCTTTTTTTAATATCTCGATCTGTGCAAGTGTCAGACTGTCCTTTATCTCAAATCTGCTTACCTTTGTTCTTGTAAGCTTTTCCATACATGCACCACATTCAAGCTTCTGCCCGATATCATGGCACAGTGTACGGATATATGTTCCTTTTGAGCAATGGACCTTCATTGTCACCCGTGGCAATGCTATACTTAGGATTTCAATATCGAAAATCTGTACCCGTCTTGCCGCACGCTCTACAGTCTTGCCTTCTCTGGCAAGCTCATAAAGCTTCTTTCCGTTGATTTTAAGCGCGGAATACATAGGTGGAACCTGATCGTAATCCCCCACAAAATCTAAAACTGCAGCCCGGACCTGTTCTTCTGTAAGCTCGTCTGTCTCACTGCTTTTTAGTATCTGTCCGGTTGTATCCTGGGTATCTGTCTCCACCCCCAGAAGCATCACAGCCTCATAGACTTTGTCTTTATCTGTCAGCATATCGCACAATTTTGTTGCACGTCCCAGACATACAGGCAGCACACCGACCGCATCCGGATCCAATGTGCCTGTGTGACCAATTTTCTTCTGTCCCACGATTCCACGAAGCTTTGCAACCACGTCATGAGAAGTAAATCCCTGCTCTTTATATACATTTATAACTCCGTGTATCATGCCTGTCCTTTCAACTGCTCATCAATGCGCTCTGCCAGATTATTCAGAATATCCTGCGGCGTACCTGTCATAGTAACTCCAGAAGCTTTTTCATGTCCACCGCCGCCAAAATATCCTGCAATCTTGCTTACATCAACTTCATTCCCAGAACGAAGGCTGACTTTAAATACATTCTGATCCAGCTCATACATAAAAATAGCAACTTCCACGCCTCTGGTATTACGGAGCTGGCTTACGATCCCGTCAAGATCTTTTGGCTTTACACCATAGAAATCCATGACTTTCTTACGAATATAGGAGACGATACATTTTCCTTCCATGAACAAAAAGCTCTCCACCAGTGCACGTCCGAAAATCTGCATTCTCGCATAAGATTTTTCGTAAAATGTATCCATAATAAGATCTGCCGCATCAATTCCAGTCTCCAGAAGTTCTGCCGCCGCACGAAATGTAGATGGTCCTGCACAGGAATACTGAAATACTCCTGTATCATGTACGATTCCTAGATACAGTGCTTCTGCAATCTCTTTTGTAATCTTATCTTTATCAATCAGATTGTAAACAAGCTCTGAAGTGGAGCTTGCATCTGGTACAACATAATTATCCTGTGCAAAACAGATATTGCTGACATGATGATCAATACAAAGTGTATGTCCTGCACTTACGAACAGTGGCACAGAAAACTCTAGTCTTCCGGTATCTCCACAGTCCAGTACAATGAACAGATCATAATGTTTACTCTCGTCAATCTCATGTAAAATCTCATCCGTCCCTTTGATTCTGTAAAATGTAGATGGGATTTCCTCCAGAAAAACATCCACTTCTTTGTCCGGATAATTATTCTGGATATACTGATACATTGCCATACAGGATCCGACACAATCGCCATCCGGACGCACATGACCTCCGATGGCGATTGTTTTTGCCGGTTCCAGAATCTTATTCAGATTCAACATCTTCATCACCTTCTGTGTTCAGATCTCTTGTTACTTCATCAATCTTCTTGGACATGTTAACACCATACTCAATAGACTGATCCAGAATGAACTGAATCTCCGGAGTATTTCGCATATTCAGAGTTCTTGCCAGTTCGCGGCGGATAAATCCTTCTGCACTTCTTAGTCCTTTGATCGTATCCTCCTGCGCCTTTACGTCACCGAGAACACTGATATATGCTTTACATGTCTTAAGATCTGGTGCCACCTCGACTGCTACAACAGACGTCCACGGAGCTACCCGCGGGTCTTTTAAGCCCCGGCGGATAATCTCACTGAGTTCACGCTGTACTTCGGTGTTCACTCTTGTATTCTTAATACTTCTTTTTCTCAATTTCTATTCCTCCTAAGAGAAGGCTTTTCACATGATTTTCCTTATCTTGGAACCTCTACCATCTTGAAGGCTTCTACAAGGTCACCCTCTTTGATGTCATTGAAGTTTGCAAATACGAAACCACACTCATAGCCTGCTTTTACTTCTTTTACATCATCTTTGAAACGTTTCAGAGATGCAAGCGGTCCTTCAAAGATCACAATTCCATCTCTTGTCAGACGAACTGAGCAGTCACGCTCAAACAAACCATCCAGTACATAAGAACCTGCAATAGTTCCGACACCAGAAGCCTTGAATGTCTGACGCACTTCTGCATGACCAAGTACTTTTTCTTCGAATACCGGATCAAGCATTCCTTTCATAGCTGCCTCTACATCCTCAATCGCATTATAGATGACACGATACAGACGTACATCTACGCCCTCTCGCTCTGCTGTTTCTTTTGCAGTTGCATCCGGACGTACGTTAAATCCAATGATGATCGCATTAGATGCAGATGCAAGGCTGACATCAGACTCATTGATTGCACCAACACCACCATGGATCACTTTTACAATAACTTCGTCGTTAGACAGCTTCAGAAGGCTCTGTTTTACAGCCTCTACAGATCCCTGTACATCAGCCTTAACGATCAGATCAAGTTCTTTTAAATTACCTTCCTGAATCTGTGTAAACAGATCATCCAGGGAAAGTTTTGACTTTGTATCTTCAAGAAGTTTCACTTTATTCTGAGCAATAAATGTCTCAGCAAAGCTTCTTGCCTCTTTTTCATTCTTACAGCATACTACAACTTCTCCTGCATTCGGTACATCATCAAGTCCAAGAATCTCTACTGGAACAGATGGACCTGCCTCTTTCACACGTCTTCCCTTGTCATCCATCATAGCTCTTACTTTACCATGTGCAGAGCCTGCTGCAATCGCATCTCCGACACGGAGTGTGCCTTTCTGCACAAGTACAGTTGCGACCGGACCTCTTCCTTTATCAAGCTGCGCTTCCAATACAAGACCTCTTGCACGGCGGTTCGGATTTGCTTTTAATTCCATAACCTCTGCAGTCAGAAGGATCATTTCCATCAGTTCTTCCAGGCCTTCTCCTGTCTTAGCAGATACCGGAACAAAAATAGTACTTCCACCCCAGTCCTCTGCAATCAATTCATACTCTGTCAGTTCCTGTTTTACACGATCAACATTAGCACTCGGTTTATCAATCTTGTTGACAGCTACAATAATCTCAACACCTGCAGCTTTTGCATGGTTGATAGCCTCAACAGTCTGTGGCATGACACCGTCATCTGCTGCGACAACAAGGATTGCGATATCTGTAGAACTTGCTCCACGCATACGCATTGCTGTAAACGCCTCATGTCCCGGTGTGTCCAGGAATGTGATTTTTTCTCCATTTACCTCTACAACAGAAGCACCAATGTGCTGTGTGATACCACCAGCCTCTCGGTCGATGACATTTGTCTGACGTATAGCGTCCAAAAGGGAAGTCTTACCGTGGTCAACGTGACCCATGACACAGACTACAGGTGGACGTTTTTTCATCTTGCTTTCATCCTCTTCGTCCTCTTTAAGAAGTTCTTCAATCACATCAACAACTTCCTCTTTTTCACAGAGGACATCAAACTCCAATGCGATTTCTTCAGCTGTCTCGTAATCAATTTCCTGATTGACTGTTACGATTTTACCCTGCATGAAGAGTTTCTTTACAATAACCGAAGGAACAATCTTCATCTTATCTGCAAGTTCCTGAATCGTCAGAACCTCTGGAATCGTGATAGATTTGATCTGCTCTTCCTGTTTCTGCTCTTTCTTCTCCGGTTTCTGAAGCTGAGTCTTTGGCTCATTCTTGCCCTTCTTACCTTTTCCTACGCGGTCTTCGTCATGGCGGAAGTCTTTATCTTTCTTCTTAAAGTCATCCTTACCTTTTCCTTTGTTTCTCTGTGGCTTCTGACCTTCCACGATTGGCTCTGGAATTGCCGGACTGTTCTTGCGGTTGTCACGTCTGTCATCACGTCCACGATTATCGCGTCTGTCATCACGTCCGCCCTGATTACGATTGTCGCGTCTGTCATCTCTTCTGTCATCACGTCCACGATTATCACGTCTGTCATCACGTCCGCCCTGATTACGATTGTCACGTCTGTCATCTCTTCTGTCATCGCGTCCGCCCTGATTACGGTTATCACGTCTGTCATCACGTCCGCCCTGATTACGATTATCGCGGTTGTCTCTTCTGTCATCACGTCCGCCCTGATTACGGTTATCGCGTCTGTCATCTCTTCTGTCATCACGTCCACGGTTATCTCTTCTTTCGTCGCGGTTATCACGATTTCCCTGAGAACGGTTTTCTTTTCTTTCCTGCTCTTTTTTCTCCTGTTCCAGTCTCTTCTTCTGCGCGGCTGCAGCTGCTTCTGCCTCATGCATCTGCTGAACCTGTTGACGGATTCTGTCCGGACGTGGACGAATTGGCTGGGATGGTCTTTCATCTCTTACTTCTTTGCGTCCATTCTGAGATTTTCCATTTTTATTTCCACCGTTTGAACGGTTATCTCTTTTATCATCACGTCCAGTCTGAGAACGGTTATCGCGTCTGTCGTCACGTCCCTGACCCTGACGCTTTCCGCCCTGTCTTCCACCACTCTGGGTGTTCTGCGGGCGGAATACCTGGACGATTTTTTTCTTCTTTGGTGCGTCAGATTTTTCCTCTTCTGCTTTTTCGGCATCTGCCTTTGGTGCAAATGCTTTTCTTACCATATCTGCTTCTGCCTCGTCGATGGTACTCATATGTGTCTTGGCTTCCACATCCTTTTTATTCAGGAACTCAACAAGCTCTTTGCTCGGCTTATCAAGTTCTTTCGCTAACTCATATATTTTGATTTTTGACATATACACTACCTCCTCTATGCAACCGTATTATCTTCTGTCTTCATCTGCTTCGTAATTTCCTTCGCAAAACCTTCGTCCAGTATTGCAAGAGATGCCCGGAATTCCTTTCCCATTGCATGCCCCAAGGTATCTTTATCTTTATAAAAATAGATTGGCACTTCATAAAATTCACACATATCCCGGAACTTTTTCTTTGTATTTTCGGAAGCATCTCCTGCCACAATAACAAGCGCTGCTCTTCCTGTCTTTACTTCCTTTTCTGTACAGAACTCTCCGCTGGCTGTCTTACCTGCCCGCGTTGCAAGCCCGACGAGTGATAAGATCTTATCTGGTTTCAAGCTCTGTCATCTCCTTTTCCAAAGACTCATACACTTCCTGCGGAATTGCCTGCTTAAAAGATCTCTCAAGGCCCTTACTTTTCACTGCCTTTTTCAGACATTCCTGATTTGGACAAATGTATGCGCCCCGTCCATTTTTGCGTCCGGTCGCATCTAACAGAAATTCTCCTTCACTGGTACGGATCACACGGATCATTTCTTTTTTATTCTTCATTTCCTGACATCCCACACACTGACGCATAGGAATCTTTTTATTTGCTCCCAATGAGATTCTTACGCCTCCTCACCGTCTTCTTCCGGCTGAACATTAGCTTCTGTTTCATTTTTCGCTTCTGTATCTACTTCTACATCTGCGTCCTCTGGATATTCTTCATTCTCATCATAAACATCTTCTTCGTACACACCTTCGCCCAGTTCCATATAGTTCTCTGGAAGCTCACCGGACTCAATTGCCTGTGTCTCGCTCTTGATATCGATCTTATATCCAGTCAGTCTTGCTGCCAGTCTTGCATTCTGTCCTTCTTTACCGATTGCAAGGGAAAGCTGATAATCCGGCACAATAACGCTTGCTTTCTTCTCATCCGGATCAGCCATAACAGAAATAACTTTTGCAGGGCTTAACGCATTCTCGATCAGGATTGCCGGATTATCGCTCCAGTTGATGATATCAATCTTCTCGCCGCGAAGTTCATTCACGATTGCATTGACTCTGGCTCCGTTCATACCAACGCATGCTCCGACCGGATCTACATCCGGATCATTAGACCATACTGCAATCTTTGTTCTGCTTCCGGCCTCTCTTGCAATACTCTTAATCTCTACGATTCCGTCTCTTACCTCTGTAACCTCAGACTCGAACAGTCTCTTTACAAGTTCCGGATGTGTACGTGATACAAGAATCTTCGGTCCTTTTGTTGTATTCTTTACTTCTACAACATAGAGCTTGATGCGCTCTGTTGGTTTGAACACTTCACCTTTGACCTGCTCATTCTCTGTCAGCATAGCATCTGCTTTTCCAAGGTTGATACTTACATTCTTACCTACATAACGCTGAACGATACCTGTCACGATATCCTTCTCTTTCTCAAAATACTGATCATATACAACTTTCCGCTCTTCCTCGCGGATTTTCTGAAGGATCAGGTTCTTTGCATTCTGTGTTGCAATACGTCCAAATGATTTGGATTCGATTGGAACACGAACGATATCGCCGAGGTCATAATGTCCATCTAACTGGCTTGCCTCGTCAAGACTGATCTGCTCAAGCGGATCTTCTACAGTCTCAACAACTGTCTTCTCTGCAAAAAGCTGGTAATCACAAGTATCATGATCCATAATAACTTTGATGTTATCTGCTTTACCAAAATGGTTCTTACATGCATTTAAC
>OKSF01000128.1_pt1 | contig 68790 bp, 65 predicted proteins | sample 1606061 | NCBI WGS metagenome assembly OKSF01 (sample SAMEA3541567, study PRJEB24748) | human gut metagenome | biome: human gut; feature: human-associated habitat; material: faeces | place: China | collected 2012
TTTTCAAGCATTGTTTCAGCATCAGCAGTCTTACCTTGACCCACTTGATGGAAGAAGTTATCAAATGCTAATGTATCGTTTGCATGATACAGCTTGTTAAGGTTTGGCATTACTTCCTGCCCATCCTGCTTATAGTCAATCATGAACTGCTGTAAACTCTCTAAGTGAATTATGAAGATATTCTTGCCCTTAGCCTTGCCATAATACTCAACATTTGGCGCAGCGTAATTACTATGAATAAAATGCAAAACCGGCTTTAATTCATTTCGGTTAGCGCGAGCCTTTACCACACTATTATTGGTCGTCTTAACACCGTCATAGATTGTATAGGCTTCAAGACCAAGGTACTTAACAATGTAGTTATTATCAAAAGTCCGCGTAAGGAGTTGTGAACGGTCGCTTTCCGCCATTCCCAAGTTAACCCCAAAAAGGACAAAACCTAGAGCAGTAATCGTCATCGCGTATCTAATCTTAAACCGCCGCATATCAACACGGACAAAGTGGAAGATTAAAATGATCGCTAAGATTACAACGTCCAAGTAAACTAAAAAGTCTTCGGGACGCAAAATCCCCATTAAACTCTTACCAAGGTTATTTGAAGCTGCTCCAGACCCCTTAATCACGTTAAACGTAATGAAATCTGAAAATTCTCGATAGTACAAAATATTCGCAAAGAGCCATGTCGATAGGGCGGCATTAATAATCAGCATCATCCAATAAGATAAGCGACCCCGGAAATATAATGCAATCCCTAAAAATACAAGGGCACTTGGAATCGTATTAAATGCTAAAAGGAAATGCTGCATACTTCCTTTTACACCTAAGTTAAATTCGTTTTGATAAGCCCAATAACTCTTTAAACAAAATAAGAGTACAACAAGCAGAAAAAAACCGAGCTTCGTATTCAAAACACGGCGGAGCTTCTGCAACGCTGTTTTCATAGTCGTTCCTCCATAAAAAAATATCATTATTAACAATAATACACTAATGAGAGGACCGCAACCGTACAATTTTATTTTTCCAAAAAGTTAAAAATTATATCATGCTTTTATCTTATTGATCACTTTTCGCGAGTAACTGTGCGTGTTAATATTAAATATCACTAAATAATCGAAGGGACTGAGAATAATTTCAAAGAAAAAAGCTAATTTCATGCTACTGCTTGTCGCTATTTTATGGGGAAGCAGTTATGTTTTTGCCAAATTAACAATTCAAGCCGGAATGCACTCTGGAGTTATTAACGCTTGTCGAGGAACAATGTGCGTAATTGCCGGTTACATTATTTTCCATCGCCAGATCAACCGAATGACTTGGGTAGATTTCAAGCTAGGACTGATGATGGGAACAATTAATTTCCTGGGTTATTTTTTACAGACCGATGCATTACGCTATACCACACCAGCTAAGAATGCTTTTCTGACTACCCTTTACGTTGCGATTGCTCCTCTGCTCCTATGGTTATTCTGGCATGAGCGCCCACAACGAAAAACTTATTTTGCGGTTGCACTTGCACTTATCGGAATGGCTATAATCACCAATGTCATTAACACGGGACTACAGTTAAATTTCGGTGATTTTCTTACAGTTGTTTCAGCAATCTTTTGGGCATTACAGTTAATCTTCTTCGGGAAGTATGCGCCAAAAGTTTCAAGTCCCTGGGTCGTTATCTTTATGATTGGCTTATGTCAGGGAACATATGGCTGGATTACAACCTTTTTATTTGAGCGGGCTAGTTTAGCACAGGTTCATTGGGTACAAGCCCTCGTTCCTTTAGCAATCTTAGCAATTGTCGTTACTTTTTTAGCTCAAGGAATGCAAATTACTGCCCAACGCTATACAGATGCAACTTCTGCGGGTTTATTACTGATGCTTGAATCATTTTTTGCCAGCACGATGTCTGTTTTAATGGGGTATGACCCTCTCACGCCTTCACTAATTTGGGGTGGTTTAATCCTCTTACTCGCTAACGCAATCATGCAAATTAATTTCCAAGATGTACCATTTTTACGAAAACAACAATGAATACTCAAAAAGCTGTAGCCGAGAATTTCTCAGTTACAGCTTTTTCTTATTTCTTCTTATCTTCTTTTTCAACAGCCGCTTGCGCTAGTAAGTTAACATAATTAAACGGACGGTCAAAGTTTGGTTGGAACAAGGTATCAACATAAGCAAGGAAATCAATTGAATTACGATTTTGAATACATACCGATACCAGGTTAGCTGATTGCGAAACATCATGCTTACTCATAAATTGCGCACCCAGAATCCGTCGCGTCCCCTTTTCCCATACCAATGTCATAAAGACGGGGGTCGTTGTCGGCATAAACTCTGGACGGTAGTTATCTTCAATCGTTACAGAATCCGCATCAATACCGAATTCTTTAGCCTTTCGCAATGTTAACCCGGTACATACCATTGTATTACCAAATAAGTGCAATCCTGTTGTTGATTGGGTTCCCATGTACTTCATCTTATTACCAAAGACATTTACACCAGCGATTGTTCCTTGACGAACAGCATTAGTAGCCAAAGGAACATAGCGATCGGTATTAGTTGGGTTAAAGTGAACTGATGTTACATCCCCACCAGCATAAATATCAGGATCAGAAGTTTGCATGTAAGCATTAGTTTTAATCGTGCCATCAGGGTGCAATTCTAGTTTGCCCTGAACCAAATCACTATTAGGACGGAAACCAACACAAAGAACAGCCATGTCAGCATCATAGATCTTACCGTTATTGGTTAATACACTCACACCACCATTGCCATTATCCTTAAAACCGGTTACCCGTTGGCGAAGTGCAAGGTGGGCATTGTGATCCTTAAAGACTCGACCAATACGATCTGAGTACTGCTTGTCAAAATACTTAAGCAGCATCTGATCCGAACTATCGATTAAAGTGACCTCTCGACCTTGACGGAGGTATGCTTCAACTAACTCAACTCCGATGTATCCACCACCAACGACAACAATCCGCTTTGATTCTTTGGCAACATTGAAGAGCTTTTTAGCATGGTAGTAAGTCTTACATAAGTATAAATTATTATTTTCAAGCCCTGAAACAGGAGGAATTACCGGCCATGAACCAGTTGTAATAATTAATTTATCATAGTAATCAGCTGTTAGTTTACCAGTTTCCTGATCCTCGATTTCAAGTGTTTTTGTAGTAGGATCAACACTCAATACATTATGTTTTACCTTAACAGTCGCACCCATTTTTTCCAGCTGCTGGGGGCTGGAGTAAAACATTGCATCGGGATCGCCAACCTCACCGCTTAAGTAAACCGCGATACCACATGAAAGGAATGAAACACTATCATTTCGTTCATAAATTACAACTTCCGTATCTGGATGCGCATTTAAAATCTGGGTTGCTGCTATCGTGCCCGCGTGCGTACAGCCAACAATAACTACTTTCATATCTACACCTCATTTTATATTCCTACTTTGATTAAAGTAAGCCTTTTTACTCCCATAATCAGCAAATTAAATCTTCTTCTACTATTTTAACAGATTATTCGCTTCCTGCTTTAGCCATTGCTGCTTGGCCTAATATGTTGACGTAATTAAATGGCCGGTCAAAATTAGGTTGGAACATTGTATCGTACAGTCCTAAGAACTCAATCGTATTCTTATTTTGAATACACAATGAAATTAAGCTCATCGTTTCAGAGATATCATGCTTACTCATCATCTGTGCCCCTAAAATCCGCTGCGAATCTTTATCCCAAATTAATGACATTAATACCGGGGTCGTTGACGGCATAAACTCTGGACGATAATTATCTTCAATCGTGACTACATCTGCATCAAAACCTGCTGCCTGCGCTTGCTCAAAAGTCAAGCCGACTGCTGCCATTGTCGTCCCGTGAAGGTTAAGACTCATACTAAGCTGGGTCCCTGAATCATGCACTTGTTTTCCAATTACATTTTCCGCCACAATTGCTGCTTGGCGAACCGCTTCTGCTTGCTGTGGCTTATAAATATCTTTTCCTGTTGGATTATAGTGGACGGTAGTTGAGCCACCAATTGCATATACATCTGGGGCAGATGTCTGGATAAACTCGTTAACGGTAATGACACCTTTTTCATCCATATCTAACACACCGTTATAAATAGAAGTATCTGGTTTTTGACCTGCCTCTACCACAGCGCGGCTAACACTATAGGATCCCCCGTCTGTTACAACAGTAATCCCAATACCATTATCATTTAATTCAGTCACATGCTCATTAGTAATAACCTTAATGTTATCAGCCTTTAGGATATCTTCAGCACGCTTTGAGTATTCTGCTTCAAAGTTTTGGTGTAAGACCGGTTCGCCATTAGTGATGAGAACAATCTCTTTTCCTTGCTGCCGAAACGCATCGACTAGTCCTAAACTAAGCGGAGTATTTCCGATAATAGCTATCTGTTGGTCAACTGTTGATAGAAGCAAAGCCGCCTTAGCATCTTGCTGATCTTTTACTAAGGTTACGTTAGTACTATCAATTCCTTTTAAGGCTGGGGCATCGCTTGTTGAATCATTAGCGATAATCAATTTATCGTAGTGTTCTTCAGATGTGGTGTCATCTAACATTCCCATCACTTTAACCGTTTTTTGTTGTGGATCAATGCTCATCACTAGATAGCCCATCTTCACATCTGCGCCTCTGATTGTTAATTGATCAGGACTCAGCTCTGTCCGTAATCGAGGCATCTGCACATCTTGGTCATCATAGTCATTAATCTCGTAAGAAACTGAGGGGACCACTGCACTACGATCATAAATTGTGACCTCTGTATCTGGATGACTCCTTAAAATTTGTGACGCGGCTGTCATCCCCGCAAAGGTACAACCGATAATAATAACCCTCATAAACACTACTCCTCGTCGAAATTAATTCTTCACTTTTTATACATATTTAAATTATAAAGCTAATATAAGAAAGTGCAATATTCCTCTTGATTTTATTTATCATCATTAACTTTTTCATATTCATTATTTGGTACTTGGTCAAGCAAACTTGTTACGTTTCCAATTGAAATTAAGCTTAATTCATGCATTGCTCGAGAACAAATCGTGTACAGCAGTTGCCGCTCATCGTCCCCATGATATTGCTGGTCGTTGGCATCCCACACAATTACCGCGTCAAATTCCAATCCCTTGGCTAAATATGACGGTACGATAATCGGTCCCTTTACCAAACGCTGGTTCTCCGTCCGAATTAAAGTTGTTTTAACATTTTTAGCAAGCAATTTCTGATATAGGGCTTCACTATCGGCTAAAGTCTTACCAATAATTGCAACGGCATCATGATCCGCTTGATATTTGTCAAGGATATCAATAACATCTTCCACTGCTCTTTCTTCATCGCTAACCTGGTATACCTGTGGCTTGGCACCATCTCGTTCAAATGCTTCGATAGCTTCACCGTCAATCAGAATATGTTTGGTAAAGTCGGTAATCTGCTTTGTTGAACGGTATGATTTCGTTAATTGCACAACTTTCGTCTTTTCCGGATCAAACATTGTTCCTAATTGTTGCAACAGTGACCGGCTATTTTCATGGGTAAAAATCGCTTGGTTAAGGTCACCAAGCAAAGTAAATTTAGCACGCGGAAAACGATATTTAAGGTAAGCTAACTGATAAGCATCATAGTCTTGCACTTCATCAACAAAAACATAACGAATATCACGCTGTCCCCGCTTACCAGTAATTAAATCATACAGGTACAAGTAAATCGTAATCCCATTAGCGCTAACATTCCTCTTTTTCAGCCCTTCCTTTATCTCATCTACGTATTCTTTCCATTGCGATTCATTAATCCCATAATCTGCAAGATCAATCAGCTTCGGCGTTACCCTTAATAAATGAAGGAACTGTCCATTAATATTCAACCACTGATTATGATCAATTGCCCGTTTAATCGGCGCAAAGGCACGCATTACGATCTGTCGCGCAAGAAATTTGTATTCTTTATCTTCATCGTCAAACTCACGCGGTTGGTTATTAAAAAGATTATCAATCTCTTCCTTGCTCAAGCTTTGAATTTCATCTTCAACCCACTTATTCCGCATCTCGCTGCTAACACGGTAGTTAAGATATTTGATTAATTCCTCTTTGGTTCCGTCTAACCTATTTCCCAGGTTATAGTTGTTGTTAAAGGAGTAATAAATCTCTTTAATCTTATCTTTGCTTAAAAATACTTTCCCGTTAAACATCAGATTACGGAAGCGCATATTAGCATGACCAAGGTGCTTTGCATAACGTTCTGTTGCATTAAAATACCGCAGGCTAGTCAAAAGCCGCTGTGCATTTTGGGATATTTTATCATTATGACTTTCAAAGCGTTGTTCTAAGTTCTGAACATGTAATTTTGGTACCCGTCGATTGGCAAACTGGAAGTAGGTCATTTGAACCATATTGTGTTCACCCAGCTCTGGCAAAACCTGGTCAATATAATCATTAAAAAGCTGGTTAGGTGAGAATAATACAACCTGTGATGATGTTAAATTACCGCGATAACGGTATAGCAACCAGGCAACCCGTTGTAAAACTGCTGCAGTTTTTCCAGATCCGGCAGCCCCTTGAACAAATAAGAGGTCATCTTTAGTATCACGAATAATTTCGTTTTGTTTCCGTTGAATAGTTGTTACAATGCTCTTCATTTTTGCACTAGAGTGATTACCAAGCGCATCTAAAAGCATCTGGTCGCCAACTTGTTCATCGGTATCAAAAATCGTTACAATTACGCCATCTTTAATTTGAAATTGCCGTTTAAGGGTTAGGTCAACTTCTTGCTCGCCAATTGGGGTCTGGTATTTCACCTTGCCTAGTTTTCCCTCATAGTAAACGGAAGAGATCGGAGCACGCCAATCATATACGAGGAAATGATCGGGCTTATCAGTAAATGATGCCAGTCCAATATAAACACTTTCTGTCTCAGTGGCACCTTCTTCCCGAAAATCAATCCGGGCAAAGTATGGTTTCTTTTCAAGCCGCTGTAAAGTTGCTAAACGATCAGCAGCGTGTTGCCAACTATTTTGCCGTTCATCTAACATCTGTTGCTGAGCACGAAAAGACATCGCCGTATCCATCATTCCTGAGTAGGTAGTGGTATTTAAGTGAATATCATCAATCTGCTTGTTAATTCCCTTAATATCATGTCGCGCAGTTTTTATTTTTTCTTCAGCATTTTGCTCTGCCTGTTTTACTTTATCAATTACATTATCAAGATATTTTTGTTCTAGTTCTTTTTCTGTACTTGCGGACATTACATACTCCCTGCCTTTCAACTTCTTATCAGTTTATTTTACAATTCGGGTATCTTTTCCTTAAAATTATCCAACTATTATATCATTTTCCCCAATTGGTCTGCTAACTTTAGGTCCGCTATTTTCTTAATTATTAAATGTCGCTTAATTTTAGCGCTAAAAATGGGCAGATAGCTAAAATAAAGCTACAATATATTGAAATCCTATGACAGGAGGGGAGAAAATACTATGGGCCATCTTTTTTATATCCTAACGCATATTGCGGAAACTATTATCCCAATGTTTGAATGGATGGGCGCTTGGAGCTATGTCCTCCTTTTTATTTTGATTTTCATGGAAACTGGATTAGTAATTTTCCCTTGGCTTCCCGGTGAATCACTCGTCTTTTTAACTTGCTCTTTTATTGCCTTTAACCCTGTCTTAAAAATAGAAATCGTTATTCCCGTATTTTTCTTGGCCGCGCTAATCGGCGATACTGTCAATTACTTCATTGGCCGTTCCCTGTCACGGTGGCAATGGCTGCAAAAAAGATTGACTGGACCGCGTTTTGAGAAAGCACAAGAATTTTTAACCCGTCACGGCATCAAGGCAGTTGCCCTAGGACGATTTGTACCATTGATCCGCACATTCGTCCCCTTAATCGCTGGTACAATGCGTTTTCCGTTTCACCGCTTTACAGTCGGCAACATCATTGGTGTTATGTTATGGGTGGCAATCGGTGCCGGATGCGGATATTACTTTGGGACAATCACATTTGTTCGGCAGCACTTTTCACTTATTATCTTAGCATTTGTACTGTGCTCACTGCTAGGAGTTGGGCTGCTTGCACTTATTAAAATGCTTCGTCAGCGGATTATTAAGCGGAACCGAATGCTATAATTACTTTTTCTTCGGCAAAATCATGTTAAAATATAATAAGTATTTTTATTTCGCATAAAGGAGTGCTGTAACTATGGCAATCAACGTTTATTTTGTACGTCATGGACAAACCTATCTCAATCTCTACAATCGGATGCAGGGTTGGGCTGACGGTCCGCTAACGCCAAAGGGACAAGAAGACGCCAAACGAGTAGGACGGGCGCTTGCTCCAATTCAATTTGATTATGTATTTTGCAGCGACCTCGCACGAACAGTATCAACGACACGGTTCTTACTCGCTGAGCATCCTGGCAATAATCCAGAACCAATTACAGAACCAGCATTTAGGGAAGAGTTCTTTGGCTACTTTGAAGGTGAAGACGGTCAACACTTTGCTGACTTTCTTGGCGGTCCAGAAGGCTATCATAGTTTTGCTGAAATGGTTGCCGGCTGGGGACCGGATAAACTAAAGGATAAGATTGCAGCCGCAGATAATTACGGTACTGCTGAAGACCACGTTGCTTTTTGGAAGCGAGTAGACAAGGGGTTCGACCGTTTGCGTGCATTGCCAGATGGATCAGAAGTACTCGTTGTTTCTCACGGGGCTACTATTCGGTCAATTGTTCAACGTTATTCAGATGCCTATGATCCAGGTGATTCACCTCGTAATGGGAGTATCACCAAACTAACTTTAGATAAAAATAATACTACCGTTGATTTTTACAACAAACTTGAATTACCAGAATAATATCCATAAAGGGGGAACACTATTCTTCAATGGACACTAACATACAAACCGCAGAACCAGTAATTATTACTGGGCTAAATACCGGTCAAGAAGACTATGACTATTCAATGATTGAACTTGCTGAATTAGCACAGGCCAACCATATGGAAGTCATTGACCGAATTGATCAAGTAATCGACCGTCCCAACCCTGCGACCTACTTTGGAAAAGGTAAAGTCGAAGAGATTCGGGAGGTTGCAGATGCTAACCATGTTCCAACAATCATTACTAATGATGAGCTATCACCTAGTCAGTTGCGTAATCTTGAAGAGGGTACCGGCTGTCGGATTCTCGACCGTACCGCCCTTATTTTAGAGATTTTCGCTAACCGTGCGCAAACAAAGGAAGCCAAACTCCAAGTACAGATTGCCGAGCTTCAATACCGTCTGCCACGGCTTCAGACTAGTGCAAGCGAACGCCTAGACCAACAAACTGGTGGCGGAAGCGGCTTTACAAACCGGGGTGCGGGGGAAACTAAGCTTGAAATGGATCGGCGGACAATCCAGCACCACATTTCACACCTTCGTCAAGAGCTTGCCGCAATTGACAAATCTGAGCAAACAAAACGAAAGCAACGGTCAAAGAGTGCCATCCCGACAGCTGCATTAGTCGGTTATACTAACTCCGGTAAATCAACAATTATGAATGGGTTAGTACGGAAATACGGCGCCGCAGAAGAAAAAACCGTCTTTGAAAAAAATATGCTATTTGCAACGCTCGATACAAGCGTCCGGCAATTAACACTTCCCGACCAAAAGCGGTTCTTATTAAGTGATACAGTTGGATTTGTCAGTAAGCTGCCAACCCACCTTGTTGAATCATTTAAATCAACACTTGCTGAGGCAGCAAACGCCGATTTACTAATTCAAGTAATTGATTACTCAGATCCCCACTACAAACAAATGATGGAAACTACCGCTAAAACATTAAATCAAATTGGTATTACAGATATTCCAATGATTAATGTCTTCAATAAGGCAGATAAAACTGAGATTGAGTTTCCAGTCTTAGAAGGCGATGATCAGGTTGTCATCTCGGCTAAACAAGATGCTTCGTTAGATTTACTTATCGATGTTATTAAAAAACACCTCTTTAAGGATTACGTCACCGCAACCTTATTGATTCCATTTACCGATGGGCATATCGTTTCTTACCTTAATGAGCACACTAATATTTTAGATACAAAATACGAAAGTAACGGAACGTTGTTAAAAGTTGAAATGTCTGTTCAAGACTATCAACGCTATAACAAGTATGAAAAAGTTTAGTACCCTTCTAACAAACATTTAAAGAACGACCAGGATTGGCTAAAAAAGCTAATTGTGGTCGTCCTTTTTTTACTTATTCTAAATAACTACACTTACATAAAAATTTGTGCGAAAGGAATCACAACTAAATCGACAACAATCCCAATTATAACAACGCAAACAGAAGCCATTGCTCCTTCTAATTCGCCAAACTCTAGTGCTTTCGCTGAACCCACTGTTCCACCGGTTCCTAGACCTAGGCCAAGACCAATTTTAGATCCTTGGAGTCTAAATAATTTGATAAACGCATCTGCTAAAGCATACAAGATTACTGCCTTTAAAATACAGGCCATTGCCGTAATCGCTGCATTTCCCCCGATTGCATCTGCTACTGGCATCGCAATTGCTGTTGTCGCCGCTTGCGGAAGCATTGCAGCAGCCGATTGATGAGATAGCCCCACCAGTTTAGATGCCCCGAGGATAATAAACAGGGCAATAACACTACTGATTACCAAGGAAATTAAAATATCAAACCAATACTTTTTCAAGACGGCATTCCGTTTAAACAACGGGATTGCAAAGGCAATGGTGGCAGGATTAAGGAACCAGAAAATAATATCTCCGCCTGGCTTATAATAATGACGATAAACATAAGATGTCGGCATTCCACCAATCTTTCCCCAAATAACTAAAAGAATAATTCCAGCAACCATCCCAAAAAATAATGGCTGAAACAGGAAAAAGCCCTTGGTAATCTTAAATAGCCACTGCCCAAGAAGGAAAACAGCTAGTGATATAAAAATTCCGGTAAACGGTAAAGCAAGATTATTATTCAAAGCTGCCATCTTTATCCCCTCCTTGTGCTATTTGTTCGCGTTTTTTATCAATGCGGCGGTGAATTGCAATAACAAAACGGGTAACATACGCAGTTACAACTAGTAAAGCAATAGTTGCAACAATAATTACAAAGACTATTTGAAGTCCTTCTTCACGCAAGATTCCAAGGTCATTCGCTATCTGAATTCCTGACGGGACAAAAAGGAAACCAATTAGGCTAATCATAAACATCCCAAATTCTTCTACCCACTCAACCTTTATAATTCTTAAGGTAAGCAATAAATATAATAAAACGAGGCCAATTACAGGCGTAGGAACAATAAAACTGCTTGGCAAAATACCTGAAATAACACTTGAAACCCATAAGACTCCAGCAAAGATTCCCATTTGGACAAGAATCGGCGCTTTCTTTTCTTTTTTATTTTTCTGCGTCATATTGATAGTCCTCCGTATTCTATGTGCTTTCAATATTAATTATACGGGAGTCGGCACAGTTATGAAAGCGCTTTACTTGTTGCTTTTTTCACTAAATTTGCTTCTGTTGAACCTTATAAATAACAATTGCAATCCATGTCGAAATTAGTGCAGGAAACAAAGCCATAATTAGGTAGTCCGGATTAATAATTTTACTTTCTGCCACTATCCTTATCATATATTTAGATGATTTGGAAAGGTCACTAAAAATTACCTGATAGATTGTCGTATAGATCAATGACCACTGAATATAGTATTCCATAATGGTTAAACTAGTTTGACGGTAGTGAAAATGTTGTTGAAACCACCGTAAAAAGTTTGACATTAAGATTCCAATAAAGACTGCGATGAGCAAAATCAAACTAAAAATCGAATCAACGTGAAAAAGTTTAAAATCAAAAATTAACGTCATTACACAATACAATAAAGTAATAAAACTAATCATACTCATCGTGACCATAATCGTAATCAATATTAATGAATGAACGTATATTAAGCTATGTGTCCGCTGCACGCTAAAAGTAGTTGACCCTACTATGAGAAACGCTAACAAAACCCAATAAATGATTTTTTTCATCCCCTTAAAACTCGTTATTTCTAGTTTAAGCTAATTATCGTGAAAAGCGAAAAAGAAAGTCAAAAAGACGACCAAAATTAACTAAAAAGCTGATTCTGGTCGTCGCTATTCAAATCTCAGTTAGAATTATATGCAATTATCTATTTATCTTAGCCTAATGATCAGTTCGAATACCAAAGATGAGGGACACAATCATAACAAGGATAACTGCTCCGATCACGGATGGTATAATCGCCATCCCCGCTACTTGCGGTCCCCACGCTCCGAGAATCGCCTCACCGACTACTGAACCTACTAATCCAGCAATGATGTTGCTAATCACGCCCATCGAGCCACCACGCCGGGTCAATGCACCTGCAGCTAGTCCAATTAGGCCACCAACAATTATAACCCATATCCAATGCATAATTTATCCCTCCTTTTTATCTTCTTCCTTGCCTTTTAAATCATCGCGAAGGTCTGCTGCCTTATCCTTAATTTTACCCTTAAGCTTTTGCAGTTTTCCTTCACCTTCACGGGATTTATCGTTTGTTAGTTTTCCTTCAACTTCCTTAAATTTCCCCGCAACTTTATCTTTCATTCCGTGTTTATCGCTAGCCATTATTATCAGTCCTTTCCTCTGTATCTGGCTATCAAGTGGCTGACAACATTCCGTTAAATATGACTCCTTTCTTGGTTGACTAGTGGTAATTGATGGTTTTAAGTCTAACACCCCTTTATCAAGAAAGCGATATCTTAGTTGTGTCCTTATAGTTTACTTAAAAATATTTTTTATATCTTAAGCAAATAAAAAAGGTTGGAAAATTATCCAGCCTCGTTTCTAGTTTTATTTATATATCTTACATTCTGATCTCATTTCTTGAATGCTTTCCTTCAACAACTGTTACAACATCATTTAAGCTTATTTCAACCATATTACGGATTGAAGTCTGGGTTAAAAACGCGATATGCGGCGTTATAAGGACATTTGGCATTGCTGCTAGCTTCTTATAATCAGCAGGTATCTTGTCAGGTGAAACCTGCTTTGAGAAGAATGTTGTTTCATCCGCAAGCGTATCCAGACCAGCACCAGCAATTTCGTGATTTTCCAATGCAGCAATAAGGTCTGACGTATTTACTAAACCGCCTCGTGCCATGTTGATTAGGTAGGCATTGTTTTTCATCATCTTAAATTGAGGAGCTGCAATCATATTCTCCGTACTTGGCAGAAGCGGGGTATGAAGAGTTAAAATATCAGCACTCTTAACAACCGTTTCAAAGTCGGTATATTCAACATATGGTTCATATTCGACGTTGTAGAATGGATCATAAGCTAATACCCGTGCGCCTAAAGCCTTATAAATTTGCGCGGTGGCACCGCCAATATTGCCTAATCCAATTACCCCCACGGTTAAATTATAGATTTCGTTACTGATCAGATCATCGCTCCACCGAAAGTCACCATGAGCCATTCTTTCCCGAAAGTCCGCAATGCGACGTAAGAGGTACATTGCCTGGGTAACCCCCATTTCCGCGATTGCCCGTGGTGAATATACCGGAACATTTGTCACAACAATATCGTTAGCCTTGCAATCGTCAAGATTAATCATATCAACACCAACTGTCCGCGTTGATAATTGTTTGATCCCCATCGCCGCTAATTCTTCATATACTTTTGCATCACCAAGTTTTGCCGTTTGTTGGATAGAAACACCATCATACCCTTGGGCAAGCTTCACAGTCTTGGCATTTAGTGGTTTATCCACCATTTCTACTTCATGACCGGTTTTCTTTGCCCACGCGTTAATATACGGTTTTTCTGCTTCACGAACACTATAGATAATTAATTTCATCAGTTTACTCATTCCTTTCGATGAAACTGTTTACATAACTAGCTTATCACTCTTTTTCCTCATCGGCAGTAGATTAACCTCAGATATAATGAACATTTAATTATTAGGTGAATAAAAAAGCCTGCGATAGCATTACCACTATCACAAGCTTATTTACTTATTGTTCACCATTGCTTCCTTGATTAGGACGTTTCTGTTGAAGGTGCATTCCATCGTAATCGCCTTCTGGTCCAAGTAGTTCTTGGTTATTATCTAACTCTGACCGACCAGCGTAATGATGGTGTTGTAGCCAAATCATTCCGAATAAGAGAAGGATAAAGAATACAACAGCGATTACTAGAAGGACAGTATTACAGAATGCTACGTAATGCGAACCAAGTCCTCCTGAAATTGAATCCCGTAGTCCTAAAATCGAGTACGTCATTGGTAAGTACCAGTGAATTACGTTATAGAACTTCATTGTAATTTCCATTGGGAAGGTACCACCTGATCCACCTAATTGAAGCATTAGGAGAACCATGGCGAAGAATCGTCCCGGATTATCAAAGAGCATTGAAAGGAACATAACAATTGCCATCGAAGCTAACCCGAAGCAAATCGTAGTCACAAAGAATGAAACCGGATGGAGAACCGTAAGTCCACAGGCCATCATAATTGCGTCTTCTGCGATTGCCATTGCAGTTACAACGATTGATCCAACTGTAACCTTACTTGCCCACCAAGCGATTGGGGCTTTACCAAATTCAGCAACCCGCCGAATTGGATAAACAAAGTTAAATACAAGTGCCCCAACATAGATTGCTAATGAGAGAACGTATGGTGCTAAGGCATGACCATAGTTTGGCACGTAGCTGTAATCAGTGTGCTTAAGTGCTGTTGGTTCAGCAAACATCTTAGCAGTCCGTGATGAAGTCTTAATACCATTAACTTGCTTTGCGCCGCCTTCGAGAGACGTTGCAAGTTGAGAAGCACCAGCGTTCAACCGAGAAATTCCCGAAATAAGGGCTGGAGAATTATCTTGAAGCTGTTGTGTTCCGGCAGCTAATTGGTTTACTCCCGCAACAAGAGCAGGAACTTGACCATTCAATTGACCAAGCGCACTAGCTAATTGACCAGCTCCCGAATTCAATGCTCCGCTGTTAGCATTAAGTTGGCTAATTCCGTTGCCTAGTTGACCAACGCCGGCTGTATATTGACCGATTCCGTTAGCGAGTTGGTTAGCACCGGCTCCGGCTTGAGCAACACCAGCTGTGTATTGACTAACACCATTAGCAAGCTGACCTGCACCAGCTCCGGCTTGGGCAACACCAGCCGTATAACGTCCAATCCCTGAATTAAGGGTACCAGCTCCTGCAGCCGCACTATCAACACCATTAGTATATTGGTTTACACCATTATTAAGTGTACTTGCACCAGATGAAATCTGACTAGTAGCGTTTTTAAGCTGGTTAACAGCATCCGGCATTGCGGCTAAAGCGCCTTTGTAGCCGTTCAATGTTGCTAATAGTGTATTAGCTTGCTTAATTGTACCGTCAGCATTATTTAGTACTGTTGACATTTGTGAAAGCTGACTAAGCTGTTGTTGCATACCGCTCAAACTACCTTGAAGACTGCTTAATTGGCCTAGCGTGCCGCTTAAGCCTTGAATTGTTGAAACATTACTACCCGCTTTACCAGCAATTTGTTGAGCAGCTGCTTTGGTGGAATCACTGGCTTTATCATCTTTAAGGATTTGTTGTGCTAATCCAGCAATCTCTGCATCATTAGTAGCAACACCTTTAAGCTGATCACCAGCACCAGCAACGTTTGATAGTGAACCAGAAGCTTGTTGCAATTTTCCAGCACTATCTTGGACACCAGCAAGGGCATTCTTGGCAGTAGCAAGACCGGTTTGTAATTGACCTAAACCTTGTTGAAGGCTTTGCGCTTGATCCATTGCCCCCATAATACCGTTAAAATTAATATTACCGAGTTGGCTATTAACCGTCGAATTTAACTGGTTTGCACCAGATGCTAATTGGCCTGAACCATTTTGCAAATCAGATGACTTATCACGTAATGTATTTAAGCCATTACTTAAATCATTAGCTCCTGAATTTAATTTTCCAGAATTACCCATCAATTCATTCAAACCACTATTCAACTGACTTGCACCAGAATTCAAAGCACCTGAATTAGCCATCAGGGTACTTAATCCGCTGCTTAACTGACCCGCTCCCGAGTTCAATGCACCAGAGTTAGCCATTAACTGACCAACACCGTTACCTAATAGGCTTACGCCACCAGTGTACTGCATAATACCATTAGCTAAGGTCTGACTTCCAGTGGCGAGTTGTTGTGCTCCGCTAGCTAATGGCGCAACACTAACTCGTAAGGTCTGTACACCATTATTTACTTGGGAAACACCGGCAACATAACGATTTACTCCATCGCTTAAGGTTACCATTCCCGTATCGATCTGCTTAGCACCATCGGCGGCCTTAGTCATCCCTTTGCCAAGTACGTGCAATTGCTTAAACATCGCTGTTGCATAAGCATTAGTAACCGACGCACGAATCTTTTCATTTAACCGTGTCATTCCAGTTTGAACGATTACTTGACCGATGTAATTCAAGGAACCATTAGTCTGGTAATGTAATTTCATTGTTCTGGGATGCTTTTGCAAAACAGTCGCAGCATTTTCAGAAAAGTCTTTAGGAATTGTAACTACCGCATAATACTTCCGATGGCTCATCCCATACTTAGCTTTTTTAGCTGATACAAATTCCCATTTCAATTGATGATTTTTCTTTAATTCATCAACCGTCTGCTGTCCAACATCCATTTTCCGGCCTTGGTATTCAACAGGAATATCCTTATTAACAACTGCTACCGGTAAGTTCCGTGTACTTCCATACGGGTCCCATACTGATTTCAAGAAGAAAATACTATATAGGAAAGGTATGAAGCAAATAACCGTTACTGATAGGAGCAATAAACGGTTATGTAAAATATGACGAAATTCGCCTTTTATCATGCTCCACATTTTTAATACTTCACCTCAAGCTTTATCCTTTCATAATTTTACTTAGTTAATGATCGTGTTGCTGATCGTGCAAATTTAACAACATCTTCTGTTGGCACGTCATAGTTATTGCCTTGCCACCAGTAGAATGTTCCAATGATTGCACCGCTTAAAACATAAGCTAACATTTCTGGGTTTTCAGCCTTCTTTAATGCGATAACAATCGGATCGTTAGTCTCAATATTCCGGCGCTCTAATAAAATCTGGCTTAAAATGTTAAGAATTTCTGTGTATAAAGAGCTTCGTGCACTATTAGGTGCTAGGTGACGAATAACTTCCTTGTTCTTTTCAATATATGACAATAATTGCTTAATAATATCATCTTCAGAATCAGTGTTTTCCGTCAACTTATTAATTTGAGCATTTAGCGTTTGCTCTAAAAGGTCATATTTGTCACTAAAATAACGATAAAAGCTACTTCGGTGTAACAAGGCCTCCTTACAGATCTGGTCAACCGTCAAACTCTCAAAAGAATTTTTTTCTAATAATGTTATCAATGCATTTTCGAAATCACGAATAGTTCTTGTAACACGCACAACGCTTCCCTCCCTAAATTATGATACAAATTTAACATAATTATTCTAGCTTGTTGCAATACAACACAACAGGGGTAATTAAAGATAATCATCTTCCTTTAAGACAATAATCAGTTTTTGTTCACAACCATTTTCAAATTTGTATCTTAATTAAACGAAATACTATATTATTCTCTTATCGCATTTCGGTCAAGCTTACGTAATACCCCGCTTATATTAACCCTCCCACTAAAAATACGGTATAATAGGGGTAACAAGTTAATATGATTGGAGGTTTCTTTATGGCAAAAACAAAAAAGCACTTAACTAAATCTAAAAACAAAGTATTTCTCGGTGTATTCGGTGGAATTGCAGATTACTTCGGTCTTGACGAGACACTGGTACGAATAATTGGTATCCTTGTTTTTGTATTTACTGGCTTTTTCCCACTAGGAGTCTTTTACCTATTAGCTGCTTTAATCATGCCTGAATATAACGGAAAAAATACAAATAATGATGACAATATTGTTGATGGTGAATTCAGAGAAAAGTAATATTTAATACTCAATAAAAAACTAGAAGCTGAGCATTTGAGAAACTCAACTTCTAGTTTTTTTAATCTTTATTTCGCTGCTTATATGCTACCTGAACTTGTAAACCGTAATCTTCTTCAGTTAAAATAGTTGATCCGCTTCGGCCTGCAATCTTATTAGGCCCACCGTTTACAACTACTGATGCGAGATACAGTCGATACTTGTCATGAGCAGTATGAACGTCTGTCAACCCAATCTTAGTAATATGACCAACTGCGTGCCGTTCCATTTGATTGATTCCAATATAAATCTCAAGGCGGTGACGCAATTCATCATGTACCAGTTCAAAGTATGGTGGCACAGACTGTGAATTTAAAGCTGTTACTGGCTTATCAGTGGCATGATACTGCTCAACAATCTCTTTTTCACTCAAGCCGTCATACCCATTGACGAAAATTCCTTCCATTAATAGTTGATCGACAACCTTATGCAAGTTTCGTTGCTCGTACTCATCAATGGCTACAGCAGCCGGGATAGTATCATCAGCTGTAAAAATACCATTAGAACGTTTTGCCAATTCAGCCGCTAATCGTTGTTGGGCATCAAGCGGTGTTTTTGATTTACCATCATCAAATTTCTGACCGGTAATCTTTGCAACCCGTGGTGAAATGACATCAAATTTGGAAGTCTTTTCTAAGAAATAAAAGACGAAATTCAAGTAAATAAAATATGTCAATCCAATTACTGCTAAACAATATAGAAATGCTCGCAACCAAACGTGGTTCATAAAGAGCCGGAAAGTAACATAGACTAAATAAATATCACCTAAAAAGGCAATCGCAATGTAGATCCGACTTTTTAACTTTACATCAAGGTTAAAATAACTCAATGACGAGTTAATCATATCAAGAAAACTAAACATTAATAACTCGCCTCCTTATTATTCAGTTGAGGTCGTTCCGGTTGTATTGCCGGTCGTACCCTGAGTGGTCGTTGTATTATTGTTAGTTGTTCCCGTCGATTGGGAAGTACTGTTACGGTTAGCACTAGTATTATCATTCGTGCTATTAGACCGATTTGTCGTTGTATTATTATCATTATTACCCGTTGAACGCGTTGTTTGATCCGTATCATTATCATTATCGCCAGTTGTCGTATTCGTACTGTTACTTGTTCGGGTTGCTGATGAACTGCTTGCACTCTCATCGTCATCATCACGATTACTTTGTGAATTACGACTAGATTGATTGCTCTCATCGTCTCCCGATTGTTGAAACTGGCGGCTAGTTGATACAGACGTTACCTTTGCACCTTCTGAAGTATGCGTTGCTTTGTTAACCACAACATTGGTGGCGCCTAATGCAAGCACTAATGATACGAGCGCAAACGGGGTTACTAATGGCGGTATCTTTGCTCCCATATTTCATTCTCCTTTTCCAGAGTATATAATACACGAAAATTGTGCTGATAAATATGAATTTATTGTAAAGATTTTGCCTGACATTCAGCACAAACTCCATGTAACTCAAATCGGTGACCAGTAATTTTAGCTCCTGGTAACTGCTTTTCAAAGAATTCTTTATCGATTGGCGGCATCTGAATTTCCTGAACTCGTCCGCAAACGTCACAAATAAAATGGTGATGATGAGTAGAATCACACGAATATTTAACTTGCATTTGGTCGTCTTGCTGGCGTAATTCAACAATCCCTAATTTTTCAAATTCCTTAAAATTACGATAAATGGTGTCATGGCTTAATCCCGGATATTGTTTACGGAGATATTGGTCAACCTCGGCAATATTAAAATATCGGTCAGGATAGCGTGCCACGGATTCAATCATTTTTTGGCGCTGTTTTGTCCAACGCAAGTGATTTTTTTTAACAACTGCCCGCGCTTGATCAACTAATTCCTGCATCATCTCACCCCCAAGATTAGAAGTGTTATTTTACCATACTTTAATTTTAAATTCATTTGGATAGGATTTGCTTAACAATTGCATCTACTTGTTCTTTTGTCTTCTTCCACTGGTCATTTACCACTACATGTGCTATCCCCTTTAAGGCATCAGGCAAAGCAAGGTCACGATGATATTCCTTACTGTGTAACCGTGACCTAATAGCGCTTATTTTATCACCACGAAGCGTCATGCGCTTAGCTAAGGCATCTATATGAGTAACGGTGAGAAAGATTATTACTGCTTTTGAACCAAGTTTTTGATGATAGGTAATTGCTCCTGCTGTATCGAGGACAATCACATCATTGTGACCATTCTTCCATCCCTCTTCAAGACTTTCAAAAGAAGACCCGTACTGAAACTGATCGTACTTTATTTCCTCCAGTAGATGTAGTTTTTTCATTGATGCCGATGTTTCAAAGTGATAATCGACACCGTCTTTTTCATCTGCTCGGGGCAACCGGGTAGTATGCGTAATCACTCGCTGCATATCATAATACTCCTGCAAGTAATTGGCGACAGTTGTTTTCCCTGATCCAGCGGCACCAGTAACTACAAAGACATAATTATTCCCTTTCATAATTACTTAGCTTAAATGATTATGAACTTGATCTAGTAGTTCTTTTAAATTGTCGTACGTTAATCTTGCTCGTGCCTCATCATAGTTAAACCAACCATAATTTTTAATTTCTTCTGCCTGCAAATGAATATCTTCCTTATTATCCAACTCTGCGGTATATAAAGTCATCTGCTTACGGTTGCCGTTTGGTAAATCATACTCGGTGTAAACCTTAAAACTCGTATCAATCGGTAATTCAAGTTGGGTCTCTTCTCTTATTTCACGAATGGCCGTTTCCTTTAATGACTCATGACCTTCTACATGCCCCTTGGGAAATCCCCAGAAATGACCTTTGTTTTGACTTTCCAATAATAAGTATTCAATTCCATTTTCGCCTTGACGATATACAACTGCTCCACTAGTAACTTCAATAGCCATTTTATCCCTCTTTTGTAATTAAAATTTTCTAATTGACTTTTAATATTGATTAAAGGTATCATTATTAATTATAAACGTGGCGAACCATTTCGGCACGTACAATATATTATAGCAAAGGTGGGTTAAAAGATGAGCTTAAACATTATGCGAAAAGAAAGTCTTGATCGATATCTTGGTGAGGACAAGCTTTTCGTTAAATCAATGAATGCTCGTGATCTCATGGCGATTGGGATTGGTACTGTTATTGGTACCGGGATTTTTATTCTCCCAGGAACAATTGCCGCAAAATCAGCTGGACCAGGAGTGTCATTGTCATTTCTGTTTTCAGCAATTGTCTGTGCACTGGCTGCAATGTGTTATGCCGAGTTTGCTTCTGCATTGCCGGTCGCTGGGAGCGCATACTCATACGGAAATGTAGTGTTTGGTGAATTTCTTGGTTGGCTGCTTGGTTGGGCATTAGTCCTTGAATATATGCTGGCGGTTGCATCTGTTTCAACTGGATGGGCAGCCTACTTTAATACCCTGCTTGAAGCTGTCGGGATTCACCTTCCTAAAGCGATCTCAGGTCCATTTGATCCAGCTCATGGTACCTACATAAATATCGTAGCGGTTGTGATTGTCCTTTTAATTACAGTGATGCTTGACCGAGGAATGCAGTCTTCAATTCGTATCAATAATATTGCAGTCTTTCTTAAAATTGCAATTATCCTGATTTTCATTATTGTCGGCTTCTTCTTCATCAAGCCAAGCAACTATCATCCTTTCTTGCCATATCACATGAAAGGCGTTATCCACGGAGCAACAATTGGTTTCTTTGCTTACCTTGGTTTTGACTGCGTCTCTAGCTCTGCTGCTGAAGTTAAAAATCCTAAGCGAAACATGCCATTGGGGATTATCGGGACGCTTGCCGTCGCAACAATCTTGTATACGGGAGTAGCAGTTGTGCTAACGGGAATGGTTAAATACACTAAACTTGATGTTGCTAACCCAGTAGCATTCGCCCTCCAAATGGTTCACCAAGACTGGCTAGCCGAATTACTATCAATCGGTGCCTTAATCGGAATGTTTACAATGATGGTTTCCATGATTTATTCTAGTTCACGTCTTATTTATGCAATTGGACGTGACGGCCTTCTTCCTTCATTCCTTGGCAAGCTTGATAAAAAGACCCACTCGCCACAAATCGCGTTATGGATAGTTGCAGTTATCATTGCAGCAATGGGTGGGCTTGTTTCCTTAGACCAACTAACTAGTTTGGTTAATATCGGGACATTATTTGCATTTATGCTTGTGTCATTTGGGATTATTCCTCTCCGCAAGCGAAAAGATATCGGTAACCGTGGTGGTTTTAAGGTTCCTCTTTACCCCGTCCTGCCAATCATTTCTGGCCTTGCCTGTCTCGCAATGATGACCCAGTTGCAAAAGGAAACTTACATTGGTGCCGCTATCTGGTTTGGTATCGGGATCATTATTTACTTCACCTATGGCTACTGGCATAGTAAATTAGCAAAAAATAATAATTAGAAATAGCTGAGGCTGTAATCTGAGAATGATGCAACCTCAGTTTTATTTTAGCGTTTTCACAAGGCAATTTGCATCAAACACTTATTTTTGTTAGGGTAATATTACTCACTATTTTATTTTTCACAAGGAGGAATCAAACAAATAGGCATAATTTAGATAAATAATACGCCTATTTTTTTATGGAATATACAAAGAAAAATTACAAAACAGCACCCTTATCGTCAATTCACTTACGCATATATCTTGCCCTTGTTTTTGGTCAAATTGCTTGCGGCTTTGCCCTTGGAATCAGCGGGACCGCACTTGCTCAGGCTAGTAACTATATCAATATTAATGACTTTTGGACTGGTCTGATCGGTGCCGGAAGCCTAATCGGGTTAGCAGGCAGCGCATTAATGGGTAAAATATCTGATCAATTTGGTCGACGAAAGATGTTGATGCTCGACATGTATCTTTTTTCTGTATTCTCTATACTACAATTAATAACCACAAATCTTATTATTCTTTTTATTTTACGGATCCTGATCGGTTTAATGATTGCAATTGACTATACTGTCGGAAATGCACTGCTGGTCGAATGGCTGCCAGCTAAAGAAAGCGGTCGGTTACAAAGCCAGTTAATTGTTTACTGGACAATCGGTTTTATTGCCTCATATATTACCGGAATTCTAATTACCGGGTTCGGGGCGCACAACTGGCAGGTTATCCTCGCGTCAAGTGCTATTCCTGGATTAATTGCTGCAGTCTACCGGTCATTTTTCCGCATTCCAGCATCGCCAAGCTGGTTAGCAAACCAAGGAAAGAACCATGCTGCCCAAAAAGTAATTCAAAAACATCTTGGTAAAAAATGGGGTCTTTCATTAAAGCAAATTCGTAGTAAAAAGCCCTCGGATATCTCACTTAAGACTCTGTTTAGCCCCCAATATCGCCGGCGGACAATTGTTGGTGGCCTATTTTATGCTTGCCAGGCATTTTCTTTCTTTGGCATCAGCATCTTTTTGCCAATCCTTTTAGAAGGGATGCATCTTGGTAACAGCAGCCTCTCTGGGATTATCTATAACAGTTGTATCTTTATCGGTGTAATTATCGGTAGCTGGATATTTAAGATTATCAGTCGCCGAATGTTTTTAGTTGGTACATTTTTTCTTTCAGCCATCGCGTTAATCTTACTAATCCTTGGAAACAATTTTTCTTCGGTCATGCAAATTAGTATTTTTGCTATTTTTGCCATAATCCTGTCTGCAGGACTTGTTTTAGACTACCCCTATCCCACAGAATTATTTGATATTAAGGTTCGCGCTAGTGGTGTTGGTACCTGTATCACTATCAGCCGGTTTGGTGCTGCAAGCGGAACCTTTTTACTGCCGATCTTAACGCACTTAGGCGGACCGGCCTTAGCTATGCTTGTCTGCACGATTGTTCTTTTAATCGGTGGGATAATTTGCCTACTATGGGCACCTGAGACTTCACCTAAATATATGAAATAATTAGCAGTAACCGCTTCTGCACTAACAGGGGTGGGACAGAATTAGACACATATGTTCCGCCCCGCTCTTTTATTTTTGACTATTGCTTGCAAATAAGTATTTTCGATCATGAAAAATCACAAAGATTCCTGTAATGATAAAGAGCAGAATCATGCTTACCCGTAGATAAAACATTTCACGACTATACTGTAACTCTTGCTGATGGTCGATATACGGAATTAGCAGCGCACTTTTGTTATCCAGTTTAAAGAATGAAATTACTTCTAGCATTCCAAAGAGCGCAACTTGATTACATAATGAGCCAAAAACCGATAACTTTTGATCGATGCTATTATCATCATCCGGCGCCTGAATTTTTACCCACTTACCTAATAGTAACGAGCTTAGAACAGTTACTGCCGTCCCAACCAGGTATGTTCGATCGGTGTAAGTTAAGAACAAGCCTAAAAATAATACTCCTAGGGTTGCCTTATAACGTATTCCTAAGTCTATCTTTTGAAGGCGATGATTCAAAAAGCCGGTTAGCATCCCACAAGCCATCAATTCAATAAAAACGATAAAAATCCAATAAACTTTATTCTGTTGAAATGCAAATAACAGAGTATAAATAATGACATAATTCTTTATTGCTCCTAGCCAGATCCGAAAAAGCTTAAACGGTTGGCCAAAAATATTACGTAATTCTAAGATAATTCCTAAAATCGCAAGGATAATCAATACCCAGCTAAAGTCAGATATTCGGCCAGTTTTTTTGAAAAAACTGATGATAAATACAACGACAAGAACCGCCAGTGCCGGAAATGCTGTTTTGAGGTTGAATGAAAATTTAAGATTAAGCGGTGCTTTTTCCCGCTTAACGACAATATAAGCATATAAGACTTCAAGTCCTAGAATAACGGTATAAAAAATAAAGCCGACGACTAAGGGAGTTTTCATTAATAAGAAACCTAGCGCCAGCAATCCGCCAATAACACTAAGCCCCGCAATTATATTCACTCGCTTAAAATTAATTCCTGCAACTTCCTTATTAGGATCGCCAAGCAATTTTAAGCCTGTAACACCAAAACCAATTAAAATTGCAGCAGTACTAGCCAGCCACTCAAAGCGGAAATAAATACCAACACAGGCAAATATTCCACCTACAAAGGCGACTAATGAACAAAACTTAGTAACGCCTGACCATGATGCTAGATTTAAATGTCCATCTAAAATAAACGGCATTACTTTTTCAACGGTATAGACAAAAATAAACGGCCACACAAAAGTTATTACATTCGCGTGCGCAATAATAGAAAATGCAAATAATAACGTTGGAAATAAAATATAGCTTCGGGCAACGAATTCATGGTTAATCGCTAAAAATTTCTTCATAAGCTGCCTCCTTTTTGCCGTTTACTCTTAGTAAAGCACATCCCCAGTTAAATTAAAAAGAATAGGACTTCTAACACCCTTTTTAGCGCTAGAAATCCTATTATATTGCTAATAATTATTTGGCAAACATCTTAAACTCTAAGAACAAATCGTTATATTCGCCTAAAACTTTTAATGGAAGATCACGATAAACCTGAAGATGCCTCATCGTTGTTTCGGGTGGATAAAAGGCTTTATCGTTTGTAATTTTCTTTGGCAGCTCCTTTTTAGCCGCTTCATTTGGCGTAGCATATCCGACATATTTCGCATTTTGAGCCGCATTCTGTGGGTCTAACATAAAGTTAATAAATTCATAAGCAGCTTTTTTATTCCGCGCAGCCTTAGGGATCACCATATTGTCAAACCATATATTACTCCCCTCACTCGGAACAACATAATGAAGGTGCGGATTGATATCCATCATTTCACGTGCATCACCCGAGTAAGTTACCCCGACGGCAGCTTCGTCCTGTTCCATGTACATTTTCATCTCATCAGCAATAATTGCTTTTACATTTGGCGTCAATTGCTTTAAATGGGCTTGCGCAAGCCGCAATTGGTGATAATTAGTTGTATTAACAGAATGGTGCTGTGTAATAAGAGCAACAGCAAAGACATCCCGAGCACTATCAATCAGCATCACATTATTTTTCAACTGCGGATTCCAGAGCTGTTCCCAGTGCTGGACATCTTCTGCACTTACTTTTTGATCATTATAAATAATTCCTAAAGTACCCCAAAAGTAGGGAACAGAATAACGATTATCAGGGTCAAAAGACTGGTTGAGGAATTGTGGATCAATATAATGAAGATTAGGCAGCTTATGATGATCAAGCGGGGCAATTAAATGTTCTTTTTTCATCCGCTGAACAGTATACTCACTCGGGATAACAACATCATAATTTGTCCCGCCCTGACGAATTTTTGTTAGCATCGATTCGTTACCATCAAATGTTTCATAATCAACGTGGTACCCAGTTTGATGTTCAAACTTGGTTATCAATGCCGGGTCGATATAGTCTCCCCAATTATAGATTGTTAGTGTTTGCTTACTACCACCCGTTTTTTGCTGGTTAAAGGCAACATCACCAAGCGCTAGCAAAACACAGATAGCAACAATCGCGAGGAAGGCAGTAAATAACTTTTTCATTGAACATCCCCCTCTTTAACAGCAACAATCCGGGTACGACGACCGCCCCGCTTACTAATAAGATAGTACCCAATTACTAAAAGAAGCGAAACAATAAACATCAATGTAGATAGGGCATTAATTTCCAAGTTAATTCCTTGACGGGCACGAGAATAGATTTCAACTGACAGCGTTGAGAACCCATTTCCCGTAACAAAGAAAGTCACTGCAAAATCATCTAACGAATAAGTAAAGGCCATAAAATAACCAGCAAAAATCCCTGGTGCAATCGATGGCAATATTACCCGGGAAAGTACCTGCCAGCGACTAGCCCCGAGATCATAAGCCGCATCTACTAGTGTTGGTGACATTTCATTCAATTTCGGCAATACCATTAAAACGACAATTGGAATACAAAAGGCAATATGACTCAGTAGAACCGAGATAAAACCTAACCGCACCCCAAGCATGGTAAAGAAAATCAAAAAACTGGCACCAATAATTACATCTGGTGAAACCATTAAAACATTATTTAGTGATAATAAGCTGTTTTTCCACGGTCGGCGTGCATCTTTAATTGCTAAGGCCCCTAGAGTACCAATAATAGTTGCTAATAGTGATGCCAGAAAAGCTACTAACAATGTATTAATAACAATTGCAATCATCCGTGAATCCGCAAGCAGGTCCGCATAGTGCTGCCAAGAAAATCCATGATATTTTTCCATCGTTTGCCCACTACTAAAAGAAAAAATAACCAAGTAAAGGATTGGCGCGTATAAAATCACAAACACGAGGGCGAGATATAGCGTCCCCCATGACCATCGATGCTTCTTCATTAACGGCGTCCTCCTTTCTGTTTATTATCTCCAGTAACAAACATAATAATAAACATTGCAATAATAAGGACAACTCCAATCGTTGAACCCATCCCCCAATTCTGCGTTGTAAGGAAATGCTCTTCAATTGCGGTCCCTAGAGTAATTACTCGATTTCCACCGATCAATCGGGTAATCATAAAGAGTGATAGCGATGGGATAAAAACAGCCTGGATTCCCGCTTTTACCCCCGGCATGGAAAGAGGCCAAATCACTCGCCGAAATGTTTGCCAGTGGGTAGCCCCTAAATCATAACTAGCATTTATTAACGATGGATTAATCTCAGCCAGATTATTAAAGATTGGCAAAACCATAAATGGTATCTCAATATAAGCAGCTACAAACATAAAACTAGCGTCGGTAAAGAGAAGCTGATGACTTCCAAGGCCCATAAATTGGAGGAATCCGTTGATTGTTCCCGTCCGGCTGAATAAACCGATAAACGCGTAAGTCTTCAATAGTAAATTGATCCATGTTGGCAAAATTACCAGTAGGAGCCAAAATTGCTTATTAGGCAGCTTATTGAGTATATATGCTGTCGGGTAGCTGATTACTAATGTGACAAGCGTAATCAGGAAGGCATACCAAACAGAATTAAGCGTCATCTTAAGGTAAACGCCTGATGTTAGATATTCAGCATAATTATTGAGGGTCAGCTGACCATTAATATTGAAAAATGATTGATACAGAATTAATACCAATGGAGCGATTACAAATAGAATAATCCACAATGTGTATGGCACTATAAACATTGCTTTTTGCCGCATTAGTCCCCCTCCTCGTAGCTGTCAAGACGCGCATCAAAGTCTTCTTCGCTTTCGTTATACCGCATAACATGAATATCTTCAGGGTCAAACGTAATTCCGACCTCCGCGCCAACCTTTGTTTTATGAATTGAATTAATTTTCCACTTATGGTTTCGCCGATCAATTACAGTGATTTGATAATCGACACCTCGAAAAAGCTGTGTTTCAACCGTGCCAATAAGTTTTCCTTTCTCAACCGTCGTAATATCAAGATCTTCAGGACGAATTACCACTTCGACTCTTTCATTTGGCTTCATCCCCGCATCCACACATTCAAAATCCTGACCGTTAATTGAAACTACATAATCTTTTTTCATAATTCCAGGTACAATATTACTTTCACCAATAAAATCAGCGACAAAATGATTAAGCGGTTCATCGTAAATATCGACCGGCGTGCCGCTTTGCTGGATTTTACCCTCATTAATAATCATAATCTGATCACTCATCGCCAATGCCTCTTCCTGGTCATGAGTAACAAAAATAAAAGTAATTCCAAGGCGTCGTTGTAATTGCCGTAATTCGGTCTGCATCTGAACCCGGAGTTTATGATCAAGGGCAGATAAAGCTTCATCTAATAATAATACTTTCGGTTTATTAACTATTGCCCGGGCAATAGCAACCCGCTGTCTCTGTCCACCCGACATTGCCGTAATTTCACGATCATCATATCCATCTAGCTGGACAAGATGTAATGCTTCCTTTACTCGTTGCTTAATTTCTGCTTTCTTGACACCCTTAATTTGTAAACCAAACGCAACATTTTCCGCAACATTCATATGAGGAAAAAGTGCATAATCCTGGAAGACCGTATTTACTTGCCGTTGGTTAGCCGGAACGTTATTAACCTGCTTTCCATCAAAATAAATCTCACCGCTGCTAGGATGATCAAACCCGGCAATCAAGCGTAAAATGGTCGTTTTTCCTGACCCTGATGGCCCTAATAAGGTATAAAATTTTCCAGTCTCAATTTCAAAACTTATATCACGCAATATAACGTTATCATCATACTGTTTACTTACATGCTGAAATTCCATTACGTTTCTTACCATCAGCGTTTCCCCAATCATCATTTTTTAAACTAAATCTTAGTATAAATTATACGCCCTAAATCGCAATACTGTTTATACTAAGCAATTTATTATAAAAGTGCGATAATTAATATATCAAACTTTATACGAGGTGTTCCAGATGAAAATCAATCAATTTAGTATTACTTCAACTACACCACAAGAACGGCGCCATGAATTAATGCAAATTCATTTGCTGCGAAAAAATGAAGAACAAACTTTAACTCCTAATGCAATGTTTGAAACCTTCTTAGCACGAATCCACATGGCAAGCGCCCAACCGATTGTAACTAAACAATGGTTTCATGACCTATTAGCTACCCCTGAATCAGCGCTTGATAACTGGTTTGCACAAAACACACCATTAACAGATGAAGTATTTTACTTAGTCGCACTCCAGCTGCTCGATTTTGAAGCAGCAGTTGATTTCAGTATTGCCGATCCTCTTACCACCATTAAGAAAATCAATTTACCTGCTGAATACCACCAACATTGGTCAACTGCTGACGTTATTGATGCTTTTTATCTTCTTCTGAATACACATAATAAAAACGGCCAATCACTTATTGACCATTTGACAGCAGAAGGCTTCCTGGCTTGGACTTATCATCTTCCTGCCGAACAAAAGCCAATATTCTTTAACGGCAAGCCGCTTGCTAGTTTTGATCCTGCTAAATTTATTCGCGAAGTCGTCTACATTGAGACCGACATGGATACCGATTTTGACGGTAAAGCAGATCTGATTAAGGCAGAAATCATGCGTCCCATCGATTCCGAACACGGCTTAAAGGTTCCTGCCGTTTTTACTGCCAGCCCTTATAATCAAGGTACGAATGACAAATGGGGCGACCAAGCAACTCATAATGTTAATATTCCGTTGCATCACAAAGAAACCAAATATCATGCTCCTGCTGAAGAAAAATTCCCCACTAAATTTTCCCATCAAAGTATGACTGGAGAAAGTAAACATGCAACCGAAACATTTAGCACAACGCCAGCGTATACTCTTAATAACTACCTCGCTGCTCGTGGCTACGCGGTCGTTTACGCAGCGGGAATCGGAACTAAAGATTCTGATGGTCTTCAAACATGTGGCTCACCAGAACAAACGGCTGCGATGAAAGCTGTTGTGGAATGGCTTCACGGCGATCGTCAGGCTTTTACTGATCGTCATAGCGGAACAGTAACTAAAGCATGGTGGTGCAACGGCAAAGTAGCAATGACAGGCCGTTCGTACCTTGGAACTCTAGCCACTGCGGTAGCAACAACCGGCGTGCTCGGCCTTGAAGCAATTATTAGCGAAGCAGCAATTTCTAGTTGGTATGATTATTATCGGGAAAATGGACTAGTACGTGCACCAGGCGGTTTTCAAGGAGAAGACGCAGATGTTTTAGCTGATGAAACACTTAGTCGTACTAAACGTCCCGCAGACTACCGTCGAATCGAGAAAATCAATGCCAAATATATCGATAAAATGCAGGCTGCAATGGACCGGGCAACTGGAAATTATAATAAATTCTGGGATAGTCGTAATTACCGTCACGACCTTAAAAATATTAAAGCCGCTGTAATGATGGTTCATGGCCTTAACGATACAAATGTGCGCCCTAGTAATGTAAAAGCCCTCTATGACGGAATTCAAGATTTGCCAATTCCAAGCAAACTTATCCTTCACCAAGGACAACACATTTATATCAACGCTTTTCGTTCGTTAGATTTTTCTGACATGGTTAACTTATGGCTTGCTAATAAGCTATGGGGACAAGAAAATCATGCAGATGATACTTTACCAAATGTTCTTATTCAAGATAATTGTACTCCTGAGACGTGGACCGCATTTGACCAATGGACTGAAGGCGAACAAAAGCAGTATCAGTTCAATGACCATCGCTTAACAAATTTGCCAGGTTTAGGGATACAAAGCTTTAATGATCAACAACCTGAGGAAAAGTATTTGCAATGGTGTAAGCAGCCACAAGCATGGGCTAAGGCACTCATCAACGATAACGGTCAATTTAGCCGCCATTTTGTAAGTAAAGCCTTCGACGCTGATGCGCTTCTTCGTGGTACGCCCACCGTTACTTTAAAAGTAGCTTCTTCTAAAAATTACGGAATGATTAGTGCCCGCCTCGTCGACCTTGGTAACAGCAGGCGTCTAACAATTTCCCCCGTTCTCTTTAACCGAAATGGTCTTGAACTAGGCTATCATTGGAAGACCGATGACCTTCGTGAGTTCAGATTAGAAAAGGAACCGACTAGTTATAAGGTAATTTCAAGCGGGCATATCAATTTACAAAATCGTACTAATCCTGCACAAATAGAAGAATTGGCTGCTAATCAATTTGTCACTGTTACATTTGAACTGCAACCGATCTTCCACCGCATCTTAGCTGGACACCAATTAGGAATAATCATCTATAGTACTGATTATGAATATACTCTTCGCGGTAATGAACAGATCGAATATCAATTAGAGCTAGCTGGTTGTCACCTTAATATTCCCGGTTTTACCATTTTGCCTTAAATGCTTACTAAAAAGACACGGCATCAAAACTAGTTTTAGCAGAATATAGCTAAATGAGTTAAAATAGTTAGTATTACAATAAAAAGGAGAGATTCGAGAATGAAACAAGGTACTAAAATTATTACCCTTGATAATGGCTATCATCTATGGACAAATACCCAAGGTGAAGGCAATATTCATTTACTAGCTTTGCATGGTGGTCCTGGTGGTAACCATGAATACTGGGAAGATGCTGCCGAACAATTAAAAAAGCAAGGTCTAGACATTCAGGTAACGATGTATGATCAATTAGGTTCACTTTACTCTGACCAACCAGATTATTCTAATCCTGAAATTGCTAAAAAGTATCTTACTTACGAATATTTCCTTGATGAAGTAGATGAAGTTCGGGAAAAACTCGGCTTAGATAATTTCTATCTTATTGGTCAAAGCTGGGGCGGCCTGTTAGTTCAAGAATATGCCGTTAAATACGGTCACCATCTTAAAGGAGCAATCATTTCTTCAATGGTCGATGAGATCGATGAATATGTCGACCACGTTAATGAATTACGGGAAAAAACTCTTTCACCCGATGCAGTTGCTTTTATGAAGGACTGCGAAGCCAAGAATGATTACAGCAATCCTAAATATCAAGAATATGTCCAAGTAATGAACGAACAATACGTTGATCGTAAACAACCATCTAAGCTTTACCACCTTAAAGACCTTGGCGGTACCGCTGTTTATAATGTTTTCCAAGGTGACAATGAGTTTGTTATTACTGGGAAGCTTAAAGATTGGCATTTCCGTGACCAATTGAAGAATATTAAGGTACCAACCTTAATTACATTTGGCGAGCATGAAACAATGCCGATTGAAACTGCTAAAACAATGAATAGCCTCATTCCAAATTCAAAGTTAGTTACTACTCCTAATGGTGGTCACCACCACATGGTAGATAACCCCGATGTTTATTATAAACACCTTGCTGACTTTATCCGTGGCGTCGAAAGCAATGAGGAGTAACCCTTACAGAGGTGGGACAATGAACTAGGCAAACTGGTTCCGTCCTCACCTTTTTTTATGCTCATTTATTAATAATTCATGAATCATGTTTTAAAAAAATCTTAACTAGAACTAAAATATTAAACGAATATGGTACGATATGTATACGATAAACATGAAGGAATGATTAAAGCAAAAACTTAATATGGCTTCACTGATGTTGTTTGCTTAAAATGTGGGAAATTTAAGCATAGTTACTTTACTTAATTTATATATTCAAGGGGAAAAATGAAAGAAAATTATCAATTAACAACCGATGAAATAAAGAAAAATTATCAACTAACTGATTTTACACAGGGCTTGTCTAAGCAGGCAGTTGATGAACGTCTTGCTAAAGATGGCCGGAACATTATTGAAGTAAAACCAACACCTAAATGGAAACTATTCTTACGTCAGTTTAACAATATTGTTATTTACATTTTACTTGCCGCTACTTTGCTGACAATTTTAATCGGTCATTATACTGATGCAATCGTCATTGGTGCAGTAGTTGTCCTTAACGCGCTTATTGGTTATTTCCAAGAATCAAGCGCCGCTAATGCATTAGCAAAAATTAAAGAAATGATGGCACAACATGCCACTGTCTACCGTGACGGTAAACGGCAAGATATTGATGCAGCTGACCTTGTCCGTGGTGATGTCGTTTTCCTTGAAGCTGGTGATAACGTACCTGCCGACCTGCGAATTGTCTCTGCTGATAATTTGCGGATTGAAGAATCTGCTCTAACCGGGGAAACTAATTCTGTTATTAAGACTGACGAAGCTATTACTGACAGTGATGTTCCCCTAGCCGACCGTGTCGATATGGCGTATGCTTCTACATCTGTAACTAGCGGAAGCGGACTAGGAGTTGTCGTTGCAACTGGTGAGCAAACTGAAATTGGTAAGATTTCACAAGAAGTTGCCCAGATCAAGCCAAAGAAGACTCCGCTAACAAAAGAAATTGACTACGTTGGAAAAGTCGTTTCTTACATTACTATTACTGCCTCAGTGATTGTTTTCATTGTCGGTTTCTTCCTAGAAATTTACTCTCTACCAGCACTTGCCTTAGCAGTCGTTGCAATGTTGGTTGGGGCGATTCCTGAAGGTTTGCCGGCAATTACCTCTGTTATCTTAGCTTTCGGTATCAGTAAGATGGCCCGCGAACATCAAACCATTATTAAATCAATGCCAGCTGTCGAAACATTAGGTTCAGTGGACGTTATCGCAACCGATAAAACTGGGACACTTACTAAAAATGAAATGACAGCAATTGAATTATGGGTTGGCGACAACCACTATACGATTACTGGAACTGGTTATGCTCCTAATGGTGAAATTTACTTAAATGACAAGCCAGCCCACCTCACAGACCAGCTCAAACTATTTTTGGAAGCTGGATATCAAGCAAACGATACAGTTTTAACTGATGAAAATGGGACTTGGCATATTAATGGAGAGCCAACTGACGGTGCTTTCCTAACCCTTTACCACAAAGCGTTCGGTGCTAAATACCAGTCACCATATCAAGCAGTCGACTTATTACCATTCGACTCTGATTATCGTTATATCGCCGAATTAACCCGTGATCCTGAAGACAAACAACAGGTTATCTTTGTTAAGGGTTCGCCAGATAAGCTTTTTGAAATGGCTGCTAAAGAAGATCCGCAATTTGATACCGCTAAATGGCAAAAACGAGTAGATGACTGGTCGAAAGCCGGTAAACGGGTTATTGCAGTCGGTTACCAGCCAGTTAATGGTGAAAACTTAATGGAGGTAGAACACGACCACCTCTATAAAGGAATTCATTTACTTGGTTTAGCCGCCCTTCAAGATGCGCCACGTGAAGAAGTTATCGTTGCATTAAAGCAAATGAATCGTGCTGGTGTCTCTGTCAAAATGATTACAGGAGATGATCCGCAAACTGCCCGCGCAATCGGGAAACAGCTAGGACTATCTACCGGCCCGATTAATGCAATTACTGGTGCAGAATGGGATAAACTATCCGCAGATCAACGAGAAGAAGCCGCCTTAGCTAACCAGGTCTTTGCACGAACTACCCCGCAAAACAAGCTTGAGATTATTGAGGCACTTCAAAACCGGCAAAAGATTACCGCAATGGTTGGGGACGGTGTGAATGATGCTCCTGCCCTAAAGAAGGCTGACATTGGAATTTCAATGGGAATAAAGGGAACTGATGTCGCTAAAGACGCGGCTGACATGATCCTCGGAAATGACAACTTTGCTGTAATGGCGGCTGTTATCAAAGAGGGACGCCGAATTTACGATAATATCAAAAAGAGTATCCTATTCCTGCTTCCGACATCCTTTGCGGAAGGGTTAGTAGTTGCCTTTTCCATTCTGACTGGGCAGCAGGTTCCATTACAACCAGCACAGTTATTATGGATTAACTTAATCGCTGCCATTACAATTCAGTTTGCATTTGTATTTGAAAAAGCAGAAGAAGGCATTATGGACCGTAATCCACGGCCGATAACGCAACGGCTTATGAACCGTCATGACCTAATCCAAATGGGTTATGTATCAGCTTTAATGGCTATATTTGCCCTTATCGGCTATGAATGGTTCATTAACTCTGGAGCAGACATTGTAAATGCAACAACAATGATGGTTAATACAATCGTTATCAGTAAAGCCTTCTACTTCTTCAGCATTCGGACTGAACGATACGGTTTGAAAGAAGTTGGCAATATTGGTAAAAAGGCTTGGGGGGTAATCGGATTAATGATTTTATTCCAATTAATCTTCACTTATGTCCCATTCATGCAAGCCGCTTTCCATGTTACAGGGATAAGCTTGATGGAATGGCTAGCGGTAGTCATCTTCTCTTGTTTAATCTTCTTATGCACTGAAACAGATAAGATGGTTCGTTTCCGCTTAAACCGCCGTTAATAAAATCAGCGACACTGGATTTTAGGGAAAAACTCCCTAACTTTTCAGTGTCGCTTTTTTAAATACTAAGCTTTTTTAATGATTATAGCAATTTGTTGTAAGCGCATTCTAAAACTGATATGCTAAATCTAACATATAGAAAAGGAGTAGTGTTATGAAGTACCAAGAAACCAAAGAAACACTTAACCAATTAGTTGCGGATCTTAGTCAAATGGCAATGATAATTCATCAAACTCACTGGTATATGCGCGGAACTAACTTTTTAAAACTTCACCCATTAATGGATCAATTTATGGATGAAATAAATGATCAACTTGATGTTATTTCTGAACGATTATTGACTCTTGATGGCCACCCATACTCTACCCTAAGTGAAATGGCAGCTCATGCTAAAATTAAAGATTGGCCCGGAAAATTTGATAAAACAACTCCCGAGCGTCTCACACACCTAGTTGCTGGCTATCGTTACCTTGAAGATCTTTATCAACACGGGATTGAAGTAAGCGATGTGGAAAAAGATTATTCTACCCAGGACATCTTCATTGGTTTTAAGACAGCGATTGAAAAGAAAATTTGGATGATTCAAGCAGAATTAGATCAAGCTCCTGAAATTGATCGTTAAATAAAGGGTTCCTAGCATTTTAAAATGTTAGGAGCCTTTTATTCACTTAGCCGATTTATTAGTAACCTGCCCTTCTTTTTCACCCTTAAGCCGTAAATCATCAAGCCACTTTAGATGTTTCTCTTCGTAACTACGATCACTTTTAATGAAGAAATATGCAGTCGCAGCGGCAATTGCAATGACTGCTCCAACCAGCAATGTTTTGGCTGTAAAATTGGTAACCATGTAACATGAAACCAATAAGGCAAAGATAGGGATCAAATATTTCCCGGGTAATTTGAACCCATGCGTAGGATACTCATTACTATGTTCAAACTTTACCACAGCAAGAATAGATGGCACATACTGAATAAATGAAGCTAAGACAGTACAACTAACTAAGAAAAGATAACTTTGAGTAGCAAATAAGGCGGAAAGGATAGAAGTTAGTATAATTCCAACCCATGGAGCATCATGCTTATTCTTCTTACCAATAAATTTTGGCAGCATTCCATGTTCGTTTGCCATAGAAGCAATTAGCGACGGCGTATTAAATGAAGCTGAAAATGCAACGCCAAAAATACTTACAAGCATTCCTAAAATAATAAAGGCATATCCCCACTTACCAATTGCGGTTCCTAACGAATTAGCCAATGGTGTAGAATAACCGCCTAATTTGGTACCAGAAAGGCCAACCGCGACTGTCATCATTAGGGCATCCAAAATTGTTACACTAACCATAACCGCAATTAATACCCGTGGAATATTTTTCTCAGGATTATTCATTTGCTTAGCGGCAATTGGTAAAAATGAGAAACCAGTAAAAAGATAAAAGATTGGTGTAAATGCCTCACCAAAATGATGGATAAATGGCATCGGACCCTGTAAGGCCGCCTGCGGAATTAACGGTAAGAAATTAGCCTTATGAATAAAAAATGCTCCCACAACGATAAAGATGATTAAAGTAAAAATCTTAGCGGCTGCTGATACATTATTAACAAATTTAACAAGACTCCGCCCAAAGAAATTGATAATTGCAAAAAGAATAATTAATCCTAGTGCGGCAACACCATAAACAATTGGACGATTAAAAATCGGTAAAAAGCTTTTTAAAGTAGTTAATAAGGCAACAATTTCTGCTGAAAGAGTACAGCAACCTAAAAACCACGTAAAAATTCCAAGCTCATAGCCCGTAAACCGTCCAAAAGCATGGTAAGAATAAAGCCATGCCGCTCCTGATCCTGTAAACCGACTAGCAAGATCTGCATAACATAGGGCAATCATTGAAACAGTTACTGCTGTACACAGTAAAACGGCAACCGCCGACAAGTTCATGTAACGATAAATAACGGATGGCAGTAAGAATGTTCCTGAGCCAATTACTCCATTAATCCCCAAAAAGTAAATTGACATAAAAGACAACTTTTTAGGTACTGATTTTTGATTACTGATATTAACCACCCCATCGAATTTATAATTTCCTTTATATTGTAGTCTTTTTTAAATAAAAAGGTAAATTATCCATTCCACCATCAATCTTTTTATTAAATTGTTATACAATTAAAGATGTACTTATTTTTAATAAAGGATGAATAGAATGGCACAAAAAATTAAAAATTTTATTTTTGATATCGATGGAACTTTAATCGATACTCTCGATATGTATATGCCGGCGATGATTGATACCTTAGCTAAACATGGTCATCCAGTTGCTCCTGAAAAGGTGGAACAGACTAAACATGATCTATTTGGCATTACCGGACGAGACGCTCTTCGCCTTGCTGGCATTAGCGAGGCTGAAATTCCTGAAATTCAACAAGATTGGTTTGATCTTGCTTATCAACGCGCTGATCGGGCAAAAGTTATTAAGGGCATCCCTGAAGTGCTTACTGCTCTTGCTGATCGCGAAGACGCAAAAATTGCAATTGCAACTTCAAAATTAGCAGATGAGTACCAAGATTACTTTGTTGATAAATATGATTTTGCCAAGTTATTTAAGATTGCGATCACTTCTGCAGATACCAAAAAGCATAAACCTGCTCCTGATCCTATTTTAGCGGCCATGGATAAAATGGGTGCAGATCCAGCAACGACCGTTTATGTCGGCGATACCATTAACGATATGAAAGCCGCTCATGCAGCAGGTGCTAAGTTTGCCGGTGCACTTTATTCATCCGCAAATCCAGATAGTATTAAAGATGCAGATTTCCCACTACTAAAGCCCGCTGATTTACTAGAAATTTAAACTAAATGAGGAGCCTCTGATGTGAAGACACGTTAGAGACTCCTTTTGTTATCATTTTTATTCTTCTTTAAATGATCTCCCGTTTTTTAATTAATAGGAACCTAGGTCATTTTTAATTCAGGTATTTTAATACATCATCATCAGTTAAATCGTACCGTAGCTTTAATTCTTTAGCAATAGTTGCTGAATTAACGTTTAAGTGCCGAAGCGAATTAACTAAATTTTTAATTCCTTCTTCTTTTCCTTTAGCTTCCCCAAATTTTATACCTTCTTCACGTGCCCTATGTTTTGCATCCATCATCAACATTTCGTACTTCATAAAGCCCTGTCTCCTTTCTGGATCACGTTTGACCTTATCAATTTCGTTTTGAATCTGTGCAATAAATCTATCTTTATTGTCTACTTGATTACGCATTAAGGCAAGAAAATCTTTGATGGATTGATCGTCATCTCTAAACTTCTTAGCTAGGGCATTAAAAATCACTACTGTTCGTTTATCACCGAATTTTAAATCTCTATCACGAACACAGCTCATATCAAACTCATACCGTGCCCAGCCACGACCAAAGTAATCAAAGTTACAAAACATAATAACGTAAGTTGGATACTTCGTTAATTCACGATAGTCTTGTCCTGGTTGTAACAGGCCATGATCAATTTGTTCCTGATAGTAACGTAATCGTGCTGGCAAATTATTACAATTATTAACTTGCATCTCAATTACCACCGTATTATTTTGCTCATCTTGCACATAAACATCAAAACGAACACGATGAGCAACAGTTACATTAATATCTTTTTGAGTACTTAGATGCATAATCTTAGTTGCTTTTAACTTTGGCAATGCTCGGTTAATCAGTTCCAAGCATATCTCTTTATTCTCCATCACCATCCCAAACATCGGGTCACTAGTAATCGTCATCTTTTGCCATTTGTCCCACACTGCTGCAAATTGTGCGGTACGATCATTTTTCATTACGTATACCTGCTTTCATTATTTTTATTTGCTCTCCTAATTTATATATACGTAAAAAATTGATTTTGTACTTTTTAAAAATCATAATCACCCGCATAGCAAAAGTTTTTTCGTGCACTCATTTCGTTCAGACACTTGCCTAAGCCTAAAGACATTAATAAAGAGACCTCAGTACTTGAAAAAAACGAGTGCTGAGGTCCTTTACTTTATCCTGTTTTATTAAGTCTTATCCCAATTAGTAACAAGAAAGCACTAAAGCCAACAGTTAATAACCATACATAGATCTTTACTACTTTTCGTCGCATCATCTTTATTAACTGTGTTACAACTTTTCATATTACTTACTTATCCCCATTGAGGAACTATGCATTGCCATTCGTTTATCTGGGTAAAGTTTCTTAGCAAGTGCCGTCACTGCTGTAGGTGCTTCCCCAAAGCCAGCTGCAATCAAGGCAACTTTACCTGGATAGGTGACGCCATCCCCAATCGCATATACTCCTGACACACTAGTTTCCATCATTGAATCGACCTTAATGAGGTTTCGATCAGCTTCAAGATCCAGTGACCATTGATTCAAAGCAGCATTATTTGAGGTAAAACCATAGTTAACAACCAGCTTGTCGACATTTAACTGGGCATCGTCATCACTACGCATCTTCTTAAGATCCAATGTTACGGTTTGATCATCTTCAACTTTTAACGATCGTGGTAAATATGGCGTATCAAGTTGAACAGATGATTGCTTTAGCTGTGTTACCGTATGTTCTAAGCCACGGAATTGGTCACGCCGATGGACAAGGTGAACTTCTTTGGCAACAGGTTCCAGCATCAGGGCAATATCAATCGCTGAGTCACCACCCCCGAGAATGGCTACCCGCTTATCAGCATAGTCTGCCTTATGGTTAACAAAGTATGATAATTGTTCTCCTTCAATCTCTGCTGCTCCCTCTAAGGCAAGCTTCCGCGGGGTAAATGCACCATTACCAAGGGCAATAATTACCGCATGGGAGCGAGAAGTCCTGTTAGCCGACTTAATCGTAAAAGCACCGTCCTCTTCCTTGATTACATCTTCAACAGTCTCACCAAGGTATTGATCAATGGGCGCAATCGCCATTTGTTCTTCTAGCTTGGCAATCAGATCTCTACCCGTTACTCCTGGCATCCCTGCAACGTCCCAAACCTGCTTTTCAGGATAAAGCGCCCCCACTTGTCCTCCTAATTGTGGCAAGCTTTCAATCAATTGAGCATCTAATTCATGAAGTCCGCAATAAAATGAAGCAAACATTCCTGCTGGACCCCCGCCAATAATCGTCACGTCATAGATTTTCTCTGCCATTTTTCTTCGATTCCTTTCGCCTTTTATTTGTGATAACTATTATAGCATTTTCAAAATTGCAAAGTTTTTTCAAAAATTCGTAAGCGGTACCAAATTTTATTTGTAATTATTTGTAAATTAAATTAACATATTAAGTAAAGGTAGTAAATTTTACTTAAATTGGAGGAACTACAATGGCAAAACGTAAAATGATTCTTGATTTAGATACTGGTGTTGATGACGCTTTAGCTATTGCTTATGCGCTTGCTGATCCAGAGGTTGATTTAATCGGAATCGTTAGCTCATATGGTAACAACTTATTAGATGTTTGTGCGGAAAACAGTCTTAAGTTACTCGAATTATTAGGGCACACTGATATTCCTGTATTTAAGGGCCTTCCACATTCATGCACTACAGACCACTTCGATGTAATGCAAGTTTCAAAAGACATCCATGGTGACAATGGTATCGGTGATGTTGAACTCCCTGCACCAAGTCGGTCAATTGAAGAACAATCTGGTGTTGACTTCTACATTGAAGCCGCTCATAAGTATGGTAAGGATTTAATCATCATCCCTACTGGTCCAATGACAAACTTAGCTGCTGCCCTTAAGAAGGACCCAGAAATCGCTGACCTCATTGGTAATGTCACATTCATGGGTGGCGCATTGACTGTTGAAGGTAACGTTACCCCTGTCGCAGAAGCAAACATCAACCAAGATCCAAAGGCAGCCGATGAAGTAATGAAGTCAAACCTACCTCTTACTATGGTTGGTCTCGACGTTACTTTACGGACACTGCTTACCAAGGAAGATACTAAGCAATGGCGTGAATTGGGTACTAAGGCTGGTAAGGCTTACGCTGACATTACTGACTTCTACATCGACGCTTACTACAACCTTGACATTGATAAGCGTGGCTGTGCTCTTCACGACCCATTAGCTGTTGGTGTTGGTATTGACCCATCATTTGTTTCAACTATTAGTTTATTCATGAAGGTTGTTTATGAAGAAGGGCCTTACTATGGTCGGACAATCGGTGATAATGCTAAGTTAAACGACGAAAATCCTAATGTTAAGGTTGCCGTTAATGTTGATAAGGAACGCTACCTCAAAGCATTCATGGACCGCTTAACTAATCTTTTCAAAGAACACTAATTTAGTGATTGAACGAGTGAGACTGGGAAATTTTTTCCCGCCTCGCTCTTTTTATTTTATGAGGCGTTATCTTAACCTTCTCTAATAACAATTGTTATAATTAAATTTGTAATAGTTGCTTGGATTTTATTAAGGAAGTGTCTGATATTGGCTCGCTTAGATAATAAAGTTGCAATTGTAACTGGTGCATCAAAAGGGATTGGTGCTGCCATCGCAAAGAAGTTTGTTGAAGAGGGCGCTAAAGTCGTCTTAACCGCACGAAAAATGGATGAAGGACAAAAAGTTGCTGACCAATTAGGCGACAATGCTGTATTTATCCAACAAGATGTTGCCCGTAAAGGTGATTGGGATCGTGTTATTAGTCAAACTATCCAAGTTTTTGGAAAACTTAACATTGTTGTTAATAATGCTGGAATTGCCGACTATGCTGACATTGAAAAAACAGATGCTGAAATCTGGGATAAAACAATCTCTGTTAACCTTACAGGAACCATGTGGGGAACTAAACTTGGCATTGAAGCGATGAAAAATAATGGTGAAAAGAATTCAATCATCAACATGTCCTCAATCGAAGGGCTAATTGGTGATCCAAATCTCTTTGCCTACAATGCTTCAAAGGGAGGCGTTCGGTTGCTCACCAAGTCTGCTGCCCTTGACTGTGCTCAGAAGGGATACGACATCAGAGTTAACACAATTCATCCGGGCTACGTTTCTACACCATTAGTAGACAACCTCGTAAAAGATGATCCAAAGGCTAATGATCATCTCGTCAGCCTTCACCCGATGGGACGCTTAGGCAAGCCTGAAGAAATTGCTAATCTTGCATTATACTTAGCTTCCGATGAGTCTAGTTTCAGTACCGGGTCTGAATTTGTTGCTGACGGTGGATATACTGCTCAATAAGCTAATTCAATGTTCCCCAGAGTTCATAATGGATTCTGGGGTTTTATTTTTTAAAAGTGCAAATGTTAATTCTTTTCGTATATATATTTTAGAGGGTATCTCAAGAATAAATTATGGGAGATTTAACATATGTGCACAAACTTAGAGAAGAATATCGCAACGGCATTAGCAATTTGGGAAAAGATGACGATTACCAGTGATCCAATGTTTGGGATGGTAATGGAGAATAAGGAGATTTGCTTAGAACTGATTAATCGAGCATTACCACACTTAAAGGCGCAGAAAGTCGTTCAGCTGGCAACTCAAAAGGATATTAACGTCGTTGCCGCCCGCCGTGTCCGATACGATGTTTATGTTCAAGACGAACAAGGAAATATTATTGTCATTGAAATGCAGGTAGCTGATAAACAAAATTTACCCGACCGTTTGCGATATTATCAAGAGCAGGTTGATCATAGCTTATTATTACCCGGGAAAAACTATCAGGATCTAAGAAAACACCCGACCTACATTATTATGTTTTGCGATTTCGACTATTATGGGCGAGGCTGGGCACGATATACTTTTGAAAACACTTGTCTTCGTGACCACAATCTAAAACTCAATGATCAACGAACAGTAGTGGTTTTTAATGCCTTAGCAAAAGAGTTTAAAAAAGACGAAGAGCCAATTAAAAACTTCCTTGCTTTAATGCGCAATCAAGTAGACAATAAAAGTAAGTTTATTACAAGAATTCAAGATGAAATTGCCAGAGTAAAGCAAGATCCAGAGAGGAGACGGGGCTTTATGAAATTTGAGCTGGAACTAATGGATGCACGTAATGCTGGACTTAAAGAAGGTGAAACTAAGGGAATCTATGCCCTTATCCATACCCTTCGCGACCTCGATGTTGATGAAACCATTATTAAGCAAAAAGTGATGAGCAATTTTAACCTGTCTGATACAGAAGCGATTAAATATTTAAAGAATTAAATAAGTAAAAATGTGTCATCAGCATTCAAATCATATCGAATGCTAGTGACACATTTACTTTCTACATTAAATTTCTTATTACAAGCGATACCGCTAAAATCAGCGAACCAATTCCTACTAATACTTGCATTAATCGGCCTGGTAAATGGCGAACAATAATTGGTCCTAGGTACCCGCCAATTACGTTTCCAATCATCAATGGAATAACATAATTCCAATAAATCGTAGTTTCGATTGCAAAGACAATCCAAGAAGTTGTATTCGTAACCGTCATTGCAACGTTTTTTAAGGCATTATTAACAGCAAAACTTTTTTGCCGATTAATCACGGTAAGCAGTGTCAGCATTAATACTCCAGCCCCCGCATTGAAAAAGCCAGAGTAAATTCCAACAATAAAAATGCCGATAATCGAAAAGAACTGACTAATTCGCGATTTACCAAATAATTTACTATTACCAACCATTGTACCCGTACTTTGCTTAGGCCGATGAGGAAATAGCAGAATAATCCCTGCAAGCGCAATACATAATGGAACCAAATTAGCGAACCATTTACTTGGCACTGCAAATAGCATAAAAGCACCGATAACCGACCCTGCAAATACTAACGGCAAAATAATCCAGAGCTGTTGACGATTATGCTGCAGTTCCTTAAACGATGCAAAAACGGAGCTATAGTTACCCGTAATTGTTGAAAAGGCACTCGTAACATTAGCCATCACAGGCGGTAATCCTAACGCAAGCAACGAAGGATATGATACTAGTGATGCTAATCCTGCGGCAGCACTAATAATTCCTGAGAGGACTCCAACCCCTAGTAATAATAAGATAAAAGCTATTCCATTCATTAATTAAGACCATTCCTTTAAATACTAGTGTTTATTGTAATAATAAATCAGTGTTAAGGAAAGGCTATTATTTATATTTCCGTTTGTCCATTCTTAATTAATACACGTTTCTCCGCAAAAGTATAGAAAGACCATGCTAATAATCCAAAGAAAACCGGCCCAAACGCAGTCCAGAAAGCTGTTGAATAATCGTGTTCCAAAATAGGCTCAATACATGTAAAAATAATTCCAATTGCAACCACGAGCCAAACAATGATACTAACTACCCATGTTACCTTCATATTTTTATAAAAGACAAATGGACGATCCAGCCCCTGCTTTTGCTTAAAGAATGGAAATGCACCAATTAAAAATAAATAAGGTGCCGACGATGAAACATTCATCATATCTGTTAAAACAGTATAAAATTTGGCTGCATTATCGCCACCAAATGAAATAAATAGGATAATTACACTAACTAAGATTGCCTGCATCCACATCGCAAAAGCCGGCATATTAACATTATTTAACTTTGTCAGCCGCTTAGGCAATAACCGTGGATCACACCCTTCAATGAATGATTTAATTGGAGAATACGTCATTACAAACGCTGCTCCCAATCCGCCAAATACATCAGTCAATGCAGTGAATTGAGCAAATAGCCGGCCAATTGTCAGTGCGGTTGAATGACTAACACCTAGCTTAGTTCCCATTACATATCCCATATTATTAATTAAAACATATTCAACATTGGCCAAATTAACATTACTTTTGCCTAATAGCTGATGCCAGTTAGCAGTTACTCCGCATAAAAAGATCGTTAATATATACAAAACCGTCATAATAATAGTTGCTAAAATGATTGCCCGTGGAAAAGTTCTTTCTGGTTTGTGAACCGCGTCAATCACCCCTGCCATTGTTTCCATGCCACCATACGCAAATAATGCATAAACGATAAATGAAACCACAGCAATCGGCGACAGGAACTGCGGATTAGGTGATTTTACCATTGCCGTTGGCGTAACTGCCTCTGCAAGAGTTCCATGATTAAGTACCCATACTAATAAGCTAATCAAAATAAATAATACTGAGATACCAAGAGTAAAGATCCCACAAATTGATGCTATTTTAGCAATTTTATCTATTCCACGCGATGCAATTAACGTCACAGCAAATAAGAAAATAATTTCAAGAATTCCTAACGTCTCATTAGCTCCTAAACCAAATAGGTGCCAACTCTGTGTTTCATCTGTCCCAGAAATCATTGTTGATACTGAAACGAGAAAAAATTGAGTCGATGAAACCAACCACACAACCCAAGCAGCTAACCAAATAAAACTACCAATAAAAGCAGGCTTTTCACCAATCGATCCTCGCAACCATGAAAAAATCCCACCACGAGCTGCTTTAAAAGTTGCCCCATATTCAGCAAACATAATTGAAGACGGAACAAAAAACAGCAGTGCCGCAATTACATACCAAATAATACTTGCATATCCCATTTGAAAATACGCATTTAAAGAATTACTAAATCCATAAATTGACGAAAAAATCATAAGGACTAAACTAGTTAATCCAATTCCCTTCATTGTATCTTTATTCATATAACCACTTCTTTTTTAATAAATATTCATAAAATATAAATAGTATACAACTACTTTCACTATTTGTTAAATATAATGGTCTCTATAAAAAATTAATTTGCATTCATATTATTTTTTAGCTATGATAATGGAGAATAAATCTGGGGTGCCAAACGGCTGAGATAATACCCATTGAACCTGCTCTGGTTAATACCAGCGAAGGGAGATTCAGTGATATTAACTTAATTATTAACTCCATGATTTTTTGTCATGGAGTTTTTTTGCCCTTATTAATAATTAAGGAGTTTTAATTATGACTAAACGTTCATTACATTTGCGCGATATTATTTTACTTGCACTAATTGGAATAATCTTTGGTGTTATTTACTTTGCAGCTGGCTTTGTTTATAACGGATTAACGATTCTCTTAACACCAATCGGTTATGGTCCAATGGCTAATGATCTTACAATGGGAATTTGGTGTATGGCTGGTCCGCTTGCCGGATTCTTACTTAAAACACCAGGGGCTGCTTTCCTTGGTGAATTCCTAGGAGCAGCTATTGAAATGTTTCTCGGTGATCAATGGGGCGCTGCCAATCTAATTTCAGGGGCCGTTCAAGGAATAGGTGCTGAGTTAGGGTTCACTTTTACTCTCTATCGAATGTACAATTGGCTAACGCTTTTGATTTCATCTCTCACTCTTACCTTTATTACTTTCGGCTGGGATTGGTTTAGAAATGGGTACAATCATTTCAGTGGGCAAATGTTAACAATTATGCTGATTGCCCGTTTTGTTTCAATGTTTGTTTTCTCTGGTATTCTTGTTAAACTAATTGCTAACCTTTTGCAACGTGCACACCTAATTAAACAATAAAGCTATGACAAATATTAACTTTAAAAATCTTTCATTTAACTTTGACGACCAATCAATACTAAAAAATATTAATACTGAATTTAAAGAGGGAAAGATTCACCTGCTTACCGGAATTTCGGGAAGCGGTAAATCTACAATTCTTAAGTTAATAGCCGGGCTTCTTCCTAAGTATGGCGGGAAAATAGTTACAGGTACTGTCGATATTCCAACGGGTGCACAGGTCGGAATAGTTTTCCAAGACCCGCTGATGCAGTTCGCCCTTGATACCCCGCGTCATGAATTAGAATTTACTCTAGAAAATTGTCAGGTACCAACTCAGCAAATTCCAGCAAGGATTAACCGCGCTTTAAACTTTGGCAATGTCCAACCACTAGCTAATCGCTTAATATCTACTCTTTCTGGTGGTCAACAGCAACGAGTTGCTTTAGCTGTCACAATGGCAATGCAACCCGATATTCTATTATTAGATGAACCATTTGCTAACGTTGATGAAGAAAACCGGCAATTTATTCTAAAACAATTAAGACAGATCAATAATGATTACCATACAACAATCATCATGACTGATCACGATCTACATGGCTACCAACAACTTCAGCCGCTTGTTTGGCATTTAACTAATGGCTGCCTTTCTCAACTTTCCGTAAAAGATAGTGCTCACCTTTTGCAAAAAGGCATTAATCAAAAACTAACTACTAGTCTGCCGACATCAGATCTACCGGCAATTATTAATTTTGACCACCTATCAATAAAGCGGGGTAATCAAAATCTGCTTTTACCGACTGATCTAGCATTTATTAAGAATAAAACGACCCTAGTAACGGGGCCAAATGGGATTGGTAAATCGACCCTTTTCAAGGCTATCGCTCGGCTTTTAAAATATAAGGGAACTATTACATATGAAAGAGCAAATATTCAGAAATTATCACCTGGGAAATATTACCGTCATCTTGGCTTAGTATTTCAACATGCTAATGATCAATTCTTAAACGTAACAGTTGGCGAAGAACTGGCTTTAGCTCTTAAAACCAGTCAAAATCCTTATTTTAATCATCAGCAAGTACAAAGCGCGTTGAAACTGCTTGGATTAACTGGTCGAGAGGAGCAAATTGTTTATTCATTAAGCGGGGGGCAAAAGAAAAAGCTTCAAATCCTGCTTATGTTAATGCGGGGACAGGATATCCTATTATTAGATGAGCCATTTACCGGCTTAGATCCAGGCTCCCTAAAAAACGTTCTCCAGCTAATCAAGGATGCCCAGACAAAAAAGCCACAAACCCTGCTTATCATCAGCCATCAATTAAATGGTCTCGATGGTTTTATTGATTTCCATCTTAAAATGAATCAGCAGCATCTTAAATATGTTGGAGGCAGCTATGAATCCTAGTTTAAAATTATTTCTTGTTATTTTTCTTTCGCTCGAATTAACTTTTATAACTAAACTATGGGTCAATTTAATTGTCATCATAATATGTTTAATAATCCTCATGCACTACCGATTTCACTGGCGGCAGTTTTGCTGGTTAGTTTTTGTTCCGCTTTTTCCAGCTCTTGCTATTTTTATTACTATTGTCCTCTTTAGTCCCGGCCACAGTCTATTTGATGGTACTGTTCTATTTAGCCGGCTATATGTCTACGTTTGTCTTGGTACCGTCTTTACTTTCACGACAAATACTTTAACCCTTGCTCGTTCATTAGAACAAAATTGCCATCTCCCCAGCAAATATGCTTATGGCGTACTAGCTGCACTCAACCTCATTCCGAAAATGAAGCAAGCTGTTACAACTATTTATACTGCTGGCCATATGCGGGGTGTTAATTTACATTGGTGGTCGCCTACCCTTTACTTTAAGGCGATTCTAGTTGCTATCCAGTGGTCTGATCAATTAGCTCAGGCAATGGAGTCACACGGCTTTGTAGAAGGACAAGCACGAACGATAACTGTTAAAATTCCTATTACTACTCGCGATTGGGTTTATTTTTCTAGTATTCTTATCCTTATTCAGATAATTGTAATTGCACTCCCTTAAGTTTTCATGCGATAATATGCTAAAAGAAAGGACTGATATAGTGAAGGATAATAACTTAACTGATCGGATTGTCAATGCCCTATCATATTTAAGCATCATTTTCTTACCAGTTATATTTCCCTTAATTGTTTGGATTATCGCTAAGAATAGTGATCGACCTACGATTGTCAAGAATGCGCGGTATGCTTTTTGGAGTCAGATATTCCCATTATTATATGTAATTGCAGCTATTCTAGTCTTTAGCGTCTTTTCGTTAAATCCAGCTGATTTTCATGGAGGCGCATTATTTGGTATCCTGCTAACATTTGCTCTTTTATTAGCCCTTTTATTGTTCATTTACAATATTGCAATGGCCGTTAAGATGCTCATTGGACGTGAGTAATTTTAAGATTATCGGTAAAAGAGTTAAGGCTGGGAGAAAACAAAAAAGTTTCCTTCCAGCCTCTCTATTTTTACGAGCATTTAGTAGATAGTTTAACACCAGCCCTTATCTACCTTAAATCATAAGTGAGGTGATTATCTGATGGAAATGATTTTAGGAATTATTCTTCTATTAACCGCAGTTGTTGCAGCTAATGTTGTACACCTCGTCTACCCTAAGATTCCTTTATCCATCTATCAAATTATTGCGGGAATTCTTTTAGCATCCCTGCCTACTGAAGCAACAAACTTCACAATGCATCCAGAGTTATTCATGATGGTAGTAATCGCTCCGTTAATGTTTAATGATGGTCAAAACCAATCCTTCCGTTATCTTTCGAGCAATATTAAGTCGATTTTGTCAATGACAGTAGGATTAGCATTAGTAACCGTCTTAATTACCGGCGGCTTTTTACACGCGATACTGCCGGAAACTTTCCCTTTAGCACTTGCTTTTATGTTAGCCGCGATTGTTACTCCTACTGACGCCGTTGCGGTAAAGTCGATTACTACCAATATGAAGGTACCGGAAAATGTTAACGGTGCACTTGAGTATGAATCACTCTTTAACGACGCATCAGGAATCGTTCTTTTAGATTTAGCACTTGAAACATATAAGTCTGGGCAGTTTTCGCTTAGCCATGGGATCTGGATTTTTGTTTATGTTTTCTTTGGCGGAATCATTTTTGGAGCAGTGCTAGGCAGTCTATTAATTAGTCTCCGAACTAGTTTAATGCGGAAACACGTTGACATTGGCTCAATTGTTATTCCAATTAATGTAATGACTCCAATTGTTATTTATTGGTTAGCCGAAGAACTCCACCTTTCCGGAATCCTTGCGGTAGTTGCTGCCGGGGTCGTTCATAGTATTCTTTATGATCGAATGCGTTTAACTTCAACTAAAATGCAAATGGCAACTACTACCATCTGGACGATTATTAGTGATGCATTGAATGGTTTAGTATTCGTCCTTTTGGGGGTCATGCTTCCCCAGGTCCTTGGTCGAACTTCTTTGAAAAACCTAGGAGAAATTGTTATCTTAGCCTTTGCTATTTACATTATCGCCACTCTCTTAAGATTCCTCTGGGTCCGTTTCAAACTAGTAAACATCCATGCAACCAACATTAATCGCGATAGTCTCTTAATGGCCCTAGGTGGTATTCACGGGACTATTACTCTCGCGTTAGCTTTCTCGTTACCAGTATTAGTTAATAATCATCAATTTACTTTTCGTAATTCAATGATCTTGATTGCGGCAATTGTTATTTTAATTAGTATTGCTGTAGGTGCAATTGGCTACCCTATTATTTTGCCGCCTAAGTCTAAGAGCTATTCAAAGAGCGAGTTCCAAAAAGAGCTTATTAAGACAGTCCAATATGCAATTAACGAATTACGTTCTTCTGAAAAATATTCCCCAGAAAAAGCAATCGTTATTGACCAGCTAAGCAGTCAGATGACCCAGTACCATGAATTCAATCACAATGTTTACAATCAACTAATGGGAAAAACGCATCAAATTGAATTAGCTACTTTAGACCGCCTCAATAAGGAAGGACGCATTTCCGATAAAGAAGCTAAAATCCTAGTTATCTTTGTTACACGGTCTATTTTCCGAATGCACAAACATAGCTTCCTTGAATTATGGGTGATTTTATGGCACCGATTAAAATGGCGTTTTATTCGTCATCGACATCTCAAAAAGGAGCCGCAAAATAACATCGGTCCAAAGCAATTAACTGAGGAACAACGCGCTGAAACAGCTGACATCTTAGAAATAATTAACCGTGAAATTGATAAATACCTTCACTCTATCGAAACCCCGCAAAATGCCAATGAAGTTGCGATGGTACGCCGGACATATTTCCAGCGTAAACGATTCTTCATGCGCGATATTTCGATGGATAGTGATCTTATTACTTCGCTATCTATTGAGGCATTTCAACTTGAGCATAGCTATGTTCAGATGCGACTAGCAGATGATCAATTTTCACAAGAATTAGCGAACGCTTTAAACGAACAAATTTCAACTGACGAGTTAGTTTATACTCAATCACTAGATTAAAAAAAGGAAATTGCTCCACAACCCTTGCAGAGCAATTTCCTTTTTATAGTTTAAATAAATGTGAGTAAAAATGCGATTAACGCTGGTAAAAATTGAATGAGAATAATCTTTTTAGTAGCGGTAAACGCACCGAATAACGCAACAACCATCACAAACACCAACAGCATTTGCCATACCAACACTAGGGTTGCGCCGCTAAATAACCAATAACTAGCAATAATAGCCGCTCCTAAAGCCCCATTATAAATTCCTTGATTAGCAAATGAGACCCGTGCTTCATGCTGTTGCGTAAACTTAAGTGGTAAATCAAAAGCCTTTGCCTGTTGGGCTGGATTCCCCCAAATTTCTAAGGCCATAATTCCTAAATGTTCAATTGCAACAAACATCGTAACAATAATCGCAAGCATTTTTCTCCTCCAATTATTTAATATACTGGTTTAAAAATTTTATCAGATGGCGACGATATTCGCTAGGATGTGTAGCATACGACTTTGCGTGCCCCGCTCCTGGAACAACCCATAGTTCTTTACTTCCTCTAGTTGTCTGATAGTTACGATAAACCATTTCGGTAGGAACAAAATTATCCTTTGCACCATGAATAAATAACATTGGACGATGATTATTGTGCAACATATTAAGTGAGCTGGCATCCCGAATAAGGAAACCGTTCTTTATCCTATTAATTAAACTCATCGTCCCTATTAATGGTACTCGTAAAAACTTAGGAATCCCATAAAGGTTACCGGCTTCGTAATTCAGCTCATCATTAAGGCTAGTATATCCACAGTCTTCCACGAATGCCTTTACTTGGGGAGGGAGGTTAATTCCACTGGTCATCATTGTCGTTGCACCACCCATGCTGACACCAAACAAGACTACCTGACTATCATCCCCGTTATGACGAATAAGTTTATTAATCCATTTTCGGATATCATAACGTTCTGGCCAACCATAACCAATATACTTTCCTTGGCTTTGACCATGAGCTCGTGCATCTGGCATTAAAACATTATACCCCATTTGATGAAAAAGTGCGGCATACTCGCCCATTTTTTCCTTATCCCCCATAAAGCCATGGGCGATTACTACATTTTTAGTTGTAGGTTTAGAAGCCGGGATATAGTCGGCCACTAGTTTATAATTACCACTTGCTGACTTCATCGTCCATTTTTGCTTATCAGTGTGCTTAAACCACATTTTTTGCTCATACAATGGATCATTACGTGATATCTTAGTTGAGTTATTTATAAAATCTTTATGTCCTGGAACCATTGCAACGGAGAAAAAGTAACAACTAGCAGCAAAAATTATAACCGTTATTACTGCTACAATGCTAATAACCCAGCGCCACGGATGCCATTTTTTCTTTTTTATTTCTTTTTTCAAAATAATTAACCCCATGTTGTATTTTTGGTCAATGCTGATAGTTTAGCACACTTTCCGTTACTTTGCATATTCTTTTTATCCAAAATCCCTGTGCTAATGTTAAAATAGATAATGATACACTAAGGGAGTGAAATAATGTTTCCAGAACGCCTACGAGCACTACGGAAGGGTCAAAAGATTACCCTCAAAGAGCTTGCTACCCATCTCAATGAAAATCTTGGTCCAAACGAAAAGCCTAATACTGCTTCACAGATTGGTAACTGGGAACGCGGTATTCGGACACCATCATATGTTGAAGCAAGAAAATTAGCCGAATTTTTCGATGTTAGTCTTGACTATCTTACTGGAAAAACCGATCGTGATGATTTTGACTTGGCAAAACTATTCTTTTCAAGCAAAAATCTTTCATTCAATCAGACAATTCTTTCGAGTGATGACCGCTATGAGATTTTTCAATTAATTGACGGCTACCTAAAAGGACGGCACAATCGTCGCGATACAGATACCTTCTATGGTAAACAGGAGCAATTAGACTTAAAGCTTAAATAAGGAGTAGCTAATGAATCCTAAAAAATTAAAACAATTAAAGAAAAGAGTAAAAAAGGCCCACCAAGTTGTTAACGAACCGGCATACATCCAAGAACTAACAACTTACCGTGACCTTTTTGACAACTTTCCGCCCATTAAATACCTAATTAACAATGTATTAGAAAGTGACCGCTTATTAAAAAACGGCCTTCTTCCTCAGCCATTACCACAATTGCTATTACCGGATAATATTCAAGATACGATCTTCCAACAGGTTAATAGTCAGTTTCCACAAGGAGATCCACGTGGGGATAAACTCTGGAATAAGTACAGTGAAGCATTACCAAAATTAGATAAAGCATTACGTAATTACCGTGATTACCTTGAAGAAACATACGGAATGTGGTCATATGTTAATGCCCCATTTGCAAAAGCTCTTTCTGATTACTTAGCAGGTGCGCCCACACTCGAAATTATGGCTGGTAATGGTTATATTTCGAAAGGATTACGTAATAATGATGCAAGTCAAAAGATATATACCACAGATAATCAAGCATGGATTAAAGAAAATGAGACTGGCAAACACCCCGTTACCACAATTGAAAAATTAGATGCGTTAGCTGCAATCAAAAAGTACGGTAATGGTATTGAGTATGTCATTATGTCATGGGCCCCTGATAAAGGCAAGACTGACTGGGACGTTTTACAATTGCTCCGCTCAGAGTACCCCGAAGTTAAATTGCTCGTTATTGGTGAAAAAAATGGCGCAACTAATTCCAAGAAATTCTGGCAAGAAGCACACCTTAGCCAAGATGATGCACTTAGTAAGGTCAATGCTAATTTACATTCATTTGATTTGATTGATGAACAGATTTACCTAGCTAAATAAATTTTTCTATAATAAAAAAGGATTCTTAAAAAGAATCCTTTTTTATTATGCTGGCTTTATAACGTTTTTATTAGTACCCGTACGTAAAGTATCATTACAACTAAGCATTCTTTGCAGCCATCTTATTAAGGTACCGCCAAATTTGCGGACGATACTTGCGTAACCCAAATAATAGAACAAGATAAATAATAATTGCTAACGTAATCCACAGCGGGTTTTCTGAAATAAAGGCGACAAATACTAAAACGTTTAGCGGTCGTGCAACTAAGTTAAAACTAGTTACCATCACGACTCCTGTTGGAATAGCAACACCATAATGGGCAACCGCTCCAGTATAAATTGGTCCCAGCCAACTAGCAGCATATAGTCCAAGACTAAACCAAACAACCCCTGTAGCAACAACTTTAAGAATATTTCCCCGTGTGATAGCAACAATGGACTCAACCATGTAAGGGATTGCAATCAAATCAACGACAGGTAATGTTTTGTTTCCTGGGAGAATAAATGCCATTAAAACCATAATTGGAATAAGAATAATCCCAGAAATTAATGTTGCAGACTCACCATAGCCAACCCCATCGTCAACTGCCAAGAACCATCGTTTTTTATCATAACGGTTATTCTGCTTATCATGCTTCTTCTTCTTTTGCTGTTCATCAATTGCCGCAGATAAAGGAGTAAACGCCTGTGCAAAGACTTTAGTAATTAAAGGGAAAATTGTCATAACAGCTGCAAGTTGAACTGCGACACTTGTAATTTGTCCCCATGCTTTCATTGTTGTAAGTGATGATAAATTGCCGAGGATTCCCAAAATCAGACCTAAGATTATTCCCATTGTAATTGGCTCGCCAAAAACACCGAGTTTCTTCTTAAAATCTTTTGGCGTCATCTTGATTTTATTAAATCCAAGTAAATTCCAGAGCGGGTCAAGCAAGATGGCAGGAACAACCTGCTCAATATTATGAAGGGCATCAACAGTCGTATTCTCAATTCCATAGTAATCAGACCATCGATCAGCTTGAATTTCAGCTAATACCAAAGAATATAGCAGCATGAAAAACTCAAGTCCTAATGATAGCCAATAATTATGAGTAGCGTAAAAAGCTAACGTTCCCCAAATCATATAGCCAAAATTATTCCAAATGTTAGAAGGAAGAAATACTTTTGTCACTCCAACAGCAAATAAGATTAACTCTACTAGTAAGCCAAAAACAAAAAACGATAAACCGACTGTCGATCCAAAAGCTGCTAATGACCCAGCTTCCCAACCAATATCAACAACTGGCAACTTAATCCCAGTATTATTTACCATTTGTCGAACAACTTTAGTAATAACTGGCGTAAACTCGGTGATCACCCAGGTAAATCCGGTTAGTCCAACTCCGGCATAGAAAGCACTCATCATTGCCGTTTTCGGTTTTACTCGTAGTAATAATGCAATGATAAATATTATTAACGGAACTACTACACTCGCACCAAATGTTTGAAAAATAGTATGAACTTCCTGAAGCATCCTTCACACCCCTTAATAAAATAACCTGCTACCTACATTCTCGCTAAAGCTGCCATTTTTAGCAAGTTAAAAGGTTTATGCTCTAGAAATAAGCAGAGAAATTTGCTACAGTATGGTGAGTTTGAGATTTATTAGGGAGGGTTACATTTTATGAAATATCGCTTACAAGCTATTATTTTTGTATTTGTTGCATTTATGCTTGGATGTAATGAGTATATGATTGTTGGTGTTTTGCCTGACATTGCCCATGAATACCATGATTCTCTTGGTAAGTTAGGGCTGCTTGTCACCGTATTTGCCTTAGTCTATGCCATTTTCACCCCGATTATTACTTCAATGGCGAATCGTTGGCGACGACACCACGTTTTGTTAGTCCTCATGGTTATCTTTTTTATTGGCAACACGTGGACAGCAATGGCCCCCCAATTTTATTTCCATGCTGCTTTCACGAATTCTAACTGCTAGTGTTGCCGGAGCAATTATTTCAATGGTTCTCGTAATGGCTAGTTATGTTGCCCCACGTGATAAAAGAGCAAGTTTAGTCTCCTGGGTTTTCGCCGGTTTTAGCATTGCCTCGGTTATTGGAATTCCTATCGGGACTGTTATCAGCACCACCCTTACTTGGCACGATAGTTTTTGGATGATTTCAGGGATCACGATTATTGTCTTTATTGCTTTAATCTGGTTAGTTCCCCGTGATACGCCGCAATTTAAGAGTACACTTAGTAAGCAATTCGTCCTCTTTAAGGATTCGCGGATTATTCTTGGTGTCTGCTTTATTGTTGCTGTTTGCGCAGCCGATTATACTGTCTACACTTATATTCGGCCATTGATCACTAACGAGATGGGATTCGATAATACTTGGTTAAACTGGCTCTTATTTGGAATGGGTATTTTCTTCATCATCGGTAACAAATTTGGCGGCTACCTTGCTGATCGCGGAGGTATTCACCGTCTAAGCGGGATATATGCAGCTATGACTATTTTATTTCTCATCTTTGGCCCAGCCCCCCAGCCCTACCATTCAAGTGGGGTGCAATTATCATTGTCGCCATTCTTTGTGTTGCTTTTTCCTGTTATGGTTCTTCTACCCAGTTAATGTTCCTTGACATCGCTGAAAAACAATACCCGCAATCACTTGATCTTGCTTCTTCGCTAAACTCAATTTTTGCTAATATTGGTATTTCCCTAGGCTCATTTACGGCTTCTCAGGCTGTTACATTTACGGCTATGAGTAATTTAGGATATGTTGGTGCTCTTTACGGGCTTCTTGCCACGGTTCTTGTCGTGATCCTTAGTCGCCGCTATACAGGGATGCGTAATTATTAGAATAGTTAAACGAGTCCAAAACGTTATTATTTCGCTTTGGACTTTTTTATTTCCCAGGAAATATTCCTGCAACTAATAGTAGCAAGTTATGCATCCGCTATTTGCTAGGCATTCTATTGACCTTTTTAGGATCAGCAATTAAATTCTAAATATAGATTTTTACAAAGGAGTTTCACGATGCAAGATATATTTCCTCAGCAATTACTCAAGCTACGTACTGAGAAACAATTATCACAAACAGAACTAGCTAGACGGCTCTATGTATCCCGGCAAGCAGTTTCAAAATGGGAAAACGGTGATGCCGATCCTAGTATCGATAAGCTTATTTTATTAGCTAAGATTTTCAAAGTATCTTTAGACCACCTAATTTTAGGAATTCCAGATCACAATAACCTCATTTTACAACTTAATCACATTGCGATGACCTTTAATACTCCTGTTCTAAAAGATATCAATCTTAGCATTTTTAATAATGAACGAATTGCACTACTTGGAAGCAATGGTGCTGGTAAAACAACTTTAGTCAAAATTATTGAAGGTGCACTTACGCCAACTAATGGTACTGTTGAGTGGCAAATCAACAAGAAAGATTCCCTCAATATTATGCCGCAAAACGATTTACTGATTCCTGCATTAAAGGTTAAAGAACAAATTACTTTAGCCGCCCAGATTAGTAAGGTCAATAATTCAGAAAAAATTAACCGTCTCCTCGAACAGTTCAATTTAAAATCCCAGCAGAATACCCTTGTTGCTAAACTCTCAGGCGGGCAAAAGCGACGTCTTTCTCTTATCGTTAGTACCCTTCGCCAATCAAAACTATTAATTTTAGATGAACCGACTGTCGGGATGGACTTAGAATCAATTGATTACTTTTGGCAGTTTATTGATCAAGTTACGGGAAGCATTATGGTTATCACCCACGATTTCAACCAAATTGATAAATTCTTTTCCCGAGTGCTATTACTTAAGGACGGACAAATAAGCTACGATGTATCTGTTAAAGAGATTCATCAGCATAATCAAAGCATTGAACAATGGTATCGGCAAGCTAACCAATAGGAGCTTTCATATGAGTATTACAACAATTCAATTAAAACAGGTTTTACGTAACCGTCGTTTCATACTATTTACTATTTTACTACCAGGGATTTGGTACCTCTTTATGATTAAAGTCATTGCTCCAACGGTCCCACATAATGGGAAGTATCAAATCGGTTTATTATTGCTCGCTCTTCTAATGGGGATTATTGGGAATTCTATCGTTACCTTTAGTAAACGAATTAGCGGTGGTAAACAATTCTATCTTTTACAGTCTCATATTAGCCACTATTCAATCTGGCGATACATGCTCACCCAGCTAGTCAGCCAACTAATTGTTAATTTTCTAATTACCGCAATTATTATTTTGCTTGCAGCCGGCCTCCGCTCTGTTACGTTTACAGCTATTAACCTGCTCAGTATTCTTCTTATTAATGTCCTTGGAATTTATTTAAGCGTAATTGGTTTCACCATTGGGATAATCTTTGATGCCCCTACTGTTGACGCAGGCGGAACACCGATCATGTTTATTCTTATGTTTTTCATAATACCCTGGAACTCTTTTTATATAACCAACGGCTTTGCAAAAATATTTACCGTAATTCAAAAACTTTTTCCCTGCTACTATATCTATGCAAATATCGATCACTTTACAGTTAATAATTTAGTCATGTTCAGTGTAACCTTTATTGTCACTATTCTCCCATTCATCATCTTAATCTATTACAAATTAAAAAAATAAAAGAGCGTCATGACTTAAATGTCATAACGCTCTTTTGGTGTATTGATACTATCTCAGGCTAATTACGATGTCCACTTCGTAAAATAACCGAACGCCTCACAATCCGGTGAGTTAATGCGTCCCACTGTCAAAATGTCAATGGTAGCTCTTAGGGTCGCTACCAGACCTCTCGACTCATCGCAAACTATAATCTAACATACTACACCAAACGATGCAAGTTTTACGCTCTCGCTTCCATTACATCTGCGAGGTGTTCGGCTACCCATTCCTGAGTCTTTGTAACTAAATCAGCTACTTTACCGCCCTGGTCAGTTTCATTTGCTAATTCATCAATCCGTAATCCTGACTTATTAACGTCTTCGCTTTCCATTACTAAGTAGAGATTAACCGGATATTCAATTTCTTTATCTAGTAACTTAACGTCTAAGCGCTCTGCCTCATCCATTGGTACATTAATGAGGTTTGTTTCTAAACGAAAACTTACTGGATCACCCTTTTTCATTTTAATCGTCATTTGATATTGACCAAGGTGTCCAGTATCAAGCTGCTCAATCATAAATTTTACGGCAGTTGTTAATACTGTCTTCTGCTGTGATTGAGCAGCTGTTTTTTCAACATGTTCTGTCACAACCTGATCGCTCGTCAATTGTGACAAATAATCAGTTACTGACATCTTCATTTTTTCATTTGCTCCTTCATCTTTTCAAATTTGGCTTTTGTGTAGTCTGTCCGCTGTTTTGCACCATAATAAATGCCTGCAGCTCCCACTAAGATTCCCACAATACTAAGCGCTTGAATAAATAAGCCATAAGCACTCTCACGCGGACTTACCATTTGAAAAGCCGCTAAACTGGCAATTGCAAAATAAAGATTTACTAAAATTGTCGCATATCCACAAAATCGCATTTTTAAAAACGACAATCCATTAACCACAACCGCCAAAATAATAAAGAGCAGCAAACGTGGCCATACAGATGACGAGGTCAACGAATGACCATGTTGAACAAACATAAAAGCATCTAAAACTAATGCAATTACTGCTGCTACTGATGTTACAATAACAACTTTTTCATTATTTTTCACTATCTTTGCCAACTTTCTTTTTAAGATTAGAAATTTTGCCTTTCCAACCTCTTTTTCCGAACATCTTGCATCTTTTACCCATGAAAAAAGGAATGCAATTTAATTACACTCCTCATTTTACTAAATTCAGTTAAAAAGCTCAATTATGCAAGCAAATCTGCTACTTCAGCAGTTGGAATTCCCGTAATATATTGTTGAGTTCCTTCTTCTTCAAGTACCTTTGCAATTGCATCATGATCATACTTAACTCCTTGAAGTTTTTCTGCTAGTTTATTAATATCTTGTGGACCGAAAAAGTCTCCATAAAATTTAACATTCTTAATTACACCATTTTCAATATCAAATCTGGCGTCAATCGTTCCCATGTCAAAGTGTTTACGTCTCTTAATAGTGAATTCTGGTGATTTTCCGTAGACCCAATCCCAATTATTGTAGTATTGCTCATAAATCTTATCGATCTCTTTTTGATCTTCTGGAGTAACTATATACTGCTTATCCTTTATTTCATCGAGGTTGTCAACATGGAAAAGCCCTTTTAATAATTCATCCCTAAATGTTGGAACATCAATATTTTGGTATTTTTCATCTAAATATGGTCGTAAATTGGTAACCCGTGAACGAACCGACTTTATTCCTTTAGAAGCAATCTTATCTTTTGCAACATGAAGTGCATCAGCAACCACGCTAAGATCCACGTCAAGCATTAAAGTCCCGTGCGAGAACGTCTTACCATTACGAGAGTACATCGCATTGCCAGAAAACTTTTTACCGTCAACCAAAATATCGTTACGGCCACTAACTTCTGCACTCGTGGCTCCCATTTGATGGAGAACATCGACAATCGGTTGCGTAAATGATTTGAAATCACCAAATTCTTCACTGTCGCTTGGTACCACAAAACTAAAACAAAGGTTACCCAAATCTTGGTAAACGGCCCCACCACCGGATAACCGGCGAGTTACACGGATATTATGTTCTTTAACATAGTCATGGTTTATCTCTTCAAGGGTATTTTGATTTCGGCCGACAATGATACATGGCTCTTCATAATAGAATAGCACTAACGGTTCTTTCCCAAAATCCTTATTGTTCATCAAATACTGTTCAGTAGCCAAGTTCATCCCAATATTATGGGAAGTCATCGAAACATAACGCATAATAAGCACTCCTCTTGTGAAAACATCAACAATAATAGACTAAAAATATAATTTTGTCATTTAGTCATCCAAATGTAGTTTACGTCTTTTGGTAAGCGTTTGCAATGTTTTGTTAACAAAGTAAAAAATCCTTTCCTTTTTTCAGCTTTTTATTATAAAAACCATTTATAATAAAGGTATAAACTTTCGGAGGTGTCTATTTATGACAGACAATTACCAATACAAGCATATTCTTGTCGCTGTTGATGGCTCAAAAGTCACAAGCAACGTTTTAGAAAGTGCCATCGATTCAGCTTTACGTAACCAGGCAAGCCTTGATATTTTACGAATTGTTCAGGTTACTCAATTAACCGATGGATACAGTAACGCTGCCCTTAGTAATGAAGAGACATATAATATCGTTAAAATGACAAAAGAACGCTTGGATGACTTAAAAAAGCAAGCGGTTGATGCTGGTGTTAAAGATGTTAATGTCCACATTCGTTTTGGCAATCCTAAGCGTGTCATTGCCCACGAATTCCCTGCTGACCATAATACCGATTTAATCGTCCTTGGTGCAACTGGTGTTTCTGGGATCGAACGCTTTGTCCTTGGTTCAGTAACCCACTATGTCAGTCGAATGGCTAAGTGTGACGTCCTCGTCGTGCGCAAAAATGATCACGCTGCTAACTAGGTGACCACTGTGAAGAAAATTGTAACCGGGATTGTCGCTCACGTTGACGCTGGTAAAACCACTCTTACTGAAGCGCTTATGTATGAAACCGGAGCAATTAGAAAACTAGGACGAGTAGATAACGGTGATGCTTTCCTCGATCCCGATGCATTAGAGAAGCAACGCGGTATCACCTTGTTCACCCACCAAGCAGAACTAAAGTATCAAAATATTAATTTAACATTGCTAGATACTCCCGGACACGTCGACTTTGCCAGCCAAACAGAACAAGTTTTGCCGGTTCTTGATTACGCCATTCTAGTGGTTTCTGCCAGCGACGGTATTCAAGGATATACACGTACTCTCTGGCAGCTTTTAGAGCGTTACCAGGTGCCTGTCTTTATCTTTATTAATAAAAGCGATACTGTTGGCGCAAACCCAACAAAAGTTATTGCACAGCTACAAGCAGCGTTTTCTTCAGGCTGCCTTGATTTTACTGATAATTTAACTGCTGATGTGGTAGAAAATATTGCCATGCAAGATGATGCCGTCTTAGAAAACTATCTCAATACCGGCACAGTCGACGAGCGGACAATTCGCCAATTAATTCAGCAACGAAAAATCTTTCCTTGCTATACCGGTTCAGCACTTAAGTTAGACGGTATTATTAATTTCCTAAACGGTTTGGAAAAATGGACTATTCCACCGACCTTTTCACAAGAGTTTGGGGCGCGAATATTCAAGATATCCCATGATGAAAAGGGTAATCGCCTTAGTTGGGTCCGTGTTCTCGGTGGAAAACTACCTGCCAAAAAAGTTTTACTTAACGAAGAAAAGGCTAATCAAATCCGCGTATATAACGGTGCCAAATTTATTACTAGTCAGGTCTTAGAAGCGGGAGATGTTGGAGCGATTACCGGGCTTACTTCCACTTATCCAGGGATGGGCGTAGGAAACGTCCCCCAGCTTCCTACGCCTGCAATAAAGCCAGTACTAAGCTATGCGGTTAAGGTTGATAATACTCACCTACACGCTTGTCTTAATGCGCTAAAAGAATTAGAAGATGAAGATCCGCAGCTGCAAGTTACCTGGCGCCCTCACCTACAGGAGATTCAGATCCAGATTATGGGCGAGGTTCAGTTGCAAATTCTTCAGCAAATATTGTTAAATCGCTATCACCTGGCTGTAGAATTCGATGAAGGAAATGTCCTCTATCAAGAAACAATCACAGCTACGGTTGAAGGGGTGGGACACTTTGAACCATTGCGCCACTATGCAGAAGCCCACTTATTTCTTGAACCGGGTAAACGCGGCTCTGGAATTACAGTTAATAGTGATTGTAGTCTTGATGTCCTTGACCGTAATTGGCAGCATCAGATTCTAACTAGTCTTAAAGCAAAGGAACATCGTGGCGTTCTTATCGGCGCGCCACTTACCGATGTAAAAATTACACTTATTGGTGGTCGCGGACACATTAAACACACAGTTGGTGGTGACTTTCGACAAGCTACTTGGCGGGCAGTTCGGCAAGGGCTTATGGAATTAAAGTCGCAAAACGCATGTCAATTACTTGAACCATGGTATACATTTCATCTACAAGTTCCGGCAGATCAGGTCGGGCGCGCAATAAATGATATCCAGCAAATGCATGGAACTTTTACGCTTGATGAAGCTGATAATTCTCAGTTGACAATAATTACCGGAAAAGCTCCGGTTGCAGCAATGCGTGACTATCCTAAAAAGGTGCGTGCCTACACTCATGGACAAGGTCAAATTGATTTAATTGTCGATGGGTATCAGCCGTGTCATAATTCAGCTGAATTAATTGCAAGTAGTAATTATGATCCTGTGGCAGACTTAGAAAATTCGCCAGACTCTGTTTTTTGCGCTCATGGTGCCGGCTTCCCAGTTTCATGGGATAAAGTACCATCAATGGCTCATTTCCCATATCGTAAATAGATAATTTAAAACGACCTCCATGGCTAGGCGTACCCTACCCTTGGAGGTCATTTATATACTATTTAATTGTTAATAATAATCCGTATAATGCTCCTAACAAATTAGCTTCATTACCAAACTTTGCAGCCATAATCTCCGGCATCGTCACATCATCCCGAAGACGGTAATCACTTTGTTGCAGAAGTCTAAACTGTTTTTTTATTTCATCAATTAAAATATGCTGAGCACTGATTCCCCCACCAATAAGCACCCGGTCCAAATCCATAACTGTTTGAAGGTTTAAGATTAGAATGGCAACCCGTCGGCAGAAACTTTCAAATAATGACCAAGCAACCTGATTGTGAGGGTTAATCTCCTTAAATACTCGCCGTCCATCTTCTTTATCAGCTATTCCACAGACATCAGCTATTGTTTCAATCATTTTTACCGCAGAAGTTGTAGCGCCAACAGTCGAATAGTGGGGATCTGCTACATCATGATTTATAATCATCGCACTAAGCTCTCCAGCTTGATAATGCGGGCCGTGCAATAATTGATCATTAATCACGATTCCACCGCCAACAGAAGTTCCAAGCGTGATTACAGCACCGTTATGAACCTCGTTAAGGTTACCTAACCACATTTCGGCTAGAGTTGCACAGTTAGCGTCATTCCCAACATACACAGGGCAATGCGTCCGTGCTTCAATATAGGAAGCAAAATTAAACGTTCCCATAAACCCTAATGCACCAGTGAATTTTACTTTACCAGCAGCCGAATTAACAACTCCAGGAACGCTGACACAAATTGCCGTTATCTTTTCTAAAACAGGAGTAATTATCTCAAATATTTTTGTGAAAAATTCCTCTTTTTGGCGAGGAGTTAATGTGTGATTCTTCTCAAAGATATTTCCTGAGTGGTCAATTAACGCACTCTTTATCTCCGTTCCTCCAATATCAATACTTAAATATTGTCGTTGCATCGTACTCCCCTCCTCATTACTCCTATATTATACACGACTCCTCTGTTGAGGGTACCAAATACAAACACTAATGACAATTCCAATAAAAGTAAAAATCAACCAACTAAATCCTAAATGATATAGCGGCAAATATTGTTCTGCAAAATGAATTAGCGACATGCTAAATGACGTATCCCGCAAAGCAGGCGGAAATGCATTTACCATATCAAAGAAGGCCGGAATCATTGTAATTCCCGTTGTAATTCGATAGATTAAACTAGCACCTTTAAAAAGAGGTGAAAAAATCCCAAGGAGGATCAGCACAATTGCTAATGGATAAAGAAACATCAAAATCGGTTTTGACCATGAAACAATTCGATCTAGGCCCATGTTAGCTACTAAAAATGATAATAAGCAGTTGCCACGTAAGAAAGCTTTATATGAAATCTGGGGGAAACGGTAATGAAAATCTTGCGCAAAGGCAACTACTAACCCCATTGCCGTCGTCATACAAGTAATCGTTGCAAGAGTAAGCAATAAAATATTTCCAAAATCTCCCATATAATAATGAGCAATCTGGTTAAGGGTTGTTCCCCCATTTTCAGCAATCGCAAATTGATGGCGGCTAGTAGTCCCTAAGTATATTAATCCAATATACAAGACCCCTATTCCAAGAATTCCAATTAGGCCTCCTTTAGTTGTCGCTAGAGAAACTGATTGTTGACTCTTAAAGCCTAATTGCCGCACCGCCGTAATGATCGTAACCCCAAAGACTAATGCAGCTAACGCATCAACCGTGTTATAACCCTGAACAAAACCATTGCTAAACGCGTGGTTAACATAGCCTGCTGTTGGTTGAGCCGTAGCTGTGCTTCCCATAGGATGGAGAAATGCTAATAAGAAAATCAAAAATAGCATTATCAAGAAGAGCGGGTTCAAAATTTTCCCAATTATTTCGGTGATTTTTCCTTCACGAATTGCAAAAAAATACACAATTAAGAAAAAAGCACCAGTATATGCAAGCAGCCCCCAGCCTTGCATTCCCTTACTTAAATATGGTGCAATCCCGATAGTATAAGGCACTGTTGCTGTTCGTGGCGTTGCACATAACGGGCCAATAATTATTTGAACCAAAATAAGAAAGATTAATGCAAATTTCTTCCCGTTTGGCAGGGCTAATTCATACAATCCATTCGCATGCGTAATACTAATGGCAAGTAATGCGAATAACGGTAAAAATACCCCTGAAAGCAAGAATCCTCCTGTCGCTGAGATCCATTGACTACCTGCTAGTTGTCCTAAATGTACTGGAAAAATTAAATTTCCGGCCCCAAATAACATTCCAAAAATCAGCGACCCAATTACCAAGTAGGTTTTACACGCTGCTTTGATTGAGTTCATCGTTAATCACTCATTCCTTTATTTCTTTTTCTGATACAATCTGACGTTAAATTATACCATGAAATAGGAGAACGACAGAAGCCTTTGAAAAAGGAAAAAGCCCTTACCGTTAGAGCATATTACCGATAAAGACTTTTTGCATCTTATTAGTTATTTTATTGTTTTAAGAAACTAGCGACCAACTCGAGGATTTCCTGTCGTTTAGCGCCATTAAACATATGACCCTCATCAGGAATTAAATGCAGCTTGCTATTAGGCATGATTACATTATACTTTTGCGAAGCTGCTGGTGAAACAACCTTATCAGCTTCTCCGTGGATTAATAGTGTCGGACCGCCATAATGTTGAGCTGTTTCATAAATTGGCATTAGCTGGGCAGTCCGAAAATAGCCACCACCAACTGAATAGCCACTAACATTAACCGTTTCTGGAATGTGGTTAGAATCATAATGACTGCCTTGACAAATACCCTTTAACGCATCGTCTTTCAAGCTGGCTGCTGGTGCTAATAACACAAGCTTAGTAATAATATCACGATAATAGCCAGCCAACATAGAAGCAACAACCCCGCCTTGTGAATGACCGATTAGATAAATTTTCTTCGCTTGCATCGTTGTATGAGCATAGTCAATAATCTTCATCCCATCAAGGATTTCGCTAAATACTGTCATATCCGCAAAATCACCATCGCTATTACCGGCACCATCAAAATCAAAGCGTAATGTCGGTATTCCCTGCTGGTTCAAATAATGGGAAAGAGCATAGAGGATTGCAGAATCATCATACCCTAAGTTGCCTTTAAATCCATGCATCAGGATTGCCACAGTATCATTTTTGATTGTCGTTGTTCCTTCAAGAAGTCCATATAACTTCAAGCCATCTCTTTTTATCGTTAATTCCATTAAATCACCTCTTATTCGTCATGTTTTTTAAATTTTAACGTTTTATTCTTAGTTTAGCTAATTTTTCTTGGTGGCGTGCTTCGTGTTCTTCATCACGTTTAATAAAGAAATAAGATACTGCTGCTACTACCGCAACAACAACACCAACCGTTATTGTTTTAATTGTAAAATTAGTTACCATGTAGCAGGAAATTAACAAGGCCAGTACTGGGATAATATATTTTCCAGGCAGCTTAAATCCATGATTGGGGAATTCATTAGTATGCTTAAACTTAATCACTGCTAAAATCGATGGTACATACTGAACGAATGATGCCAACACAATGCAGGAAACAAGGAATAAGTAAGATTGAGTAACCAATATAAGGGATACAACAGCTGTAAGGATAATCGCAACCCACGGGGCATCGTGCTTATTTCGTTTACCTATCCACTTTGGCAACATAGCGTGCTCACTTGCTAACGATGCAATTAATGATGGGGTATTAAAGGATGCCGTGAAAGCAACGCCAAATATACTAATTAACATTCCAGCAATTACCAAGATGTAGCCCCATCGACCGACACCAGTCTCAAAGGCATTAGCAATCGGTGTACTATAATTAGCCATGCTAGTTCCTAAAATCCCAATGGCAACTACCATCATTAGCGAATACATAATCGTTACACTTACCATTACCGCAATTAATACCCGTGGAATATTCTTTTCCGGATTTGTCATTTGCTTAGCCGCAATTGGAATAAAGGAAAAACCAGTAAACATATAGAAAACAACACTAAATGCTGCTCCAAAATGTTTTGCAAATGGCATTGCTCCAGTCATTGCAGCGTGTGGGATAACTGGCGAGAAATTAGCAAAGTGAATGCAAAATGCACCAACAATAATAAATATAATAATCGTAATCATCTTAGCAGCCGAAGAAAGATTATCGACCATTTTTACTAATGTACGACCAAAGAAATTAATCAGCGAGAATAATAATATCAATCCAAATACAGAAACATAGTACACTAGGTGATTATCGAAAATCGGTAAAAAGCTCCGCAATGTTGTTAGCAGTGCAACAACTTCTGCCGACAGCGTACAACAGCCAAGAAACCACGTAAAGATCCCTAATTCATATCCTGTAAAGCGACCAAATGCATTATACGAATAAAGCCACGCTGCTCCTGAACCAGTAAACCTGCTAGAAAGATCAGCATAGCATAAAGCGACCATACTAACAGTAATTGCCGCACAAAGCAAAACCAGGACACTGGCTAAATTCATATCTTTATAAATAGCTTGTGGTAACAGGAAAGCTCCAGAACCAATAACACTGTTAATACCTAAAAAATAAATTGAAATAAAGGATAATTTCTTAGAACTTACATTTTTACTACTAATGATCTCCACCTTCATTCTCTTAAGAACAAACCAATACTCTACATTTAAATTCTATTCTTATTTAATAGCGTTTACAAATAAAACAATAAAAAAAGAAGAGGCGGGAGAAAGCTTTTGCTTTTTCCTGCCTCTTGTATTTATTAAGTGTTTAATTAGCAATCAGTATTATTGATTACTTAAGACCCTTCCAAGTCCAGTTAGTAACTTCTGGTAAGTCCTTACCT
>OKSF01000130.1_pt1 | contig 68602 bp, 67 predicted proteins | sample 1606061 | NCBI WGS metagenome assembly OKSF01 (sample SAMEA3541567, study PRJEB24748) | human gut metagenome | biome: human gut; feature: human-associated habitat; material: faeces | place: China | collected 2012
GCTTGCGAAAATCAAACAGTATTTGGAGGGAAAAGCAGATGATGAATACCGTTAGGAAGTCTGAAAATCTGTTGCCGTTCCCTGTCATTTCCGCAGCGGCAAACGGCGACACAACCGCCATGTGCGCGATCTTGAAGCACTACGAGGGTTACATAGCGAAACTTTGTACCCGCACGCTGAAAGACGACGCGGGCAATACCTATTCCTATGTGGACGAGGAAATGCGTAACAGGCTGCAAGTGCGCCTTATTACCCGCACCCTTGCTTTTCATGTAGGATAATCTTTTAGCCCATGCGGGGAGCGTGTCCCCTTTCCACGCTTCCCGTTATGGGCTATTTGTCGTTCCGCAAAAGCATATCCGCTGTTGATGTGCTTTTGCAGGCCGACAAAGCCTATTGTTCTTTGACAAAGAAAGCGGCCTTTGGTGCGCAGCATAACAGGCAAACGGGTACATTCCGTCTGTACCGAGCCAGTCGGCGGGTACGCCATGACAGCTTTTCCCCATAGGGGAAAAGCCGAGCGAGAACTACCGCGCCGTAAAACAGGTTTAGCAGCTTGTGGGCGACGACATACAAGGCGGCACAATGATACTCCCGCGTTGAACACCCTCAAAGTATTGCGCGGCGCACCCATAAGCATGGGCCGGGGTGAAACTCCCGTGAGGTTGCAGCTAACAACCGCCCGTTTTGCCTTTTGACGAATATAGTTTATCCATACAGGAAAAGGAGGTTTTTCTAATGGATAAAAAACAGACAATTACAACCGAACGCAAAATAGGGAAAATCACCTATCTTGTTCAAGCGTTGCCGAGTGAAAAGGCAACCGATACAATCCATAAAAAGATTGAGAAACTCATTGTAAAGGATTTGCAGAAAAAGCCCGGAAATCCGGGATTTTTAGCGTCCGAGTAGTGCATTAGGCGGCGGGATATGGTATAATGATAGCAACACATTATACCTGTTTATTCGGCTGTCGGAAAGGAGGACTAATGTTACAGTCGAATAAAATCACCGCCCTTTACTGCCGTTTAAGTCAAGAGGATATGCAAGCCGGAGAAAGCGGAAGCATACAGCACCAAAAAATGATACTTCAACGCTATGCGGACGAACACCATTTTTTGAACACAAAGTTTTTTGTGGACGACGGATTTTCCGGCGTGAGTTTTGAGCGCGAGGGGCTGCAAGCGATGTTGCAGGAAGTGGAAGCCGGACGAGTGGCGACGGTCATTACCAAAGATGACTGTGTAATAATAGAACCAACACAGAAAGACCTTGAAAATCAAGGCTTTGTGGCTGGTTCTATTTGTTTTTGACCCGAAACAAAGAGAATTTCAATCATATAATGCAATCTGCGCCGCTGGCAGCGTAACGGAGGAAATGCCAGATCAGAAAAGAATAGTATTTGAACATAGAGCGGTTATCTGCCGTCAGGAGAAATCCTGGCTGGCGGGTAACCGCTCTTTTTTTGTTTCTGCCGTTACTGGCAGGATCAGAAAGTATGCAATGCAAGGAGGTTGTGTGAAGTGAAGAATGTGTTGCTAACGAGTACAGTGCCGTAAGGAGGTGGTTGAGATAGCTGTTTTCCGGGTAGAGAAAAATACCAACTACACAACCATGTCTAACTACCATCTGCGGGATCAGACACTGAGTCTGAAAGCAAAGGGGCTTCTCTCCATGCTTCTCAGCCTGCCAGACACATGGCACTACTCTGTGAGAGGACTTGCGGCAATTTCCTTGGAAGGCGTAGATGGTATTCTCACCGCTTTGAAAGAGCTGGAAACACATGGCTATCTGGAACGTCGCCAGCTTCGTCAACCGAACGGCCGCTTGGGACAGACGGAGTATGTGATTTTTGAAAAGCCGAGATCGCAGCCGTGTATGGATTCACCGTGTACGGAAAAGCCGGATACGGTAAGCCCGAATACGGTTCCGCCGGATACGATAACTCCCGCACAAAGAAGTAAAGAAGGATCAAGTAAAGAACAATTAAGTACAGATGAGAAGGCAAAAACAGTATCAGAACCTTCCCGTCATCGGTACGGAATGTATCAGAATGTATTTCTTTCGGACGAAGAATTGCAAAAACTCCAAACTGAGTTTCCAGCAGACTATCAGAGCCGCATTGAACGATTGTCGGAATATATGGCTTCCAGCGGAAGGCGCTATAAAAATCACTTAGCCACCATCCGCAGTTGGGCAAGACGAGATTCCAAACAGTCAAAACTGCCTGCATATAGCCATGATAACTACCGGTACAAGGAGGGAGAAAGTTTATGAATACAATGTTCGATTTTCTGGAGCGTATTCAGGTTCAGAAAGAACCTGGACCGGAGCAATATCTCGGCGAAGATGGACTCATCTATTGCGGAAAATGTCATACGCCGGTTCAATGTCGGATCACATTTGAGGGTAAAGAACGAATCATGCCCTGCATCTGCAAATGCCAGAAGGAAGAACGGGAACGACAGGAACAGCGTATGAAGGAGGAAGAACAGCTGCTCTACGTTCGACGTCTGAAAGCGGCAGGTATTCAGGAGCGACATCTTCAGGACTGGACATTTGCATCAGCTATGGACTCTCCCAGTGTCCAGATGGCAAAGCGATATGTGGAGAATTGGAAGAAGGTCAAGGCGGAAAACCTTGGCCTTTTGCTTTGGGGCGATGTTGGAACAGGAAAATCATTCCTGGCCGCCTGTATTGCTAATGCATTGTTGGAAAAAGGTGTTCCTGTCCTGATGACCAATTTTTCCAAAATCCTAAACCAGATGGGTGCCATGTATTCGGATGAGCGGTACCGCTATATTGCTTCTTTCAACCGCTTCTCTCTGCTGATTATTGATGATCTTGGTATTGAGCGGAATACCGAATATGCGTTGGAACAGGTTTACGCTGTTATTGATGAACGCTATAAGACAGGGCTTCCATTGATTATCACAACAAACCTGACGATCAGCCAGCTCCGTAATCCTGAAGATGTGGCACACGCCAGAATTTACAGTCGTGTGTTGGAAATGTGTACGCCGGTACACGTTCCAGGATATGACCGGCGAACAGCGATTGGAAAATCGAAGCAGGAACTGGTCAAGGAGGTGCTGTTTTCATAGTAGAAAAACGGCTGTACAGCCAGGAAAGAGAGGATTATATGAATGCCTGTAAAAAAGTCTGAACGGGTTCAGGAGATTCCACTCTCTGAATTACACCCGTTCAAAAATCACCCTTTCCGGGTGGTGGATGATGAAGCCATGCAGCGCACAGTGGAAAGCGTGGCACAATTTGGCGTGTTGGCTCCAGCGCTTGCCCGTCCCCGTCCGGAGGGCGAGTATGAATTAGTGGCAGGCCACCGGCGCATGAGGGCTTCGGAACTTGCCGGACTTGAAACCATGCCAGTGATTGTCCGCCAGATGGATGATGATACCGCAACCATTGCCATGGTGGACTCCAATCTTCAAAGAGAAACGCTTCTCCCCAGCGAGCGTGCGTTTGCCTACAAAATGAAGATGGAGGCGATGAAGCATCAGGGCGAACGGACGGATTTAACTTCCGGCCAACTTGGCCGGAAGTCTGACGGTAAAGAATCCAGAGAGATTATTGCTGAGCAAACCGGTGAAAGCGCCCGTCAGGTTCAGCGATTTATCAATTTGACCAATCTGATCCCGGAGCTTCTGGATATGGTGGATCGTAAAGAAATCGCATTCAACCCGGCGGTGGAATTATCTTTTCTGAAAAAAGAGGAACAGCAAGGTTTCCTGGAAGCTATGGATTACGGACAGTCCACTCCATCGCTGTCTCAGGCACAGCGGATTAAAAAGCTCAGTCAGGCAGGTATGTGTACCCAGGAAGCTATGAACACGATTATGAATGAAGAGAAAAAGAGCGAATTGGATACGGTCACGCTCAAGAATGACGTACTCCGCAAGTATTTTCCGCGCTCTTATACTCCAAAGCAAATGCAAGATACGATTATCCGGCTGTTGGAACAATGGCAGAAAAAGAGACAGCGGGATCAGTCAAGGTAAAGGAGAACAAATATGCTTAACAAAAATGAAATGAATGGTAAAGCCAATGCTGCGGACGTAGATGTGGACTTGCTGGTGGCAGGTATCGGAGAAATGTTGGATGGAATCCGGCACTGCCTGAAAGCCACCGATCTGCACAGCAGTTCCACAGACAGCGATTACATACTGATGGTTGCTGCGCTTCCAGGGAAAGGTATCCAGGTGAAGGACGTCACCGAATGTTTTGATGTGCTGAAATGTTTCGGCACAGACGATTCCGTGATTCAGGCTCCGGACTGTGATTTGCTTATGAGCTATGATGAACGGCAGGTTCTGGTGCTGGATGGTCGGAAATATCTGGTCGGCCCTGCTATCTTCTATGATGTGGACGGTGACGGTGAGGACGTTTCTGTGACTGCAGAGGACATTTACGATGTACAGCGCATGGTCGCTCACCGCACGGTAATTCTTTGTGCCGACGGGCAGGACTTCCCGGCGCTTCTGCTGAATGGTGAGGTATGAAAAAATATGAACTGATTTATGCCGATCCGCCTTGGCGTTACCGCAGCGTCAAGGTACAGGGAGCCGCAATCAATCATTACGCTACAATGTCAGATGAGGAACTATATCAGCTTCCCGTTGCAGAAATTGCGGCAGATAATTGTGTATTGCTTCTGTGGGCAACCTTTCCAAAGCTCCCGGAAGCCCTTCGGCTGATTGAAGCATGGGGTTTCCAGTACAAGACAGTCGGCTTTGTATGGGTAAAGACGAATCCATCCGGAAACGGCTTTTTTCTCGGCCTTGGATGGTGGACACGCAGTAATGCTGAGATATGTTTGCTGGCAGTCAGAGGGAAACCAAAACGTCAATGCGCAGGTATTTCTCAGCTGATTATCAGTCCCAGAGAGCGGCACAGTAAAAAGCCGGATATTGTTCGTGAGCTGGCGGTTTCGCTGGTGGGTGATGTACCGCGCATTGAGTTATTCGCAAGGGAAACGTCTCCCGGCTGGGATGTCTGGGGAAATGAGGTGGATTGCAGCATTACGCTGACGCAATCGGAAGGAGATGTGCATGAATAACGGAAAAACGATTGGTGAACTGATAGAAGAAATGCGTCTGAAAGCTGGCGCAAAGGAGTATCACGGACATGAGTATATGGCACTGGAGCGCTTTGCTGACGATACCCGCCATATGATTATCTTTGATGTTCTGACAAAAGATTCTCCTGTTGGATGGCAAGGTGAGCGAACCCGTTTGTTTTTAACGGATGAAGGGTATCGAAAATCCCTCGAAAATCAGAAAAAAGGTCACATCAAGATTTTAAGCCATGCCCGCGTAGTGCAGGGACACCTGCATTACGATAAAAAAGAACAGATTCGTTGATGCCGGAATGGTAGTTTTTCTACCTGATCCGGCATCTTTCATTTTTCCCCGATTCCGTGTTCGGGTTAAGGAGGTGGTCTATTGCAGGAGGAAGTAGAAAACAGGACACTGAATCTGGCGATCAGTACGACAAAGCTGAGCGGTCGGGCGCTGCTTGCGGCGTTTCGGAAATATATGCAGCACCGACGCAATGTAAAAGCAAAGAAACTGGCTGCTGAAAACGAAAAGCCCGTAGGTGAGCAGACCATTGATCAGCTGTTAGGGCAAAATCAGGGTGCTACCAATATCGAAATTGAAAAAACGGACATCAAGGGCTTTAAGCGGTTTCTGGACAAGTATGGCATTGATTATGCCATTACGAAAGATCCGTCCCAGACGCCGCCTCGGTATCTGGTGTTCTTCAAAGCCAGAGACGGGGACGCCATGACGGCTGCGTTTAAGGAATACTCCGCTTCTCTGCTGCAAAAGCAAAAGAAACCGAGCGTGCTCAAGCAGCTGAACAAACTGAAGCAGTTGGTGGCTTCCATGCCTGCGAAGGTACGGCAGAAGAAACAGGAGCGTGATTTATGAGTAAGAAAGAAATCAAACGCCTGGTAATTCTGAATATCCCGTATCTGATCCTTGGGCTGCTTGCTACCAATCTCGGAGAAGCATGGCGCCTGGCAGAAGGAACGGATATTTCTGCGAGATTGTTAGCGTTCTTCTCCACAGTCGGTCAGGCTTTTACCAATCCGATGCCCAGCTTCTACCCCTCCGATTTGCTGGTCGGGCTGTTTGCCGGAGGATGTGTCCGGCTGGCAGTTTATCTGAAAGGGAAAAATGCTAAGAAGTATCGCCACAATATGGAGTATGGGTCGGCGCGTTGGGGAACAGCCAAAGATATTGAACCGTTCGTGGCTCCAAAGTTTGAGGACAATATTATCCTTACAAAGACGGAACGCCTGATGCTGTCGAACCGGCCTGCCAATCCAAAGAATGCCCGCAATAAGAACGTCTTAATTGTAGGTGGCTCCGGCTCCGGTAAGACCAGGTTCTGGATTAAGCCCAATCTCCTCCAGTGCAACTCCAAAGAGTATCCGACTTCTTTTGTAGTCACCGATCCGAAGGGCCAGATCGTCTGCGAATGCGGAAACGCATTGTTAAAGCACGGGTATCGGATCAAGATTTTTAACACCATCAATTTTAAAAAGTCCATGCGATATAATCCGTTCGCCTACGTGCATAGCGAGAAGGACATTTTGAAGCTGGTGACAACTTTGATGGCAAATACGAAGGGGGACGGAAAAAGCGGTGACGAGTTCTGGGAAAAATCGGAGAAGCTGCTCTATACGGCGCTGATCGCCTATATCCATTACGAGGCTCCGGTGGAGGAACAGAATTTTGCTACATTGCTGACATTTCTGAATGCGATGGAAGTCCGGGAGGATGATGAAGAATTTCAGAATCCGGTAGATTTGATGTTTGAGGCACTGGAACGAAAGAAGCCAGATTCCTTTGCGGTTCGCCAATACCGACTCTATAAATTAGCCGCTGGCAAAACCGCAAAGTCGATCCTGATTTCCTGTGGTGCCAGATTGGCTCCATTCGACATTCAGGAATTGCGGGAAATTACCGCCTACGATGAGTTACAGCTGGATACCCTTGGAGATCGAAAAACAGCGTTGTTCTTAATCATGAGCGATACGGACAGCACCTTCAATTTTTTGATTTCGATGGTGTACACACAGCTGTTTAACCTGCTTTGTGAAAAAGCGGATGATGTGTATGGAGGTCGGCTCCCGGTTCATGTGCGCTGTCTGATTGATGAGGCAGCTAATATCGGGCAGATCCCTAACTTGGAGAAATTGGTGGCAACCATCCGAAGCCGGGAAATCTCCGCCTGCCTGGTGCTGCAGGCAAAAAGCCAGCTGAAAGCCATTTACAAGGACAATGCGGATACGATTGTCGGCAATATGGATTCGCAGATTTTCCTTGGCGGCTCTGAGCCGACAACACTGAAAGAACTGAATGCCGCCTTGGGTAAGGAAACGATTGATATGTTCAACACTTCCGATACCAGAGGCAATAGCCCGTCATACGGCACAAATTATCAAAAGACCGGTCATGATCTCGCTTCCATCGATGAGCTTGCCGTATTGGACGGCGGTAAGTGCATCCTTCAGCTGCGCGGCGTCCGGCCATTTTTGTCGGATAAGTATGATCTGACCCAGCACCCGAATTACAAATACACGTCCGATTTCGATAAGCGCAACACCTTCGACATTGAGAAATTCCTGAACAGGAAAATGAAATTGAAAAAGAACGATGTCTTTACAGTCGTGGATGCTGACGCTTTGTAACGCAAGTCTGTCTGGAATGGCAGGCTTTTTATTTATGCCATGAATCCCTGATTGCGCAAAGAACAGACCAACTGCGGTAAGCAGAGTAATTTATCTGGTTCTAATGTGCGTTTCATATTCAGGCATTCTCTCCGCCTGCAAAAACAGAATGCAGAAATCACAATATCAAATTAAGAAAGGAAAGACCGAAGCCGGGAGCCGTTGGAAGGAAGAATGCCAGCGGCTTTTGCTTTCTGTCTTTGCTGTGCGGATTCCTATTACAGACAATCTCCCGATATGCTTCGGTTACAGGTATTTTGTATGGATTTCTTTAATGAAGCGATTACTGTTCTCCAGACCCTCGTTGTTGCCCTCGGCGCTGGCCTTGGTATTTGGGGCGCGATTAACCTTCTGGAGGGTTACGGCAACGACAATCCCGGTGCCAAATCTCAGGGGTAATGAATGCCCTCCACGGACAAGTAATTGCCGTGAAGCGTGTGGTGAAAGTCCACACGATGACAGACTGAATTGCTGGGAACCCCTAAAGCCATGTGTGCCACAACACAGAGATGAAACAGGCTCCAATGTGATGGCTGCGAAAGCAGAAAGAAACACATGGATCGCGCAAGGTGCGAACCTAAACGCCAGTAAGAATGGGCAATCAGCAGCGAAACCTCGAACAGAGGGACGTTCAACGACTATCCTTTGCAGGAGTAGGGTCAAGCGGCCCGAAGTGGTCTGCCCCGCAGACAGCGGGTGAAGATATAGTCTGCGCCCATGTGAAAACATGGGGTGTTCGCCTGATAAAAGGTGGAACCGCGCCGGAATTGCGCACCGGCGTGAACAAAACGGATGAAACAGCTCATGGCGGGCGGCGGCGTTGCCCTGATCGGCATCACTCTCGTTCCGCTCCTGTCCGGTCTGTTCGGTTAATCGGAAACCCTGTAAATCCTCGCCCTGTCCCACATAATGCGGGGCGGACAGAAAGGAGGTCGCAGCCGGATGGATTTTATCTGGGAATCGATTACCGAATGGCTGAAGGAAGTGCTGGTCGGTGGGATTATGGATCATCTGTCCGGGATGTTTGATGCAGTCAACCAGCAGGTTGGCGATGTTGCGACGCAGGTGGGAACATCCCCGGCGAATTTCTCGCCGGGGGTCTTCTCTATGATTCGGAATGTGTCGGAATCTGTCATTATCCCGATTGCAGGCATTATCCTTACGATTATCGCCTGTTACGAACTGATCCAGATGATTATCGATCACAACAATCTTGCTAATTTTGAAACCTGGATTTTCTTCAAGTGGGTTTTCAAGACCTTCGTGGCAGTTATGCTGATCACCAACTGCTTTAATATCACCATGGCGGTGTTTGATGTCTGTCAGAACGTGATTAACGGAGCAGGCGGATTGATTTCAGATACCACAGCCATTGATGGAGCTGCTTTGGAGACTCTGGAAGAAACCCTGATGGAGATGGACATTGGCCCGTTGATCGGCCTTTTTCTCCAGTCTTTCCTGCTCAATGTCACCATGTGGGCGTTGAGCATCATCATCTTCATTATCGTGTATGGCCGGATGATAGAAATTTATTTGGCCGTGAGCCTTGCACCGATTCCCTTTGCCACATTCGGCAACCGGGAGCAAAGCCAGGTGGGACAGAATTATCTGCGCTCGCTTCTGGCGCTTGGTTTTCAGGGATTTCTGATTCTGATCTGTGTCGGAATTTATGCGGTACTGATTCAGGGAATCTCTTTCAGCGATGACGTGATTGCGTCAATCTGGGGCGTAGTCGGTTACACGGTACTGTTGTGCTTTACTTTATTTAAGACCGGCGCTCTCGCTAAGGGAGTGTTTTCCGCTCACTAGACTAGGAGGGATTCAAATTGGCAGCTTATATCTCGGTTCCCCGTGACCTTACACGGGTGAAATCAAAAGTATTATTCAATCTGACAAAACGACAGCTTCTCTGCTTTGGAGCCGGTGCGCTGGTGGGCGTTCCGGCTTTCTTCCTGTTAAAGCAGTCAGGCAATGTGTCTCTTGCCGCCATCGGCATGATGATTATCATGCTCCCCATGTTCTTTCTGGGGATGTATGAGAAACACGGCCAGCCGCTGGAAGTCATTACGAAGCAGTTTATCGAAGTAAAATTTATTCGCCCGAAAGTCCGCCCCTATCAGACCAACAATTACTATGCGGTGTTGATGCGGCAGGCATGGGCAGAACAGGAGGTACAGCGTATTGTTTGCTCTGAAAAGCAGAAAAAAACAGACAGAACCCAGCGGAATGGCTCTGCCGGACACACTGACAAAGCGGGAGAAAAAGCAGATTCGCTCTGTCATTGAAAAGGCGAAGCGGGATGATGGCATTCCCCGCACGGCACAGCAGTCCATCCCGTTTCAGCGGATGTTCCCGGACGGCATCTGTCGGGTCAGTGACCGTTATTACACGAAAACCATTCAGTTTCAGGACATCAACTACCAGCTGGCTCAGCAGGAGGACAAAACTTCCATTTTTGAGGAATGGTGCGGCTTCCTGAACTTCTTTGACAGCTCCATCCACTTTGAGTTGTCCTTTATGAATATGGCTACTGATATGGAAAGCTTTGAACGCCGGATTCAGATTCAGCCCCGGCAGGATGGCTTCGATGATGTACGCCAGGAATACAGCCAGATGCTCCGTCAGCAGCTGGAACGTGGCAACAACGGGCTGACCAAAACCAAATATCTGACCTTCGGCATTGAAGCGGAATCCATGAAGCAGGCAAAGCCCCGGCTGGAGCACGTTCAGACAGACCTGCTCAACAACTTCCGACGCCTGGGCGTTTCTGCCCAGACGCTGAACGGGAAGGAGCGCCTGCACCTGATGCACTCCATGTTCCACATGGGCGACCATGACAAGTTCTATTTCGACTGGAAATGGCTGCCCGCGTCTGGACTGTCGGTGAAGGATTTTATTGCGCCCAGCAGCTTTTCTTTCCCCGGCGGAAAGACGTTCCAGATGGGATCGCTGTATGGGGCTATGAGTTTTCTCTCCATTACTGCCTCTGATCTCAGCGACCAGCTGCTGAAGGATTTTCTGGATATGGAATCCAGCGAGATTGTAACGATGCATATCCAGTCCGTAGACCAGAACAAGGCCATTAAGACCATTAAACGCACGATTACAGAGCTGGATCGCAGCAAGATTGAGGAACAGAAGAAAGCGGTTCGTTCCGGATATGACATCGACATCATCCCCTCCGACCTGGCTACCTACGGGAAAGACGCAAAGGCGCTTTTGAAGGAATTGCAGAGCCAGAATGAGCGAATGTTCCTGATTACTTTTCTGGTGATGAATACCGGAAAAACGCTGCAGGAGCTGGAAACCAATGTGTTCCAGGCATCCAGCATTGCACAGAAGCACAACTGCAATCTGTGCCGCCTGGACTTCCAGCAGGAACAGGGGCTTATGAGCAGTCTCCCGCTGGCACAGAACCTGATTGAGATTCAGCGTGCGCTGACTACCAGTTCCACGGCTATCTTTATTCCGTTTACCACCCAGGAGCTGTTTCAGGACAGCCCGGAGGCGTTGTATTATGGCCTGAACGCTCTTTCTAACAATCTGATTATGGTTGACCGGAAGAAACTGAAAACGCCCAATGGTCTGATTCTCGGTACCCCCGGTTCCGGCAAGAGTTTTTCGGCAAAGCGTGAGATCACCAATGCTTTTCTTGCCACGGATGATGACATCATCGTGTGTGATCCTGAAAGCGAGTACACACCCCTTGTGACGCGCATGGGCGGTCAGGTCATTAAAATCAGCCCTGCAAGCACCCAGTATATCAACCCTATGGACATCAACAGCAATTACAGTGAGGAAGATAATCCCATTGCGTTGAAGGCAGATTTTATCCTGTCGCTCTGCGAACTGGTTGTGGGCGGCAAGGAAGGGCTGCAGCCGGTGGAAAAGACGGTCATTGACCGTTGTGTGCATCAGATTTATCAGCCCTATTTTGAGAACCCGTTGCCGGAGAATATGCCATTGCTGGAGGATCTCTACAATGCGCTTTTGGCACAGGATGAAAAGGAAGCCCACCATGTGGCAACGGCACTGGAAATTTACGTCAAAGGTTCTCTGAACCTGTTCAATCACCGGACGAACGTGGATATTGAAAACCGGTTCGTCTGCTACGACATCAAAGAGCTTGGCAAGCAGCTGAAAAAAATCGGGATGCTGATTGTTCAGGATGTGCGCTTTGTTTCTTGTTAATCTCCATAGAAATATGGAACAAAGCAAGACAGATTTCTAATGAAATCTGAACTCTATATTCGATTTGACAGGGGAAGTTCCTGTCTGACCCGGTGTGACGGGTTACAAAAATTCTAATCTCCGACGTGCATTTCATTGTGACAGGTGAATTGTACGAAGCTCGGTGAAAAGCGGGGAAGAAGCTTGAGACAGCTTGGATAACCGCAAGAAGCTATAAATTAGTCATGTCCAGTATATTTTGTTGCAATCGACAAAAGTCCTGAGTGTAAGGCTCGTAAACGATGGGATGATAACACAGCCATCCTCCCCATGTGGGGTGCTGTCGCCGTTGAAATATGTCTTGGTGGAAAACGGCAGAAAACCGGAATGGTCGAATGTCACTGGCAATCAATCACACAAGCCAGTGATGGCAGCCGGGTCAGAGGGACGGGCTAAAACTAAATGTAAAGCTAGAATATAGGGAACAAAGGAACCGTGGACGGCGCTCCGGTACATGCCGGTGCAAGTAAGGTGTCACCCTTGCCGCACAGGTAGGAAATGACCTGTTAATCCACGGGGCATCAGCCCGTAGTAGTGATGAAGCTCCTGTAATGGGAGTGGAGCGAAGGGGCATAGTCAATATGGATTCGTATGTGAACAGAAAGTCGAGGAAGCCGTAGGCAAACCTGACTAAAACCAGAAACACAACCTCGGAAGGAGGTGGTGCGTATGGCACAACAATTCGACTGCCCAAAAACTGAAACTGAATTACGCACTTTGTTAGACGAATTGTATCAACAAAGCAGGAAAGCCAGACAGGAAGGAAAATACCCTGCCTTCAAAGGCTTACTGGAAATTATGTCAGCAGAAACAACGATTGTGACTGCAATTCACAATATCAAGAGCAATCATGGGAGTGATACTCCCGGTGTCGATAACAAGACTATGCGGCGGGAATATCTGCAAAAACCCTACCGATGGGTTATTAACGACATCCAGAGAGCTTTTGAAAAGTTTGAAGCACAGAAAATACGCAGGAAATATATTGACAAACCGGGGAAAAAGGAAAAGCGTCCGTTAGGTATTCCTACAATACGGGACCGCATTGTACAGGAATGTATGCGTATCGTGTTGGAACCCATTGTAGAAGCGCTATTCTTTGAACATTCTTATGGTTTTCGCCCAATGAGGGATACGGCAATGGCGCTGGAAAGACTGAATTTCATCACTTTCCACACAGGTTATTACTGGTTTGTGGAAGGAGACATCAGTAAATGTTTCGACTATATCGACCACGCTATACTTCTTCGCAGACTATATCATTTGGGAATTAAAGACCGGCGTGTGCTTCAAATCATCAAACAAATGCTGAAAGCAGGCGTTCTTGATGAATGTGAAGTAAATGAAGAAGGCACTATGCAGGGCGGGATTATCAGCCCTCTGCTTGCAAATGTCTATCTCGACATTATGGATGAATGGGTAACAAAACAGTGGGAACTGAAAAACACCACCCACAAATACAATCAGGATTCCGCAAAAAGAAGGGCATTGAAAAAGACCAGACTGGTGCCGGGATTCCTAGTGAGGTATGCCGACGATTTTGTAATTATTACAGATAGCCGGGAACATGCTGAATTTTGGAAATCATCGTTAAAGGAATTTCTGGAAACAGAGATGAAGCTGACATTATCCAAAGAGAAAACACTGATTACGGATGTAAGAAAGAAACACGCCACATTTCTCGGATACGAGTTTAAGGTAGTAAAGGGGAAAGGCGAACATGGTTATGTTACCAGAACACAGCCGGACAGAGAAAGACTGAAACGCAAAGTTGATGTGATAGCGGATAATATTAAGAAAATCCCACGGGATACAAGCCGTGAAAAGCTGATTGATGAAATCAATCGGATTAACAGCCAGATACGAGGGGTCATCCAGTATTATCAATGCTGCACATGGGTTAGCGTGAGCATGGACAAATATGGCAGAAAGATACAACTTGCAGCGAGCCGCCGGCTCAAACAGTATAAAGGGAAATGGATTCGAGCCAAAGATACGCAGAACCTTCCCCGAATACATCAGAATTACAGGCAAAAGATACCTTCTGTCAAATACCGTGACATCTATGTTGGAGTTACATCGCTCACGTTCTGTAACTGGCAGGAAACGAGAGGGAAAAATCCAAAAGAAACGCCCTATACTGCCGAAGGACGGGAAATCAATTTCAGGCGCACTAAGAAGAAGCGCATACAAGCCAGATTGGATGATGTGTATTCAGAAAATGCGTCAATCGCTGTCTTAAAGGGTAAATGGGGCTATCTGAACAATTTTGAGTTTGTCATGAATAAGGCATACGCCCTGAACCGTGACCGGCTCAAATGCAGGGTTTGCGGAAAATGGTTGATAGACCATGCTCCATACACCCATAGAATTAACCCATATCTTCCGCTGGATAAAGTAAACCGTGTCAACAACCTTATATCAGTACACAAGAAATGCTCTATGGCGATTAACACGCCGGGCATGGACATCAGTGATTATGAAAAACAAGTGCAAAAGAAGATTTTAAGTTATAGGGAAAAACTGGTAGTTTCACATACACGCAACAACTAATCCGTATTGATGGAGCGCCGTGTGCGACGAAAGCCGCACGCACGGTGCGACGTGGGGGAAAATCCGTCCTGACTACCATATCGGGAGATATGGCAAAAGCGGCGGATTACCTATCACAATCAGGTTTGGGGACGAGTGACAAAGAACCGTGGACAGGGTAAAACTACTCGCTACTATATGGATGAGTTCCACCTTCTCTTGAAAGAGGAACAGACCGCTTCTTATTCCGTAGAAATCTGGAAGCGTTTCCGGAAATGGGGCGGCATTCCGACCGGAATTACGCAGAATGTCAAAGACTTGCTCTCTAGCCGCGAGGTGGAGAATATCTTTGAAAATTCTGACTTTATTATCATGCTCAACCAGGCCGCCGGTGACCGGCAGATTCTGGCGAACCAGCTGAATATCAGTCCCCACCAGCTTTCCTATGTAACCCATTCCGGCGAGGGCGAAGGTCTTCTGTTCTATGGAAACGTGATCCTGCCTTTCGTTGACCACTTCCCGACAGATCTGGAGCTGTACAGCATCATGACATCGAAGCTGTCGGAGGTTATGGAACGGGAGGCGTGAGATGCCGTTCAAAAATGAAGATAGGATTTTTCCCAGGGACTACGAGAACAAAATTTTTTGTGAGGACTGCTTGACCTTTATGAAAGGAATTCCGGACGGGTCAGTTTCCTTGATTTTGACCGATCCCCCTTATGGCATCCATTACAGCAATCAGTTCGCGAAGAATCCGCACGCTATGCTTCCGGGAGATGATGGGATTGATTATCCTGAATTTGCCAGGGAGAGCTACCGCATTTTACGCATGAACAGCCATGCGTATTTTTTTACCCGTTTTGACTGCTATCCGTACCATTTTCAATGCCTGCAGGAAGCTGGCTTTACCATCAAAAATTGCCTGGTGATTGAAAAAGGAACGCTTGGAGGGATTGGCGATCTGAAAGGAAGCTATGCGAGCAGCGCAGAATGGGTGATCTTCTGTCAAAAAGGGCGGAGAATTTTCAACTCAACTACGCTTCTGGAAAACCGGAATAGAAAAGGCACCATGTTTCACAAGGGACGCCAACCCAGCAAACGGTATAAGACACGGTTTTCGGACTGCTGGTTCGGCTCAGAATACCCGAAGGCCACACATCATTCCATGTGGCAGAAAAAGAATGGAATCTTTCATCCAACGGTAAAAAACGAAGTCTGTCTGCAGTGGCTGATTCAAATATCCAGTAATCCGGGTGATTTGGTATTCGATGGATTTATGGGAACGGGAAGTACAGCGCTGGCTGCGATTCAATCTGGGCGAAAATTTACTGGAACGGAAATTTCAGAGGAATATTGGAAAATCGCTCAAGATCGGATTCGGGAGATCAGAAAGGGGGTGCGGTCGGATGAAGAATAAAACCACACGCCTGCGGTTTGAAGAAGAGGAACTGGCGAATAAGCCGGTTGCCCGTGCGGCGAAGAAAGCGGAACGGGCTGCGGATAAGGCGGATGCCGCCAAAGCCCGGCTGCCCACAAAAAATAAACTGAAGCATGAGAAAGATAAGGCAGCTGACCGCAAGGAACAGCTGCGCTTTGGCAAAAAAGATAATTCCAAAGATGCGGATGTTTCGCAAAAGACATCTGGTCAGGCAAATAAGAAAGCAGTACCAGATCGGAAGAAACCGGCGGGCAAAAAGGGCGGCAGGCAGAAAGCTGGCACAGCAGGTGTTAATGAGCATTTACGCTTCGACGATTCAGCAGTGGATGTAGTGTCTCCCGGCAGCCGTATCAGCCGCACTGCTTCCCATGCGGTGACCGGTACGCTTGCTGGCCGTGTACACCATGAAATTGCGGAAAACGAGGATGACAACGTGGGTGTACAGGCGGCACATCAGAGCGAAGAATTTGCGGAAGGCGCTGCACGGACTGTCAGTAATATCCAATACGGGCATAAGCTGAAAGCTAATCAGAAAGCCTCCCGGCTTGACCGAAAAGCAGACAAGGCAAATGTAGAAGCCCTTTATCAGCAGGCTGTAACGGATAACCCGGAAATTGCATCCAATCCCATTTCCCGTTGGAAACAGCGTCAGGAAATTAAGAAACAATATTATGCAGCAAAAGCTGCTCAGGGGGCTACCTCTGGTTCTAAGGCTGCCAGTGGTGCGGCAAAAGGCACCGAAAAGACTGCTCAGGGAGCGAAAACACTGCTGGAACGGCTCAAAGAATTTGCTGTCCGGCATACCCATGCCATGATAATTATTCTGGTATTTGCTTTGCTTTTTCTGATGGTTTCCGGGGCGTTTTCCTCCTGTTCTGCCATGGTTCAGGGCGGTACTGGCTCTTTGCTGGGTACTTCCTTCACTGCTACGGATGAAGACATTACCGGAACCAATGAGGACTATAAGGCACTGGAAGCTGCACTGAAAAATGAGATCGACAATATCGAATCTACGCATCCCGGTTATGATGAATACCGATATCAGCTGGATGAGATCAACCACAATCCTTATGAGCTGACTGCCTACCTGACAGTTCTGTTTGAGGATTATACCAGAGCGGAAGTCCAGGAAACCTTACAGGAACTGTTTGACCGTCAGTATACGCTCACACTTGAGGAAGAAGTGGAGGTGCGTACACGCACGGAGACACGCACTCATACAGTGACCGATCCGGAAACCGGTGAAACCTCGGAAGAAGAATATGAGGTTGAGGTGGAATACAACTATTATATTCTCAATGTTACCCTCAGGAACAATGGGCTGGGGACAGCAATCGCTGCGTCAGGACTGACGGAGGATCAGCAGGAACGATATAACATCCTGCTGCAGACTCAGGGCAACCGTCCCTATCTGTTTGAGGATGATATTTATGCCACGCCTACCGGTCCTTATACAGACTACGATATTCCGGGAGAAGCTCTGACCGATGAAAAATTCGCCAATATGATCCACGAGGCGGAAAAGTATCTTGGATTTCCTTATGTTTGGGGCGGAAGTTCACCCAGTACTAGCTTTGACTGTTCTGGTTTTGTCTGCTGGGTAATCAACAACTGCGGCAATGGCTGGAATGTGGGCAGAACCACGGCAAACGGCCTTATGAGTTCCTGCGATATTATTCCCGCCAGTGAAGCACAGCCCGGCGATCTGATTTTCTTCCAGGGGACGTATGATACTGCCGGGGCCAGCCATGTGGGAATTTATGTGGGCGGCGGGATGATGATCCACTGCGGAAATCCGATCTCTTATGCTTCGATAGAAACAAGTTACTGGCAATCTCATTTTTATGCGTATGGACGCATTCGTTGAGGAGGTATGTGAATGAGTGCAAAATTGGATCGAATCGGCGAAGAACGGGATAAAGCTCTTCGCAGGCGGGATGAATGGGACGCCCGCTATAAAGAACTGGATAAACGGTATCGGGAACAGGAAAACACGGAGATTCATGACCTGGTTCATGCGTTTAACCTGACTCCGGAACAGTTGGGACAGCTGCTGCGCCAGGCCGCGCAGTCCCTTCCTTCTCCGGAAGCAATGAATCAGGTGGTAAAGGAGGATGCCACAGATGAAGATTAAAAAGTTTTTCGCGCTGCTTTTGGCTATGACCCTTTGTATGGGTGTATTTTCGGTAAACGCCTACGCTTATGTGGACGAAAGCGCTACGGCAGAATCGCAGCCGGTTCAGGAAGAAGCGGTGCCGGAGGAAACTCCTGAGCCGGAACCGACAGAGGAACCCATGGAAGCTCTGACGCCGGATGGCAATCTGACGATTGTGGACGACAACGGCAGCCCGACAGGTGCTGGAAAGCAGTTCATCACATTGGTGAGCAAGAACGGCAATTATTTTTACCTGATTATTGACCGTGACGATGAAGGAGAACAGACCGTCCACTTCCTCAATCAAGTGGATGAAGCCGATCTTCTCAGCCTGATGGATGAGGATGCGGCAGCACAATATCAGGAAAGCCTGGAAGTTGAAACAGAACCGGAAACTCCTGAGACAGCTGCACCGGAACCTGAGACGGAACCGGTAGAGGAACCAGAAGAAAAATCCACGAATATGCTTCCGACTGTTGCTCTGCTTGCGGTAGTACTGGCCGGTGGCGGTGGATTCCTGTTTCTCCAGATGAAGAAAAAGAAGCAGGCGGAACAGACAAAACCTGATCCAGACGCGGATTATACCGAAGACGAGGATGATGATTTTGAACTGCCGGATGAGGATGATGTGACTGACGGTGAAGAAAGTGACTCTGAGGATGAGCCAGAGGATGACAACGAGGAACAGATGTAGTCCAGCGTAGCTTATATTTCCTCGGATGGGTAGCTTGTGGGCTACCCTAACATAAAAACGAAAAAGGAGTGAATTGCCCATGCTCAAACTTGTGGTTTGTGAAAAGCCTTCAGTCGCTCAGAGTATCTCGAAAGTGCTGGGAGCAACAAAGCGCGGCGATGGCTTTCTGGAAGGCGGCGATTATATTGTCAGCTGGTGCGTCGGCCATTTGGTGGAACTGGCGAAACCGGAAAGCTATGAAGAACGCTATGCCAAATGGCGAAAGGAAGACCTGCCGATTCTGCCCCATTCCTGGAAATACCAGGTGACGGCGGCAACGAAAAAACAGTTTTCCGTTTTAAAGAAGCTGATGTCACGTTCAGATGTGGAGAGTCTGGTCTGCGCAACCGATGCAGGACGCGAAGGTGAACTAATCTTCCGTCTGGTCTATCATCAGTGTGAATGCAAAAAGCCCTTTGAACGCCTTTGGATCTCTTCTATGGAAGACACTGCGATCCGGGAGGGTTTTGCCAATCTGAAACCAGGGACAGAATACGATGCTTTATATGAAGCTGCCCTCTGCCGGGAACGTGCCGATTGGATTGTCGGGATCAACGCTACCCGGCTTTTTTCATGCCTGCATGGTGTGACCCTCAATGTAGGGCGCGTGATGACTCCCACCCTCGGCATGGTGGTGCTGCGGGAAGCAGCCATTTCCGCTTTTGTGCCGGAGCCGTTTTATACGGTACAGCTTATGGTAAATAATTTTACTGTTTCCAGTGAGCGATTCAAAGAAAAAATGGATGCAGAATTGTGCCGCAAAGCCTGTCAGGAAGCGGGAACGGCAACTGTCTGTAAAGTAGAGCGCCGGGAAAAATCAGAGAAGCCGCCAGCTCTCTATGACCTGACAACACTTCAGAGGGAAGCCAACCGTCTCTTCGGCTTTACAGCACAACAGACGCTTGACTATACGCAGAGCCTTTATGAAAAGAAACTGGTGACGTATCCCCGCACGGACAGCCGGTATCTGACCGAGGATATGGCGGCATCGCTTCCGGGGCTGGCAGAAAACAGTGCTCTGTCGTTTGGTGTACGGCCGCCCGCTGCGGTTCATACAGGTGCGGTAATCAACGGCAAAAAAGTCACCGACCATCATGCCCTGCTCCCCACGGCAAGCATGGTAAAAGCTGACCTTGCGGCTCTGCCTGCCGGTGAACAGTCTGTCTTGCGAATGATCGTAACAAGACTTCTTATTGCTGTAAGCGAGCCGCATCAGTATGCGGAAACTGTCGTGGAACTCAGCTGCGCCGGGACTGTCTTTTCTACCAAAGGAAAAGAGATTCTGAATGATGGATGGAAAGGGGTGGAACGTCAGCTTCTTCCAAAAGAGGAAAAGGCCGTAAAAGTGCTTCCGCCATTAGAAGAGGGAGAAGCACTTCCCATTGAGAAAGCAGAAATAAAAGAGGGAAAAACTTCTCCGCCAAAGCATTTCACCGAAGACCTACTCTTGCAGGCAATGGAAGCAGCCAGCGCCGATGACTTTCCAGAGGATGCGGAACGGAAAGGAATTGGCACTCCTGCCACCCGTGCCGCCATCATCGAAAAACTGGTTCTGAAAGGCTTTTTGGAGCGCAAAGGCAGCGGTAAGGTAAAGACGCTGATTCCCACAGAAAAAGGGAAAGCCTTAATTACCGTAACGCCGGAGCAGCTCCAGTCCCCTGCTATGACAGCAGACTGGGAGGAAAAGTTGTCGGAGGTGGAACACGGCGAATATGCGCCGGAAACTTTCATGGATGAGATTTCCAGCATGATTATGGAACTGGTCAACAACTATGAGATTGTGAAAGGAGCCAAAGTGCTTATGCCTGGTACAACTGTAATCGGAACCTGCCCTCACTGTGGGGCTGAAGTCATAGAACGTCAGAAGGGATGGTTTTGCTCCAATCGAGAATGCCGCTTCATTCTCTGGAAAGACAACGCCTACTTCAAAAAAATTGGCAAACGCCTCACTGCTCAGATGGCGGAACGTCTGGTACGGGACGGAAGAATCCGCGTGAAGGACTGCAAAAGCCAGAAAACCGGAAAGACCTACAATGCTTCTGTTCTGCTGTCCACCGAAACAGATGGACGTCCGAAATTTCAGCTGGAATTTGAAAGCGGAGGTGGCGGGAAATGAGTGCGGAAAAGTTAGAAGCAGTTTATCTGGTAGACCGTCAGTTTTTTCTCCACCTCAAGGAAACGGAAAGCGGCTTTCAGTATGAAGCGTTCCATCGGAGCGATAAGAAAGAAAATTACTCCGGAATGCTAACATGGGAAGACCTTCTGGAGAGTCGAATTGCCTCCCCGCTGGCAGCTGCACGGGTAGCCGCCTGTGAAGAGATTGGACTGGAAAGTCAGGAAGTGGCGAAAGTATCCCTGCTGTCCCTGCTTCCGTATCCCCAGTCAGAGATTCGACGCCGAAGCCTTCAGGAACCAGCCAGTCTTCCCTCCCACGATATTCGCTTTATCGACAGCCGGTACAAGGAATTGTTCCGTATCCCGGACGGAGGGACAATTCAGGTGGATTATCCGGATCGACATTTTGCAGCCAAATGCAGCTACATTGACGATTACCATACCCAGGTTGGAAACAACGTCTACCACATTTGCCAGTTTGCAGAGATTCTGGAACGCGGCGGCGGAACCTGCCGCCCGGAACCGGAGCTTGACCGGGATACTGCCGCATGGCAGCTGGGAAGTCAAAACTATCTGACAGTGGAACGCAGTCTGTCAGGATGGGCGTACCATTTATACGATCAGGGATTTCAGCCGGTAGCTGCCGGAGAAGTGGGCGGACTGGAAACTTCGATTCTGGAAGCCCGTGATCAGGCAATGGAACAATGCAGGCTTAGTAGCCGCAATCGGGAACTGACCGATTATGACCGGGAAGAATTTCACAGGAGGGAGTTTGTGTCACAGGATAAAATTGAAAAGTGGGATGAAGTAAACGGTAATATGGGAAACAACGGCAGGCTGGAAGCCTTCCTGGATAGCGCCGGGGAGAACTATGCGATTTTGCAGCTGCGCGATATTGAGGAAACACGCATGGAGCGCTTTTCATCTCTGCGGATGTTGGAGCGAATGGATATGGAAGTGAATATCGACCATTATGAAGTGGTATATATCGCACCACTACCGGTTTACACGAACCGCTCCGCCTTTCTGGAAAGCGTCTTTGAGAAATTTAATCTGGATCGCCCGGAAGATTTTAAGGGGCACAGTCTTTCGGTCAGCGACATTGTTGCCATCCATGAAAATGGCGCGGTATCCTGTTATTACTGTGACAGTACCTGCTTTCAGGAACTTCCCGGACTTATCCCGGAGAATTATCTGAAAAATGCGGAAATGCAGCTTGAGGATGATTACGGTATGATCGACGGCGTTGTTAATAATGGCGCAAAAGACTGTAAGGAGAAAGAGGCAAAGGATAAAGCTGAGAAGCCTTCTGTGGTGGAGCAGCTGAAAAACCAGCCACACTGTGAGGTCAGAAAGAAATCCACGATCAAATACGCGGAACAGGAGCGATGATACGAAAAAAAGAAAAGGAGCTTGGAACGATGAAGACATTTACTTCCAAAGAAATGAATCTGATGTGCCTGTATAATTCCGGCACCCGCCTGGAGCTGATCGACAATCTGACGGATATGCGGAGCTATCTGCAGGCCGACGAAACAGAACTGCTGACACTGACCGACTGTGTGCTGGAAAAGCTGCGCCAGATGAACGATCAGGAGTTTTCGGCACTGGATTTGTACCCCGATTTCATGGATTGACAAGGAGTTAAATACTGCCGGGATGGAAATCACTGTCCCGGCTCTTTTCTGCTGTAAGGAAGGAGGCCAATATGTGGAGTAAAGCAGATTTTTATTCGGCGGTTGCAAAAGAAACTCTGGAAGGACTGACAGCCAGCTGGCAGGAATGGGCGAAGTTTCTTGCCACGGCTTCCCGGCTGTATAAGTATCCGTTCATGGATCAGATGATGATTTACGCACAAAGGCCGGATGCCACCGCCTGCGCAGAATACGATTTATGGAATGACAAGATGAACCGCTACGTCCGGCGCGGGTCAAAAGGGATTGCCCTTTTAGATGAGCGCGGTGACAAACTGCGTCTGCGCTATGTATTTGATGTGGCAGATACGGGAACAAGGGAAAATTCGCGAACGCCTTGGCTGTGGACAATGGAGGATCAGCATATCGTTCCCATTATGGCTATGCTGGAACGAAACTACGGCGTTGGCGGCGCTGACCTGGGCGAACAGATTGCGGCGGCCGCCCGAACTCTGGCAGACGAGTATTGGGCAGATAACCAGAAGGACTTCTTCTACATCGTTGACGATTCCTTCTTAGAAGGGTACGATAATTACAACATCGGAATCCAGTTTAAGACAGCAGCCACCGCCAGCATCACTTATACGGTACTCAGCCGGTGCGGTTTGAATCCAGCGGAATATATGGGGCATGAGGACTTCATGCCGATCTTCGACTTCAACACCATTCCGGCAGTTATGGCACTGGGTTCCGCCGTCAGCCAATGCAGCAGGCAGATTCTCCTGCAGATCGGGGACACCATCCGGACTGCGGAGCGGGAAGCCATTGAGGAAAGGAGAAAATGGGATGAAGAACACCTTAACCTACACGAGGAACGGGGATTACCTGATTCCGAACCTGAAACTGGACGAGCAGCCGGAGAAGCCCCTGGGCAAATATGGACGGATGCGCCGGGCATATCTGAAGGAGAACCGCCCGCTTCTGTACAATCAGTTCCTGCTGAACGGGACGCTATATCCGCACCTGTTGGAGATCGAGGAGACGGCAAACCAGAGGTTGGAGCTGATAATGAACCAGCTTCTGGAGAAAGATCCGGCTCCGGACAAGAAGCAGAACGCGATGGCGTGGGTACAGCACATGAACGCACTGAAAGCCCAGGCCGAGGAAGTGATTTTGACGGAGCTTATCAACAGCTAAGTTTTACTTTTCCAGAAGAAGCCCCCACCGCTAAACAGTCCACGAAAGGATCGAGCGAACCATCGCCCGGTTCTTTTTCTGTGCCTGAAAATCAGGATAACAAAAAGGACGCAGAAAACGCCGCCTCCGAAGAAACAGCGGAACAACAGGAAGTTCCTGACCTGAGCCAGTACCCGATTACCCGCCGTGGTGATGATATTACCATCGGAACCGGCAATGCCACTCATGTGGTAGACATCACGGTGTCGGAAGAAGAATATAAAGCAATCAAACAGGCCATCCCGGAAGAACCGGCATACGATCCCGCTTCGCTGCCGTATCACATGGGAGATACCGTTTACCTGGATAATCAGGAATATCGGATTACCGAACTGCGGGAAGACACGGTGCAGCTCCTTCCTAATGGGGTGACTTACCCTGTATTCCGTGCAGAAAGCCGGGAACGGTTCGAGGGACTGCTTCGGCAGGACAGCCGCAACGGCGCTGTAACGGAGTATCTTGCCCCCAATCCGTCAAATGTCGATCAGGATTTGCTGGAAGTGCTGGCTTCTGGTCTGCTCTCTGCGCAGGATAAAGAGTATATTTCTGGCTGGCTGCGGGATGGGGAAGGCAATACCCGGATTGCACAGCGGCTTTCAGAACTGTTTACAAACCGGGCGGAAACGATGGAGCTGACTACCGGGGACACGGCAGATTTTCGCACCTACACTACCGGTATCGAAGTGGAGATTCTGGACAGTGAAGAACGCAGGCTGGCTGCGCTGGGCGGCAGCTGGGGCGACATAGCTCCCATTCTTCGCGGACTGTATATCCATGAGCAGGAAGGCTTTTATCAGAACCCGGAAGGTTACCGGCAAAAGCAGACGGTACTTGAGGGACAGCCGTCCTACCAGGTAGGCGATTCTGTCTTCCTGCCTGCGCCTGATCAGCCTATCAGCGGCACTCTTGGTTACGTTGGCGACACCACTGTGCGGATTGATACCGGCCCATATTCCTGGAGTAACAAGGTTATGGGGCGCAGTCAGTTTGAAGAACTTCTCCGTCAGGATGAGCGAAACGCTAGCCTGTTTGTGCAAGAAGAAAAAGAATCAGATACACCAGAATTACCGGAACTGACAACGGAGCTGGAAACCATTTATCCTGCCGAACAAAACGAACTGCCTTATGATATTGTGGTGGAACGGCTGCGCGTAAACGAGGCGGAACGTCCGGAACCGGAGACTATTGCTGCAAACTTTCGCATTACCGATGAACACCTGGGTGAAGGCGGGCCGAAGCAGAAATTCCGCGCCAACATCATGGCAATCCAGCTTCTGAAAAAATGTGAGGAAGAAAACCGCCCGGCTACGCCGGATGAGCAGAAAATCCTTTCCGGGTATGTCGGCTGGGGCGGCCTTGCAGATGCTTTTGATGAGCACAAAGGTAACTGGGCAACGGAATACCTGGAGCTGAAAACTGTTCTGACACCGGAGGAATATGCGGCTGCCAGGGCTTCTACCTTGAACGCACATTACACCAGCCCCACGGTGATCCACGCGATTTACGATGCCGTGGAGCAGATGGGCTTCCGCCAGGGAAATATTCTGGAGCCGTCCATGGGCGTAGGAAACTTCTTCGGTCTTCTGCCGGAGAGTATGCAGCAGAGCCGTCTTTACGGTGTGGAGCTGGACAGCATTTCCGGGCGTATTGCAAAAAAGCTGTATCCCAATGCAGAGATCACTGTTGCCGGATTTGAAACCACTGACCGTCGTGATTTTTATGATTTGGCGGTTGGCAATGTCCCATTTGGCGATTATAAGGTCAATGATAAACCTTACAATAAGCTGGGCTTTTCCATTCACAACTATTTCTTTGCCAAAGCGCTGGATCAGGTGAGGCCGGGCGGCGTAGTTGCTTTTGTAACCAGCCGTTATACTATGGACGCCAAAAGCCCGGAGGTGCGCAAATACCTGGCACAGCGGGCGGAACTCTTAGGGGCGATCCGCCTGCCGAACAATGCGTTCCGTGCCAATGCCGGTACGGATGTGGTATCGGATATTCTGTTCCTGCAAAAACGGGAACACCCCATCGACTTGGATGCGGACTGGATTCACCTTGGACGCACCGAGGACGGGCTGACCTTAAACAGCTACTTCTTGGAGCATCCCGAGATGGTATTGGGACGGCTTTCCACCGAAAGCACTCAGTATGGCAAAGAGGAATGTACGGTGCTGCCCATTGACGGCGCTGATTTAAGCGAACAGCTGAAAGAAGCGATTTCCCATATCCATGGGGAGTATGTAGCACAGGAACGGGAGAATCCGGAACTGGAGGACAATGCCTCTGTACTGCCTGCAGATCCGACGGTAAAAAACTTTTCCTACACGGTGGTAGACGGCGAAGTATATTTTCGGGAAAATTCCATTATGTCGCCGGTTGACTTAAACGATACCGCAAAAGGCCGGGTCAAAGGCATGGTGGAGCTGCGTCAGATCGTCAATGACCTGATTGAGTGCCAGCTGGAAGACTATCCACAGGAAGCTATCGAGGCCAAACAGCAGGAACTAAATACCACCTACGATGCCTTTACCCAAAAGTATGGGTTGATTAACAGCCGTGGCAACGAGAAGGCATTTTCAGAGGATTCTTCCTACTATCTGCTCTGCTCGCTGGAGAATATTGATGAAGATGGAAATCTGGAAAGCAAAGCCGATATTTTCACCAAACGCACCATCCGTCCGGAACGTCATGTGACCCATGTGGATACGCCCAGCGAAGCACTGGCGGTTTCCATCGGAGAACGTGGCAAGGTAGACATTCCGTTTATGGCAGAACTGCTGGGGAAAGCGGATGATTTCGAGGCCGTCACCGGCGAGTTGACTGGCGTGATTTTCCGTGATCCCATGGCACCGGAAGCGCCGGAACTTGGCTGGCAGACTGCGGATGAATATCTGTCCGGTAATGTGCGCGATAAGCTGCGGATTGCACGGCTTGCCGCACAAACCGATCCACAGTACACGGTTAATGTGGCTGCGCTGGAAAAAGCCCAGCCCAAAGACCTGGAAGCCTCGGAGATTGAGGTGCGCCTGGGCGCTACCTGGATTGATCCAAAGTATATCCAACAGTTTATGGAGGAAACTTTTGAGACACCCTTCTATCTCCGCCGTGCCATTGAAGTGAAATTTTCCACGATTACGGCAGAATGGCAGATTTCCGATAAAAGCAGTACCGGGCGGCATGATGTGGCGGCCTATGTGACATATGGTACAGATCGGGCGAACGCCTATAAAATTCTGGAGGATACTCTGAATCTGAAAGATGCCCGGATTTACGATACCATTGAAGATGTGGAGGGCAATAAAAAGCGTGTTCTCAACAAAAAGGAAACGACCCTCGCTCAACAGAAACAGCAGGCAATCAAGGACGCTTTCCGGGACTGGATCTGGCGTGACCCGAAACGCAGAGAAACACTGGTGGCAAAGTATAATGAACTGTTCAACAGCACCCGTCCCCGCGAATATGACGGCAGCCACATTCATTTTGTCGGCATGAACCCGGACATTAAGCTGCGGCCGCATCAGCGGAATGCCATCGCTCATGTGCTGTATGGCGGCAATACACTGTTGGCACATGAGGTAGGAGCCGGGAAAACCTTTGAAATGGCTGCTTCAGCAATGGAAAGCAAACGGCTGGGGCTGTGCCAGAAGTCGATGTTTGTGGTTCCCAACCACCTGACTCAGCAGTGGGCGAATGAATTTCTGAGGCTTTATCCCAGCGCAAAACTTCTGGTGACAACGAAAAAAGATTTTGAAACTGCAAAACGAAAAAAATTCTGTGCACGGATTGCCTCTGGGGATTATGATGCGGTCATCATCGGCCATAGCCAGTTCGAGAAAATCCCCATCTCAGCGGAGCGGCAGGAACGGCTCTTACAGGAACAGATCGATGATGTGACCGAAGCACTGGATGAGCTGAAACGGAGCCGGGGCGAGAATTTTACTATCAAGCAGATGGAAAAGACCCGGAAGTCACTCCAGGCAAGACTGGATAAACTGCTTAACACAGATCGGAAGGATGATGTGATTACCTTTGAGCAGCTTGGCGTAGACCGGCTGTTTGTGGACGAGAGCCAGGCATACAAAAACCTGTTCTTATACACAAAAATGCGAAATGTGGCGGGGTTATCCACATCGGAAGCCCAGCGAAGCAGCGATATGTTTATGAAATGCCGGTATCTGGATGAAGTTACCGGCGGGCGCGGCGTAGTATTTGCCAGCGGCACTCCCGTCTCCAACAGTATGACGGAATTATACACCGTCATGCGCTACCTCCAGTACAACACCTTACAGCAAAAGGGACTCACTCACTTTGACTGCTGGGCGTCCACCTTCGGAGAAAGTACTACGGCGATTGAATTGGCTCCGGAAGGAACCGGATACCGGGCAAGAACCAGGTTTGCAAAATTTTTCAATCTTCCGGAACTGATGAACCTTTTTAAAGAGGTCGCGGATATAAAAACCAGTGACCAGCTGAATCTGCCGGTGCCGGAAGCAAAGTTTGAGACGGTTGTGGTGCAGCCCTCGGAGATTCAGAAAGAAATGGTTGCGGTGCTCTCAGAACGGGCGGCTGCCGTCCACAGCGGGCAGGTTGATCCGTCCCAGGACAATATGCTCAAAATTACTTCGGATGGCAGGAAAATCGGGCTTGATCAGCGTCTGATGAACCCGCTCCTGCCAGACGATCCGAACAGCAAGCTCAATGCCTGTGTGGGAAATGTGTTCCGGATATGGGAGGAAGGAAAGGAAAGCCGTCTGACGCAGCTCCTGTTCTGTGATATGAGCACCCCAAAAGATGACGGTACGTTTAATGTCTATGACGACATCAAGGCGAAGATGATCGCACGGGGCGTTCCTGCAGAAGAAATTGCTTTTATCCATGATGCGGACAACGAGGTAAAGAAAAAAGAACTCTTTGCTAAAGTGCGCACGGGTCAGGTGCGGGTGTTGCTCGGCTCCACGCAGAAGATGGGGGCTGGCACCAACTGCCAGGACTTGCTTGTGGCTGTCCATCACCTGGATGTGGGCTGGCGTCCTTCCGATATGACACAGAGAAATGGGCGTATCATCCGCCAGGGCAACCGAAACAAAGAGGTTCAGATCTACCAGTATGTGACGGAAGGCACTTTTGACGCTTACCTTTACCAAACGCTGGAGAACAAGCAGAAATTTATTTCGCAGATTATGACCAGCAAATCGCCGGTGCGAGCCTGTGACGATGTGGATGAGCAGGCACTCAGCTATGCGGAGATCAAAGCACTGTGCGCCGGTGACAGCCGGATCAAGGAAAAGATGGACTTGGATATTGATGTGGCGCGTCTGAAAGTGCTGAAATCTGACCATCAGAGCCAGCAGTACCGGCTGGAAGACCGCCTGTTAAAGTATTTCCCAGCAGAGATGGAAAAACAGCGCGGCTTTATTCAGGGATTTGAAGCCGATATGCAGACCGTGACAGCACATCCTCTTCCGAAAGAGGGATTTGTCGGCGCGGAGATTCAGGGACGCACATTCTCTGAAAAGGAATTGGCAGGTGAGGCGATTCTGGCAGCCTGCAAGAGTTATACCGGCATGGAGCCGGTGGCGCTGGGAACGTACCGTGGTTTTTCCATGGAACTTTCGTACAACAGCCTCAGCCAGGAATACGAGATTGCGCTGAAAGGCTCCATGACCCATACGGTTACGTTGGGAACAGATGCCAGAGGAAATTTCACTCGTATGGATAATACGCTCGCCGGTTTGGAGGGCCGTAAAGAAAAGGCGCAGGTACAGCTGGAAAACCTGCACAATCAGCAGGAAGCGGCGAAGGCAGAGCTTGGCAAGCCCTTCCCCCAGGAAGCGGAACTGGCTGAGAAAAGCGCACGGCTGGCTGAACTGGACGCCGCCCTCAATATGGACAATCACGGCATAGAGGAGGAAGTAACAGAGCCGGAAGGCCGTTCTTCTGTGTTGGCAGATTTAAAGGCAAAAGCAGCGATAGTCGGTGAAGCGCCCAAACGGCATACGGAACAAGAAGAGGTGCGATGATGGAAAAACTGAATGATACGATTATCCTGCGGGTTTCAAAAGCAGACCGTGAGCGTATCCGGGCAAAAATGGACGAGCTGGGTGTAATGAATATGAGTGCCTACATCCGTAAAATGGCACTGGACGGCTACTGTGTGAAGCTGGATTTACAAGACTTGAAAGAGCTGATCCGGCTGCTGCGCATCTGCAGTAATAATCTGAATCAGTATGCAAAGAAAGCGAATGAAACCGGGAGTATTTACCTGGCTGACATTCAGGATTTACAGGTGCGGCTGGATGATTTGTGGCAGGCAGCAAAAGTGCTGCTGGTACGACTGGCCAGCATTTCGTGAATCAGCCATATCAGGTGTTTCGCAGAAAGAAACGCCTGAAACATAATTGCAGAATACCACTTGTGATTTGGATAGACTTATTTGCCTATTTTCTGTATACTTCTTTTATAAGATAACAACAAATCTGAATTGGATGTGTACTCTATGAAATATGTTTTGTTAAGTGCAGATGGTGAGATAAGTGTGTTTTCTGTTCCGGATAAAGTGGCAAATAATCTACAAAAATATTGTTTGGAATTTTGCTGTAATTGGCTATATCAAAGCCCTGAAGCAGCAAAGTTTCGTGTCCAAATGGGCGACACAGTCGGTGTATGCTATGACGAAAAAGATTTTATAGATTATCTCAATCAATACATTTGTGATGAGCAGTCAACGTTGATTGCAACTCTTACGGATGTATACGGTGAAGAGAATTTGCCTAAGGAATATATTGGATTGCCTTATTTCAATTTCTAGCTAATAATTTCCTGTTTGGTGATGAGATAAACAATTATCACTTTTACAGCATAGGTCACCTTTATATCCTTGCCTGAGTAAATGCAAACCGATATAATATTAAGTAGAAAGAAAGGCGGTGAGCATGGTGATGAAATTCATAAAACTCCCCTTTAAGCTACTGGCACTGCCCATCATTCTGATTTTGATGGCAGCGGCTCTTTTGGTAAAACTTGTAACCAACCTGTCAGCTTATGTAATGGGGCCTCTGATGCTGTTTATACTCGGATGCGGAATTTATTCAGCTGTGCAGCAAATGTGGACTTCGGTGGCAATTCTGGTCGTTCTGGAAATTCTATGTGTAGCCGCCATGTTCTTTGCCGTAGTGATCGAGACAGCCCTGAACGGGATGAAGGATTCTCTGGTGGGCTTTGTACATTCATAAAATAAAATGTTTCGGGCAGGCTGCTCCGCAAGAAATGAGCGGAACGGTCTGCCTTCTTTTTAGTTATGGGGAGGACGGTGAGCTATGGCGGCAACAAGACTGATTGCATTGCATATCAACAAAGGGAAGACCATTGCACAGTGCCTGCGCGACCGGACTGATTATGCTCAGAATCCGGAAAAGACGGAAAAAGGCGAACTGGTGAGCGGATATGAATGCGATCCCATGACGGCAGACGAGGAATTTCTTCTGGCTAAGCGACAATATCTCCACATCACCGGCAGACGGCAGCAAAATGATGTGATTGCCTATCAGATTCGTCAGTCCTTCAAACCGGGTGAGATTACACCGGAGGAAGCCAACCGGGTTGGTTATGAACTGGGGCTGCGGTTCACCAAAGGAAAACACGCTTTTTTAGTAGCAACTCACACAGACCGTGCCCACATCCATAATCATATCGTTTTCAATTCCACTTCGCTGGACTGCAAGCGTAAATTTCGTGACTTCCATAACTCCGGCCTTGCTCTTCAGAAGGTCAGCGACATCATTTGTGTGGAGCATGGGCTGTCTATTATTGAGAAGAAACCATACAAAGAGCGTGTCAAACGAACCACTTATCCGAAGCGGCACTGCTTTCGTGATGAAATCCGGCAGGCTATCGATCAGGCGCTTCTAAAGAAACCAAAGGATTTTGAAGAATTTCTTCGACTTCTGGAACAGGACGGCTATACCTGCAAGCGAGGCAAACACACGGCGCTCTGGAAGGCAGGACAGGATCGTTTTTTGCGGTTCCGCTCTTTGGGAGATGGATACACAGAGGAAGAAATCCGTGCTGTCATTTTGGGTGAAAAAGGACACCGTATCCGCAGCAAGAATAAACAGTCTGTTAGCCAGAAACGTCTGAATCTGCTGTTAGATATTGACGCCAGACTTCAGGCAAAAGGAAGCGGCTATCAGCGATGGGCTACGGTCTATAATCTGAAACAAATGGCGCAGACCATGATTTTCCTTCGTGAGCATGGAATTGAGAATATCGACCAGCTTCATGAGAAAACGAAACAGTCAACAGAACGCTTCGACCAACTGGATGAAAAAATCAAGACGGCAGAAAAACGTCTGGTGGAGATTGCTTCCCTGAAAAAACACATCATCAACTATGCCAAAACAAAGGATGTATATGTAGATTACCGTAAGTCTGGATACAGCAGAAAATTTTATGAATCCCACCGGGAAGCAATAACCCTGCACAAAGCAGCAAAGGATGCCTTTAACGAATTGGAAATTAAGAAACTTCCAAAGGTAAAGGACTTATCAGCAGAATATGCCGAAGTTCTGGCAGACAAGAAATCCGCCTACACACAATACCGGAATGCACGGGCTGAGATGCAGGACTATTTAAAAGCGGAAAAAAATGTGGAGCAATTCTTGAATCTGACTCGTCAGGAAGAAGAAAAGGCTCAGGAAGAAAAGAGAAAAGAAGAAACTCAAAGATAAGCATGAATGCCCCGGATTGACTGTAATTGGTCGTCCGGGGCGTTTTTTGTGTATGAACTGCTATCAGGAGCTTTGCCGCAGCCATCTGCGGATTTGCAGTTCGCCTCTGTTTACCAACTGCTGTGCGCGGTTATAAGATACGCCTAATTGTTCAGCAAGCTGCCGATAGGTTGTACCACTGTTAATCGCCAGCACGGCGTTTCTCTCCCGTTCGGGAAGCTGCTCGATTAGGATGTCAATCCTGTCTTTGGTTTTTGGCAGATAAAGATGATGTAGTGCCGGTCTGGAGTTTCCGGATGTAGCAGTTCTGGCGGTTCTTTGCGTAATATTTGGAAGATTGTCATAATAATAGGCAATCATGTCATCACATTGATGGTAAAGCCAGCGGTCAATCTTATAAAAGTGTTGAATGAAGCGCCTTTCGTCTTTCTCACATTTACCGTCAAATGCGGGAGCAAAGTCAATCCGGTCAACACTACCACGGGGGAATTGATCGTGGCGAAATGGGATTTCCTCATTAAACTTATCCTCTCCCCACCTCAAGGGATCGATAATGGCTATTATTGACAGATGTTTTTCCGGTCGCTCCCTACGCAATTTCTGGATACAGGCGACTGCCTTTTGTGCAAAAATCTCGTGGCAAGTATGAAAATAGAACTCAACGACGCGATCCTCATTTGAAATTTTATTGATTTCCTGATATAACAAATCGCCCATTTCCTCTTCCCAGAAAAAGCGATCCGCTACAAAACACACTTTCTTCATGATCGCCTCCTCCAGATAGACATTCCGAGATCACCACGCAGTTTTTGAGCCGACTTTTTGATGAATTGCTCTGGTGAGGAGCATCTTTTATCAAAGCCCATTTCCTTCCATAGTGCCTGAGACTCCTGTGTGTCATCCTTGTGGCTGTACGCATCTGCAAGAGCTATCTGCATCTCACGGTAAACATCTTCTGGTGTCGTATTATTTTCGGTGGCAACTTGTTTCAGAATCTTTTGGAAATTCATAATTTCATCCTCCGTTAGAGTTTGTACTTGTTCTTTAGAACTACTTTAACATAAAATGACTGTCGGTGGATGGCATCTTTTGTCGAAATTATAAAAATTCTATAAAAAGAAAGAGAGCCTTTACGGCTCCCCTGATATTTCTTATTCTTCTGTCAGAATGCGGAATGCATTCAGGATCTTCATTCTCTCCCGATGCGGCAGATGAGAAATCCGATTGGATAGCTCACAGGCTGCGCTCTCCGTGGCATGGTCAACTACATCAATCAGCAGTGAATCTGCGGAAACGCCCAGTGCGTTTGCGATGGCTACAAAAGAATCCAGATTGGGAATCTTAAGACCTCGTTCTATTACGCTCACATGAGTGGGGCTGAGATCGACCAACGCTGCCAGTCCTTCCTGTGTTAGTCCCTTTGCCTCACGGGCAGCTTTGATCCGTTGTCCAACAGCTTGTGCGTCCATCTCGTCACCTCCTCCTTTAGAACTATTTCTCGTTCCTCTTTAGTATATCGGTCATCTTCTGTGTAATACAGAAGATAAAGAACATGAAATAGTGCTAAAGAACGAATTTCATAAGTTTATTTATATTCCGGTCTGCAGTGTTTGAGATAGATATATTTATGTATATGAAAATTAATTTGACTGTTTTTTTCGATTGGATCTGCTATAATTTTGATAAGCAGATGGTCAACGCCAGCAGAATAACATCTCAGTAAGGAAGGTGCCTGGTTTGGACAATGAGTTTTTTGTGGACAGCAGAGATTATCTTTATCAGCCATTTAGCCATGAGGGATTTTCCGGGCAGCTGCTTTTGGCAACTCCCATAAGAAAAGGTCTGACACCTCTTCTCATAAAACAGGAACAGCCATGTTCGGCCTGCTGTGAATTCATATATTCCCGGCTCGCGCAGGAAATGCAAATTCCGGTTCCGAAGGCGTTCCTGGTAAAAAAGAGCGCCCGCAAAGAGAGCTGGCCGTTTAAGACACCTTATGTAGTTGGAATCACTTACTTGGAAGGACTGCATCCATTCACAACGGAAGACCTGCAAAATTCTATCAATATGGCTTTTGAGTATGCCTGTCACTATGCTTTGGCGGTCATGTTCGAGCAAATTGATGCGGTGCAGATAGCAGCAACGCCTGACGGAAATCTTGTTGGCTTTGATTTTACGGATTGCTTCCGTCTTAGTGATTTGACCGAAGCAATATTAAAAAAGCAGGATACTTTGCTAATCCATTTCCTGAAAATGCTACTGAACGCATTCAAACAGGATGATTTTTCATCTTCTGCAAGACTTGGTGCTGAAGTGGTTGCAAAGCATCTTGGAGTTTCTCAGATACCGGCAGTATACCCATTCTACCTTGAGCCGATGAAGCGATTCTGTAGGATTGGAAATGAGCAGATCAAAGAGATTTTGGAAGCACTGGATGAGGTGTATCCGGTGGCAATCAGTGTATATTTTGAAGAATACCTGGTTGAATTAAAGCTGAAAATCAGCAAGTATCTTGAAACTATTTAAGACGAAGGAGGCTATTATTATGAAGTACAAACTGTATCGTTCTTTTGGTGACCTGGACAAAGATGTGAAAAAGCATGAATTAGTTGCTGTCGAGTATGGTAGTACGATTGAAGACGTAGAGGACGCACTGATAAAGGATGTGGCCGATGATTTGGCTGGTGACACCAAATATGCTGGATGTGAAACATCTGCCTATGCGCCGGAAACTATAAAGAATTTCCGAAAAGTGAAGCGATATAACTATGAAATGATGGGGATTGTTTACCCTCCCCACGCAGAAACGAATGTGCTGATTGACTACGGCATTATAGAGGAATCGGAAAATTGAGAGTTTGAAAAAATAGTTACTGCCCGGATGCCGCACCTGTTTAAAATCTGATGAGAAGGAGGCGTCGAACAATGTCAGATAAAACATATATTGCCATAGATTTGAAATCGTTCTACGCTTCCGTTGAATGTATGGAGCGCGGTCTTGATCCGATGACAACCAATCTGGTGGTCGCAGACGCCAGCAGGACGGAGAAAACCATCTGCCTTGCGGTATCTCCGGCTTTGAAATCCTATGGGATTCCCGGAAGACCCAGACTGTTTGAAGTCGTGCAAAAGGTCAAAGAGGTCAACTCCTTACGGCAGCAAAAAGCGCCGGGACGGAAACTGACAGGTTCTTCAGTTCAGGATGGAGAACTGAAAGCAAATCCCGCTTTAGCTGTAGACTATGTGGTGGCACCGCCGCAGATGGCACATTATATGAAAATCAGTGCCAGGATTTATGGGGTGTATCTCAAATATATCGCGCCGGAAGATATTCATGTTTATTCGATTGATGAAGTCTTTATTGACGCAACCAGTTACTTAAGAACGTATCAGTTGACAGCCCGTGAGTTGGCAATGAAAATGATTCTTGATGTTCTGGACACTACCGGTATTACTGCGACAGCCGGAATTGGCACGAACCTGTATCTCTGTAAAGTTGCGATGGATATAGAGGCAAAACACATTTCTCCGGATCGGAATGGTGTCCGGATAGCTGAACTGGATGAAATGTCTTACCGGCGTTCCCTGTGGTCACATCGCCCATTGACTAATTTCTGGCGGGTAGGAAAAGGGTACGCAAAGAAGCTGGAAGAACAAGGACTTTATACAATGGGCGACATAGCACGCTGCTCGGAAGGTAAGCCGGGTGACTACTATAACGAGGAACTTTTGTATCACCTTTTCGGCATCAATGCGGAATTATTGATTGACCATGCCTGGGGCTGGGAACCTTGTACGATTGCTGACATCAAAGCCTACAAGCCGGAAAGTAACAGTGTCGGCTCCGGACAGGTACTGCAGTGTCCGTACCCGTTTGAGAAAGCAAAACTTGTAGTACGGGAAATGACCGATCTGTTGGTTCTGGATTTGGTGGATAAAGGGCTTGTGACAAACCAAATTGTTTTGACAGTCGGTTATGATATTGATAATCTGAAAGACCCGGTGCGGCGAAAGAAGTATCATGGAGAAATTAAGATAGACCGATATGGCCGTAGCATTCCAAAGCACGCCCACGGTACTGCCAATTTGAAAAAATACACTTCTTCCACTCGTCTGATTACCCAGGCTGTGATGGAGCTGTTTGACCGAATCGTAGATGAAGATCTTTTGGTACGCAGAATTAACATGGCTGCTACTCATGTTATCACTGAGGCAGAAGCACAGACACAAAGCGAAAACAGCTTTGAGCAGCTAGAATTATTTACTGACTATTCCGCTCATCAAAACCTGCTGGAAAAGGAAAATGAGGAACTGGAGAAGGAACGGAAAATGCAGCAGGCCATGTTAGAAATCAAGAAAAAATTTGGCAAGAATGCAATCCTGAAGGGAATGAATTTGCAGGAAGGGGCGACGGCAAAAGACCGCAATCAGCAGATTGGAGGTCATAAAGCATAGAAATATTTGAGCCAGCAAATATCCGGAAGAGGTGATAATTATTTTGATAGATAGAGATAACACAAAAAATTCTTATGATGACATTATCAACCATCCCCATCACGTTTCCACACGGCATCCCAGGATGCCGATGATAGACCGGGCGGCCCAGTTTTCTCCATTCGCTGCGCTGACCGGATATGGAGAGGTGATAAAAGAAACTGCACGGGTGACGGATTGCAAGCCGGAACTTTCTGAGTCGGAAAAAGCAGAGTTGGATTATAAGTTGCGAATGGCTTGTGATTATCCCGGAGAAAAACCAGTGCTTACAATTACTTACTTTGTTCCGGATCAGAGAAAAGCTGGCGGTTCCTACCATACGATTTCTGGACAGATTAAAAAGATAGATGATTACCAAAAGCAAGTGATTCTGCTGGACAAGACGCGGATTGATATTGACTGTATTCTCGATATAGACGGACAAATCTATAACCTCGCCAACGAAACAGATGCAGATTTTGACTAAACTCATGATATTCACACCTGCGTTTTTGGCAGAGCGCGTAGCGTAAAGCATTCGGAGCGAATGCGCAGCCCCGTATCGCCAGATACGGATCTTCAAGGGGATTGGGGACTTCCCCAACGAGAAAAATACTGATACAGCCCGTAAAGCTGTACCGGTATTTTTGCATTTGTATATACAAATGCCCTGCTCGCTAAGTTGCTAAAAGATCTTAAATTGATTACAAGGGGATAGTAGTGTGAAAGAAAATAATTGGAAAGGAAAAAATTATATCATTATACAGGTTTTCCAGTCTTAGAAGGGATAATGAATAAGGGAGAACTTTGGCTTTGCAATGTAAAATCTATGAACGATACTAAAGAAATGCTTCATTATATGGAGTGTTTAGAAGACTCTGTATGTAAAGGATTACCAGATGAACAAAAAGAAATAGCTCATGATCTTTTTGATGACCAATTGAAAAAATTGAAGGACAAACCAGTCTATGCATCGTCATTTAGTCGCTTGAAAGATGATGCTACTCAATGGGAGCGATATGCATCAAATGGAGAAGGAATTTGTCTTACATTAAATAAAGAATATCTCTGAAAAAAGTGATGTAAAGAGGAAAGGGGATAATTTGCGCTTTTTTATGCGTATTAAGATAAACAGAATCGACATAGGAAAGTGATTTCAGATACAACTTGGTCAAAGTTGTTCATGAAACAACCCTGGACTCAAGCAAATAGATATAGATTTGTGAAACTAATTGTGATATATTATTATACATGAGGCGGGATTGATAAAAAGCCTAATTTTCCAACTATGCAATGAAGAATAGAGTAAGCGGGAGTGTGTAAGATAATAATAAAAAGCCTCCTATGCTAAAATGAGAAAGGCGTCGTAAGCTAATCTCAAAGTTTAGTATAGGACATGGTCCTAAATGGACAAGGGGAGTTTATCACATGTAAAGTGGAATGCCAATACAATATAGTCTTTATTCTTAAAGAGAGTACTGTACGGTATGAAAAGGTGAAAGCAGATGTCAAAGATATAATTTCTACATTATGCATATACAAAGGCATAGAGATTATAAATGGTACAGTGTGCGAAGATTATATTCGTTTAAGTATATTATTTCAACATTTATGAGGACTTAAAAGGTGAGAGTACGCGAATGATATATGATGGACATTCCGAATTGCAGAGCAAATGGAAGAAAGCGTTTTGCCTAGAGAATATTACGTTTTAACAGATAATAATATCACAGAATAACATAAATCTAGAAATTACATTTTTTTCAAAGAAAAAAGAGTGTTCAATTTCTAATAAACTAGGTGCGAAAGGTCTCCATAATTCACGACCTTTTATATTATTAACCTTATCCCTTCCAGGATTGCCAAAAGGAAGAGAAATAATACTACGAGCGCCCAAAGCTCTTGGCCCCATTTCCATTTTCCCTTGAAACCATCCAACTGTTTTTCCCTGAAGAAGTTCATCAGCTACATCGTTTATTAAATCGTGTGATAGATGATATTTTAAATTATTTTTATCCAAAAAGGATTTTATTGCGGTAAAATTAAATTGAGGGCCCACTAAAGCACAATTGATTGGTTTGATTTCTTGCCCCATGCAAGATGAAGCATATGCTGCTGCTCCAAATGCAACTCCGGCATCATTAGCTGCAGGAAAAATATATATATTATTCCATTTTTCAAGTAATTTACCATTTGCGGCACAGTTCAGAGCTACTCCACCACCTAGACATAGATTTGTCGTATTAGTAAGTGAAATCATGTAGTTAGCTAAATTAAATAACATTTTCTCTATTGTATTTTGTGCAGCAGAAGCTGCATAAGCATAACGAGATAAAATAATTCTTTGTTTTGCATGGTTTTTAATAAAAGTACCGTCTTTATTTCCGTATTTTTTTTCAAATTCCAAAATCCACCGTTTACATAGGTCAACAGATTCCATTTGAGTATATTGATTGAATAGTACAATATCTTGGTTCTCCCAACGAATAAATTCATCAAGAGGTTCTTCGTTAGCAAATGAAGAAAGGCCCATAGTTTTACCAGCATCCCAATCTGTAAAACCAGAATAAATAGAAGCTGCTTCATAAAAAAGCCAAGAGAGCAGGAGATGTTCCAATCGCGGACAAGATGTATGGTGTTGTCTCTGCCATGAAAACAAGATAACCCAACATCCTCGCCTGATCCATCTGCAATAATTATATTGGCTTCTTTCATTCCGCTAGCATAAAAACTAGCTGCGGCATGAGCTAAATGATGTGGCACATAAATCAATTGGCATTTTTTTTTACGGTTTTGGCCAGTAATGATGGATACTATTTCTTCATCATTAAAATAATCTTTTGAAAATTCATATTTGTATCCAAGCGTAATCATTTTTTTTATGTCCCAGCCGAATGCAAATATATCAATTTCATCAATGTCGATATTATTACTTGTTAATAACCAATTAACTGCATTATGTGGGTAATAATTTAATGCATGTTTAATTCTGACAAATCTTTCCTCTTCAGCAAATCCAACCATTTTGCCATTGATTATGAGTGCTGCGGCCGGATCGTGCTCGTTTTTAAAACCATTAATTCCAAGTACAATCATAAATAAACCACCTCCTATTTCTTAATTGTTAGCCATGAGCAAAACTCCACATCTTCAGTATTTATGCGGGTTTGCGAGACATAGCCAATTCTTTATCATTATGAATTTATAATAACAATCAGCTCCTAATGGTATAATTAAGTTGTTAACATCAATCCACTTGAAAGGAGCTGATTGTTATCTATCGTTAAGAAATAAACCAAAATATCTGCCTTTTTAATTCCCAGACTGTCGCCAGATTTTATGACTCACGTTTCATTAGCTTCAATCTGTCTTGACTGCAAAGGCTTTTCCTCCCATTCCATGATCTGTGCTTTCATCGTTATGAAATGCGAAGGGGTTTTACATGATTACCAATTTGGTCGATTGCCCAATAATTTGCATAGGCTTTGGGTTTACGTTAGCTTTGTTCATGCACAAAAATATTTTTCCTTCCCCTTTTCTCGCGCTGACAGCCAAAACCAATATTTAAATCAATATGTTTTGTTCATCTCTATATCTATCATATAAAAAAGAAGTTTTTATTTTACAATAACCATAGTAAAGCTCTAAGACCAAATTACTTTTAATGTATCCATAGTATGTTAATTGTAAAATGTATAAAATCGCAACCCTAATTTGTATAAAAGTTTACCGTATAACCTGATTTGTAGGCAATTACAGAATCAACGGATGGGTTAAATGCAGGACTAAATTTGCCACATCCACTTATTTTACAGGGGAGGGATGTAGCTCCCCAAGTGTTTTACAATAACCTATATTTTACCTCTTCAAAATAGAGATTAACAAAAATTTTCTTATATAAAATAAAAGTGTCTAGAAATAAAATACTAATTAGATGATTTTCGGATTATTACTACATATTCGTTCCCGATAATTGTAGATGCTACAATATTGAAATATGGTGTAATTGAATCTTTAACAAATTTAGAATAATGCTTTTCCATTCCTTTGTTTTTTCCAGTTAATGATTTTGTTGGAAACGTTATTACTACATGTTTGCTATTGATATCAGTTAAAATATCTATTGTTTTTCCTTTTTTTTGATGTTCAATTACAGGAACAATTTTAAATAAAAATGTGATATCTGAATAGTTCTTAGGAACAGTAGAAACAATATCTAAAGTGCTCGATAAAGTTGGTAATTTGAGCATTGTCATATATGTATTTATTATTGGCGGTAGGCGCTTATCAATATCAAATGCATAATAGCTCTTTAGCTTTTCATCAGACATATAAGGAATAGAAAAAGGGTTAAATGCGCATCCTATGTCAGTTATAGATACAGGTAATCCAGTAATTGAAAAAATAAATTTATAAAAATCTTTGATATAAGGTAACCGTTCTTGTGAAGAAATATGTAGTGATAGTAACTGTTCGGCCAACTGTTCTATAGGTTGTGCCAATGTAGCTGAATTAATTAATGTTTCCGCTTGACTTATACATTTGTCACTAAAGAAAGCTCCGTAAATAGCATGCAATTGTGCTTTCACTGATTTTATTATTTCTTTTTCTTTATTGTATTTCCCATGGGTTTCTTGACATATTCTAAAGATTAGTTCATCGCAGATATTGTTATATTTTTTTGAATTCAAAATATCGTTAAATATAGCATTTATATCTTTCATTTTGGTTTTTTCTCCTTAATGAGTTCAATCAGTTTAGTGTAAAACCTAACATTATGAATAGATGCTAGCCTATATGCTAATGAATCTCCGGTTTTGTATAAATGTCGGAGATAAGCTCTAGAATAGTTTTTACATAAATGACAATCACATAAACGTGACACGGGTTTGGTATCACGTCTATATTTATCGTCTAATATATAATAATATTTATAAAAATTGGACGAATTCAAATTGATATCATCGAAAGACTCAAATTCTTCATTGAAAACATATAAACGGTTATGTCGAGCTTCCCGTGTTGGAATTACACAGTCGAATAAGTTATATCCCATTTTGTAACATGTTATAATTCCTTCAGGTTTACCTAGCCCCATTGCGTATTTAGGAGTTACATCAGGCATTAGTTCTGCTGTATATGCTAAAATATCAGTAACTAATTTGTTTTCATTATCTAGAGGCCAACCGCCATAACCATACCCATCAAAGCCAATTTCTATTAAAGCTTCTGCGCATTCTTTTCGTAAGGCTTTATCATTTCCCCCTTGAATTATTGCAAATAATTTGGGAGGAATATATTTTTGATCTCTTGAATGAATTAAATCATCATATTTTTTTCGGCATCTCTTGGCCCATTTTATAGTAATATCAACTGATTTTTTATTAATCTCATAAGAATCGTTAGGGTGTGTACAGTAGTCTAAACACATTATTATATCAGAACCATAAGCAAACTGTGCTTCAATACACTTTTCAGGTGTTAGTATAGTTTTTTTATTTGTCGATTCATTAATAAATGATATATGTTTGTCAGTTATTTTTCCGAATTTGCTATTTTCTCTGATAAGTGAAAATACTTGAAACCCACCGGAATCAGTTAATATAGGGTGATTCCAATTTGTTAATTTATGCAATCCACCAACGGAATTAATGGTTGCCGGTCCTGGGTTGTTTAATAAATGATAAGTATTCATGACTAATCCCGGAACCAGACAATTTTCCAAGTCAACACTATCGAGGCATCGAACAACACCTCTTGTTCCATCTGGGAAAAAAGCAGGCAATTCCAGTGTGCCATGTGCTAATTCTATGTTCATAATTTTCTCCTACTTTTTTTCTAATAATAGTTTCATTCGAAGTGATGCTTTATATAATTCATTACGTCTGTAAGGTTGCATTTTTGATAATTGATTAACTGCATCTTTTATTGAACAGTCATTATCTATTAAATAGTCCAACAAAACAGACTCTAGATGATGGTTCTTAAAATTAGCGACAACACCATCTGATTTATTTAAAGAAGCAAAATTTAATACCAATGTATATTCGCCCTTTTCGGAGTAGGAATTATTTGTAAGTTGAGCTAATACATCAATTGCAGTACCACGATAAATCATCTCATATTTTTTTGTTAAATCGTTGCAAAGACAAAGTTCAATTTCAGGATATTTACTGCATATAATATTAATCGTTTCGAGTATTCGTTTTGGCGATTCATAGAAAACGCCAACATTGGTATTTGCAGCCATAGCATTTTTTAATGTAGATTGAATTTCGCACTTTTTTCGAGGTAAAAAACCCCAAAATGCAAAGGAATTCGTATTAAAACCAGAAACAGATAATGCTGTAATAGCAGCACAAGGACCACATAATCCGATAACTTGAATATGATTTTTTGTTGCATTTCTAACTAAAATGTAACCTGGGTCGGATATACAAGGAGTTCCAGCATCTGTTACTATTGCAACGCTTTTACCGGAAAGCAACTTATGTATTAAATAGTCTGCTTTGGTTAATTCGTTAAACTTATGATAAGAAACAAGTTTCTTATGGATTCCAAGATGGTTTAGCAAATACATAGCCCTGCGAGTGTCTTCTGCTGCAATTATGTCAACAATAGACAAGGTGTTAATTATATGTTCACTAAGATCTGATAAATTTCCAATTGGCGTGGGAACAACATATAGAATCCCTGAAGTTTTGCTTTTAATATCCATAAAGCATTTACCTCCCTATTTAGTCAAGTCTTTTTTCCTTGAAAATCAAGGATTTTTTCAATATATCATCAATAAATATCTCAGAAGAAGGAGCCATAGGAATGGACATTTCTCTGTATCTGGTACGAAAATAGCTGGTTCTGGGTACACGAAATAAAACGTCTTGGTTTTCCGTTCTACATGGCCTTGTGTATACCCATCCATCTACGGCAGCGTACCTCCCGTGTCTACCAGGATCACCTGCATTTCCGCAGGGTCCTAACTTCCTTCGTCCCGCCTGTCCATAACCAGGGTGTCAGCTTAGCTCCTTGTCAGGGTCATGCCCTATGGAAAATATTCCTGCCGACTACTGGCTCATTCTTTCTCTTAAGTCTTACTGACCTGTTCTGTACAATCCACAAACCAGCACCTTTCGGTGGACGTTTTTCCAGCTCGTTTCTTATACCTTTCAGCTTTCCTGTCACAGCTGAATTCAGCTCTCAGATCTGTTTTCTAAAGGCTCAATTCAACTGTGACAAGGGTATTATTTTTGTCTCTGGTTGTTATGCTGCCTGCATCTGCGGCCTCCTGATGTCTCCCATCAGTTTTTCCGCATCATAATCTACACCTTTTGTAAGGATCGCGTAGAATACCCTTATAACCTTGCAGGCTACCGCAACCACTGACTGCATTTTTTTCAGCGGATTTTCCTTTCGGCTCCGATAATACTCATGTATTTCTCGGAACTCCGCATTCTTTCCAATCAGCGATATCGCTGCCTCATACAGCACATATCTCAGGCGCTTCCGTCCGCGGTAACTGATCCGGCTTTCTCCGATATGCTTGCCGGAATCGTTTGCCACGATCGCATATCCCGCCAGTTTCTGCAGCTGTTTGGGATTATCAAAACGTCCAATATCCCCAACCTCTGCAATAAAACCACTGACTGTAACCAGACCGACCCCTTTGATCGCCATCAGCTTATCAATATATGGGATCTCCTTTAGTTTTTCTTCTATACTCTGGAGCAGTTCCTCCAGCCTTGACGCATATACATCCATGTCACTCAGCAGATTTTTTAATTCCATTCTCGCTGCTTCCGGCGCTTCCTTACTCCCAATGCTATGCTCTGCGACTGATACCAGGGTCCTCGCCCTCTTCATTCCAGCGCCTCTCAGCTTCGCATCTCTCCAAATCTGGTTCACACCTTCTGCCCCGAGTTTTATGATATCCTCTGGCAACGGGGCTACCTTCAACACCATTCTGCCGCTGACTGCTTTTAGATCTCTGTATACGTCTTTATATTCCGGAAAGTAGATGGAAAACCATCTTGCAATCCGGTTCTTGATCCTTGTGAGCTCTTCCTGCGTCTGGAAGCGCAGGTTAGAAAGGCTCCTGATCTCTGCGTAAATACCGGTCGGTATATATGGATACGAAAACCGTCCCTCGTTGACCAGTGCCGCAATTGTTTTGGGATCTTTACGGTCATTCTTGTTGGGATTGTTGTCATCCAGTTCCTTCGATTTCTTAACATGATGGGGATTCACATGTACTGGCTTCATTCCGCTGTCCTGCAGGAATTTCCCTAACGCAAACCAGTAATGACCGGTCGGCTCCATTCCGGGAATCACAGCAGTTTTGCCATGTCTTTCTGCGATATCTTCCATCCATGCTTTCAATGTCAGGAATCCGGCTTCTGTGTTACTGAACTCCAGCGGCTTTTTGCTATACTCATAATTCCTCCAGTCAAAAGCCCTTGCGTAATGCATTTCACTTCCAACATCAATGCCAACAATTAAAGTTTCTTCAGTAATAGATGCTATTTTTGCGTTCTGTGTGTTATAATTCATTTCAGATACCTCTCTGTTCAATAAGATTTTTACTAACCGGCAAAGTCAGTAATCTTATTTTACTCTGAGGTATTTTTTTCTCAACCTTCTTTCTTGGAATTCCCTATACTTGAATTATACAGGAAGCTCCTCACTATTTTATTATAGCATAAATGAAAATAGCGTGTCGAGCGACACTTTCTGATAGCAGCTAATAATTATTTTTACTCGTCATAGCTGTTCTGGTAGCAGTTTTAAACGGTAAAATATTTTGATCTACCATATGCCAGTGAATTCTTAAAAAATAATTTATCCACAACTCTGGTTAGTTACTTTGAAAGCAAAAATGCCGCATATGAAAAACAGAAGGAGCAGGAAGAAGCGAATAAACTGAAAAACATTATAAATTACGGAAATTTAGTGTTTGGTGATGTGTCTGGCTCCACGCTAACCGTTGATAATTCTATTCATAGAATCGAACAGGCAATAGAAGAAAATGGAGGCACAGATAAAGAAGAGCTGTATGAGATTCTGAATGATGTAAAAGAACTTATAGAGAACATACAGGCAAGTCGAACCATACCAAAGCAGAAAAAGCTATTTGCGAGGATTTCTGATCACATGGAAAAACACGGGTGGTTTTACGGTGCTATAGTACAGTTATTGGGAACAGCGGCAATAAATTTGTTGGGTGCATGATATGACCATACCTTCATGAAATAATTGTATTATGCTTTGCTTCAGGGGGATCATATAATTCTCGAATGAATGGCAAGAAATGAGGCTAAGGGAGGGAAATTCTAATGAGATTAGTAAATCTTGAAATACATAACTTTCGTGGAATTCAAAACGCAAAAATTGATTTTCCAATGGATAACAGATTTATTTGCTTGATTGGCGCAGGAGATAGCACCAAATCTACGATTTTGCTCTCCATTGAGTGGCTATTTTCGCAAACATGGAATTTGCCAATCTGTGACAACGATTTTTATCTTGCAAATACTGAAAACGAGATAACAATCTGTGGAACATTTACCGAGTTTCCTGATTCTTTCTTAGCAGAAGATAAGTTTGGCTTATTCTTGCGGAAACCTGGAATCCCATATGATGGCATCACAAACGACGAACCAGCAGATGGAGAGCCACTTTGTCTTACCATTCAATTTACAGCAGACAGTTCCTTGGAACCACATTGGAATGTTGTATGTAATAGAAATGATCCTAAAACTATAACTAACAAGGAACGGGCTCAGCTTGCAGTTGGATGTGTTGGTGAAAATTGCTCTAGAGACATGACGTGGGGGCGGTACTCTGTCCTACAAAAGTATGCTGATTCTAAAGGGGTTCTTCATGATGCCTATACTAAAGCTATGAGAGAGGCTGCCGCAAATACTGATTTGGACTTGTTAGATGGCCTTTCTAACGATATTAAGAGTATCGGAGGACAATATGGCGTTGGATTTGAAAACGATATTAAGAGCAAACTGTTAATTCAGAGTGGCTCATTCACCACATCTGCAGGCCTTTATGATGGACAAATTCCTTTGAATTTAAGGGGAGTTGGCAGTCAAAGGCTTCTGTCCATAGGGCTGAATATCAAAGCTTATTCTAGTGGCACTGTTTTATTGATTGACGAGATCGAGTGCGGACTTGAACCCTATAGATTACGCAGCCTGATAAATGAACTACGAAATCAGACAGGAGCATCCGGACAGGTTATTATTACAACACATTCCCCTGTTGTATTAACGGAATGTTCTGCCTCCGAATTAGTCATTGTACACTCACGAAACGGAAATACAAACGTATTCTATTTTAATAAAAGTGATGAAAAAGTATATGAGCAGCTTCAGAAACAGATTCGCAGTGATGCTGATGCCTTCTTATGTAAGGCCTTAATTGTCTGCGAAGGAAAAACAGAATATGGATTTGTCAAGGCATTTGATGATTTTATAGCTCAAAATCTCGGAATTAGAATGGCTCATAAAGGAGTGGGTATAGCTCTTGGAGGAGGAGCTACCACGTTTGCTTATGCTGATTCACTTCGAGATCGAGGATATGAAATTAGCATCTTTATGGATTCTGATAAGGAAAGCGATGCTGCTGAAAAAGAGGAGAGACGGCGCTTATACGGAACAACAATATTCGATTGGGATAATCCGAATGCTATAGAACAACAACTGTTTCTTGATTTGCCGGAATCTTTGATCCAACAGCTTATAGATATTATTGTGGATGAAAAAGGTGTGACAGCGATGGCTGGCACTTTGCACTCTGAGGGTATTTCATTTGATATTTGTGAAGATGCAACCAAACTCGTTCTAAATGATTTTTCACAAGTTACACGTCTTACTCTTGGAAAATTGGCAAAACAAAAAGGAAAAAATGGACGTATTGGCGAATGGTATAAACGGATTGATTTGGGACGCGAAATCGGCCAAATTATTTTTGAACACTGGTCAGAGATTGATCAAAGTACAAAACTGTTTCAAACAGTATTTTCTATGATTGAGTGGGTAAAAAATCTATGACGCCTGAAGAATTAGTAAAGATTGAAAGTAAATATAATGTTGCGATTATAGCACCTGCTGGACACGGAAAAACAGAGATGGTAGCCGATATGGTCGCTGGATTTTCTGGAAAGCAGTTGGTGCTTACACACACGAATGCTGGTGTTGATGCCATTAAAAAACGTCTTTCGAAAAGAAAAGTAGACACACACAAATATACGATTTTGACTATTGCAGCTTTTTGTAATCGTTGGGGCTATTCGTACCACTGGACATCTAAAATGGATGCAACTCTATTGCCATCCAAAAAAGAAGATCAGAAACAATATTATGCTCAGTTATACACAGGAGCATTGGAATTATTTAAACATACGTGGGTTGGTAAAGTACTCTCTTCTTCGTATAAAGGAATAATTGTCGATGAGTATCAGGACTGTACACTTGCCCAACACGCACTGATTAGACAATTAAATAATTACCTTCCCGTAAGAGTTTTAGGGGACCCTCTTCAGGGAATATTTGGGTTTAAAGATCCCATTGTGAATTGGTCTGATATTTCTTTTGAACTTATTGATGTAGATACGTATCCATGGCGTTGGAAAAATTCTAATCCAAAACTCGGAGCATATCTGGAAGAACTAAGATCCCATTTGTTACCTGCCATTCAAGGGCGACAATGTACGATTAGTATTGCTCCTATTAGCAATGCCTTAGAAGTTATTGCTCCATTGAATTTTGACGGATACAAGCTGCTTCGACAGTTACAACAGTATAAGTCTGTTCTGTATCTGACAAAATGGGAAAATGATCAATTAGCCTTCTGCAAAAAGATGCCTGGAATTTTTCAGCAAGATGAAAAACAAGATTGTGGCATTCTGTTTGAGTACGCACGTCTTTTTGATCAAAGTGAAAACGAACACCTTGCGCTGTCTATATTATGCTTTATAAACGAATGTGCCACCCGAGTATCTTCTGAGTGTAATTCGTACATTAAGAGACTTAAATCCGGCTCCTCAGATTTTTCGAAAATAAAAAAATATGAACAATTGGGAAGATTGCTAAAATTAGTAATTGAAAATAACTCGTCGCAAAATCTTATTGAAGTATTTCGATGGTTTGAAGAAAACAAACAATTTAAGTTTTATCGCTTGGAGCTTTATCAAGAAATGCTCCGTAGCATCAGGCTTGCCGCAACCAAAGCAATCGACATTTATGATGCTGCCACTCTTGTGCGTAATGACTCTACATTGCAAAAAAGATATACAAACTTTAAGTATTTGTCATCCAGAACGCTTCTTTCAAAAGGTTTGGAATTCGACTGTGTTATTGTTGATATGACAAAAGAACTGACAGCAAAAGAATTTTATGTGGCCATGACAAGAGCAAAGAAAATGGTCTACTTAATCACAGATAAATCCACTTTGATTTTGAAACCATAACTAAAAATGAGAACCGGGATATATGGTATGTAGAGGATACAAAATAATGGAAAATGATCACCAACTTAGAATTTTATACTTATATCAAATATTGCTCCGCCACTCCGACGTAGATCATCCGGTCTCCACCAAAGAACTGATTGACATGATGGAAACCTATCACCAGATCAAGCTGCATCGAACAACCATCCCTAAATACATTGAGCTGCTGAACGCCGGTGGCCTTGAGGTGATGGAGATACGCTCCCGAGAAAAGAAATATTATCTCAACGACCGGCTATTTGAACTGCCGGAAGTTAAGTTGCTGATTGACGCGGTACAATCTTCAAAGTTTATCTCGGTTGGCAAGAGCCGTGAGCTGATCTCTAAATTGATGATGCTTACCAGTGAATCCAACGCAGCGAAACTCAAACGGAACCTATATGTGACTGAACGAGTTAAATCTGACAACGAAAAGGGTTACTATATTGTCGAAGCAATCAATGACGCAATCAACGAGGGAAAAAGAATTTCATTCTACTACACTGATTATAATGCGCAAAAAGAGCGGGTGCTGAAAAATGACGGACAACCATACATTTTAAGCCCCTATGCCCTGATCTGGGACGGAGACTTCTATTATGTCCTTGGTCTGAATCATGCCCGCAATCAGTTTAATACGTTCCGGGTGGACCGGATCAGCAGGCAGCCGGATATTTTAGATGAAGCAGCAACGCCAGCACCAGAAAGCCTGAATCTGGCAGACTACTCGCGTGAGGTTTTTCGGATGTACGATACCGAGAAGCCGATAGAGGTATCTCTGCTCTGTGAAAACGGCCTGATGAAACATCTGGTTGATCACTTTGGCCTAGACGTAAACACAGAAATTGTAGATGATGAGCATATCAGGGCAAAAGTATTGGTTTGCACAAGTCCCACTTTTTATCGCTGGGTATTTGGCTGGTGCGGCAGAATGAAGATTGAAGGGCCTGATTCTGTACGGGAGGAATATCGCCGGATGGCCCAAATTGCATTGGAGTAATATGCAATTCACTGGAGGTGGCAGCATTATGAATCGAGAACGGGTTAGAAATCCGAACAAAAAGTATAAAGAGTTAAAGCAAAAACAGAAGGCTCGTATCTCGGATATTATGTATCAGGAAACTGATCGTTTTCTCCAGAAAAAGAAGCAGATGCCGAGCGACAAAGAAATCATTCAGATTGCCGAGATGGTATATCGCCGTGTGCAGGGTCTGGGATTTTGGATTCCTTATGAGGAAGTTCTAAATGAGTACCAGAAAAAAAGTCCACGTATGCTTCAACGTCTGAAAGAATCCGGTCTGCCGCAGCACCTGCTTCCTAAAGCCATACCATCCGCTGAAAAAGGAAACACATCAAAATTTAAGAGGCATAAAAGTGACCGCAGAAAGAAAAAGCCAAAGGAACTTCCTCTTCCAGAACAGGACGATACCTTTTTCTTCATTGCAGGTTATACTTCCGGCGGCGCTCCTTATGGTGTGACCTGGGAGGAAATGGGGTTAGAGCCATGGGAGAAAATTGAATAGCTGTTATGTTTTTTGCCTGAGATGTCGTCAACCGGCGACATCTCATTTTTCTTGGCAAAATATCCCTTGCCAAAAGAACAGGTGTTCGCTATAATATAAGCATCTGAAACGAGCCGTTTCATTTAGAATGTGAGGAATGACCATGAGAAGCAAGAACCCGGAAGTGATGAATGCAATCTGTACCTTTGTTGACCAGTATTACCGTGAAAACCACGTCTCTCCGTCTGTAAATGAGATTGCACAAGGCGTGGGCGTGTCAAAGGCGACTTCCTATCGCTACCTTGTCGCCATGAATGAACGCGGTATGCTTTCTTATGATGGTAAGACTATTGTGACAAAGCAGGTTGGCAAATGTACCTCCGGGTACTTCTCTGCGCCGGTAGTTGGCAGTATTCGCTGCGGCGATCCGGAGCGTGAAGAAGAAAGCGTGGAGGAATATGTGAGTCTTCCTAAATCCATTTTCGGCGACGGAAAATTCTATATCCTTCGTGCAAAAGGGGATTCCATGGTAGATGCGGGCATTGAGGATGAAGATCTGATCGTTATCAGAATGCAAGATACAGCGGCGGTCGGCGATATTGTCGTCGCACTGGATGAAGACAATGAGAATACCCTGAAAATCTTCGGTGGAATTGATGAGGAAAATGGTGATGTAATTCTTCGTTATGCAAATCAAAAGAAGTATCCGGACAGAGAAATACGGGTGAAACAGCTCATTGTACAGGGCGTGGCCAAACACGTCATCAAGGCCCTGTAACACCGGCCTTTTACGATAAATCAGGAAAGGATGTGTTCTGACAATGGAAACCTATGATGTACGCTGCCCGATTTGCGGCGCATTGAATCACGACCTCTATCTGGAGGAAACGGACGGCTGGATGGAATGTGAGCATTGCCACCAGGCGGTACAGATACTGGCGTATGCGAAGACAAAGCTGATCCCTGTTTATACCGGCAGGGAGCTGGCGGAGAAATTTTTAACAGCAGCAAAGTGACAAAGCCATAGAGGGAGGATGGATTTATGCAGGAAAATGAACTTTGGCGACCATTCTCATGGCATTGTCCAAATTGCGGTGCGATCTCCGTTGGATATAAAAATTCCGGCGGCACGATCAAGGTGGAATGTACGAAATGCCATGCTGTGATGGTCAGAAAAATAATGGGGCGTCGGCACGACCGGATTGACATCTATGCCCCCAAAGGCGAAGTCAATGAGACTGGCAGATACGCCGGTCTTTGACAAAAATGAATACACAGGTATAACGACGGACAGGTTGAGATGAAACAGGCTGCGTAAATCCTTCTCCAGGTCATATACCGCAACAATTCCAGAGGTTTAACCAGACATTACATGAGAGGCCGCTGGCAGAATTGGATTCCAAATTTGGAGTCCGGCTCTGTCGGCGGCCTTCTTTTGCTTTCCGGCAGGGCTTTCAAAAAAATATCGAAAGCCTGATATGCATTAAGGGCTGAGGATACAAATATTGTGTATGTTTCTTCAAAAACGCAGTATCAGTACCCTTCTCTTTTTGCGCTCATTTTCAGGCTGTGAGATGGGAAACCGATGCAGAGTTTGTATCCTTTGCCGCTTTTCGCACAGGCGGAAAGGAAAAATTATGTACTTTGATCCTGAAGCTTTTGGAAAGAGAATCCGCTCATTGCGGAAAGAAGAAGGGATGACACAGGAGGAACTGGCAATGCGCATAGGTAGTGAAAAACAGCATATTAGCCGAATGGAGACAGGAGCACGTGCCTGTTCGATTGATCTGTTAATTGAGCTTGCGGTAACGCTCCATACAAGTACAGATTATCTTCTCATGGGAAAGGAACCGGCCAGAGACGCAATGAAAAATGATCTGCTTAATATCATAGAACAGTTGTCCCGTGTGGCAAAAAATATTTAACAGTACACATTGAAGGAACGGCCTTATCAGAAAAGTTGGCCTATCAGGCCAACAAAAGTGGGCCTGCAAGGCCAACGTAATTTTGGGCGGCTTCCGCTAAACTTATTCGTGTAAGGAAAAAGAAATTCCTTCAATGGAAGTTTGACAACTGAATACCCATTCATCAGGTACATTACTGTATGCCAGAGCCAGACAGGCAGTACGCCATGACCCTCCACCCGGAGGCGAGCGAACCATATTTGCCACAAAATACCGGATTGCAACCGGCAGGGCCAGGACGGCATACAGGGATAATGATACTTCTGTAATTCGCAGCCCGGCCACAAGGAAGGCGGGGAGGTTAGATGCCTATGGAGCAGCCCAGCAAGCTGCCGCCTGATGATTTCCCGATTCTCAGGGATGTCGAGGACAAATGTGAGAAAATAACCGCTTAAGAAATTTATGGGAGCCATGACCGGAAAGCCCCTTTCCGTGTTCTGGCTCCTTTAACATATCTACAAGGAAGGAGTATACACAATGGATCGAGATTTCAAACAATATCATCGCGGAGAAATTTACTTCGCTAACTTAAATCCCGCCTACGGCTGTGAGCACGGTGGTATCCGCCCTGTGCTGATCCTGCAAAATGACGTAGGTAACTTTTATTCGCCAACGCTGATCGTTACGCCCGCTACAAAGCAGGCAGACAAAAAGCCATATCTGCCGACACACGTTGTTTTAAGTAAGATCCCCGGAATGAAATATGACGGAGATTCGCTGTTCATGTTGGAACAGATGCGGGTGATTGATAAGCACCGCCTTCGCAGCTATGCTGGTCGGCTGACCAAAGTGCAGATGGAACTGATTGATAAAGCAGTATGTGCAAGCCTGGGGCTTTCTCAGGCCGGTGCATGATGCGCGTAATCCGGCAAGGCAAAGACAGAGCTTCCCTGCTCTGTCTTTGCCCCACCTGCCGGGAAAACTTTGAGATTACAGGGAGTTATCGTATCCGGCGGGCGAATTACAATCAGACAGTAAAAGAAATCTGCACCTACTGTCAGATCCGTATGGGATATGACTACTATGTAACACCGGCATACGAACGGAGGTGTTGAGATGGATGAACCACTGCGGATTGACCCTGAGTTCGAGTCAAAAATCCCACCTCTGACTGAGGAAGAATACCAACTGCTGGAAGAAAACATTCTCCAGGACGGCATTGTGCTGAACCCGTTAATTGTCTGGAATGGCTGCATCGTGGATGGTCATAACCGGTTTCGTATCATTCAAGAACATCCGGAAGTTAAATACACGGTCTTTGAAAAGGAATTTCCAGACCGATATGCTGCCATTGCATGGATTTGCTGTAATCAGCTGGGGCGTAGGAATTTGACGCCACAGCAGAAGAAATATCTAATTGGGCAGAGGTATGAAGCAGAAAAACAAGCTGAAAGTTTTCGTGGCAATCAATACACTTTAATGAGCGAAAGTGGTTGTGCCCAAAATGGGCACAACCAAAAATCGGAGCGTACCTGTGAAAGAATAGCCCGTGAAAATAGCATTAGTAAAAATACTGTGCGACGTGCCGAGCATTATGCCAAAGGTGTCGATGCGGCCGATGAAATTGAACCTGGAATAAAACAGGAACTACTTTCCGGTTCTATTAAGCCTACAGACACAGCTGTAGCAGCGATTGCCAAAGCTGATCCGGATGAACGTCCTGCTCTGGTTGAACAGCTACGCTTACCAAAGCAAATGCCAGATAAAGCGCCTGTCTCAATGTCAAAAGAAACACCAGATAAGAATGAATCTTCATCGATCACCAAAAATGAAGCTCATTCAGAGTCAGAACCGGAAGAACCAGAGGCTCCCACGCGCCCCATGACAGAAATTCGGAAAATCCTTGCAATTTCTTCAGGTATGGAAACTGCGGAAGAACTGGCCGACGAAAGCACAATGTTCTATGAACTGGAAGACGCCGTATCCACCATGATCCGCCGCTGTCTCCGCTGCTTTGAAAGCTATCCTGGACTTTTAAGTAAGAAATCGTACCGTCGCAAGGTACTGAAAATATTTAAAGAAGCCATTCAATTTATTCAGAAAATCGAACAGGAGGAACCAACATGAAGAACCTGATTAACTGCCCTTTTGATGAGATGATGATCTACAGCAAGAACCTGGAAGTACCGCGTAACGCTTACCAGCGGGAACTAAATCCCAACCGTGTCCGCAAGATTGCGGCAGAGTTTGATGAGCATATCGCTAATGACCCGAAGGTCAGCTTTCGTGACGGTCACTACTACGTTTTTGACGGTCAGCACACCATCGCCGCCAGGAAGCTGCGCAATGGCGGTCAGGATTTGCCCATCCGCTGCAAAGTATTTTATGGCCTCTCCGAACTGGACGAGGCTATTTTGTTTGCTCAACAGACTGGTACTTCTGCTCAGCTCACCGCCGGTGCGAAACTGCGGGCGCTGGTTTACGGCAATGATCCGGATGCAGTGGCTTTCCTGAAAGCGACGGAGGATGTAGGACTGCGACTAGACTATAACCAGGACAGAGGAAAGTACCGGATCGGCTGTGTTGGCACAGCTTACTCCATCTACAAGAAAGTAGGTGAGAAAATCTACAAGGAAGGAATGCTGCACATTGTGAATGCCTGGGACGGCGCTCCCGATTCTCTTCGCTTTGAAATTCTGCAGGGTGTAGTCTTCTTTGTTGACCTTTATCACGATGAATACAGTTCCAAACGGCTGGTAGAGCAGCTGCGCCGGTACGACCCGCTGACCATTTACCGGGAAGGCCGTTCCCTCGGTGTAAATATGGCTGGCTACAAAAAGTATATGTACCAGGTCTACCGGATGTACAACGGTAGCAGCCGTCGCTATATGCTTCCTCTTAAATTCTGATGCCGGACGGATAAAGAAGACCGTCCCGTAATAGGTATAGAATAACGAACCCCGGAAGGGAGGTCGCCGTGACTATTTTATTGAGCCGCATCATAAGATGGAAGGGGGAAATCATGTGGCGTATCAATCCGTAGAGGAAATGAAAAACGTAGACCCTCGGACGGTTGACCGTACCCAGCTGGTTGACCGCGAGAGCGTCCGATTAGACCCGGACGCCGGATATGAGGAACGCTTGAAATCCCATATTCGGCAAATCCGCAATCCTTACTGTTATTTAGACGGAGGCATTGTTGTGAAACTGGCGTTCCAGCCGAAAGGCCCAACCATTGAGGAACGCGTCAACAGCGTCTATCTCTCCGGCAGTTGACATCCTTTTCAAATATCCTGCCAGGATGGTAAGATAAAACCGGGTCAAAAACAAAACAGGAACGCAAGCCGCAGTCATGATTTGCTGGGGCTTGTTCTCCTGTATTTATATGTGGAATCAGCCTCCGTCTTTCTGTGGTGATATATTGGAAAGATTGGAGGTTTTTATTGTGCCAGAAAAGATTTATCGAACGGGAATCTATGCGAGGCTTTCTCGTGAGGACAACGAACACGGAGAAAGTAATTCCATATCCAGTCAAAAAGCTATCTGTAAGGAGTATATCTCCCGCCATCCAGACCTGGAACTGGTGGAAATTTACGATGAAGACGATGGCTACAGCGGAACCAATATGGAGCGTCCAGGATTTCAGCGGATGCTTCAGGATATGCGCTCCGGCAAAATAGACTGCGCGATCAGCAAGGATCTGAGCCGTTTTTCCAGAAATTACATTGAGGCGGGAAATTATCTGGAGAAGATTTTTCCATCCCTGGGCATCCGCTATATTGCCGTCAATGACTGTTATGACAGTCTGGCACCGGGAAGTGCTTCGGATGCTATCACACTGCCGTTTAAGAATCTGGTAAACGACATTTACTGCCGGGATATATCGGTAAAAATCCGAACCAACCTGGAAGTGAAGCGCCGGAAAGGTGAATATGTTGGCTCTTTCGCTCCGTATGGCTACCAGAAATCCACAGAGGATAAAAACCGTCTGGTGGTGGATGACGATGCAGCTGAGATCGTAACCATGATTTTCGGAATGTTTAAGGACGGTTTTCCCATCCTGCGTATTGCACAGCGGCTGAATCAAAGCGGTGTGCCCACTCCGATGGAACACAAACGCCAGCAAGGGGTAAGATTTCAGACAGCGTTTCGGCGGCGGGATGTTCCCCAATGGGAATACAACACCATCGCCAGAATATTGAAGAACGAAGTTTACTTAGGCAACCTGACTCAGGGCAAGCGAGGAACGCCTAACCACAAGGTACATGATATTCGTCTGAAAGATGAAGCAGACTGGATTCATGCAGAAGCTACCCATGGAGCGCTAATATCACCAGATGATTTCATGGTGGTGTCGGAACTGCTCAAACGGGATATGCGGGCTGCGGATGACAGCGGACAGCATTATCTGTTTTCCGGATTCCTTTACTGCGGAGACTGTAAACAGGGTATGGTGAGAAAGACTGTGACGCGCAGTGAGAAAAAGTACATTTATTATGTCTGCGGAAAGCATCGGAAAGAAAAGAACTGCTCTCCCCATTCTTTCAGCGAGAACCGACTGCGTGAAGTTGTATTCCATGCAATCCATGACCAGATTGAAACCGTTATGCATCTGGATCAGGTGCTTACGTTTATCGAACGTCTTCCTCTGGAAAATCGGAAATCTTTCAACTATGAAGCACAGATTGTCAAAGTAGAGGAAGAAATCGAACGGTACAGGAAACTGAAGCTCCGGCTCTATGAAGATCTGGCAGATGGCGTGATTACAAAGAGTGAATATACGGAGTTCCGCAACGCCTATACGGCTCGGATTGAAGAGAAATCGGAAACCGTGGAACGTCTGAAGAAAGAACAGGCGCAGGCGGCAACTACCGGTATGACGAACCGTGCCTGGGTACAGGCGTTTGCTCAGTTCCAAAATATTTCGGAGCTGGATCGCCGGGTGTTGGTGGCACTGGTAGACCGGATTTTTATTTACGAGAACAAAGCGATTGAGATTCAATTCAAATACCGGGATGAATACGAGCTGGCGCTCCGCTATGTCCAGGAATTTGAAGAAAGGCCAGCTACGGCTGGCTGAACATAGGAGGATACCATGGCAAGAAAAAGTAGAAAAAACAGCAGTCAGCCGGAATCGGCAGCACAGATCGGGCAGATGTCCTATGTCACTGCAATCTATGCACGGCTGTCTGTAGAGAACAGCGGAAAACAGGACGAAGGCGCTTCTCTCCAGAACCAGATTGATGTTTGTAAGGAGTATGTTGCAGGCTGTCCCTATCTCAGACTTGCGGAGGTTTACGCCGATAACGGAAAAACCGGCACGGTTTTTGACCGTCCTGTCTGGAACCGGCTGATGGATGATGTGCGTAGCGGTAAGGTGGAGGCTATCGTGGTTCGTGATCTGAGCCGATTCGGGAGAGATTACATTGAAGTGGGCAACTATCTGGAAAAGATTTTTCCGGCATTGGGAACACGCTTCATCTCTGTCAAAGAAAACTTTGACAACTTTACCTGCGGCAGTTCCATGGAGTCCCTCTCTGTGTCGCTGCAAAATTTGATTAACGCCCTGTATTCCAGAGATATTTCCCGTAAGGTTTCCACGGCGCTCCTGGCGCAGCAGCAAAACGGAACCTTTCAGAGCCGTAACCCGCCTTACGGGTATATGTGGGATGAAGATAAATCCGCTTATGTAATTGACGAGGCTGCCGCTCCTTATGTGCGGAATATATTTCGCTGGAAGATGGAGGGCGTTTCTGTCAATTCCATGATTCACCGCTTAGAAGAAGCAGGCGCTGTCCATCCGGAACTTCGCAAGCGTGAAAATGGTTCCCGACATGGCAATCAGGTTGGAAAAGGCTGGGCAAAGTCCACGATCAATTCCATTCTTGAAAACCCGGTCTATCTGGGACACACGATTCACGGCAGAATGCGTACCGCTATTTATAAGGGTGTCAAGAAGCATAAGGAAGATCCAGAAAACTGGATTTGGTATGAAAATACGCATCCAGCGATTATTTGCCAGGAAGATTTCGATACAGTTCAGCATATTCTGGCGGAGGCCAGTCGTATCCGGCAGGAGAAAATGAAACAGTCTGCCATTATCCGGGAACAGATGATTGATTTCTTTGACCAGAAAATATTCTGTGCGGACTGTAAAAAGCGAATGTACTTCCGCCGACACCGGATTGACAAAAAGGGACCGGAAGAATGGATGGGTTCTTATGCGTGCAGCACCTATACCTCACGCCGACACGAACACTGTACAAAGCATTATATACGGCAGAATGTTCTGAATGAAAAGGTGCTCACTGTCATACAAGATCAGCTACGGGTTGCCCTCAACTACGAGCGGCTGCTCAGTATCTTAAAGGGAAGCAAGGAAGAAAGCAATCTCAAAGAAAAGTACAACGCCGCTGTCTCCAGTATCAGCTTGAAGCTGAATGCCCTGAATCAAAAACGAAGCAAGTTATATGAAAGCTACGTGGAAGGTATTCTGAATGAAGAAGAATATTCTTTTGCTAAGAAGACCTATGAGAAAGAACATGAACGTCTGAGCCAGCTGATGGATGAAGCGGTTCAGCGCCGGACAAAGTTTCTGGATTCCATTTCTCCGGATAATAAATGGATGTCTATGATGAAGGCGGCCACCGGCACTACGGAACTGACACAGAAGCTGGTGGATACCATGATTGAGAAAGTCCTGATTTATGAAAATGGTGCGGTCGAAGTTGTTCTTTATTACGATGATGTGTATCAGGAAATGTGCCAGAGTGTTCTGGAAATGCAAAAGAAGAAGGAGGCGATCTCATGAAAGAACCGAAAGTTGCCATTTATATCCGTTTGTCCATGGCTGACGAGGATACACACCGATCCAAAGAGGAAAGTGACAGCATACAGCACCAGCGTCTGCTGATTCATGAATTTCTGAACCGGCATCTGGAATTAAGAGATGCTCCGCGCACGGAATTCGTAGACGACGGTTTTACTGGTACAAACACCAATCGTCCGGCTTTTCAGAATATGATGAAGAAGCTCCACTCCGGTGAACTGAACGTCCTCGTAACAAAAGATTTTTCGAGAGCCATGCGGGACTACACGGAGATGGGAAACTACCTGGAATGTGTGTTCCCGTTTCTGGGTGTGAGGTACATCTCTATCAATGATGGTTACGACAGCAACGATTATAAAGGCGTTACCAGCGGAATGGATGTGGTGATTCGTAATATTGTTTATGCGTCCTACAGCAAAGACCTGTCAGTAAAGACTACAACGGCAAAGCTGCAAATGATGAAGCAGGGCAAGTATGTGGGCAGTATTGCTCCTTACGGCTACCGGTTTCATCCGACCATCCGCAATAAGCTGGCGATTGATCCGGAATCTGCTTCTGTGGTGAGAAGAATTTTTGATTTGGCACTGGCAGGAAAAAAGACCAGACAGATTGCGGAGATTTTGAACATAGACGGCGTACTGACACCGGGTAGTTACTTCCGTCTGAAACATCCAGACCAGAACCGTTTTCAGAAGCGAAAAGAAAGCAACGGCTGGAATTATCATACAGTGCTGGGTATCCTGCATCAGTATGAATACACGGGCGCAACAGTTGGGCATAAGCGGTCCAAAGCTGCCGTCGATGTCAAGAAATCCCTTCCGAACAAGAAAGAGGACTGGATTGTAGTGGAGAATATGCACGAAGCCATCGTAACCCATGAGGAATTTCAGAAGGTGCAGGAAATACTGAAGCTCGGCAGGAAACGCGGCAACCATGGAATACGGGAGTATCCATTGAAAGGTGTTGTCCGATGTGCAGAGTGCCATCGGATAATGACCCGCCGGACTGGCGGAAAAGGCGCTGTATATTATCTCTGTGATAAGTCGGCATCTGATCCGGGCGCATCTTGTCCACGGGAAAAGCATTTCATGGAAGCTGACATTGAACAGGTAGTGCTTCATGCCATTCAGCAGATGCTTACTTTGTATCGAAAAAAAGAAAACCAGAAAACAGTTTTACAGTTTACCCGGACAGGCAGGATCAACGCCTGCATGGCTGAATTGAGCCATCTGCAGCAGCTTCAGGAGCGCTATCGGCAGGAAAAGCTGACTTTGTATGAAGGCTATATTGCCGGTGATTGCAGCAAGGAACGCTACCTTAAGAAGAAGGCTGAGATTGATAAAACGGTTCAGGAACTGGATGAAGATGCAAAGAAACAGGAATCGGCTTTGGCAGCTCTGGAGGAAGAAGTCCATGCCCCGGAGAATCCACTACGAGAACTGAGCAGCCAATACCTGGATACCCCATCTCTCACCAAAGAAATGGCGCAGGCGTTTATTCAGGATATTTACATCTATCCGGATTCACAGATTGAGATTGCATGGAAATTCCGGGACTGTTTTGCAGACCTGATGGATAATCAAACAGAAGAAACGGAGGACAATTATGGAGTTGACGTTTAAAGACAATTGTGCTGCCGATATGCAGGATCGGGTGTGTAGCATTCTGCTGTCGCTGAGTATGATGGCTGACGTGAGTAAGAGAAAGATTGATGGGATTAGTCAAGTGGCGCGTGTATGCCGCCAGGAGCAGCAATATCATTACCAACGTGCAGTGCTCAATACCTTGCGGCTTCTCGGTGTTATGATTGGTCACAGCGAAATGGCCAGCGACAAAAATCTGGAAACCATCAGCGAAACCGGTTATGACGGCTTCCTTCACATAATCCGTCAATATGAGGCATACTTTGATTTAGACGACAAAATCGAGGCATAATCCTCCTGATGAAAAGTCGGAGGACGCGGCGGGCAGCCAGCCCGGAAACGTCCTCCGGCTTTTCAAAATTTTTTGGTTCTTTGTTGACACAAGGAGACCTTTCCCGTCTTGGCAGAAACTATCTGAAAACGGGCGAACTCATAGAGATTGTATTTCCCGAAAACGGAGTACGCTATATCGCGATCAACGACGGAGTTGACACAGCGCGGGAGGATAACGAGTTTACCCCCTTGCGGAACTGGTTTAACGAGTTTTACGCCCGCGACACAAGCAAGAAAATCCGCGCAGTTAAACAGGCACAGGCGCAAAAAGGCGAGCGCGTCAACGGGGAATATCCATACGGCTATATCCCAGACCCGAACAACCGCCACCACCTTATACCCGACCCGGAAACCGCGCCGATTGTCAAACAGGTTTTCGCTATGTTTGTTAGCGGCGTGCGTATGTGCGAAATCCAAAAATGGCTTGCGGAAAACAAAGTCTTGACGATTGGAGCGTTGCGCTATCAGCGTACAGGACAGGCGCGGTATCAGCGGGCAATGATCGCCCCCTATACTTGGCCGGACAAAACGCTCTATGACATATTAGCAAGGCAGGAATATTTAGGGCATACCATAACCGCGAAAACTCACAAGGTATCCTACAAGTCGAAAAAGACCCGGAAGAACGAAGAAGAACAACGCTATTTCTTCCCAAACACCCATGAGCCGCTTGTTGACGAGGAAACCTTTGAACTTGCGCAAAAGCGGATTGCTACCCGCCACCGCCCGACAAAAGCAGCGGAGATTGATATTTTTTCCGGCTTGCTGTTTTGCGCTGGTTGCAGACATAAGATGTATTACCAACAGGGCGTAAATATCGAGCCGCGCAAGTTTTCCTATTCTTGCGGCGCATGGCGCAACAGGGCAAGGACAGGCAGCGAGTGTACCTCTCATTATATCCGCAAAAACGTACTTCTTGATTTAGTGCTGGAAGATATGCGGCGGGTTTTGCGGTATGTTAAGGAACACGAACAGGACTTTATCTGTAAAGCTACCGAGTACGGCGACATGGAAGCGAGAAAGGCATTAGCGCAGCAGCAAAAGGAACTTTTCAAAGCACAGGCGCGTATGACCGAACTTGACACGCTTTTCCGCAAGCTGTATGAGGACAACGCATTAGGCAGACTGACAGATGAACGGTTTGTGTTTCTAACTTCCGGCTATGAGGACGAAAAGAAATCCCTTGCCGCAAGGATAGACGAGTTACAACAGCAGATCGCAACCGTTACCGAGCGAAAAAGGGATATATCAAGGTTTATTCAGATTGTCGGGAAATACAGCGACATACAGGAATTGACCTATGAAAACGTCCATGAGTTTATCGACCGTATTTTGATACATGAATTAGACCGGGAAACCAACACCCGGAAAATCGAAATCCATTATAGCTTTGTCGGACAGGTTGATACCGAGCAGGAGCCGACGCAAGTTGTCAACCATGACCGCCGCAACATGGTAGATGTAAAAAGTATCGCTATCTAACCCCAGCAAAAGTCTGTCCCGGTTTCGTAAGAGTCGGGGCAGTTTTTTCGCAAGTGGCTACACCAGTCTTGACGGCCTGTTTCGCCTGTGTCGTATGGTAATCAAGCAAGCTCGCAAGCGAGACTTGCTGACGCAATTACTACAGGACGGAGGCGCCGGGAAATTCAAGGCCATAGCGGAGGCCCACGGCCTTACCTGTGTCCTCTGCGGACAGTACGAGTGGAACACTATGCCGGGGGGCAATCTGGTTGAATACGCACTTTCAAAGGGGTGGAACGAGATACGGATCGGACGGAGCAGCCTTCCCCCCGTTCTTCCACTCCGGAGCTGCGGGGACGGCCCAGGGCGGGGCGGGGACGTCGGAAAAGGTCTCCCCTGCGGCGCTGGCCGGGACAGGCAAGCCCACGGCCAGCGCCTGGGATAAGTCGGTGACTTTTTTCTTCATATCAGCGGCCTCCTGTGCTTTTGCTTCTCTTGCGTCGGGACCCTTGGGGGGCGGCTGCCCCCTGTTGGCCCTTCCGCAAGAGGCAAAAAATGCTGTGCGGGGTATGTATATCCCCACACAGCATATCAGTCTGCAACACAGCCGCTAAAACCCTCTTGCCAGAATGGGGCAGGAAAGGTTATAACAACAGCGTAGTACGGATTTTCCGTTGTATGGGTGGTCGTGTCACCCACATAGGGCCTCAGGCGCTCGCTACACCTGGGATCCGACGCAATATTTCTGTACCTCTTGGCTCCTATATTACCCAGTCAGAGCAAAATTGACAAGCCCTTTTTTCACTTTCTGGGCCCGGTCCCTGTCCTGCCTCTCTCATGGAGCAGGACGGAGGCCGAATATCGTTTATTGTCGGGCAACTGTTAGAACTTCCCAAGTGTGGGAGCGGTTTCTGTATCTATATTTTAAAGTATGTGAAAGGTCGGTCTCCCATTTCGGTACCGCCTATCTGGTTCCATTCATCAAAGAGGCCAACTCCTCCTGGGAGATCCCCTATATGCTTCTCAGATGAATGAGCTGCTTTGATACACTTACGGTTTGAATCCTCCTTAAGTTCAGCCGTGACCGGCCGTACTTAAATCATGCATGTTTCAGCGGCTGCATACCACCTACCACCTGCACTCAAATCCGCAACTCCGGGTTGCACTCCCTCCAAACAGGGCACCAGCAGCACATGTTCTCTGTCTGAAACGGCTCTCGTCGTTTTATTCCGGCTTATGGGCAGACAGGAGCAACATCATGGGCCGGCGCAGCTCGTTGGCCATGCCGGGCACGTCCATCAGCCGGGAATCGGGCTTCGGCTCCACCAGTGCCCTGAGGACAAACCCGGTCTCCAGCAGGGTCTGGACATAGGTGGTCAGGGTGTGGTGGTATTTGACCACATCGCAGCCCAGGAAGCGGGCGGTGCGGCGGCCCTCGGTGAAGTATCGGTCCACAGGCCAATGGAGGGGCGCACCGCCGGGGCCTGGGTACCACTCCTGGGAGCCCTCGGCGGTAAAGACCGGGTGCTCGCAGGAGAACACAAAGTCCCCGCCGGGGGCCAGCCAGTCCCACACCCTGCGGAACACCGGCCCCAGCTCCTCCACATAGTGCAGGGCCAGGGAGCTGAGCACCGCCTCAAAGGAGGCGGGCGGGAAGTCCACCTCCTCCATGGCCCCCCGCACATAGTGGATGCGGCCGTCGAAGGTGTCCGCCCGCGCCTTCTCCAGCATCTTCTCGGACAGATCCACCCCGATCACCGCCGCGGCCCCGTGGTCGGCGGCGTAGCGGCAGTGCCAGCCGAAGCCGCAGCCCAGATCCAGCACCCGCTTGCCGGAAAAGTCGGGGAACAGCTTTTGCAGCGCGTGCCACTCCCCGGCGGCGGAGAGGCCCTCCACCGACCGGGGGAAGCGCCGGTACTGGCTAAAAAACCCCGGGTTGTCGTAGTTGTTCTCCTTCATATATTCTCTCTTCCTTTATCCCCGGTAGGGCCGGTAGCCGCCGCCCCGCCGCCTGCCGCCGTAGCGGCCACGGCGGTGATGAAAGCAGAGCCGCCACACCAGGAACACGACTGCGGCCAGCACCAGCACCGCCGCGAGCACGGCCAGCCAGCCAAACAGGTTCAGGTTTTTCAGCAGGCTCAGGGGGTTCCAGGTGGCGTGCTCTACCTTGCGCCCCTCGGGGGCGGCATAGCGGCCATCCACCTCTCCCATGGACTGGAGGTAAGAGGCCAGGGCGTACCACTCCTTCACCTCGGAGCCGTTGGGGTTGTAAATAATGTGCTCCTCATAGTCGGTGATCACATTGCCCTGGGCGTCCTTGGGGGTGATGGCCAGGATGCCGAAGGACTGGTCGTTGACGGTGCCCAGCATCTGGCCGGTGTAGAGTCCGGTCACCACCCGGTAGAGCCGGTCGTCGTCGATGGGAACAGCGGAGCCGTCGGGCAGCACCTGGGCGCAGTCGGTTACCTTATTGAAGATCATCCGGCGGGGGTTCCACGTCCAGGTCATGCCAGCGCCGTAGATCTGGGCCTCCGGCATGAGAGCGGTCACCGAGGCGTCCACCTCAAAGGCGTCCTTCAGCTCTTTCCCCGTCAGCCACACCGAGATGAGGGGATAGCCCGGCGTCCCGTCCGCCCCGGAGCCCAGGGAGGAGACATTGAACACGTCGGAGGTGGTGATCTCCCCAGCGGGGAAGGAGCCGCGGATCACCCCCGCGGCCACCACCGCGAAGTCCACCGGCACGTAGTCCGCCCCCTCCGCCTGCTGCACGGCGTATACGTAGGAGTCGGCAATCAGGCTGCCCAGGGTGTCCTCCCGGTGCTCCGCGCCGAACTGACCGATGGGGGTAAAGGCGAAGGGGGAGGTCGCCAGCACCTCATCGAAGCCTACGCCGTAGTCGTCCAGATACTGCTCCTCCACCAGGGGGCGGAAGGACGCCGCCAGGGCCACCATGTCCGGATCCTCCGCCACCGTCTCGTCCACGGGGAGCAATCGGTAGTCGGTCACGGTTTTCTCCCCGTTTGGCTTCCACTCCACGGTGAGGACGCCCAGGTTGGCGGTGTACTCCCCGCAGGACACAATCAGGGTGTCCCCCACACGCAGGGGCTCGTCCAGGGTGGTGTGGGTGTGGCCGGAGAGGATCACGTCGATGCCGTCCACCCGCCTGGCCAGCTCGTAGTCCTCGCCCTTTCCCCTGCCGTCGGTGCCGCTGTGGGACAGGCAGATGATAAAATAGGGAGCGTTCCGGGACAACAGCTCTTCCTCCAGGGAGGCCACGGTGCGCTCCGCCGCGTCGGCGGCGGGCTCGAACTCCATGCCCGACATGGGGGCGTTGCTGTCCGCCTCCTCCCCCATCAGGCCGAAAATGCCGTAGTTGACGCCGCCCCGCTCCAGAATCAGGTAGTCCCCGATGCCGTAGCGGTTCCACGCCGCCCAGGTGTCCGCGTCCTCCGCCGGGAGCTTGTAGTTGGCCTGGACAATGGGGGGCACCGGATCGCCGCTCTCCACGGCGGCGTTGAGCATCTCCGCCAGGCCGCGGGCGCGGTAGTCAAACTCATGGTTGCCCAGCGTCGTGGCGTCGTACCCCATCGCGCCCAGGGCCCGCAGCTCCGGGGCCTCCGTGGCGTAGATGGTCTGGAACAAACTGCCCATGGAAAAATCTCCGGCGTCCAGGACCAGGGCGTCCGGGTGGGCCGCCCGCTCCTGTTGGATCAGGGTGGCCAGACGGGTATAGCCGCCGTATTCCCCGCCCTCCTCATCCGGCATGGGGAGGAAGTGGTCGTGGGTGTCATGGGTGAACAGAATCGTCGTTTCATAAGTGGGTGCGTTAGCAGAGGCCAGTCCGGCCAGCGCCCCGGCCAGCAGACAGGCCGCCAGGCCCAGCCGAAGCGCGCGTATGCGAATCGGATGATGCATCTCATTCCCTCCTCTGCCCCTAGTTTGCCACATTTCTCCGAAAAAGGGAAGCCCCAACCGGGCCTTTGAAATTTCTCTTGACACTACGCCAACGGTCTGCTATACTATCAGAGCAAAACAAAGCAGGATCGGTGCCCCCATCCTCACCTCCAGCCCACGGCAAAGAGGTCAATCAGGTTTCCCGTGCGCGCCCGATGCGGCGCGTGCGTGTTCAGGTTGGATGCGGGTACCGGACTGGTAGCCGTTTTTTTGTATGTATCTGAGAATTGGAGGTGCTTTCGTATCAGCAAACAGGGTCATCAAATCAACGAAGAGATCCGCGACAAGGAGGTTCGCCTGGTCTCCGACACCGGAGAGCAGCTGGGCATCATGTCCGCCCGGGAGGCGCTGGAGCGCGCCATGGACGCGAATCTGGACCTGGTGAAGATCTCTCCCACTGCGAATCCCCCCGTCTGCAAGCTCATGGACTACGGCAAGTACAAGTTCGAGCAGACCAAGCGGGAGAAGGAGGCGCGGAAAAACCAGCACGTCGTGGAGATCAAGGAAGTCCGTATGTCTCCCAGTATCGACGTGAACGACTTCAATGTGAAGCTCCGCAACGCCCAGAAGTTCCTGGCCGAGGGCAACCGGGTGAAGGTCACGGTCCGCTTCCGCGGCCGCGAGATGGCTCACACCGACATCGGCAAGGGCCTGCTGCTCAAGTTTGCCGAGCAGTGCGGCGAGGTCGCCACGTTGGACAAGGACCCCAAGCTGGACGGACGGCACATGTCCATCTTCCTCTCCCCCAAGGTTGCCAAGGAAGCCAAGAAGTCCTGAACCCCGCACGTTTTGAATTGAAAGAAAAGGAGTTTTACCACCATGCCTAAGCTCAAGACTCACAGCGGTGCGAAAAAGAGATTCAGCCTGACCAAGTCCGGCAAGGTCAAGCGCGCCCACGCCAACAAGCGTCACCTGCTCAACGGTCACGACAAGGACACCAAGCGCAAGAGAGGCCTCCGCGCCGGCGCTTATGCGGACAAGACCAACGAGCCCGCCATCAAGCGCATGATCCCCTACAAATAAGATAAGACTGATTTTTACCTTAACATAGGAGGCTTTTTACAATGGCTAGAGTCAAAGGCGCGATGATGACGCGCAAGAGAAGAAATAAGGTCCTCAAGCTGGCCAAGGGCTACTGGGGCGCCAAGAGCAAGCACTTCAAGATGGCCAACGAGCAGGTGATGAAGTCCCTGTCCTACGCCTACACCGGCCGCCGCCTGAAGAAGCGCGACTTCCGCTCCCTGTGGATCACCCGCATTTCCGCCGCCTGCAAGATGAACGGGATGAACTACTCTACCTTCATGAACGGCCTGAAGAAGGCCGGTGTGGAGATCAACCGCAAGATGCTGGCGGAGCTGGCCGTCAACGACAAGGCCGCTTTCACCACCCTGACCGAGCTGGCCAAGTCCAAGCTGGCCTGAGCTACTCCCACGTTCTACCGGCCGCAGCGTA
>OKSF01000131.1_pt1 | contig 68442 bp, 63 predicted proteins | sample 1606061 | NCBI WGS metagenome assembly OKSF01 (sample SAMEA3541567, study PRJEB24748) | human gut metagenome | biome: human gut; feature: human-associated habitat; material: faeces | place: China | collected 2012
TTTGTTTCGCACACTCGCTACGCTCCCGTGCTCAACTAGGTCTAAAGACATTAATCAACAAAGGCTCCCGACATTCGCAACTCTGAATGCCAAGAGCCTTTTATTCTTGCCGATAATCCATCTGGAGTGCCTTTCGTCCTGAAACTAATCGGTGTTCACGAACAACAAAGTTCATCTTACGATATAGGTTAATTGCCGGAACATTATCCTCAAAAACATCTAAGGTCAGTCGCACCAAGCTACTATAATTAACAAACCAATATTCAGCCTCATCAACTAATAATTGGCCAATTCCTTGGTGCCAGTATTTTTTAGCAACAATGACTCCTAACTCGCCCACCTGAGGTTCATTAGGTAACCGCATTATTGTTACCATCCCCACAATTTCTTTTTCAAACACTGCCAACAATATTATACAATCGTCTACATCGTTAATTATTTGAATATTTTTGAATTCTTCCTTCGCAGTTACTTTTTCTAGATGTGGAATTGTAACCGCATCACTTCCCGTTGCTGCCTGTCGAAGGAAGTTGAGAATAGCTGCTGCATTCTCGGGTTCAGCTAACTTGATTTCAACAGTCTCTGACATTATTACAGCTCCGTAACTACCTGCTCAAAGTGACGACCGTGCGGTTCAAATTGAAGAAGGCGGGTATTTTCATCATCCGTCCGCTTGAAGTGAATTGCCAAAAAGTCAGCAGGTAACTCATCTTCAACAAATTGGGCCCACTCCACAACACTCACGCCGTCACTATCAAAGTATTCTTCTAATCCCAAGTCTTCTGCTCCACCATTTTCAAGACGGTACGCATCCATATGGTAAAGCGGCAAGCGACCATCATGGTACTCACGAATAATGGTAAAGGTTGGGCTCTTAATTAAGTCTGGAATGTCTAATCCTTTAGCTAACCCCTTAGTAAAAGTTGTCTTCCCAGCACCAAGGTCGCCATCCAAGACCAAAACATCTCCAGCTTTTAACAACTGTCCTACCTTTTCACCAAGCTCAATCGTTTTTTTTCGATCCGTTAACTTTACTTCTTTCATCCGACTCCGCTCCTCAGTTTTTCTACAGCTATTGTAGCCGATACCCAAGTTTAAAAGCAACAAAAGAGAAAAGACTAGAAAATCAAAACGTTTTTCAATCTTTTCTCTTTTTTTCGTAATTTTTAAATTTACTGTATTTAATTATAATGCTTGGGCTGCTGTAATAATGGCCACTTTGTATGCATCATCCTCACTGCATCCCCGTGAAAGGTCAGCAATTGGAGCATTCAGGCCTTGAAGAATTGGGCCCACAGCCGTAAAGCCGCCAAAACGTTGAGCAATCTTGTAACCAATATTTCCGGCTTCAAGGCTTGGAAAAATAAAGACATTTGCATGGCCGGCAACCTTAGAACCTGGAGCCTTTAACTCACCAACTGAAGGAACAACAGCAGCATCGAATTGCATTTCACCGTCGGCAGGAAGTTCTGGTTCCATTTCGTGAACCTTTTCTGTAGCTTCGGCAACCTTGGTAACCATGTCTCCCTTAGCGGATCCCTTAGTAGAGAAGCTAAGGAGAGCAACCTTAGGATCAATTCCAAATAGCTTGGCAGTTTCGGCACTTTGAACAGCAATTTCAGCCATGGTGTCCGCATCTAACTCAATATTGATTGCGCAATCAGCAAAAATGTACCGCTGATCGCCTTTTTGCATCAAGAAAGCCCCGCTAATTCGGTGAGCATTTGGCTTTGTCTTAATGATTTGTAATGCTGGACGAACGGTCGAACCGGTTGAGTGAACCGCACCGGAAACCATTCCATCGGCCTTGCCCATGTATACAAGCATGGTACCAAAGTAACTAACGTCTTCCAGCATCTTTTCAACTTGTTCAGGGGTATTCTTTCCCTTCCGCCGTTCCAAAAGTGCATCAAACATGGCCTTCTTGTCTGCTTCTGGATAAGCTGCTGGATCAATAATTTGCAAACCAGTAATATCAAAATTATTTTCATTAGCTGTTGCTTCAATTTCACTCTTTGAGCCAAGTAAAATTGGTTCTACTAAGTCATCATTCTTTAAACGAACGGCAGCACCTAAAATTCGTTTGTCAGCACCTTCAGGGAAGACAATGGTTTTGTCTTGCCCCTTTACCTTTGCAGCAATTTCATCAAATAAATCCATCTACAAGAACCTCCTTATTGGTTATCAAGCTTTACCGTCAACTATCGGTTGGTCCGGTAATTGCCAATCAATTGGCTCCTCTCCCATTGCGCGAAGTGCTTCATTTGTCTTTGAAAATGGTTTTGAACCGAAGAATCCACGGTTAGCTGAAAGCGGACTTGGGTGCGCTGATTCCAAGATAATATTTGTCTTGAGATTAATCAGCTTTTTCTTATCCCGTGCCGCTCTTCCCCAGAGAATAAAGACAACTGGTTGAGGGCGTTCGGACAATGCATGAATTGCAGCGTCCGTCAATTGTTCCCAACCATGCCCCTTGTGAGAAAAGGCTTGGCCTGCACGAACCGTTAAGACCGAATTCAAAAGCAAAACACCTTGATCAGCCCATTTTTTTAGGTAACCATGTTGAACCGGGTGACAACCGACATCACTTTGCAGTTCCTTATAAATATTTTGCAATGATGGCGGAACAGGGATTCCTGGTAAAACCGAAAAGCTGCATCCATGAGCCTGGTGAGGACCATGGTACGGATCTTGACCTAAAATGACAACTTTGACTTTACTAAAGGGCGTCCATTCAAAAGCCTCAAAAATATGGTGCATCTCCGGATAGATTGTCCGGTGGCTGTACTCTTCTTTTAAGAAATTATGTAGCTGCGCATAATATGCACTTTCAAATTGGGGTTTTAAAACGTCCCACCAATCATTATGAATAAGTTGTTTCACGATTCTAGCACCTCAACTAATATTTTAGCATAAGTGGCGATGGGCGGAAATGAAAAATGAAACCGCTTTGTAAAGTTATCATTTTTATAAGCAAACTGGTACAATAATGGTAATTAATCTGTCTTTAAGGAGCGGTGATTGGATGCGGCAACTTTATTTACGCGATCATGATACGGATCTCCACGGAACTACCGTTATTCGTAACTATCAAGGACGATCGTTATATCTCTTGGTGGGTAAATGGGGCGCACTTCATGACGTTTTATCTTTATATTCAATTTCTGGCGACTTACTTGCCGAGGTAAAGCAGCTCAGCTTTGGAATAATTCCAAAGTTTGCCTTATTTAGGGATCGCCAAAAAGTAGGAACGGTTAGTAAGTCCCTTGGTTTCGTTCGTGAGGTTATTTATATTAAAGGACTCAACTGGGTTGTCGTTGGCTCGCCATTCTCGGGAAAGTACCGCGTTTTTAAAAAGAATCACCTTGTCTTCTCAATCCAACCCGTTGCCTTTACCGGCGATTATTATCACGAATTAAAAGTGAAAAATGAAGAAGATGAACCGCTTGCGATTCTTGTTGCTAGCGTTCTCCAACATTGGGCTCGTCGCAAACAATCATCCCCACTCCGCGTCCATTGGGGAAGCGTTGCTACAGGTAACGACGCTTGTCTTGGGTATCAAATTGAACCATCCCAATTTAAAAAACAAAAATAACGATTAGATCTGCATAAGCAAAACAAGAGACTGACAGAATTGCTAGTCTCTTGTTTTGTTTATATGGTTGTATAGGCGGATGTAGATGAAACGTGTTTGCCGTGACCGCAACCTCCGCCTAGGGTTCTAGGCAACATAGTCAAGAACTGCTCGCCAGGAACTCGCTAGAGCCAGTAACCTCCTTCCTAGGCGCGAAACGCCTTCGTCGAGAGAAATCGTTATCATCCGGGAGCTTTTTACGGCTTCGCACTCTTTCTCTAATAATGCTTCATCACTCGTTCCATCTCGCGGTTGGCTTCGCGGCGCTTGATGGATTCACGTTTATCGTATTCGTGCTTTCCTTTAGCGAGACCGAGAAGGACCTTTGCATAGCCGTGTTTAATGTACATTTTTAACGGAATAAGGGTAACTCCCTTATCCTGAAGAGCACCGGTCAATTTATGAATCTCTTTTTTGTGGAGAAGCAGTTTGCGATTACGAAGTGGATCCTGATTGAAAAAGGTTCCATTATCATATTCACTAATATGAACGTTCATTAACCATGCTTCGCCATTACGAATCTGAGCAAAGCCATCTTTTAGGTTAACCCGGTGTGCTCGTACAGATTTAATCTCCGTCCCCGTTAAAACCAGACCTGCTTCATAAGTGTCAGTTACAAAATAATCATGACGGGCCTTTTTATTTTGAGCAATTAAATTATCGTTATTTTCATGTTTTTTGGCCATGGAATCCCCCCATCAGGTCAAAATATTAGTGTCGACGTCGATGATGTCCTTCAATATCACGAGAATTGTTGTGGTGACGAGTCTGTCCACGATTTATTTGTCGGTTATTTCGATTACCGTTTTCGTGACCATCGTGTTTCCACTTTCCTTGTGTATTCCGGAAGTGACCATCATTTCGCTTATGACCACCATTACCATGACCGTGCCGATTATTTCCCCGACGACCGCCACGACGATCATCATTATGGGGAACCCGAATCTTGGTTGTTGGTGCTTCTTCAGGGTTAACTAATTGGAAATCAACTTCACGTAGATCCTTGTCAACCCGAACTAGTTTAACCTTGATTGGCTGACCAATTTGGAAAATTCGGTGGTGGCTACGACCAATTAAAGCCAAGTGCTTTTCCGAATATTCATAGTAATCATCATTCATAACACTGATGTGGACGAGTCCTTCAACAGTATTCTCTAATTCAACAAACAGGCCGAACTTCATAACTGAACTAACAACTGCATCAAAGGTTTCCCCAACATGGTCCTCCATGTATTCGGCCTTCTTCATGCTGTCAACATCACGTTCAGTATCAATTCCCCGGCGTTCTGTAAATGACGTATGCTCAGCAATCTCTGGCAGACGGTCACGCCAGGCAGCCTTTGCGTCCTCACCTTTACCATGCTTTTCATACCACTTGATTAAACGGTGAACCGTATCATCAGGGTACCGCCGAATTGGTGACGTAAAGTGTGTGTAGTATTTTGCACCCAGACCAAAGTGACCAACTTCTTCATCAGCATACTTTGCCTGCTGCATACTCCGTAACATCATTACTTGAACCATCTGTTCTTCCGGCTTTCCGGCAACCTGTTTCAAAACATTTTGAAGCATTTTTGGCTTAACATTATTAATGTCACCATGAGCATTGATTCCGAAGACGCTCAAAAATTCAAAGAAGGACTTTATCTTCTCATTATCAGGTTGTTCGTGGATCCGATAAAGGAACGGAACATGCTCCTTGTAATAATGTTCAGCAACGGTTTCGTTAGCAGCAAGCATAAATGATTCGATCATCCGCTCTGCTAATCCCCGTTCCCGAAGTTGAATATCAATTGGGTGCCCCTGATCATCGACAATGATCTTTGCTTCCGGTGCCTCAAAGTCAATTGCACCCCGGCGTTTCCGTGCATTTAACAGGATCTTGTGAATGTCCCGCATGGTTTCAAACATCGGAACTAAATCCTTGTACTCAGCCATTGTCTTAGCGTCATGGGATTCTAGGATCCGATTAACTGCCTTGTAGGTCATTCGCGCGTGGGAACGCATTACACTTGGAAAAATCCGGTGCTTAATAATCCGTCCTTGCTCATCAATCTCCATTTCACAGCTCATTGAAAGCCGTTCCTCACTTGGATTAAGTGAACAAATACCATTAGAAAGCCGTTTAGGAAGCATTGGTACTACCCGGTCAGTTAAGTAAACTGAAGTCCCCCGCTTAAATGCTTCCTTATCAAGGGCGGATCCAGGCTTAACATAGTGACTGACATCAGCAATATGAACTCCAAGATGATAGTGACCGTTCTCCATCTTCCACGCAACAACCGCATCGTCCAGATCCTTGGACTCAATTGCATCAATTGTTACTAATGGCTGATCGGTAATGTCTACCCGACCCTTCTTTTCTTCAGGAAGGACTTTCAATGGAATTTTATTAGCTTCATCCATTACCTCTTGAGGGAATTCATGAGGAACGTCGTGGGCATAGATCACCGAAAGAATATCAATCCCCGGCTCATCCTTATCACCAATCACTTCGTTAACCGCACCAGTCATTACTTGCGGTGCCTCATCATCAGGATAGGTAGCAACGGTTGCGGTAACTACTTGGCCATCCATCGGTTTTAATCCCTGATCATTGACGAAGAACCGGTAGTTAGATAACTTTTTATCCTTTAGAAGAATTTCACCAATATAATCACCGACAGTTTCCTGCTTAAATTCACCAACGATCTGATCGTAGTTATGTTCAACAATTTTAACCACTTGGCCTTCAGGACCCTGGTCACTCCCTGGCTTAGCGGGACGAAGAATTTTTACTTCAACTTGATCCCCATTTAAAGCGTGCATTGTATGATCAGGATTAATGTACATGTCCGGTAAGTCAGGATCATAGTCAACAAAGCCAAAGCCCTTATCATTAGCATGGAAAGTCCCGACAATTGCTTGGGGCTTAATCACAGCCTTAAATTCTCCGCGATCAGTCACTGTCACTTTCTTCTCACGTTCAAGTTCGGCTAATGCTTGAACAATTGGCGTAAAGGAATCAGCATCAGCCATCTTTAATGCCCGTCCTAGTTTTTCAGCCGAAAAACTAACATTGGCATTTTCCTTTAGGTAATCTAATATCTGATCTTTTAATTTCGTTTTTGTTGTCATATTACACCTCGAATGTTTTTTGTAGGAAGTCAGTAACGTCAACGAATAACTGTCGGTGGGCATTGTTAACGGTAAGGACATGACCAGCCTGTGGATAGTAATGATAATCAACTGGAGTTCCTTGGGCTAATAACTTTTCTGCTAATTCTTTTCCAGAATGAGGATTAATCATTTCATCCCGACCACCTTGACCAATAAAAAATGGCTGGTGAATTTGCTCCAGGTGCTGATCTATTTCCCGGGTCATTTCGCTAATAGCAGTTAATTGTTTCGGCAACAATTGATTAATTTTTACAATCCGTTCGTTAATTTCTTGGGAACTTAATCCTGCTTTCTTATAATAAGCAGTTGCTAATTGTGGGAAAAATTGCGGAACATTTGATTGTCCCCAAGTAGTAACGGGAGACGCAAAAACTCCCCCGCCTACTAGGGTTGAATCATTCTCTAATACCTTGGTAGCTAGTAATCCCCCTAATGACAAACCGAGGATCGCTATCTTCTCCATTCCCATATCCTTTAATCGCCGAATCGCAAATTGCGTATCAGTCCACCAATCTTCTGGACCGCTTTTTTCTAAGACAGTCAGTGGATCACTCCCATGCCCAGTAAACACTGGAGCATAAATCGTATAATTCTGCCGTTCCAGGTGCCGTGCGAGCATCCGCATATCAGCACTACTACTCGTATATGAATGTAATAGAATAACCCCAAAACGACCGTGCGGAAATAAAAAGGGCTTCCCCGAACTAACTTCCATTATTTCTTACTCCTTAAAATAAAAAAGGCCTCCTGAATGCATGATACAGGAGGCAGTGCCGCTTTAGTGTGATGAAACAAAAACCAAGGCCAAAGCTAGGATAAAAAAGATCGCCCCGCAAATCGTAGTAACAACCTGCATAACGGCTTCAAATCCACGAGCCTTGCGCCGTGAGAATAAATCTCCAGCTCCACCTGTTAAAGCAGACATTGCATCATTATCGTTCTTAGCTGGTTGCATCATTACACATGCAATCAGAACTACACAATCTATTAAAAATAAAGTCATTAATGTGTTATACAAGGATTTTTCCTCCTAATAATTGCCCACTATATCTAGTACAGAATACCATACTCTTTGCCTAATTTCTACATTTTTGGTGCATGAGATGACCGTTCCAAAATTTCCTGAAGTTTATTTTTGTCGGAAATATTTGCTTGGATGAGCAAGGTATCACCAGCCAGAAGAACTGTTTTTCCATTTGGAATAATTTTATCTTCTCCACGATAAATAAGGGAAACAATACAATCAGCTGGCCATGAATAATCCGCTATTTGGCATCCATCAAGTTCTGATCCCGGATAAATTGTTACCGAAAGCGTCTCTTGGTGGAGTGGCTTTTTATCAGTGCGTAGTCCGATAAAGTTTTCAAACATTGCGGTATAAACAGGTCTACCATGTAAAGCGTCAACCACGAGATAGGCAATAATTGAAACCATCGCTAACGGCATCAGGTGTGCTAACGAACCCACCATTTCTGTAATAAGCAGGATCGCGGTAAACGGAGCCTTACTAATGCAAGCAAAGTAACCGGCCATTGCGTAAATAATGAAATTGGGGAGGTATCGCGCGGGGAGAATTCCCACTTTAACCATTAATGTACAGTAGACTGCTCCCAAAACCGCTCCTAAAGTCAAAATCGGCAGGAAGATTCCTCCAGGCAATTGACTTCCGTAGCTAATCATTGAAAAGACAAAACGAAGAACAAACAAGCCGATAAAAAGAGTTAGGGAGAAAGGCAGTAATCTTAACTCAGCAATTAACTGGTTCCCACCACCAAGAGTATAAGGAAGATACCAAGCAACCGGGATAACTAAAAGAAATGGGATAACTGGATATGCTGAAGGTTTAAGCCATGTTAACTTCCCTGACCAATGATCAAGTCGCAAGATAACGATTTGATAAAGCCGGCCAAGAAAACCAAGGGCAATTCCTAAAATAATTAAATGCCAATATAAGCCAACCGGCAATTCATATTGATATGGAACATTTAACACTGGCTTGAGGCCAAAGATGGTCATGGAAACCATATTTGAACAAAGGGAACTAATAAAGGTTGCCAACCAAATTAATGGCGAAAAATTATGATAAACTTCCTCCAGAATAAAAATGGTACTTGCAATCGGTGCATTAAACGCTGCCGCTAATCCAGCAGCCGCACCACTAGCAATTCCGACACGACGGTTAAGCGAATCAACATGGGCCGTTTCGGCAACCCCCTGACCAATCGTTGCACCTAACTGGATTGACGGTCCTTCACGGCCAAGAAACAGGCCAGAACCGATGGCAAAAATTCCGCCAAGATACTTCCGCCATAAAACTGGCCACCATTTTTCGTCAAATTGGCACTTTAACTGACCTTCGACCTGGGGAATCCCGGATCCTTTAATATTTGGATACCGTTGTGCAAGCTGTCCCAAAATTAAGGCGAGAATTACCGAGCCAATTGCCCAATAAATTAGTCCCGTTGGATGATGATGAAAATACGCAAAACTCACACTAACGAATTCCAAAAAATGTTGAATGATTAACCGAAACGTACTAACCACTAACCCAGTCAACAAGCCAATAATAGCGGCACGAATCATTTGCTTAAATTGGTTATCCTGGTTAACAATTGCTTCCTTATTCATTATTTCTCCTAACTTTCCCCTAAGATTCACCCCAGTATTGTACTACATCTCCAAAGAAAAAGCAGGTAATGGATAGTGATTAGTCCAAAACCTGCTAGTTAAGATCTTATTCAGCTGTTGTTCTCTTTAAGCCATGACGAATCAGGTAAACAATTGTTGCAACGATCAGGACAACTGCCCCGACAATAACAGAAATTCGGGTGTCCGGATTAATGAACATAAAGATCACAATCACGATCAGCATAATAAACGCGAAATAGTTAGAGAATGGGTAAAGGGGTAATTTGAATGGGTGATCCGTCATCAGATCTGGGTTGTTCTTCCGAAAACGCAACTCAGCAAGCAGAATAACAAACCACGGAATCATCCCCGGTAAAACGGACGAACTAAAGACAACCACAAACATATCGGAAGTTGAGTGATTATAAATCGAGGAAATCATATCAATGATAAACCCAATTAAAATTCCCCCAGAAATTCCAAGAATTGCTGCATCAGGGACAATTCGCTTAGAAAGACGACCAAAAATCTTTGGTGCATCCCCTTCGTGAGAGAGCTTAAACAGCATCCGGCTTGAACTGTAAATTCCAGAGTTAGCACCGGAAAGGGCTGCAGTCAGTACCACAAAGTTAATAATTGATGCCGCGGCAGTAATCCCCACCTTGGCAAAGGTTGATACGAATGGCGAGCCAACACTGCTTAACTTGTTCCATGGGTAAATCGTTACGATAACAAAGATTGCCCCAACATAGAAAATCAGAATCCGGAAAAGAACCGACTTAACGGACTTAATAATTGCTTCTTGCGGATCAGCGACTTCACCAGCAGAAATTCCTAGCAATTCAATTCCTTCATATGAACCAACGATAATTGACATTGAGAAGAAGAAACCGCTAATTCCGCCCGTAAAGAAACCACCATGGGCCCAAAGATTACTAAAGCCAGTTGGGTGACCACCATTACCAAAACCAAAGAGGATTACCATGAAGCCCAGAAAAATCATGAAGATAATTGTAATAACCTTGATCATCGCAAACCAAAATTCTAGCGAGCCATACGCTTTAGCACTAGCAAGGTTTGCTAATACTAAGAAGATAATGATCACGATTCCGGCAATCCAGGTATGCATGTGTGGCCACCAGAATTTCAGATATTCGGTTGCCGCCACAACTTCTGACATACCAACAACAATATATTCAAAAACATTAGCCCATTTAGCAAGGTATCCTGCAAGCGGATGAACATATTCAGTTGCGTAATCCGCAAACGATCCCGTGCCTGGATTAATGTAGATCATTTCTCCGAGAGCCCGCATAACAATGTAGAGGATTAAGCCAACAAATGCATAAGCCAAGAGTACTGATGGCCCGGTCCACTTAATTGTTGACGTTGAACCCATAAATAAACCAACACCAATTGCCCCACCTAAGGAAATCATTTCCATTTGGCCAGCGGTCATTGATCGCCGTAACTTTGGCGCAGAATTTTTCATTAGTATCAAATCCCTTTCTCAAATTATAACTTTTCAAATTATATTATATGAATCACTAATTGCCAAGAACTTTTCTAATCATTCTCTCATTATTAACTAGCTTAGCAAATAATAATTAACTTAATTAAGAAAGAAAGACCACTAACGTAATAAAAACAACTAAAATGGCCAGTTGAACAAAAAATAGACCTTCCACAGCCAACTAAGATTGACTATGAAAAGTCTATTATTCTTTAACGTTAAACTAATTAACGGTTTTCGATGTCTTGACGAGCTTGTTCACTCAAGTTGTAGAAGGAGTGGATACCCTTGTATTGAGCAACGTCACCAAGTTGGTCTTCAATCCGCATTAATTGGTTGTACTTAGCAAGACGGTCAGTCCGGCTCATAGAACCAGTCTTGATTTGTCCAGCATTAGTAGCAACAACTAAGTCAGCGATGGTAGTATCTTCAGTTTCACCTGAACGGTGTGAAACGATAGCAGTGTAACCAGCTTCCTTAGCCATTTCGATAGCTTCAACAGTTTCAGTCAAAGTACCAATTTGGTTAAGCTTGATTAAGATTGAGTTAGCAGCACCCATCTTAATACCCTTCTTAAGGTAGTCAGTGTTAGTTACAAAGAAGTCATCACCAACAAGTTGAACCTTCTTACCAAGCTTGTTAGTAAGAGTTACCCAGTCATCCCAGTTGTTTTCATCAATTGGGTCTTCAACAGATACGACTGGGTACTTTTCAATGATTCCTGAAAGGTAATCAATGAATTCGTCAGTGGTAAATTCTTCACCAGTTGACCAACGAAGCTTGTACTTCTTGTCTTCGTCGTTCCACAATTCTGAAGCGGCAACGTCAAAGGCAATTGCAATGTCCTTACCTGGCTTGTAACCGGCATCCTTGATAGCCTTGATCAAGTATTCGAATGGTTCTTCGTTGTTAGCAAAGTCAGGAGCAAATCCACCTTCGTCACCAACAGAAGTTACCTTACCAGCTGCTTCCAATTCCTTCTTCAAAGCGTGGAAAGTTTCTGAACCCCAACGAATTGCTTCACGAACAGTTGGTGCACCAACTGGCATGATCATGAATTCTTGGAAGTCAACCTTGTTATCAGAGTGAGCACCACCGTTGATAACGTTCATCATTGGTGTTGGCAATACGTGAGCATTGAAACCACCAAGGTAGTTGTAAAGAGGAACTTGTAATTCGTCAGCAGCAGCACGGGCAGCAGCAAGTGAAACGGCCAAAATAGCGTTAGCACCTAACTTACCCTTGTTTGGAGTACCGTCTAACTTAATCATTGCCTTGTCGATAGCGATTTGGTCAGTAACTTCCATCCCTACGATTTCTTTAGCAATAATGTTGTTTACGTTTGAAACAGCCTTTAAAACACCCTTACCGCCAAAACGGTTCTTGTCGCCGTCACGTAATTCAACAGCTTCGTGTTCACCAGTTGAAGCACCAGAAGGAACAATACCGCGGCCTACACCGCCAGCTTCTGTGTAAACTTCTGCTTCAACTGTTGGGTTACCACGTGAATCAAGGACTTCACGTGCATAAATATCTGTAATGAGTGACATTTGATGAATCTCTCCTCTGTCATTTATTTGGAAAGCAATTCCACTTAACATTGTATTATTTTACACAATTAAAAACAAGCATTTAACAGGTTAATGGTGAACTAATTGTAAAAATGTTGCGGGATTTAAACTAGCAGCACCAACCAACACTCCGTCAATGTCTTGTTTCTCCATCAACGCATTAATATTAGCGGTCGTAACACTTCCGCCATAGAGAATACGAACATCATTAGCAACATTATCACCGTACATATCACTAATTGTTTGACGGATCAAGTAACACCCCTCTGCCGCTTGATCTGGATCGGCACTTTCACCAGTTCCAATTGCCCAACTTGGTTCATAAGCAATAGTAACATGACAGATTTCGTCATCAGTAAGGCCATGCACATCAGCTAGAATCCTGCTTACGACCCAATGAACCTTTTTCCCTGTAACACGGCGACCCATTGTATCATCACAACAAACAATTGGACACAATCCGTTTTTCAAAGCAGCTTTAACTTTTTTATTAATCATGTCGTCACTTTCATTAAAGTATGTTCGCCGCTCAGAATGTCCTAAGATTACATGGTGAATTCCTGCTTGATATAAGGCATATGGGCTTGTTTCACCGGTATATGCACCATCATCCTTATAGTAACAGTTTTCAGCCATTATTTTTAAGGGCGACTTGCCAGCCTCTTTTACCATTGGCACTAAACAAAGCGTTGGTCCCGCAATCGCCGTTTCAAGCTGGTTAGCTGGTGGCAGCTCATCTTTTACTTGTTTCACAAAAGAAACTGCCTCTTGAACATCCTTATTCATTTTCCAGTTTCCTGCAATAATTGGTACTCTCATTTCGTGCACCCCCAATAAAGGATAAAAGGGCTGAGAAAAACATGAATTTTTCTCAGCCCCCTAATCATGAATAGTAACGAATTACTTATCAGAAATTGCAGCAATTCCAGGTAATTCTTTACCTTCAAGGTATGTTAATGATGCTCCACCACCAGTTGAGATATGAGTAAGCTTATCAGCAACACCCAATTCCTTAACAGCAGCAGTTGAGTCACCACCACCGACAATTGTTGTAGCATCTGTTAAAGTACCAAGGAACTTACCAATTTCAAGCGTACCCTTAGCAAAGTTAGGCATTTCAAATACACCCATTGGTCCATTCCAAACAACAGTCTTAGCATCTTTTAATACGTTCGCAAATTCCTTTACAGACTTAGGACCGATATCAAGAGCCATCCAGCCATCGTCAATGTCGCCTTCAACTACCTTAGTGTCAGCATCGTTGTTAAACTTATCAGCCACTACGTTATCAATTGGCAATACTAACTTGTCGCCAGCCTTGTCTAGGATTTGCTTAGCAACATCAATCTTGTCTTTTTCAACAAGAGAGTTACCAACTTTGATTCCTTTAGCAGCGTAGAATGTATAAGCCATTCCACCACCAATGATAATCTTATCTGCCTTATCAAGAAGGTTGTCAATAACACCAATCTTGTCAGAAACTTTAGCACCACCAAGGATAGCAACAAATGGTCGTTCAGGGTTATCCACAGCGTCACCTAAGAACTTAATTTCCTTTTCCATTAAGTAACCAGCAGCAGCCTTACCTGGCATGTTTGTAGCAATTCCAACATTTGATGCATGTTTACGGTGTGCAGTACCAAAAGCATCATTTACGAATACATCGCCGAGTGATGCCCAGTACTTGCCTAACTCTGGATCATTACCAGATTCACGCTTTACATATTCGCCATCCTTAACATCTTCGTAACGAGTGTTTTGAACAAGCAAAACATCACCGTTCTTCATGTTATCAATGGCATCTTCTAATTGCTTGCCTTCAGTAACCGGAACAAATGTTACTGGCTTATTAAGCAAGTTTGAAAGGCGTTCAGCAACTGGACGAAGAGAAAGACCTGGCTTATCTTCTTCTTTCTTAATCCGGCCAAGGTGTGAGAATAAGATTGCCCGGCCACCATTATCAATTACATACTTAATAGTTGGTAAAGCGGCAACGATTCGGTTGTCATCACCAACTACGCCGTCTTTAATTGGCACATTAAAGTCGACACGCATTAATACTTTTTTACCTTCTAAAGGAAGGTCTTCAACAGTTAATTTAGCCATGTATATTTTTCCTCCTCTTTTATCAAAAAAGGTGAGCGGAGTTCTCCTCCTCCCACCTTAATCAATTAGTTTAATTTTACTTCAAATTAAAGAGTAGCAAAGTGAAGTAAAGTACGGATCATGTTGCTAGTGAAACCGTATTCGTTGTCGTACCAAGCAACAGTCTTAACTAATTGTGAACCATCGTCACCTTCCATAATTTCAGTTTGGGAAGGATCAAATACTGAACCATATGTTGAACCGATAATATCAGTTGAAACAATTTCGTCTTCAGTGTAACCAAATGCTGGACTAGTAGCCTTCTTCATAGCATCGTTGATTTGGTCAACAGTAACCTTCTTGTTCAAGATTGAAACAAGTTCAGTTAATGAACCATCAACAACACCAACACGTTGTGCGTGACCTGAAAGCTTACCGTTTAATTCAGGGATAACTAAGCCGATAGCCTTAGCAGCACCACTTGAGTGAGGAATAGTGTTAACACTTGCAGTACGGTTGTTACGCATCTTCTTACCACGAGGGCCGTCAAGGATAGCTTGAGTTGAAGTGAATGCGTGAATAGTAGTCATAGTACCAACCTTAACACCAAATTCGTCATTCAAAACCTTAGCCATTGGTGCTAAACAGCTAGTAGTACATGAACCAGCTGAAACGATAACATCATCCTTAGTCAAGGTGTCAAGGTTAACACCAGGAACAACAGTTGGGATGTTACCAGCAGGTGCTGAAATCAATACACGCTTTGCACCAGCATCGATGTGTGCTTGTGACTTTTCAGCAGAAGTGTAGAAACCAGTACATTCAAGGACAAAGTCAACGCCATCGTTCTTTACCCAAGGAATGTTACGAGCATCACGTTCAGCATATACAGGGTATTCCTTACCATCAACAACAATACCAGTATCAGTAGCTGAAACTTCACCAGGGAACTTACCATGAGTTGAGTCATACTTAAGTAAGTATGCCAACATGGAAGGAGTAGTCAAATCGTTGATTGCAACAACTTCAATATCATCTGTGTTGAGTTCGTGAATCCGACGAAATGCTAAACGACCAATACGGCCAAAACCGTTAATACCAATTTTTACAGTCATACTGCAAATTCCTCCTTTAGGAAAAACATAAATTAGTGTACTTGCTTAGTTTATCACATTACATCAGCATCGCAACTGTCAACCATTGTAAGTGACGCAGTGGTAAGGTCTAAGCAATATACAACTCCTACGATACTTATCATACCATCTTCAAAAAAATTGTCTATTCAATCACAACATTTTTCTGATGTAAGCGTTATTTTGATTAAATTTTTCAAATAATCCTTGCAATCCATTATAATTTAAGATAGTATAATATTTGTTGACGCGCCCTTAGTGTAATGGATCGCACGTGAGATTCCGGTTCTCGAGATCCGAGTTCGACTCTCGGGGGGCGCATCCTGTGAGGCTACTATAGCCTCTTTTTTTATTTTAAATTTTTATATATAAAAATAATCCCTATATCTAGGAAAAAGCCTAAATATAGGGATTTATGTTTAATTAAACTTATTAAGTATTACTTTAATTTTGAATTATTTTCCATTACGCCATCAAGCAAGCCGTAATCTACCGCTTCCTGCGCTGTTAAATAATGGTCACGTTCAGTATCAGCCTGAATCTTTTCAATCGGCTGACCAGAATTCTTAGCTAAAATGCCATTAAGCATCTTTCTAGTCTTCAAAATTTCAGTAGCAGCAATTTCAATTTCAGTTTGCTGACCTTGTGCTCCACCAGATGGCTGGTGAATCAGAACTTGTGAGTGCGGTAACCCAAAACGCTTCCCCTTAGCACCAGATGATACTAACACACTGGCCATAGAAGCAGCCATTCCGATGACGATAGTTTGAACATCAGCCTTAATAAAGTTCATGGTGTCGTAAATTGCCATTCCTGAGGTAACAACTCCACCAGGTGAATTAATGTATAAATAAATGTCTTTAGTTGAATCTTGCGCATCAAGGAATAGAAGCTGCGCAACAATTGAATTTGCCATTTCGTCTTCAATTGGACCGGAAAGCATAATAATGCGGTCCTTCAGAAGCCGTGAGTAAATGTCATAAGCACGTTCACCACGTGATGATTGCTCAATGACAGTAGGAACTAAATTCATAATATGGCCTCCTTAAGTTAATTAGCACTCGTTAGTCTTGTATGCTAACGGATAATAATACTATACTCGATTGGTCAAAAAAGGTCAAATGTTTTAACCTTTATTTAATATTTTTGTAAAAATAAAGACCATGCATTAAGCTGCATGATCTTTTTTATGAATTACTTTTCTTCAGCTGGCTTTTCCTTAGCCCACTTACGAATAGCTTCAATCTTCTTTTCTTTTAATGCTCGCTTGTACTTTGAAGCGATTGGGCGACGGCCTTGTACGCCGTATGGGTGTGCTTTACGCATGTGTATTTGCCTCCTTTTATATTAAACGTAAATTAATTAACGTTCCAATTATACCGGGCATCGTTTTAAAAAGCAAGTCTCTCTAAATTTCAAAAAATAAATCCTCCCAAGAAAAAATTAAGAAATATTTTCTTGAAATTGTTAAACGATTATCTTTACTATTACCTTAGCTTTTTAGCTGATTTAACTATACCAATTTTATCAAGTGTCCATCAAACGTTGCAACTAAAAGATTTACATTTTAGACCAATTAGAGTATGATACAGAGTATAGACATGAGAAATAAAGTAATGGTGTAAGACCGAGGAGGATATAACTATGTCAGTAAATACCTTAAACATTTTTAACGTTACTACAAATTGGAATGAATTAGATCAAGAATGTGCCGCTACAGAATTAGCATTGATTAGCGAAAGCATTAATAAAAAATAGGTTTTCTTTTTTTACAAAAAGGCCTTTAGCATACCCTGTCGATCAAGGACGAAGATATGCTAAAGGCTTTTATTATTTTACTTGTGAGGCACGCAATTCATCAGCATATGCATTTAATTTGCGTAAACGATGATTAACCCCCGATTTTGAAATTGGCCCTCCTGGTACTAATTCGCCTAGTTCTTTTAAGCTTACTTCTTGATGGGCAAGTCGCGTTTCAGCTATTTCTCGTAATTTATCAGGCAAACTGCTAAGTCCGACACGTGAATCAATAAATTCAATATTTTCAATCTGCCGGGTAGAAGCATTGGCAATTTTATTTAGGTTAGCATTTTCACAGTTCACTAATCGATTAACAGAGTTTCGCATATCGCGTACAATTCGCACATTTTCAAATTGCAGCATGGAATTTGTTGCACCAATTAGTGACATAAAATTTGCAATTTTTTCTGCTTCTTTCAGATAAACAATGAACCCGCTTCGTCGTGCCGTTGTCTGCGCATTTAAGCCAAATTTATTTATCATTTGGGCAATCATTTCGTTGTGTTCTTCATATAAAGAATAGATTTCCAAATGGTAACGTGAAGTTTCAGGATTATTAACCGAACCTCCCGCGAGAAAAGCCCCCCGCAAATAAGACCGCACCATCCATTCATCTTTAAGCAGCTCGACTGGCACCTGTTCTTTAATCTGGAAGTTTTGTAGAATTCCTAAATCATCTAAAACATGCTGGGCATGGTAACGCAAACGGACAATATACTGATTATTTTTCTTTAATTTCATCTTTCGCCGTACTACAATTTCACTTTCTACCCCGTAAAACTGTTTTAGTAGCGAATAGATTCGACGTGCAATAGCAGGATTTTCAGTCTGCACGTTAAGTATCAATTGCCGATCAGCAATCCCAATTGACCCATTCATCCGAATAAGCGCCATTAGCTCAGCTTTCGCATTGTCACGATGAACTTTTATTCCTGTTAATTCTTTTTTTACTTCGCTCGCGTATGACACTTAGCATCTGCCTCCTTATTAATCATGGACTTGATGAAGTCGGTTCATTAATTCTGCTACTACCTTATCCCGATCATGAAATGCCCCATTATCTTTAAGCCGTAAGAAATTAGAACTAATTACCCGGCAGCCTTGTGCACGTAATCCGCGAAAATCATGCTTAACCGGTTGAGAAATTTCGTTCCATTCTTGGAAGTCAAGATAGTTAGCGGGAACTGGTTGAATATTGACTAAGACCGTATCAATGAAGTTTTTCCCAAGATGTTGATTCAGAACACGGACATGATCAGCATCAGTAAAATTATCAGTTTCACCTTTCTGCGTCATAATATTACAAATATATATTACTTCAGCCTTGCTCTCACAAACCGCTTGCCCTACCTCAGAAATCATAAGGTTGGGAAGAATGCTTGTAAATAAACTACCAGGACCGATAACAATTTGGTCAGCATTTTTAATTGCAGTCAAAACCTCAGAGACCGGTCGTGCCGGATGACCATCATTATCAGCAGAAGGGGTTACCCATACTCGTTTAATCTGTTTATGAGCTGCCGTTATCTCTGACTCGCCGCTTAGTTTTGTTCCATCCGTAAATTCAGCATTTAACGTTAACGGTTCATTAGCGACTGGATAAATGTGACCATTAATTTTCATCATTTCAGATAGTTCTTGAACTGCTGTAAAAATACCGCCTTTCATTTCAGATAAAGCTGAAATAATCAAATTACCAATTGCATGGCCGGCAAAAAATTGATCACTACTCTTAAAGCGGTATTGGAAAATATCAAGTTCAAGATCCGGTAATTCCGATAGTGCAACTAAAACATTCCGAATATCACCAGGTGGCACAACATTAATATAATTACGTAATATTCCTGATGAACCACCATCGTCAGCAACGGTCACAACCGCTGTAACATCAGCGTCTTGATCTCGTAATCCGCGCAAAACGACTGGGAGCCCAGTTCCACCACCGATTACTACAATCTTTGGTTTATGCAACATAATCAAAACTCCTCTTTACTTTGCCTTTTCAACATCCCGATGGTAAGTATTAACCTTATACCCATCGGTTTTTAAATCAGCAGATATTTTATTAGCAATTGTTACTGATCGATGTTGACCACCAGTACACCCAATTGCAATTGTTAAACTACTCTTACCTTCACGAATATACCCCGGTAGAGATATTTCTAAAAGTGATCGCAAGTGTTGATAAAATTCTTTAGCAAGCGGACTCTGCATTACATATTCTTGAACCGCCTTATCATTCCCGGTTAGGTGCTTTAATTCTGGAATATAAAATGGGTTAGGCAAAAAGCGGACATCCATTACAATATCAGCATCAAGCGGTAACCCGTACTTAAAGCCAAATGACATTACCTCAACGTAAAAGTCACTGCCTTCACCATGTCCAAAAAGCTTATTTAACCGTAATTTCAAGTTACGAGGCGTTATATTCGTCGTATCAATTACAATATCAGCTTGACTCTTGAGATCAGCAGATAGCTTTCGTTCTAATTCAACCCCATCTAAAATTCGACCATGTGGTGACAATGGATGTGACCGACGAGTTTCCTTATAACGGGAAATTAACGTAACATCATTTGCATCAAGAAACAATAACTTAACATCTAAATCAGAACGTTGCTTTAGCTTTTCAAAGTTCGGTAAGACTTCATCGTAAAAGCCCCGCGAACGCATATCCATCACCATAGCGATTTTATTGAATTCATCGGACTCTTCAATTACATCTACAAACCGTTCTGCTAATCCCGGAAGCATATTATCAATTACAAAGTATCCTAAATCTTCTAAGCTATGAACGGCAACAGTTTTACCTGCCCCGCTCATCCCCGTGATTATTACTACTTTTAGTTTTTCATCTGCCATTAATAGTTTCCTTTCTTCCTTACAGCTACTCACCCATTTTATCACATCAAGCCGGGCGTGTCTTATTCGAGCAAGAAAAAGCTACGGAGCCACTATTAATTGGTATCAAAAATGAACATACGATACATAAAAAGGCCTCTAGCGTTCAGTTTTACCGAACTCTAGAAGCCTATTGCGGAGGGGATATTTCGGTCAAGCTCCCTCCTCGAATACTAATGCATCCGCCGTTGATCCATCCGCTTAACAATGTATAGAATTGGCAATCCGACAATAACAATCCCTATAAAAAGAATTACACCAGCCGGATCATTCATAACTTCACTTACGAGGACAAAAATCCCACCCGCAATCGCAATAATCGGGACAAGGGGGTAAAGCGGCGTGCTAAATGGTCGCGGTTCCTTATTCTTTCGTCTTAAAATGAAGATACCAAAAAATGCTAGTAAATAGAAACAATATACAGTAAACACACATAAATCTGATAAATGATCAGGATCAAAGAAGCACATCATGATTGTTGCTAACACAATAATAAACATTGTTGCAACAACCGGTGACTTTCCTTTAGGTGTAATGTACGAGAGATATCGTGAGAATGGTAAGTCGCGTCGACGAGCCATGGCATAGACAATCCGCGGGAACGTAATCATTTTCCCGTTTAATGTCCCCATCATCGAAATAATAATACCAGCTGATAATAACTTACCGCCGATTGCCCCAAAGGCTTTAACAGCTAGATAGGCTGTTGCATTTTCACCTAATCGATGAATTGTATTAACAGGAAGAAATTTAAGGATTCCAATAGTAATTAAGGTATAGATAATTAATACCGCAGTAATTCCTAAGATAATAGCGCGAGGAAGCAGCTTTTGCGGATTCTTCATTTCACCACCAAGGTTAGCAATTAAAATCCAGCCATCATAACCAAATAATGTTGCTAAAACCGCTACCCCAAAGCCACCAGTTGATTGATGAATTTCTGTAACAGTTTGTCCAAAAGCGTCTTGCTGACCCCAGAAAAGGCCAAAAATGATAATAGCAGCAATCGGAATCATTTTACCTGCTGTTGTGATAATTGAAAAAATTGCACCGACTTTATTTTCAAATAAATTCATTATTCCGATTGCAACAACTGTAATTACTGCCAATGGTATTCGCCATTGTGCTCCCAGGCCAAAAAAGTTAGCCATTAAAATACTCATAAAACCGGCAACCGAAGCAATAATCGCGGGACCGTATACAATTACCTGCATCCACCCAGCCAGGAAGCCGAGAATCCGGCCATAAATATTTTCAATATATACGTAAAGCCCACCGGTATATGGCATCTGAGCTCCGATTTCGGCAACTGTTAGCCCACCAGTCAGGGTAATAATTCCCCCGAAAACCCAAGCAGCGATTGCAAGAGTCGATGTTCCAGCACTATCAAGAACAGAGCCTTGCTTAAAGAATATTCCCGACCCAATAATGGTCCCCACCACAATTGAAATGGCAGACCAAAATCCAAGCGCCCTTTTTAATTCATCCGCTGGTTGTTGATTCATCATCATTCCTCCATTCTTAATATTAGGCAAAATAAAAAACCCGGAATTTCAACTATTAATACACTTCGGACATGCCAAATGATTAATAGAGAACCCGAGTTTGTTTAACACCTATTGATTGGGTACACCAAAATCACTCAGCCTTAATAGAGTTAGAGGCTGAGGAGGAAGAAAGTTGTTGATTTTGTTTATTAAATCGTAACATTATATTTCCCTCATTTCGTGTACTTTGATTTTTATTAGAATACCATTAGAACTTTTTGATTGCAACTACTTTTTTATTTTTTCTTTTTAGTTGCTCGTTCTTCTGCCCATTTTTGATCACGGTCCAACATCTCTTTTAGGTATTTACCAGTATAGCTGCCCTTTACTTCAGCTACCTTTTCAGGAGTTCCGGTCGCCACAATATTACCACCGTTAGCCCCTCCCTCAGGACCAAGGTCAATTAACCAGTCTGCTGACTTTACAACATCTAAATCGTGTTCAATCACTAAAACAGTATTTCCAGCATCAACTAACCGCTGGAGGACAGCTAATAGTCGTTTAATGTCATCCATGTGCAATCCTGTTGTCGGCTCATCTAAAATATAGAAGCTCTTACCATGAGACTGACGATGAAGCTCAGCGGCTAATTTCATTCGCTGCGCTTCACCACCCGAAAGCGTTGTTGCTGGTTGCCCAAGATGAACATAACCAAGGCCGACATCTTCAATGGTTTGTAACTTGCGCTTAATTTTAGGAATCGCGTTAAAAAATTCAAGCGCCTCGGAGACAGTCATATTAAGGACTTCTGCAATATTCTTACCCTTGTATTCCACTTCAAGGGTTTCTGAATTGTACCGCGTGCCATGACAAACTTCACACGGTACATATACGTCTGGTAAGAAGTTCATCTCAATCTTAAGGATTCCATCACCATGACACGCCTCACAGCGACCACCCTTTACGTTAAAACTGAATCTTCCCTTTGTATAGCCGCGCATTTTGGCCTGGTTAGTTTGCGCAAATAATTCGCGTATATCATCAAATACGCCGGTATAAGTAGCCGGATTACTTCGTGGAGTCCGTCCGATTGGGGATTGGTCAATATTAATAACCTTTTCAATATTCTCAACCCCGCTGATTGACTTATACTTACCGGGTTTTGCAGAATTATTATTTAATTTCTGGGCTAACACTCGTTTTAAAATCATGTTTACTAACGTTGATTTTCCAGATCCAGAAACTCCCGTCACACAAATAAATTCGCCAAGCGGGAAATCAACTGTAATATTCTTTAGATTATTTGCAGCTGCTCCCTTTATAGTAATTTTTTTACCATTACCAGTTCGGCGTTCTTGCGGTACTGGAATAAACTTTTTGCCAGATAAATATTGGCCAGTCAAGGATTTCCGTGAACGCATAATTTGCTTAGGAGTTCCAGCTGCCATTACCTGCCCGCCATTTTCGCCGGCCCCTGGTCCAATATCAATAATATAGTCAGCTGCCCGCATTGTATCTTCATCGTGTTCAACCACAATCAGTGTATTTCCAAGATCCCGCATCGATTTTAGGGATGCAATAAGTCGGTCATTGTCACGTTGATGAAGACCGATTGATGGCTCATCTAAAACATACATTACCCCAGATAAATTTGAACCGATTTGAGTAGCTAGCCGAATCCGCTGAGCCTCCCCACCAGAAAGGGTTCTTGCAGAGCGGCTAAGCGTCAGGTATTCAACTCCCACATTCTTCATGAACGTAAGACGGTCAATAATTTCTTTCAGAATTGGCTGGGCAATCTTAGCGTTTTGATCGGAAAGCTTAACATTCTTAAAGAATTCAAGTGATTCACTAATCGGCAAGTCAGAAACTTCTCCAATATTTTGACCATCGATCTTAACTGCTAGTGCCCGCTGATTTAACCGATAACCATGACAAACCGGACAAGGCAGTTCTGTCATGTATTTTCTCATCTGTTCTCTTGTGAAGTCAGAATTAGTTTCTCGGTAACGACGGCTAATGTTGTTAATAACCCCTTCAAACGGAACGTCGACATCCCTAATCCCGCCAAAGTCATTTTCATAATGGAAGTGGAATGGCGTGTCACCGTTGCCATACAGGACTTGCTGCTGTTGTTTTCTAGGCAGCTTATTGAATGGCGTATCCATATCAATACCAACCGATTTGCAGAATTGTTCAAGCAATTGCGGGTAGTATTGAGAAGAAATTGGGTTCCACGGCACAATCGCCCCGTCTTTTAAGGTCTTTGTTGGATCAGGTACTACTAAGTCGATATCTACTTCTAACTTTAACCCTAATCCCTCACATTCCGGGCAAGCGCCAGTTGGGGCATTGAACGAAAACAACCGGGGTTCCAATTCACCAACCGTAAAACCACAGATTGGACATGCATATTGTTCAGAAAATGGGATGGGGTCACCGCCAATTACGTCAGCAATCGCATACCCGTTACTTAACCGCAATGCTGCTTCAAACGAATCAAATAACCGCGAACGAATACCTTCCTTGATAATAATCCGATCAATCACCACATTAATTGTGTGCTTTTTATTTTTATCAAGTTCTGGGACTGAATCAAGGTCGTAGGTTTCGCCATCAACTTGGACACGAACAAATCCTTCTCGTTTAATCGTCTCAAAGACTTTCTTCTGTGTTCCTTTTTTATCCCGCACAACAGGCGAAAGAATCTGTAAACGAGTTCGTTCAGGCAACTTAAGCACCCTATCCACCATCTGTTCTGGTGACTGACTAGTAATGGGAATATTATCATTGGGACAAATCGGCGTTCCTACTCGTGCCCACAATAACCGTAAAAAGTCATTAATTTCGGTCACTGTTCCGACAGTTGAACGCGGGTTATGCGACGTTGTTTTTTGGTCAATCGAAATAGCCGGCGATAGTCCATCAATCGAATCAACATCCGGTTTATCCATCTGTCCCAAAAACTGGCGGGCATATGCGGACAAACTCTCAACATAGCGCCGCTGTCCTTCAGCATATAAAGTATCAAAAGCTAGGGAGCTTTTACCTGATCCAGACAGCCCAGTAACAATTACTAATTTATTTTTTGGAATCGTTATATCAATATTTTTTAGGTTATGTGCCCGTGCGCCATGAATTACAATCTTATCATTTGCCACGAATTAATCCCTCCTTATTTCTTTAATTTCGTTTTTAACTCCATAATCGTATCCCGCAATGTTGCCGCTTGCTCAAAGTCAAGCCGTTTAGCCGCAGACCGCATTTGTTCGGTTAATTCATCCAACATCTTACTTTGCGCTTCTTTGTCTAGCTTTGCAAAATCCTTATCGGTAAATTCAGCGCTATTATCTGTTTCCGTTTCATCAGTTGCTTTCTTAGTAACCGTAATCGCTTCTTGAATTGGCTTAATAATCGTCCGCGGTGTAATATGATGCTCTTCATTATATTTCATCTGGATCGTCCGCCGCCGTTTAGTCTCATCAATCGCTTTTTGCATCGAATCAGTGACAGTATCGGCATACATAATTACGGCCCCATTTTCGTTACGAGCCGCCCGACCTATCGTCTGAATAAGTGAGCGTTCATTTCGCAAGAACCCTTCCTTATCCGCATCAAGAATTGCAACTAACGATACTTCAGGTACATCTAGCCCTTCCCGCAAAAGATTAATTCCAACAAGCACGTCAAATTTACCAAGACGAAGATCACGAATTATTTGGGTCCGCTCAAGGGTCTTAATATCACTATGAAGGTATTTAACTTTCAAGCCCATATCTTTCAAATAATCTGTCAAATCTTCTGACATCTTCTTGGTTAATGTTGTTACAAAGACCCGTTCATTCTTCTCAATCCGTTTATTAATTTCACCAACTAAGTCATCGATTTGTCCCATAACCGGCCGTACCTCTACAGTCGGGTCAAGCAAGCCTGTCGGTCGAATAATCTGTTGAGCAACATGATCAGTCTGTTCCATTTCATATGGACCGGGGGTTGCCGACATATATACAACTTGATTAACATGCTTTTCAAACTCCGGTAATTTTAAAGGCCGATTATCAAGGGCACTTGGTAGACGGAACCCATAATCAATTAACATTTGTTTTCGTGCACGGTCCCCATTATACATTCCGCGCACTTGGGGCATTGTTTGGTGAGACTCGTCGACCACTAGCAAGAAATCTTTGGGAAAGAAATCTAGTAAGGTATAAGGCGGTTCTCCTGGCTTACGACCGTCCATATATCGGGAATAGTTTTCAATTCCATTGGTGTAGCCCATTTCGCGCATCATTTCAATGTCATAAGTTGTCCGTTGTTGAATCCGCTCTGCTTCCAGTAGTTTTCCTTTATCCGTAAACATTTTAACCTGTTTTTTCATGTCGGCTTCAATTTGCGGCAATGCCCTGTCCATTACTTCTTCATTGGTCATAAAGTGTGTTGCTGGGAAGATAGAAACATGGTCACGATCTCCAATTACCTCTCCGGTAAGGGCATCTACTTCACGAATCCGATCAATTTCATCACCAAAAAATTCGATTCTCAGTGCCCGCTCATCACGTGATGCTGGGAAAATCTCCACAACATCCCCGCGAACACGAAACCTTCCCCGCTGGAAATCAATATCATTACGGTCAAACTGAATATTAACAAGGTCCGTTAAAAGTCGGTCACGTTCAATTTCCTGACCAACCCGTAACGAAAGAACACTATTTTGATATTCTCGCGGATCACCCAAACCAAAGATGCTTGAAACCGAAGCAACAACAATCACATCATTACGTTCTAGTAAAGATGTAGTAGCAGAGTGCCGCAGTTTATCAATTTCGTCATTAATTGAAGCATCCTTTTCAATATATGTATCACTCGAAGGAACATATGCTTCTGGCTGATAATAGTCATAATATGAAACAAAATATTCAACCGCATTATGGGGGAAGAACTTTTTCATTTCTCCATAAAGCTGTCCCGCTAGCGTCTTGTTATGTGAAAGGATCAGCGTGGGTTTATTAACATTAGCAATAACATTTGAAATCGTAAATGTTTTCCCTGTTCCAGTCGCTCCTAACAAAATTTGAGCTTTTTCGCCATCCTCTATTCCCTTTGTCAGCTGGCTAATCGCTTGGGGTTGGTCACCAGTTGGCTGATAGTCTGATACTAATTCAAATTTTTTATCTGGTTGCCGGTAAATCACAAAAAAGTTCCTCCCTTACACTAGACTTAAGCAAAAGAAAGTGGAATCACGAGCCTTAAAGTCACCGCGTCCCACTTATAGTTATTTATCTATTATTTACTGATATTAGTTTATCACCCAAACATGTATTCGTCTATAAATTACTACAAAAAAGAAAGTGGAAAATAACCTTCTCCGTAAAGCGATTATTTCCCACTTAAATAGATCAATTTTATATTTATCCGCGACGAGCATATCCAAAGTAGAATTGTAAACCTGCGGCAATGACGTTAATCCAATTTAAGCAAATGAACCACGGGACAATGCCGTCATTCCCAAAATGAGTTACACCATAAAATACGGTAAATCCGCCAATAATTGCAATTAGGTTCAACCAAGCACAGATTCGCCGCATTACAATATCCCTTGGCCGACTTAATTCCCAAAAAATATCGACTACTAACCATAATACCAAGATTGCAAACGTACCCGTAAACATACTAGGTGTCATTTTTGCCGCCTCCTTTTACTTTGATAACTTTTACCTTCTACTTCTATTATAAGAAAGCGTTTGCAAAAATCAACTAGTAAGCAAAAACAGGCAGTTTTAATCACTTATTGCTGAATAATTTGGGTAGTCACAATTGCTAACTGGTTCTTAGCGTTACCATCAGCATTATCTTTCAATAACTCAGGCAAAATCTTTTTAAGAAAATATTGCACGCTTGCCATATCCCGAAAGTCCATGATTGCGGTCAAACTTGATTTGTAAATATCCATGTAAACCGGCTCTGGATTTCCCTTTTGAATTTCACCAAATGACTCGTACATTAAATCAATTTTATCGGCAACCGCTAAAATTTTCCCTTCTAACGTATCATCTTTTCCCTCTGCAAATCGTCGTTCATAAGCCTCACGGAATTCTGCTGGTATTTCAGATTGAATAAAGTTTTCTGTTAAAGATTTATCAACACGTGCAAGCATTGACCGCAATTCTGGAGTCGCATATTTTACCGGTGTCTTAATATCGCCAATAAAACGTTCTGTGTAGTCATGATTAAGGGCTTTTTCATATAGGGAACGCCAATCAATTTCATTTCCTGCTTGTTCTTCAATATCACCAAGCATTTGTGCTGCTTGAGTCACCTTAAATGAATGAGCAGCCACGTTATGTTCCTCAAACTTAAAATATCCAGGAGCCCGATTGATCATTTCAAGGTCACTTAAACTTTTTAAATATTCATGCATTCCCATGACGAATTCCTCCCAAAATAATTAATTTTTACAATCATACATTTTTTTGCCAAAAATTCAAGAAATATTGAAAAAAGACCGAGAAATAATTTCCCCAGTCTTCTTCAACTACTTAATTATTCTTCAGCAAATTCTTGTAAGGCTTTTTCAAAATCGGCTAACTTAGCATTTGCTTTTTCTAAAGTATCATCACTTGTACCAATGTAGAACTTAAGCTTTGGTTCCGTTCCTGATGGGCGAATAGCAATCCAAGTATCATCATCAAGCACGTAACGTAATACATTTGACTCAGGAATACCTAGTTCACTTACTTTGCCATCAGCAGTTGTCTTAGTGCCCTTAGAAAAGTCTTCGGTAACTGCTACTTGGTGCCCCGCAAAATGAGTTGGCGCCTCTTCACGGAATTTCTTCATTAAGCCCTTAATCTTATCCGGACCATCAACACCAGCATAAGTATTAGAAATAGTCTTTTCACGGAAGTATCCATACTTCTTAAATAATTCTTGCAAGCCATCATAAAGCGTCATATTACGACTACGGTAATAAGCTGCAACTTCAGCAAGCAAGGTTAAAGATTGGATAGCATCCTTGTCACGGACAAATGGCTTAATAAGATAACCATAACTTTCTTCAAAACCAAACATGAATGTATGATCAACTTTGCCAGTTTCATATTGATGGATTTGATCAGCAATCCACTTAAAACCAGTTAAAACATTAATCATATCAACACCGTAACTCTCTGCAATCTTAGCAGCAAAGTTAGTAGAAACAATTGATTTTACAGCGGCAGCATTATCTGGCAAAGTCCCAGCTTGTTTGTGAGCTTCTAAAATATAAGCAAGCATAATTGAAGCAATCTGATTTCCAGTAAGCAATTGATACTCGCCATCAGGTTGTCGAACAGCACAACCAAGACGGTCAGCATCTGGGTCTGTAGCAATTAATACATCTGCTCCGACTTTCTTTCCAAGGGCAATCGAACGAACAAACGCCTCTGGGAATTCTGGATTAGGGTGTTCCAAGCCAGGGAAGTCACCATTTGGCTGCGCCTCAGTTGGTTCCATCTCATAGTTAGTAAAACCTGCTTGCCGCAATGCCCGTTCGCCAAGCATTTTCCCAGTTCCGCATAGTGGCGTAAAGACGAATTTCATATCTTTACCGTATTCTTTAGCCAATTCTGGGTTTACAGTTACGCTCTTGGCATTTGCAAGGTAGGCGGCATCAACATCTTCACCCATGATTGTTTCTAAGCCATTATCAAGCATTTCTTGTTCGTCAGCTAAAGCAATATCAAAAATATCATCAATCTTCCGAATATAACCGGTCATCATGTCCGATTCCTTAGGTGGCATCTGTCCGCCATCTTCACCGTAGATCTTGTAACCATTATATTCTTTAGGATTATGACTAGCAGTGATCATAATCCCGGCATAAGTTCCCATGTGACGAACCGCAAATGATAATTCAGGTGTTGGTCGTAAATTATCATAGATATAAACTTTAATCCCATGTGCACCTAAAACACGTGCGGCATCATGAGCAAATTTGCGGGAGTTGTGACGAGAATCGTAACCAATAGCAACTCCGCGCTTTTTGATATCGTCCCCTAATGAATCCATTAAGGTTGCCAATCCTTCAGTTGCTTGACGAACCGTGTAAACATTCATCCGGTTAATTCCTGGACCCATTAATCCCCGCATTCCAGCAGTTCCAAATGACAATGGGCCATAAAAGGCATCCTCAATTTCTTTATCATCGTTCATTGCAGCTAATTCTTGCTTTAAGTCTGGTTCAAGATCTGTCCGTTCTTGCCAAACCTTATAAGTATCTTTCCAGCTCACAATAATGTCTCCTTTACGTCATACTCTGTTGTTTAGTATACCGCATAAAATGTTATCTGTCGCTTTTTACTCAAATTTTTACTAAAGTTTTACCAAAGAAAATCTTATCCCGATTTTATAATTGAAATATTCAGCAAAATATCTCTTATTCAAAAAAGCGAGGCTGAGAATTAACTCAACCTCTTAACTATTTTAAAGATAGTAATGCAACAGCGCAGTAGCTGACTTGCAGTTCAAATGCTGATAACTCGGTATTTTCACCGTTTTAATCCATTGACTTAATATATTGGTAAACCTGCTGCCCAGCAATTGCACCATCACCTACCGCTGTCGCTACTTGCCGCAACGGCGTATCACGTACATCACCGATTGCAAAAATACCAGGTTCAGAAGTGCGCATCCGCTCATCTGTTTTTACCCATCCTTGATCATCAAGAATACTTAAATTCTTAAAAGCAGATGTCATCGGGAAGTTCCCGACATAGATGAATACACCGTCAGCAGCCATTTCACCATCTTCACCAGTCTTATTATTATGAGTTTTAACACCGGTTACTTTAACATCATCCCCAACAATTTCAGTTACACTAGTATTAAAAACAAATTCTAGCTTATCATTGTTCATTGCCTCTGCTTGAATGATTGGCTCAGCGCGAAGTTCATCACGGCGAACAAGAACTGTTACCTTAGAAGCCAGTTGGGTAAGGTAGACACCCTCTTCAACAGCCGCATCACCACCACCAACTACAATTAAGTGCTTGTTCTTGAAAAAGGCACCGTCACATACTGCACAGTAGGATACACCTCGTCCGCCGAACTCTTCTTCTCCCGGAACATTTAGGTGCCGCTGATCAGAACCAGTTGCAATCACGACTGCCTTAGCGAGATAGGTCTCGTCCATATCGGTTGTGATTTTCTTCATATTATCAACTAATTCTACTTTTGTTACAGTACCGTATGCATATTCAGCACCAAACTGTGTCGCCCCATCATACATTTGTTGGGCAAGTTCTGGCCCTTTAATACTCTTAAATCCAGTATAGTTGGCAATTTCTGCCGTATTATTTAAATTTCCACCATAAATACCGCGATCAAGCATTAGAACTGATAGGTTCGCCCGTGAAGCATACATAGCAGCAGTCATTCCACCGGGACCTGCCCCAATCACAATAACGTCATATTGTTTAATATCAGCCATTACATTGACCTCCTCAAATAATTTCTTACACAATATGATACCTACTTTAAATCCGTTTGTCTATCATTTAGCTTACTTTTTAAAAGTAATATTATTATCGGACTATAAAGAATATTATTATATTATATATGTGAAAATAATAATTAAAACGATTTCAACACTATAATACCAGCATTTGAGTTATACTTATATTGATAAGTAATTAAGGTCACTATTTTATTTTGCTAAATTTAAAGGAGGCGAAGTGCATTCAATTAATGCACACTTATATGAAAGTCTGTATTTTTTCTTCCTGTATAGTCGACCTGCTTTATCCAGATGTTGGTAAAGCAATGGTTGAATTATTACATCGGTTTGGCTGTGAAACTGTTTTCCCTGAAAAGCAAATTTGTTGTGGGCAGCCAACATATAACAGTGGCTATGACAAAGAAACAATTGCGACCTTTAAGAATCAACTTGACGCACTTCTAAGTATTGACGCTGATTATATCGTTGGTCCAACCGGTTCTTGTGTTGCCATGCTCCATGAATATAAGGATATCCTTAAAGATGACCCTGAATATGCTAAAAAGGCGCAGGTTCTTTATGATAAATCATTTGAACTCACCCAATTCATCTACCGGGTTCTTGGTATCCTTGATTGTGGAGCTGAACTAGATGATACGGCTACATTCCACCGTTCATGTCATATGACCCGGCTGCTCGGTGAACGAACTGCTCCCCTCGTACTCCTCGAACATGTTAAGGGGTTAAACCTTATCCCGCTTCATAATATCCAATTATGCTGTGGCTTTGGGGGAACTTTCTCAGCAAAGGAACCATTACTGTCAGAAGCAATGGTTGATGATAAGGCTAATAATGTGCTTAAGACAAAAGCACATATTTTAATTGGTTGTGAGCAGACCTGTTTAATGAATATCGGTGGCCGCATTAACCGTCGTAAAGAAGGCCAGCACATCAAAATTATGCATATTGCAGAAGTACTAAACCATAATGTTGATACTAGTCGGATTACCTATGTTAAAGATACCGACCACGTAATGGTTCCAGCAAACGGAAACGGGGTGTTTTAGATGGGAATAGCAACAAGTGATAAGCCATTTCTTGACCGGGTAAAAGAAGCTGAAGCCGATAAATTTATGCGGGCATCCGTTGCTAAAGCTCAGGATGCGCAATTTACTAAGCGAACTGAGGCTCGACGTCAATTAGGAAATTGGGAAGGCTGGCGTGATCTTTCTGCACAAATTCGGCAGCATGTTATTAAGCACCTTCCAGACTACCTTGAAGAGTTTAGTGAAAATGTCCAAAAAAACGGTGGACACATTTTCTTTGCTAAAGATGGTGACGAGGCCAGTGCATTTATTAAACAATTGGCAATCAAGAAAAAGGCTAAAAACGTTGTTAAGTCTAAGTCAATGGTAACAACTGAAATCGGTCTAGATAAAGAACTGTTGACTATCCCTGGCTTATCATTAATGGAGACCGACCTTGCGGAATTTATCCTCCAAGAAGACGATTGGGACGAGCCAACACATATTGTTTTCCCTACTCTCCATAAAAACCGTAACCAGATTCAAAAGGTTTTTGAAAAAATTGGTTATAAAGGCGACAATGTTCCAGAACACATGGCTAAATTTGTTCGTCACTACCTCCGTAACTACTTTATGAAAACAGACTTTGGAATTACTGGATGTAACTTTGCGATTGCCAACAACGGAATGATTAATCTTGTTACAAACGAAGGAAATGCCGATATCACAATGGCGATTCCCAAAACACAGGTTGTTGTCATGGGAATGGAACGAATCGTACCAAGCCTAAAAGAAGCGGAAACTCTTGATAATGTGCTTTGCCGTAGCGCGGTTGGGCAAAAACTGACTAGTTATTGCTCATTCTCAAAGGGTAAAGAAGCGGATGAAGCAGACGGTCCTGATGATTTTTATGTTGTAGTCGTTGATAACGGGCGTTGGCAAATGCTTAATACCGACTTTGAGCCAATGCTGCAATGTATTCGTTGTGGGTCTTGCTTAAATGTTTGTCCTGTTTACCGGCAAGTTGGCGGAAAAGGATATGGTTCAATCTATCCTGGACCAATGGGCGCTGTCCTTTCACCAATTTTAGGCGGCTACAAAGAATTCCAGGATTTACCATATGCATGTAGTCTTTGTGACGCCTGCACCGAAACCTGCCCAGTTAAGATTCCGCTTCAACAGCTAATTCGGAAACACCGGTATGTGGAAATGGATAAACTCCACCTTGACCATAGTATGACAAACACTATGCTTAAGGCAGTCGGTAAAGGTACTGCATCACCATTATTATTTAACGATGCAATGCGGTTTGCACATGTCGCCCTTGAACCATTTGGCAAAAAGACGACCCCTGAAGATATTAAAAACCTCTACCCTGAAGGCAAAATCAATCACTTGCCAGCAGTGGCACCAAAGCTTGCTCATGGGTGGGTAGATGTCCGTGATCTTGCTGTTCCGCCAAAGTACCATCAGAACTTCCGTCACTGGTACCATCACTATGCAGAAGAGGAGGAACACAACAATGACTGATTACCTAAAAGAAGCAAATAACCCGCAAAATCAAGAAGACTTCTTAAACCGAATCGCTGCAGCTGCTGACCGTCCTCGTCATACCCTCAAGGATGATCCATTAGTACCGGTTAATGACCTGCCAGAAACAACTCTTGCCGGAAAGACACAAGATGAGCTGCTTACAATCGCAAAAAAGAATAGCGAAAATGTCCATGTTAATTTTCAAGTAGTAAAAGCTGCTGATCTCGGAATTACTCTTAATAACTTTATTGCTGAAAAAGAAGTAAAGAGTTTAATGCTTCCATCATTTGACGAACAAAAGTGGAATGATTATTCACTTGGAAAATGGCAGGAAAGCCTTCAATTAGACCCTATTTACTACTGGGAACCTAGCCAAGGCCGTCAAAACATTGTTAATGCCAACGCTAGTGATGCTGCAATTGGATTTGCTGATTTCTTATTAGCTGAATCCGGTACGATTACTATTGCTACCTACCCCCAACAAGGGCGGATGTTCCACTTCCTGCCTACTCACTATCTAGCAATTATTCCTAAGAGTAAAATCTTACCACGGTCACGACAGGCAATGGATTACTACCAAAAGGCAATTCAAGAAGGAAGCTTAAAGACATCTAATATTAACTTTATTACCGGACCATCAAACTCTGGTGATATTGAAATGGTCTTGATTGTTGGTGTCCATGGTCCTCTTGATATGGAATATGTAGTTGTTGAAGATATGTAAACAAAAAAGCGGTTGGAAAATCCAATCGCTTTTTTGTTTTCAGAGACAAATCATATTATTTTTTAGCGCCTTTTTGCTTATCTTCTGCAGCTAACTTTGCGCCTAATTCTTTAATGTATTCACGTAATTCTTCTTTAACTTGTGGATGTTCTAATCCATATTCAATGTTGGTCTTAACCCAGCCAAACTTATTACCAACATCATAGCGATCGCCCTTGTACTCACGAGCAAAGACCCGTTGTGTTTGGTTTAAAGTATCAATAGCATCAGTTAATTGAATTTCGCCACCCTTGCCAGGCTTAGTCTTTGCCAATACATCAAAGATTTCTGGAGTAAAGACATACCGGCCAATAATAGCAAGGTCACTAGGAGCATCTTTAGGCGCAGGCTTTTCAACAAAGCTTGTTACATTGTATAAACCAGGAGTAACTTCCTTGCTTGGGTTAATCACACCGTACTTGGCAGTGTCTTCGTGAGGTACCCGCATAACGGCAAGTGTTGATGCCCCGGTTTGATTATAACTTTCAATTAATTGCTTGGTTAAAGCTTCATTTTTATTATTAATGTTATTAAGGTCATCACCAAGCATAACAACAAATGGTTCATCACCAATGAAATCACGGGCAGTTAAAACTGCATCCCCTAAACCGCGTGGGTGTGATTGCCGGATAAAGTAGATGTTAACATCAGTCGTTTCTTCAACCATCTTTAACATTTCGTCCTTGTGCTTTGAACGAAGGTTGTCTTCCAATTCTGGGTTGGAATCAAAGTGGTCTTCGATTGAGCGCTTGTTCTTTCCGTCAACAACAACAATATCTTCAATTCCTGATTTCCGAGCTTCTTCAACAATAAATTGAATTGTTGGCTTATCAACAATTGGTAACATTTCTTTTGCCAAAGCCTTTGTTGCAGGAAGAAAACGAGTTCCTAACCCCGCCGCAGGAATAATGGCTTTTCTAACACGTTTCATAATTGTAAAACCCTTTCCATGTTTTCAATTTCTCTCAATATCCATCCTTTAGCATTTTACCATACTTATTCGTTTTCTGACGTAAGATCTCGATCCATTAATTGAGAAATTGCTGTTTTAATGTCTTCACCCTCATACAAAACGTGGTAAAGAGCCTCTGTAATTGGCATTTGAACCTGTCGTTTACGACTCAATTCATAGGCAGCCTTAGTAGTATAAACTCCTTCAATAACCATTCCCATATTTGCAATGACATCTTGAAGGTTTTTGCCCTGGCCTAATTGGTAACCTGCCCGCCAGTTTCGTGAATTTTTACTTGTCGCAGTAACAACAAGGTCACCAACTCCAGATAGACCAATAAAAGTCATCGGATTAGCACCAAACGCAACCCCTAACCGGCGAATTTCAGCAAGTCCTCGGGTGATAAGAGCAGCTCGTGCATTATCATGGTAGCCAAGGCCCTGAATAGCACCGGCGCCAATTGCGATAATATTTTTCAAAGCTGCGCCAAATTCAGCGCCAATAACATCATCGTTAGTATAGACCCGGAAATAAGAATTACTAAACAGTTTTTGAGCCTGTTTAGCACTATTAATATCTTCACAAGCCGCTGTTACGGCAGTCATATCTTTAATTGCCACGTCTTCAGCATGACTTGGCCCAGAAAGGACAACAATTGCCTGCCTATTTTCTGGAGAAATATCTTCACTCAACATTTCAGAAGGACGCTTATAGGTATTTTGTTCGAGGCCTTTTGTTGCGTGAATAATTAATGGCTTTTGATGTAATTCCGTTAAAATCGTGTTTAACTTCTTAGCAACTTCTCGCAACCCCTTAGTAGGAATCACAATTAATACTACATTGGCCCCTTCAACAGCCGCCTTCATATCAGTTGTTGCTTTTAACTTTGCCGAATATACAAAATCCTTCATGTAGCGTGGATTTAGATGTTCGTTGTTCAGTTGTTCAACTTGTCCCTTATTTCTTGACCATAATATAACATTATGCCCATTTTCTGTAAGCATATTTGCTAAAACGCTACCCCACGAACCTGCGCCTAAAACAGCGATTTTTTCTGCCATAATTTTTCTCCTTAATTCAATCACTTAGTCTTTACTTATGCCGCTATCATACCATGGAATATTTTGTTGGCGACGACGAATTATCAATATTACTACTGCACTGATGAAAAACACTACCGAAAGCAATTGTGAGATACGAATATTACCAAGCATTAAGCTATCCGTCCGCATTCCTTCAATGATGAAGCGTCCAAATGCGTACCACATTACATAAGCCAAGAAAACCTCACCACGCCGAAATAAATGTTTTCGATGACGAAATAGCATTAATAGTACAAAGCCTGTCAAATCCCACAATGACTCGTACAGAAATGCTGGCATCCGATAGTGACCACCAATATACATCTGATTTATTATCCAATTTGGAAGATGCTGACTAACCAAATGAGCATACGTAGTAACCGCACCAAATGCTTCCTGATTCATAAAATTACCCCAACGCCCAATTCCTTGAGCCATGATAAGAGGCGGTGCAATTATGTCCATCATCAGCCAGCATGAAAGGTGACGGTAATAACAAAAAGCAAGTAATACCCCAAAGCCACCAAGGATTGCACCATAGATGGCAATTCCGCCATCCCAAATTGCAACAATTTCACTTGGGTGCTGAGAGTAATATCCCCACTGGAATACCACATAATATATTCGCGCACAGATTATTGCAACCGGGAGCGCCCATAAGAGGTAGTCATAAAAATCGTCTTCTGGGATTCCCTGCCGTTTTCCTTCACGAACAGCTAACAAGAGAGCAAGGACAACCCCAGTAGCGATAATGACCCCGTACCAATGAATAGTAAACGGTCCTCCTTGAAAGGCAATCGGATTTAAGGCCGCTTTAATTCCTAGGTTAATCATCTAGTTTGCCGACCCCTTATTATTCTTACTATCACGCTCTGAATTTTGTTTAATTAGCTGGTTGAGATTACGATCAAACGTTTCGGTAGCATCGTAGCCCATCGTCTCAGCCCGATAATTCATTGCCGCGGATTCGATAATAATTGCCAAATTACGACCAGTCTTAACCGGCACAGAAACCTTGGGGACAATAACTCCTTGAATTGTTTGCGTATCACCCCGGTCACCAAGCCGGTCAAATTGTACATCGGGCGTCCAAGTCTCAAGATGAACAATTAAACTAATTTGGTCTGAAGGCATAATTGCCCCTGTTCCATAAAGAGTCGAAACATCAATGATTCCAATTCCACGGATTTCCATTAAATGTTTTAAGATTTGCGGAGCAGTACCGACTAATGTCTGTTCATCACGAGCATAAACCTCAACCCGGTCATCGGCAATCAACCGGTGTCCACGCCGAACAAGTTCAAGTGCGGTTTCACTCTTTCCCACACCGGAATCACCTGTAATGAGCACACCAACCCCGCTAATATCAACTAACACACCATGGAGTGATTTTCGTGGTGCCAACCGCTCCAATAAATAGGAGGTCATGTTACTTAAGATCTGTGAAGAAGTTAAGTGCGTTCCTAAAATAGGAATTTTTGCATCTTCAGCCGCCTTCTTTAGCTCTTTGGGAATTGGCAAATTAGTTGATATGACAAAACATGGCGTTTGCGGCATACACATCTTTGTCATATATTCTTCACGCTGCTCATGAGTTAAGTCCTTAGCAAATGAAGTTTCCGTAATTCCTAATAACTGAATACGCACTGCTGGATAGTGCTTAAAATATCCGGCAAATTCCAGAGCTGGTCGTGAAATATCACTAGTTGTTATTTTTCGTTGCAGGTAATCTTCACCCTGTAAAACTTTTAATCGAACTTTGTCAACTAATTCTTGAACCGTCACGCTGTTTGGCATTTTTCTCCACTCCTTTACAATCTTTCCTCGTGACTCGTAATAACTGTATTAAAGATTGCCATAATAATTGCAATCAGCATTGCAGCACCGAATGACGAAAAATGAAAGTTTGCTGGTCCGACAAGTAATGATGTCAGCTGCAACATTATTCCATTAATTACAACACTAAAAAGGCCGAGGGTCAAAATATTGATCGGCAACGATAATATCACAAGGATCGGCTTTATTGAGACATTTAATATCGCCAAAATAAAACTTGCTAAAGGTGCAATCCAAGCACTTGTGATATAAAACATCCCTGTTCCAGCAAATAAACCGGCAAGGGCAATAAAAAGAATTGTATCAATCAATACTCGTTTCCAAAATTTCATTATGATCTTCCGTTTCTTTTAATGTCTTTTTCCTCAACGTCTGTTAATGTCCGTCGAGAACGTTGTTGTGACTGCTGAGATTTCCCTTGTGATTCGCTAAATGACTTTATAAAACTTAGCAAATCCGGGTTCTGCGGATCAGCGGGCATAATTATCACTAAAATTAGATAAATGATAATTCCAGGAACAAAACCGGTAAAGATAGTTAGTAAAACATATAAAATTCTTAAAATATTCGGTTGAATCCTAAAGTATTTACCGATTCCTCCAAATACACCAGCGACCATCCGATCTGATCCTGAGCGCGTTAATCTTTTATGTTGACTTTCACGCATTTCACTCACTTCCCTTCTAGCAGGACGTTGTACCTACTGTGGATTCTTTTGACTAAGTTTCCATTGCAAGAAAGCATCGATAAACGGATCGAGGTCACCGTCCATTACCGCTTGTCCATTATGGGTCTCATATCCGCTACGATTATCTTTAACTAAAGTATACGGATGAAAAACGTACGAACGTATTTGTGATCCCCAACCAATATCAAGCTGTTCACCTTCAATTTCAGCCCGTTTCTTTGCCTTCTTTTCCTCTTCCAACTCGTATAATTTTGATTTTAACATGTTCATCGCTGTTACACGGTTCTGTAATTGTGACCGCTCAGCTTGTGAAGAGGTTACAATCCCAGTTGGAATATGGGTAATTCGGACGGCAGATTCTGTCTTATTGATATGCTGTCCTCCAGCCCCGCTTGACCGGAATGTATCAACTCGTAAGTCAGATGGATCAATATCAACTTCAACACTATCATCCAGTTCTGGCATTACGTCCACAGATGCGAATGAGGTATGACGACGGCCGGCTGCATCAAACGGTGAGATACGAACAAGACGGTGGACCCCCTTTTCACTACGAAGGTAACCAAAAGCATTGTGTCCTTTCACTAAAAGCGTGACACTTTTAATTCCAGCCTCATCGCCCGCTTCATAACTTGCCGTCTCAACTGTAAAGCCATGCTGCTCACCCCAGCGGACATACATCCGTAAAAGCATTTCACCCCAGTCTTGCGCTTCTGTTCCTCCTGCACCAGGATGAATTTCAAGAATAGCATTTTTGGCATCATATTCACCATCAAGTAACTGGGTTAAACGATACTGTTCTAACGATTTTTGCGTTTTTGCAAAGGATGATTCAAACTCAGCTTGTAAATCAGCATCTGGTTCAACTGTTAATAATTCAATTGATGTTTCTAAATCACTAATTTGATCACGCAGGTTAATAAAAGTATCCCGCTTATCTTTTAAAGAATTATTTTCAGCAATAACTTTTTGGGCCTTTTCGTTATCGTTCCAGAAATCAGGCTGAGCCATTTCCTGTTCAATTTCAGCAATGCGTTCATCTAACGCGTCAAGGTCAAAGAGACCTCCCGAAGTGCGTAACTTCTTTTTGCATTGATTCTACTTGTTTTTTTGCTTCACTTAATTCCACAATCAAACCTCCGTTATACAACAATACGGCAGCGGTACCGCCATGGGTTACCTTACTGCCGTACCTAGTAGTAATTTAAATAATTATCGTGTTACATTTTGTCGAATTTCAGACTTCATGAAGAGCCGTGTTGTCTCGTATTCAATATCAGCAATCATCTGCTCAAACATATGGTATCCAGCTGTCTGGTATTCAACCAACGGATTTAATTGTCCATAGCCCCGCAACCCAACAGATTGCCGGAATTGATCCATTACATCAATGTGATCAGTCCAATGAGAGTCAACAACCCGTAAGATAACAACCTTTTCAAATTCAAGCATTTGTGCTGGATCATAAAGCTGCTTTTGCTTTTCTTTATAGACTCCTTCTGCAAATGTCATCAAGTAATCAACCATTTCTGCAGGTGATTTGCCTTCAAGGTCCTTTACAGTAATAGTATCCGGCTTGATTAAGACTTCTTCAGCAAAGTCAACTATTCCTTGCAAGTCCCAATCTTTTTTGTCACCAAGAGTATGTTGATCAACTTCACGCTGAATCGTCCGCTTAAACATCGGCATCAAGACCCACTTCAATGACTTATCTTCTGTAATAATTTGTTGACGCTCTTTATAGATGATTTCACGCTGTTCACGCATTACATCATCATATTGCAAAACGTTTTTCCGTGAGTCATAGTTGTTACCTTCAACCCGTTTTTGCGCTGATTCAACCTGGTGAGTTAAGAAACGACTCTTAATAACAGCGTCGTCATCATTAACCTTCATTCGTTCCAAGAAGGCCTTAATCCGGTCACCACCGAATCGCTTCATCAAGTCATCTTCTAGGGATAAGTAGAACTGTGATAAACCTGGATCCCCTTGACGTCCAGAACGTCCACGAAGCTGATTATCAATCCGTCGTGACTCATGTCGTTCAGTCCCAATAACTGCAAGTCCGCCAATCTCACGGACACCAGGGCCTAATTTAATATCGGTTCCCCGTCCAGCCATGTTGGTGGCGATAGTTACGGCACCTTTTTGACCGGCATTTTTAACGATTTCAGCTTCTTTAGCGTGGTTCTTGGCATTTAAAACAACGTGCGGAATGTTTTCCTTATCTAAAAGGTGTGATAGATATTCAGAAGTCTCAACAGCAACTGTTCCGACCAAGATTGGCTGCCCCTTGGCATGAAGCTTCTTAATCCGATCAACAACCGCTGCAAACTTACTTTGGAGTGTTGGGTAAAGTAAATCCGGTTCATCTTTTCGTTGAACTGGTCGGTTTGTTGGAATTGTGATTGTTTCCATGTTGTAAATTTCACGGAATTCTTCTTGCTCAGTCTTAGCAGTACCAGTCATCCCCGAGAGTTTGTTGTACATCCGGAATAGGTTCTGATACGTGATGTTAGCCATTGTCTTATTTTCTTCTTGAATCTCTACGCCTTCCTTAGCTTCAATAGCCTGGTGAAGACCATCTGAGAAACGCCGACCTTCCATTACCCGGCCAGTAAAGGAATCAACAATCAATACTTCACCATCTTGAACAACATAATCCTTATCCAAGAACATAATGTAGTTGGCTCGTAAAGCCTGATCTAAGTGGTGAGTCAGTGCTGTATTTTCAGGATCATAAAGGTTTCTTAAGTTGAAGTATTTCTCAGCCTTTTTAATTCCTTCATCAGTTAACGAAACTGTCTTTGATTCAAGATCGACTTTATAATCAACGTCTTTCTTTAATTGCTTAACAAAACGATCCGTTTGCTTATACAATTTTGAAGTTCCGGTTCCGGGTCCTGAAATGATCAATGGTGTCCGTGCTTCATCAATCAAGATTGAATCCACCTCATCAACTAGGGCATAGTTTAGACCACGTTGAACCTGGTCCTCTTTATAAACGGCCATATTATCACGAAGGTAGTCAAAACCAATCTCACTGTTGGTCGAGTACATAATATCCGCTTTGTATGCTTCCCGCTTTTGGTCAGGACTCATTTCAGAATTATTAACACCAACAGAACAACCAAGCCAATTGTAAAGCTGTCCCATTTCGGTAGCGTCCCGTTTAGATAAGTATTCATTAACCGTAATAACATGCACACCCTTACCGGAAATGGCATTAAGATATACCGGCATTGTGGCGGTTAAAGTCTTACCTTCACCAGTCCGCATTTCGGCAATGTTACCTTCGTGAAGAACAATCCCACCCATAATTTGAACGTGGAATGGGTATAAACCAAGAACCCGCTTGGCTCCTTCCCGAGAAACTGCAAATGCTTCTGGCAACATATGATCTAGGGATTCACCCTTTTTATAACGTTCCCGAAATTCGTCAGTTTTTGCTTGAAGCTGTTCATCAGTCAATTCAGATATCTGTTTAGCATAACTCTCTACTTTATTTGCTATTTTATTAATTCGCCGTAATTCTCGACGATCGCTTTCAATCCATTTTTTTAGAATATTGGCCATAAAAGCGTCCTTCCTACTTTCTGGCTTAAGTCCAAAATTAATAAAAAAGTACTACTCAAGCCAATTATATTTTTTATTCTAACCATAATATTTTACCACGTTCAACACATAAATAAAAATTATTGGCATAAATGTTTAAGATTAAGATAGCGGTCCTTTTCTGCGATATAAAAAGCGCCAATGATTTCTCATCCGCGCTCCTAGTAATTATTTGGCATTGACTATTCCGCTTCAATTAAGCCATAGCGACCATCGTTACGACGGTAAACAATGCTTGTGCCATTTGTTTCAGCATCTTGGAAGATAAAGAAATCATGTCCAAGCATATCCATTTGAAGTACAGCTTCTTCAGGATCCATTGGCTTCAATGAAACTTGCTTTGTCCGTACAATCTTTAATTCATCATCATGACTTTCTGCACTGTCATTATCAGATGGAATAAATTCAAGGTTCTTTAAGCCCTTTTCACGTGACTTACGGTTAACCTTTGTCTTGTACTTCCGAATTTGCCGTTCAAGCTTATCTGTAACTAAATCAATGCTTCCGTACATATCATTAGAAGTCTCTTCTGCCCGTAACGTTAAGTATGGAAGCGGAATAGTAACTTCCACTTTGTACGTCCGGTTTGGATAAACTTTTAAGTTCACGTGGGCGGTAGCTTCAACGCTATCTTCAAAGAACTTTTGAAGCTTACTGATTCGTTTTACCACATAATCACGAATTGACTCAGTAACTTCGACATTTTCACCACGAATATTGAACTTTAACATTGTACTTCTCTCCTTTCAGCCAAGCATCTGCTTGATCTGATATCAGAAGGACCACTCTTCTCATATCCTATCTTTATTATAGATTAGTTCTTGTTAATTAACAAACTTTATTAATATATCTTAAAAAGAATTTAACGTGCTAATGAAACGCTACCAATCCATTGGCTGCCCGCTTGCTTAAGGAGGCTTGCCGCATGGTACAAAGTCCGTCCGGTCGTGTAAACATCATCAACCAACAACACTCTTTTATTAACAACTTTTTCTGGTGAAATCAAGCCAAATGGTTGTGCTGTTTTTAAACGCTCTTTTCTGCTTTTGCTGGATTGGGTGTCCTTATCTTCTACGATAACTTGTAAAACGGTCTGATACTGAACTTCTCGCAATAGACCAACTACCTGATTAAAGCCCCGTGTTTGCATTGTTGCAGTCGCTACTGGGATCGGCACAATAATATCTGCTTTGCTTTGGTTAACCACCCTGCTAAATTCTCGTTGAAATACTAACCGCAAACGATAATCACCATTAAATTTATACCGCTGCATATAATTTTTCATCGCATCATTATAGTGATAAAGTCCGCGATGACATAAATGCCAGCCATAGAGTTGTTGCCAACGCTGGCATTCTTTACACAACTGCGGCCGGCCTTCTGCTTTCCCATTACCGCATCCCTTACATTGATTATCACTATCCCAATGAGTAAAAGTGTTTTTACAAGAATCACAAATTACAGGTGTGGGAATCTCGTCAAAGCTAAAAATATCTTTCAGCGTTATCTGATACGGTATTTCTCTACTACACAAAAGACAGCTCATTTTTCAACTTTTGTCCCTTTTTATTTAAGTAATTTACTTGGCGGACCGCCTGTTTGACACGGTGACTATTACTATTAACCCAAAAAATAACGGTTCCATCTGGGCGGCTTTTTGCTCGACCGGCACGTCCAGCAATCTGGACCAATGCAGATGAGGAAAAAACCGGATCATCTGCCCCTAATACATATACATCAATTTCCGGGAAGGTTACGCCGCGTTCAAGGATAGAAGTTGTAATCAAAAAATCATATTCACCATCCCTCATTTTTTGTACTTTAAGTAATCTTTCCGAATCATTAGCATGGACAGTTGCAAACCGTTGCTCCGCGAATGAATGTCGAATTGCTAATTCAACACTTTTTAAATCGGTGACGTGCGGAATAAAAAGCAAAAAGCGGTGGTGACTTTCTAATGACCTTTGCAATTGACGAATAACCGCAGGAGGAAGGCAATCCTTTTTCAAGTACTTACGCCATTCAAACATTAACCTGACAATTATTCGGGGCAACAAGTATCCATGGTATCGTAGAGGCAGGTAGCTGACTGTAAGCCGCTGCCGTTTAATCTCCCGCAATAAAACATCACCCGGCGTTGCAGTCAGGTAAAGACAACCACCATTTTCTTTTAATGATTGCCTTGTTGCATATAGTAATGCATCGTTTGCCGCATAGGGAAAGGCATCAACTTCATCAATAATTAAATTATCAAACGCATGGTAAAACTTCAGCAATTGATGCGTTGTACAAACTGTTACCTGGGCATAATGATATGGCAATTCTTGACGACCATGCAAAAGGGCAATATCACAATTAGCAAAAGCAGCTTTCAACCGCGGAAATAATTCTAGGCACACATCTACCCGTGGTGACGCAATCCCAATCCGCTCACCTCGTTCAATAGCAGCTGCAATCCCCGCAAACATCATTTCTGTTTTACCTGCTCCCGTTACCGCCCATAGTAGCTGGTGCAAATGGGCGGTCATTCCTCGACAAACTTTTTCGGAAACCCTTTGTTGTAAGGCCGATAGTTTCCCGCTCCATGTTAAAACCGGATAGTTTATCTTAAATTGATTTGGCTCTGGAACATGATAAAATCTAGTTAATGTTGAAACACGGCCGAGGTTAATACAATGCGGACAATAATACTCATTCTCTGGTAACGCTGCCTTCATTTTAGGTGTTATATGATTGCAACGGTAACATCTAATGGTATTGGCCCCGATCTCAATAGTAGGAAACGTCTGTACTCCAGCCGGCACTTGTCCTACTCGACGTTCTAAAATACGGCGGCCATAATAATCGCTTAAATCCATCTAATCCCTCCCTATAGTTATATATACGTAAAAAATTCAAAATAACATGAAGGAAGTTTAAAATGACAGAACCATACCTTACAATTGCTAAAAACACTTCATATGAACAGGTAATCAAAAAATCTAGGTTTATATGTACTATCGCTCGTATCTCATCGGAAGAAGACGCTCAAGCTATCATCGCTAGCGTTCAAGCAGCAAATAAAAAGGCAAATCATAATTGTTATGCCTACATGCTCGGTGATAATGACCAAATTCAACGCGAAAGTGATAATGGTGAGCCAAGCGGTACTGCTGGTGTACCAATGCTCGAATCCCTTAAGCTAGCCAAAATTCATGACGTTGTAGCAGTCGTTACGCGCTATTTTGGTGGGATTAAACTCGGTGCTGGCGGCCTAATTCGGGCTTATAGCAACACTACTACTGGAGCAATCCATCAAGCCGGCCTTATTCAACGGGTCAAACAGGCAACTCTCAAAATAACAGTATCTTATTCCCAGCACGATCCCCTTTTATACTACTTAAAAGAAAACCAACTTGAAGTAGCTGGTGAAGAATATGGCGTAAATGTTGTTACCAGCATTTATGTTAACGAAGACGAGCTAACAATGGTCAAGAAAAGTCTGACTGATCGTTTTAATGACCAATTACAAATTACCGAAGGACCGCACCGCTTTAATGAAATTCCATATACAAAATAGAAGGTCATTACGCTCAAGCAATTTACTCTTGAGTTCTAATGAACCTTTTATTTTTAATTATTTAACTGATCGATAATAGCTTACCCAAACAATTATTGCGAAAACGGTTAATAGGATAAATGCATGTTGTGTTCCTATCGCTGTTGCAATATTACGGTTAACATGCAAGTTAGCCTGACTGCTTGCAACAATCATCGCGACAACGGAAGTACCAATTGCACCAGCAAACTGTTGCAACGTATTTAAAATTGCGTTTCCTTGTGGTACATTTTCTTTTCCAATTACCGTTAATGCATTGGTCATTACACTCCCCATACACATTCCCATGCCAGCCATATAAAGGATATATATACAGGCAATAACAATATTGCTCAAATGACGAGCCATTAGGGTAAAAATTACCAATGATATTAAGCATAGGGTGATTCCAAATATAATCGGCCGGCGAGCACCGAAACGATCTAAAATCTGCCCGCCTAATGGTGCAAATACTGCCCCAGCAAATCCAGCGGGTAAAACAACCAGTCCTGCAACCATCGCTGTATTTCCATTTACTAATTGAATATAATTAGGCAATAAAAATGCAAAGCCAAGCGAAATTATCTGAGTTAAGAAGAAGCCGATCACATGTCCAGTAAATAAGTGATTTGTAAATAACCGTAATTGTAAGATCGGCTGACTAATCGTGAGGGAACGCCAGCTCAAGCCAATCATTCCTAATGCACCAATTAAAAGCGCACCACCAACCTTAATGCTAATAAAGTTCTGACTACCAAGATTGCTAAATCCTGTTACCAAACCGGTGAATAAACAAATAATCATTAGCATACTAAACAAGTCCACCCGCTGTCGGTTAATAACTGACTTTTGCACAACCCCCCATTCTCCTAAAATAAGCGAGAGGAACAATAATGGGAGTAACAAATAAAAGACCCACCGCCAATTAAGCTGACTGGCAACAATTCCGCCAAATGTTGGTCCGATAGCAGGGGCAATCCCAGTAATAAGGTTACCGATTCCCATCATAAGGCCAACTTTCTTTTGTGGTACCTGCTCCATAATAATATTAAACATCAGTGGTAGTGCAATTCCGGTTCCAATTCCCTGAATTGCCCGTCCCAATAGCAACAGACTAAAGGTCGGTGCAAAGGCATCAATAACAACCCCAGTAATAAATAAAAGATTTGCAGTCGTAAACAATGTTTTTGTTCTAACTGAACTTTTTAAGATTGCCGATAACGGTACAATAATTGCCACCAATAACAAGTATATTGAAGTCATCCACTGGACTGTATTGGTTGTAATCGCAAACTCCCGCATCAAAATCGGAAATGTAATATTCATCGCGGTTTCAACAATTACCCCGCAAAATGACATTAACCCCGTAGCAATAATCGCAGCAACTACTTTTGTTGGTATTTTTTCGTCATCCATTTAACCGCTCACTAACCTCCCGTAAAAATTGCTTAATTTTCTTAATGCTGTCTCCATCAAGACCATCAATTAAACGTATTTCACTTTGCTCAATATAATCATTTACAATTGGGATCAGCTTTTCCCCGCTACTGGTTAACGAAACTAACTTGGATTGCTGGTTTGTCGGTGAAGTTTGTCTTGTAACTAGGCCTTTTTTCTCCATCCGTTGTAGCAGAACAGTAGTTGTCGATCTTTTGATGTCAAATTCCCTTTCAATTTCCCGCTGAGCACAAGTATTTCCCGGGAAATGGTCTAAAAAATTAATAACTGACATTTGTGTACCCGTTAATCTATACTGTTGTGCAAATGCGTTCATTCGTTGATTTATCGTATTGTTAGCTTGCTTTATTAAGCGTCCCATTAACATACTCTTTCGCTCCTTATCAGCCTTGTTAGTCGACTAACATAAATTGTAAAGCACTTCTAATCCCTGGTCAATACCAAGTAAGGTCCCAACCACAAAAATGGCCTCTGAAGTCCGATAATACCGAACTTTAGAGGCCTAATTGTACTCGTGGAGGACAGTGCCATGCCCCCACGTTGATTCTATTCTATTTAGTTATGCCAATATTATCTCAGCAATATCAAGGATAACGATAATTCCAAGAATACTGCTTAAAAGCAATAAGATCTTCCTCGTATGCTGGTCATGCGCTTGCAGTTTTTGCCAATTCATCCCTGTATATGCAACTAAGATAAAGATACAGCCAATAATGCCATATATTCCAGAGTGAAAGCCACGATTATCAATAGAGTAGCTTGCTGCCATGAAAAGGCCGGCTGCAAATAGAAATCCCCATAAAATCTGTTTCTTATTCATTAAATCAGTACTTTCTCTTTCAAATCACTATTCTTGAAGATGGTAGTTATAACTGGCAACAATAATATTTTCCCGGGAATTTAATAATGCGCGCAGACGAACACTCGTCTGGTTATGCAATGCTAACTGCCATGGGTGCTTAGGGATAAACTGCGGCACGAGGACAGTGGTAGAATAATTTCTTGCCTCGGCTCGTTTAGCAATTACATCCACAAACCGTAATGTTGGTTTAGCAATTGACCGATATGAAGAATGAATATCTACGAAACGGACATCTGGATATTCTGCCTTAAATTCATTTGCCGTCTTATGTTCCTTCCCCGGATTCTCATCAAAGGAAACGTGCATTGCAATGACATAATCACCGATTGACCGTGCATAGTTAATTGCACCACGCGTTACCCGCGTCACGTTACCAACTAGCACAATGACCGTTGCACCATCATAATCGTGCAATTGAACTTTTGTCTTTTCAGCCACTCGTAACTGCGCAGCCACCTTTACATAGTGACGGTGAACAGCATGGAACATCCAAAGAAGAAGCGGCATGATAATTAGGTATGGCCAAACATTTGCAAAGTGCTGCCAAAAAAGGCAAACAACAAGAACAAAGGAAATCAATGCTCCAACTAAGTTAATGAATGCTTTTCCTAGCCAGAATCCTTCCCGTTCTCGGAACCAATGGATAATCATTCCTGATTGTGACAACGTAAATGGAACAAATACCCCAACAGCATATAATGGGATTAACATATTAGTTTGACCATGGAAAATCAAGATTAGGATAATTGCCCCAACGGCTAATGAAATAATTCCATTAGAGTAGCCTAACCGGTCTCCCCGATCCATAAATGCATGTGGCATGTACTTATCCTTCGCCATATTAAAAGCAAGAATTGGGAAAGCAGAGAACCCAGTATTAGCAGCCACAGCTAAAATCATCGCTGTTGAAAGCTGTAAAAGATAAAAGCCTAAGCCATGTCCACCAAAAATCTGGGCAGCCATCTGTGAGAGAATTGTCGTCCGTGAGTTTGGTACTACACCAAGATAAAAGCTAAAGAAGATAACTGCGATAAAGAAGAAGGCTAAGATAGCACTCATAATTGCTAACGTTGTCGACGCATTTTTCTCTTTTGGCTTATTAAAGTTTGGAACGGCATTACTTACTGCTTCAACCCCAGTCAACGATGAAGAACCCGCTGAAAAAGCCCGAATCAGTAAGACAAATGACATTCCAGAAACAGGGGTACCGTAATCAACAATTGCCCGATAATGAATATGACCGGTCACAATATTGTATCCACCCCAAATTACCATAATAATCATCATGATAACGAAGAAGTAAACAGGAATAGTTAAAAAGTTTGCACTCTCACTCATTCCCCGTAAGTTCATAAACATAATTAATAAGACAATGATAATTCCAAGGGGAATCGAAAATTTGTATAATGCTGGAATTGCTGAAGTAATAGCTTCAACTCCTGATGTCGTTGAAACGGCAACCGTCAGCATATAATCAACTAATAATGAACCACCAGCAAATAATCCCCCGTTACTTCCCCAGTTACGAGTAGCAACCACATAGGCGCCTCCACCACTAGGATAAGCATGAATGATTTGCTGATATGATAACGTGATTGCTAACAGGAGGATCAGCACAATTGCCGCAATTGGAATCGAATACCAAATTGCCGCTGCAGATAATGTTACCAGAACAGTCGTAATTTGTTCCGGCCCATATGCAACTGACGATATCGCGTCAGATGAAAGCATTGCTAATGCCTTAAATTTGGTTAAGTGTGTCTGCCCTTCATCAAGGGTCTTTAACGGTTTCCCGATTAAAACACGTTTCAAATAGCGCCACATACTATTTCTCCTTTAATTTTTTACACTTTTTAAATAGGTGACAATACTACAATTTATTAACTGAATTTGCAACCTACAAATCTGTTTATTAGTCTTTCTCTGGCATTTTTACTTTGGCATTTACTTTTTCCGCAACCGGATCGACTTTTTTCATTCGACTTGCAACTGCCCAGCGATAAAAGGCCAACGAAAAAATAATAATTACAACAAAATCCCATGGATACTTTAGCCAATCTCTACCGCCAAAACCTTCGCTTCCAATGAAAGAGATAATTGAAATAAAGACAAGGTAAGCAAGCATCCAGTAGCTATTGCGAAGATCACATAACCCAGATGCGTGACGATATTTAATCTCATAATAGAGGTAAATCGGCAATCCCAGTAAAATTACGCCAATCACTTGAATGGTAGTTGGCCACATTGTCCAATAAATTGCAAGACTCGTCAAGACAAACGCGAACGGGGCCAGCCAAGTCATAAATTGGGGATGAAATGGCCGTTTTAAATTGGCATCCATTTTACGCAATGAAATAACGGTTACGGGGCCAGTAAGATAGGCAATTAATGTCGAACCAGTAATTACCGTTGCTAGCAGGCTCCAATTTCTAAACAAGCTCACCATGATAACCGCCAGAATTAAGTCAACAACCATTGCAAAGCGAGGAATCATATAGCGCCGTTCTAATCGCCCTAACCACTGTGGCAAGTGGCCGGTGTGGGTCATTGCAGCTAGTGCCCGAGATGCAGTAGCAACAAAGGCGACTCCGGTTCCAAATGGGGACACAAAGGCATCCATATATAATAAAATAGCTAACCAGTTCATCCCAAGCAGAATGGCAATATCTGCAAACGGTGAAGTGTAATTAATCCCGTGCCATCCTTTTTGTGCCAACAAATTAGGATCAATTGCGCCAATAAAGGCAACCTGTAACATAACGTAAATCACTGCTGTAATTATCATTGATATCAAAACACCGCGAACGATATTTTTGTGGGGATGAATCATTTCTCCTCCCATATTAATTATCGTCTGAAACGCATCATATGACATGATAATTCCCGATACAGCAGCTGCCTCAAAGATTGAACGACTACCATAAGGCATAAATGTATTTACACTATGACCAAAATTTCCTGGATGAAAGCCAGCGAAGATTAGCATGGCAACTGTCAGTGTCGGCAACAGGACTTTAAAAATTGAAATTAAATTAGTAAAACGCGTCATTAACTTCACTGACCAAAAATTAATCAGTGTAAACACAAGCATAAAAATAAATACCACTAATAATCCTGGTGTCGTGATATTACCATTTTTCATAAAATGATGAGTCCAATTTGCCCATGTCCACGGCCAAGAACTCATGTATTGGACTGATGCCACAGCTTCCATCGGGACTAAAGTTATTAATGAAATCCAATTCGCCCACGCAGCAACAAATCCTAATAAAGGACCGTGGCTATACTGAGCGTAACGACTCATCCCCCCGCTTTCTGGAAACATTGCCCCTAATTCAACATAAGTAAGAGCGATGCTGATAATAATTATTGCTCCTAGGATCCATGAAATGATTGCTGCTGGTCCCGCAACCTTTGCAGCGGTTCCTGCACCAAAAAGCCATCCTGAACCAATCAAGGAATTTAGAGCAAGCATTACTCCAGAAAATAGCGTTATCTTCTGGAATTTCATTTTTTCCATTTTTTAGTTCCTTTCAATTATAGTTTTATTAAAAATTAATACTCATTTACTTTACCACAATTTAAGATTTTTAGATTAGTTTTATAGTTCAATAACTTTCACCGGATTGCCATATTTCTTTACTATTTGAAGTAAATCTGTTACCGCAAGAACTACAGTAGCGGTATTATCATTTGGATGACAGCCAATTTTCTGCCCAGGCCTAAGAATATCGGCGTCAACAACAAAAGTAACCTGGTGCTCTTCATCATTCATCAGGTTGAATGGAGAAACTGCCCCGCTAGTAATTTGCAATTTAGCCTTTAATTCTTCTGGGCGGGCAAACGAAAAACGACTAGTTGTCAAACGCTGCTTTAACTTTTTCATATCGAGACGCTTATTTTCTAACAGCGCCACCAAATAGTACCCGGTTTTATTTTTTAAGAACAGGTTTTTCGTGCGAATAAATTGGTAGTTTTGCACGTACTTATCAGCTTCTTTCGCTGTATAAACTGGCGGATGGTTAATGGTTTGATAATCGATTCCCTCATTATCCAAATAAGTATAAATAGTTGTTGCCTGTGTGCTCATTTTTCCTCCTAAAATAAAAAAAGATTCTAACATCTGAATGAGTTCAAACGTTAGAACCTTTCTGCCCACAAAATTAAAATTTAACCAGCTGAGATGAATTACATCATGCCGCCCATGCCGCCTTGTGGAGCTGCAGGGGCTTGGTTATTAGCATTTGGATCTGGCTTGTCAGCTACAACTGCTTCAGTAGTAAGAAGCAATGCTGATACAGAAGCAGCATTTTGAAGAGCAGACCGTGTAACCATTGTTGGGTCAACGATACCAGCCTTAATCATGTCTTCAAACTTACCGTCTGCAGCGTTGTATCCAATGCCTTCTTTTTCGTTCTTTAATTCATTAACAATAACTGAACCTTCAACACCAGCGTTTTCTGCGATTTGACGAACTGGAGCTTCAAGAGCAGCCTTAACAATATTAATGCCAGTTAATTCGTCACCTTCAGCGTTAATCTTGTCAAGAGCAGGAATAACGTTGATCAAGGCAGTACCACCACCAGGAACAAATCCTTCTTGAACGGCAGCACGAGTAGCGTTTAAGGCATCTTCAATCCGGTACTTCTTTTCCTTTAATTCGGTTTCAGTTGCGGCACCAACCTTAACAACTGCAACACCACCAGAAAGCTTTGCAAGACGTTCTTGGAGCTTTTCCTTGTCAAAGTCAGAAGTAGACTTAGCGATTTCTTGCTTAATTTGGTCTACCCGTTCTTGGATAGCTTCCTTTGAGCCGGCACCGTCAACAATTGTGGTAGCGTCCTTAGTAACTGTAACCTTGTTTGCTTGACCTAATTGATCAACAGTAGCGTCCTTAAGACTCATACCAAGGTCATCAGAAATAACAGTACCGCCTGTTAATACGGCAATGTCTTGAAGTTGGGCCTTACGACGGTCACCAAAGCCTGGAGCCTTAACAGAAACAACATTAAAGGTACCACGGATCTTGTTCAAAACAAGTGTTGGCAATGCTTCACCAGTAATGTCATCAGCAATAATCAAGAGAGCACGGCCTTCTTGAACAACTGATTGAAGCAATGGCAAAATATCTTGAATGTTACTGATCTTCTTGTCAGTGATCAAAATGTATGGGTTGTCAAGGTCTGCTTCCATCTTGTCGTTATCAGTTACCATGTATTGTGACATGTAACCACGATCAAAGCTCATTCCTTCAACAACGTCAACGCTGGTATCAACCCCACGAGAGTCTTCAATGGTAATAACACCATCATTACCAACCTTTTCCATCGCATCAGCAATTAACTTACCAACTTCGGGATTAGCAGCTGAAATAGAAGCGATTTGTTCGATATCATCCTTAGTCTTTACATCATGAGACATCTTCTTTAATGCTTCAACAGCAGTCTCAGTAGCCTTGTCAATACCACGACGAATACCAACCGGGTTTGCACCTGATGTAACGTTCTTCATTCCGGCATTTACAATTGCTTGCGTTAAAACAGTAGCAGTAGTAGTACCGTCACCAGCGATATCGTTAGTCTTTGAAGCAACTTCGGAAACAAGCTTTGCACCCATATTTTCAAAGTGGTCTTCTAATTCAATGCTCTTAGCGATTGTAACACCATCATTAGTAATAGTAGGTGTACCATAGCTTTGTTCCAAAACAACATTCCGTCCCTTTGGACCCATTGTTGTCTTAACAGTATCTGCTAATTTGTCAACACCACTGAGCATTGCGCTCCGTGCGTCTTCAGAAAACTTAATTTCTTTTGCCATTTATGTCACCTCAAAATTAAATTCAATTTATTTAAAAGAGACGATGAAAGAACTATATCCTTTTGTCTCAAACTTTTAATTTGTATATTTAACTATTCAACAATTGCTACTAAGTCCTTAGCATGAACAACTAAGTACTTTTCACCATCATATTCGACTTCGTTACCTGCGTACTTGTCAAATAATACGCGGTCGCCTTCCTTAACAGCTGGAGCAAGCTTTTGTCCGTTTTCTAAAGTACGACCTTCTCCAACGGCAATAACCTTTCCAGTAGTTGGCTTTTCCTTTACATTGGAAGCAAGGACAATTCCACCAACTGTCTTTTCTTCTTCAGTTTCAGCTTTTAGAACAACGCGATCTCCTAATGGCTTTAACACGTTAATCCCTCCATCTTGTTAATAATTTTATTTTTAGCACTCAAAACCCTTAAGTGCTAACCACATGTTTAAATATAACATGTTCTCCCCAAAATGCAACAGAAACACTTTGACTTTTTTTGACCATCTATTAAAAATAATAAGATAAAAGTTTTTTAAATGTATAACTATTAACAAAATAGTAGATAAAAAGCATTAGTTTACCGCTTTTAGTAAACCAATGCTTGATAATTTTATTCAACTGAGTCTTCAGTATAGTTTTTAATAAAGTAGATCAACGTTTGAAGTTCGTTTGTTAAATCAATATTTTGAACTTGAACATTCTTTGGAACAGATAAACGAACTGGCGTAAAGTTAAGGATACCTTTTACACCGGCTTCAACTAATTGGTCGGCAACATGCTGAGCTTTAATACCAGGAACCGTTAAAATAACAACATCAATTTGCTGTTCTTTTAACTGCTTTACCATATCCTCAGATGGGTAGATAGGAATACCGCTCTTAACAGTATTTGCATATTCTGGCTTAGTATCGAAAGCAGCACTAATCCGTAAATTAGTATCTTGATGGAAGTTAAAGTTTAACAAAGCACTTCCCAAACTACCAACCCCTACTAAGGCAACACTAACTAATGAGTCTTGATGTAAAATCCCCTTGAAAAACTTTAATAAGCTCTCAACATCATAGCCGTATCCCCGCTTACCTAATTCACCAAAATATGAAAAATCACGACGAATAGTTGCTGAATCAACTTGAACCGCTTCTGAAAGTTCGGTTGATGATACCCGTTGCTTATTTGCATCCTTTAATACATTTAAATAACGGAAATATATCGGCAACCGTTTCGCAGTTGCGCGCGGAATCTTTTTATTTGCCATTCTACTTTTGTTCCTCCTAAATTAGTCCTTTATAGCCTAAGCTGCCAACTAACTACCAGGCTTTAATAAGGACGACATTACCAATCTTTACTTTATGAAATTTAAGTCTGAGTATATTCTAGCAATTAAACCTTTTTTTGTGAACTAAAATACAAAAATATTTTCAACTTTTTATTTAAAATTAAAATCTGCTAAAATAAAACTGTATCAAATTCAAGTAATTAAATGAGGTTTCAATATGTTACTTTTACAGACAAATGACGTTGTACGCCGGTTTGGCGCGGACGTTTTATTTCACAATATGAACATGCAAATCCAAGAGCATGGCCGGACTGCCCTTGTTGGTCGTAACGGTGCCGGTAAAACAACCTTATTAAAAATGATTGCCGGAATCACAGAACCGGATGAAGGAACTATTACTAAAGTCAAAGACCTGACAATCGGTTACCTTGCCCAGGATCAAGGGCTGGATAGTCAAAATAGTATCTGGACAGAACTAGATACTGTTTTTGCCCCTTTACATAAGATGGAAAAACAGATTCATGACTTAGAGCAGCAACTCGCTGACCTTGATAGTTCCGATAGTAATTATCAACAAATTCTTTCTACGTATGATAATCTACAAACAACCTTTAAAAAGCAAGGCGGGTTTGAATATGAATCTCGAATGCGCGGAATCCTGCATGGCTTTGGCTTTGGTGAAGATAGCTATACCACCCCGATCAATTCCCTTTCAGGAGGACAAAAAACTAAACTAGCCCTTGCTAAAATTCTCTTACAGGCACCAGGGCTATTAATTTTGGACGAACCAACTAACCACCTTGATATGAATGTCCTCTCATGGCTAGAGGATTATCTCAAGAGTTATCAAGGTGCATTGCTAATTGTTTCTCACGACCGTTATTTCTTAGATCGGGTTGTTAGCGATGTCTATGATCTCGATAATAAAACCTTAACGCACTATACCGGTAACTATACGCAATTCGTTAAGCATAAACAGGAAAGATTGCAAGCAGAATGGAAACACTATGATCAGCAACAAAAAAAGATTGCTAAGCTAGAAGACTTTGTCAATCGAAATATCGTCCGTGCTTCCACCACCAAGCGGGCACAGGCGCGGCGAAAGCAATTAGAAAAGATGGAACGGCTTGACCGGCCCGAAACTGATGATAAGTCGATCCACTTTCAATTCCATTCTGAAAAAGATAGCGGAAATGAAGTTCTTGATGTAGAGCAGGCAAAAGTCGGCTACAATGAACAAGTGCTTGCCGGCCCACTGTCATTTAATGTTCGGAAGCCGCAACGAGTTGGTATCATTGGTCCAAATGGTATTGGTAAATCGACTTTACTCAAGTCAATTCTCCATAAGATTCCTTTAATTAGCGGTACCATTAAACTTGGTGCTAATCTTGATATTGGTTACTACGATCAGGAGCAGCAGCAATTACACCCTAATAAAACGGTGCTTGAGGAAGTATGGGATGACCACCCAGAGGTACCAGAAAAGGATATCCGTTCCCTATTAGGTAGTTTTCTCTTTGTCGGGGATGACGTTTACAAAGTCGTTCATGACCTATCGGGTGGTGAAAAGGCGCGCCTAGAGTTAACCAAATTATCATTTAAAGCGATTAATTTTCTTATTCTTGACGAACCGACTAACCACCTTGATATCGACAGTCGGGAAGTCTTAGAAAACGCAATTAACGAATTTAGCGGCACTGTTCTATTTATTTCACATGACCGTTACTTTATTAACCAGGTTGCAACTGATATTTTGGCAATGGAGCATGATGGTATTAAACATTATGAGGGCAACTATGACGATTACTTAATTGCCAAAGAAAAAGAAGGGGCAAATGATGTCGCTCCTGCTAGCGCTGCCAACACCGGCAAGGCGCCAGCTGGCAAGCAATCTTACCAGCAAAGCAAAGAGCAGCAGCGTGCCCGACGGAAGATCCAGCGTCAGGTTGATGATTTAGAACAGCAGATGGCAAAATTAGAAGAGGAACAAACCACTATTCAGGAACAAATGAGCCAGCCAGAAGTTGCTACTGATATCGGAAAATTAACGGACTTGCAAAAGCAGCTTGATGAGTTATCAGCAAAATCAGAAGAAGTAGAATTAGCATGGACTGAAGCTGCAGAAAAGCTAGAGGAATTTGATAAAGAAAATTAAAATAAGGACTAAAAAAGACCAAAATTGGCTAAAAAGCTGATTTTGGTCTTTTTTAAACTCCTGCAAGAATTGTATTGAGAGAAGCCGAATTAATTTTCAATCTCTATTCTATTTTTGTCTAAACTTACGGGTATTTTCCGCCAAATGAACAAGGTTACGTAAGAAATCATGAGTTGAAGCCTCGTAGTTATACTTTTTACCTAATTCATAAATATATCCATTAATATAGTCAACTTCCGTGGGGCGGTTTTTACTCATGTCTTGATACATTGATGGATAATGGAGCGGATTAGTAACTTCACTGACATACTTAATTGTTTGCCATTCTTCCTCACGGGTACTTAATAGCTGAACACCTGCACGTTCTGCAACATCAAATGCTTCATTAATTAATTGTTTGCCAAGTTTTTCTGCGCCATCATAATCAATGAACTGCCCCATTTGAATTTCAAAAAGGGTACAAATAGTATTAATAACTGAATTGAAGACTACCTTTGTCAGCAAAGTGCCGGCAAAATTATCATTAAGATGCGGATTAATATTAGCTGTTGTAAAATCAGCGACAATTTCCTTTACACGGGCATCAGGTTCGCCAACTTGGGGCGCTAAGTTAATTGAACCGGCACCTGGTTTCCCAATAAAATCAACATCCCCTGCCTTATTGAGGACCGTTCCGATTAAACAAGTACCGGCAACTACGTGTTCTTTAGGAAAGTATTGGTTAATCTTTTCAATATGCCCCATTCCATTCATTCCAGAAAAGACATATTGATGGTCAGGGTGAAAGAAATGTGCGCTGCGGTTCAGCAGGTCACTAAGCGTCATTTGTTTTGCAAAGACAATAAATACATCTGGGTCGCCATCGTACTCTTCAGGTGAATAAATACTAATCGGTACAAGGTGACGGTTCTCATGATCGCGAGAAACATACACGCCCCCTTGTTCCTTAATCGTTTCAACCTGCGGGGCCCAGTTATCAACAAAATCAACCTTCGCACCCGCAAGTTCTTGAAGCAGCACACCAAAGCGCAATCCCATTGCACCTGCACCTAAAACAGTATATTTTAATGCCATAATTTTTCCTCCTTCTAATTAAAAAGATTCAACTTAGCAATTCGCTCAACAGCTTCAACTAATCGTTCTGGTTCAATCAACAGTCCGATCCGTACGTAGCCTTCACCGTGTGTTCCAAAGCCATTACCTGGCGCCACTGCAACCCCGGCTTTATCTAATAACAGATCTGCAAAGCTTTCGCTGGTATAACCGGTTGGAACCGGCATCCAAGCATAGAATGTACCTTGGGGAACAAATGCATGCCAGCCAATTTTTTCTGCAGCATTAATGAACGCATTCCGCCTCTCTTCATAGCGAGCAACAATTTCTGTAATTGCCGCATCTCGTGCCGGTAGTGTCAGGGCATCAATGGCCGCTTTTTGTAAGGCGGGAAAAAGACTAACAAATAAATGATCTTGGATAAGATTTAATGCTTCAATAATATCCTCATTACCGACTGCAAAAGCAATCCGCCAGCCAGCCATGTTAAAAGTCTTAGAAAAGGTATAAAATTCGATTCCCACATCTTTAGCACCCGGTGTTTCCATAAAACTAACAGGAGTCTGACCGTCAAACCCGATGGCACCATATGCAAAATCACTAATGATTCCCACATGGTACTTTTTCGCCCAGGCCACTAACTTTTGGTAAAACGCAGGCGTTGCAACTGCCCCTGTTGGATTATTAGGATAGTTAAGGTAAAAGAACTTAGCTCGTTGGGCAACTTCGTCCGGAATCGCATCCAAATCTGGTAAAAAATTATTTTCTGCTAGCAAGGGGACAGTCGCAAACTTAACCTTTCCTAAAGCCGCTCCTGATAGATAATCTGGATAACCCGGATCCGGAAGAAGCAGGGTATCGCCAGGATTCATCAATGCCCATGGCAACTCCACTAAGCCGATCTTTGAACCGCCCAAGATTGCTACTTCCTTTTCCGGGTTAAAACTAGCACCATACTTTTCATGATAAAACTTAGCCGCTGCTTCCTTAAAAGCCGGCAGGCCACGAAAGAGCGAATACTTATGTGTCTGGGGATCGGCAACCCATTTTTGCGTACTCTTGACAATATAGTCTGGTGTCGGTTTATCGGGATTACCCTGACCAAGATTAATGACATCCATGCCTTCTGATACTTTTTTATTAACCTTCGCAACTAAATTTGCAAAAAATTGTTTAGGCAGTGTATCTAGTAATTTAGATTGTTCAAAATTCATTTTTCTCATTTCCTTCCTAATGATAAAGTTCTGGACGCCGATCTTTAAATACCGGGATTGGTCCGCGGACTTCTGCCAGCTTTTCTAAGTCAACTTCAGCATAACTTACTCGTTCTTCTTCTCCCGCATCACTGATAATATTTCCAAGAGGATCGATAACTAATGAGTGTCCATTAAAGTCATTATCTAAATCTGTGCCGACCCGATTAACCGCAACAACAAAGGCCTGGTTCTCAATTGCACGGGATTGAAGCATTATCTTCCATTGCTTAATCCGACTGCTAGGCCATTCTGCTGGAAAATATAAAATATCAGCACCGTGACGGGCAGTCGTGCGGACCCATTCCGGAAAGCGCAGGTCATAGCAAATAAAACTCGCACTAGGAATTCCAGCTAACGCAAAGTGGCTTTCCTTTACCCCTGCCTTCAAATATTGATTTTCATCCATTAAGCCAAATAAATGAACCTTGTCATAGGTACCGATTAACTGTCCGGTTTGGTCATAAATATAACTCGTATTATAAAAAGAAGTTCCACGCCTAATCGCTACTGACCCGCCAACAATATTAATTTTATTCTCAAGCGCTAACTTGCTAAGAAACTGCTGCGTCTTTTGACCGTTATTGTCGGCAATATCTTTTAATTTATTTAATGCGTAACCGGTATTCCACATCTCCGGTAAGACAATAATATCTGCGTGGTGATCAGCAGCTGCTTTAATCGCTCGCGCAGTTTTTTGATAATTTGCTTCTGGTAATCCTAATTGAATATCCATCTGCGCCAACGCAACTTTTCGCTTCATCACTTTCACCTCCATAAAAAAATACCCATCCTTAACAAAATAAGGACGAGTATTTTCGCGGTGCCACCTTAATTTACTACCCACTCACATGGATAGCCTCAGGAAGTTCATGTCAAACTTCGATACTTGATAACGGATATCAGCCGCTAACCGCTTAGTTATCCCTCACGATTACTGTATTTTTTAAGACCATCTTCAAAGCATTTTGTAATTTTCTCACACCAGCCGAAAACTCTCTTAATACGCCATTACTTTTACTCATCTTAAACGATTTATATTTAACTGTTGTTCGTATTCTAATTTAATTTTAATTATTTGTCAATCGTTTTTTAATTAGCAATAAAAATTAATTGGACTTGACAAAAGCTCATTCTCCCGCTTAAAATTTTAGTTGTAGATAAAAGTAGGTCAGTCCAGGAACGATAGCCATCGACTGCAAGCTATCGCCAGTACCGAAGCCCTGCTACGACTTTAATAATTTCTAATAATAAAATAATTTAAAAGTGTAAAGTGCGTCTTTAAACGAGAATGGTACCGCCATAATTGGTGTCTCGGTTAAGGACGCTTTTTGTTTTCTGAAAGGAGTTTGCCATGACTCATAAAATTCAAAAAGTAGTTGTCAAAATTGGGACCAGCAGCCTTGTCCTTCCCAACGGAAAAATTAACCTTCGAACGATTGATCAACTTTCATTTACCCTCGCGACCCTCAACAACCAGGGTTACCAACTTATCCTTGTTTCTTCAGGGGCAATCGGGGTCGGTCTCGCCAGTTTAGGATTAAAAGAACGCCCTGCAGCAATAGAAGAACAACAGGCCCTAGCATCTATCGGTCAAGCAGCTTTAATGAGAATCTACTCACAACGATTTTTAGATTATCAAACTCATGTGGCACAGCTTCTCCTTACCCGCGACGTCCTTGCTTATCCTGTTAGCCGTCAACATACGCTTAATACAATCACTACCCTGCTTAAGCAAAATGTTATTCCAATCGTCAATGAAAACGACCCCGTTTCGGTTGATGAGCTTGACCACCATACTACCTTTAGTGATAACGATGAGCTTTCTTCACAGGTAGCCGTTGCAATTGACGCGGACCGGTTAATTGTTCTTTCCGATATCGACGCCCTCTATGATAAAGATCCACATAAATTTAGTGATGCTAAAATTATCAATAGGGTTCCTATCCTAACCCCAGAAATTAAAAGTGCCGCAAGCGGAAGCAGTACCAGATTCGGCACAGGTGGAATGGTAACTAAATTACGGGCAGCAGCGACGATGATGAAAGCAGGCAAACAAATGATTTTGTGCAACGGTCGCGACCCGAAAATTCTCTTTGATATCTTTGACGGACAGACTATCGGAACCTGTTTTGGCAAATAGGAGGTCATTATAATGAATCAGAATTTAATTACTATTGGAAAAAAAGCCCAAAATGCAGCAAATAAACTAGCTTTAATGGACACAGCGACAAAGAATAAAGCATTGCTCCAACTTGCTGATGACTTAATCAAAAATAAGGATACGGTCATTGCCGCAAACCAGCAGGACCTAGCTAATGCTACAACAATGCCTGCTAAATTTACCGATCGTTTAATGGTCAATGCCAAGCGGATTGAAGACATGGCTAACGGTCTTCGCTCAATTGCGGACTTAAACGACCCAACTGCACAAATTGATAAGGGCTGGGTTACCAAGGATGGCTTACAAATTCTTCAACGCCGGGTACCATTAGGTGTAATCGGGATTATCTTTGAAGCACGGCCAAATGTAACCGTAGATTCCACCGGATTAACATTTAAAAGCGGTAATGCTGTTATTTTGCGTGGCGGAAAAGAAGCTTTACAGACTAATACGGCCTTAATAAAAATTCTTCGCGAGTCTTTACAAAAACAAGCATTACCGGTTGATGCCGTACAGCTTATTACCGATACCAGTCATGCGGTTGCTGATGAGATGATGAAACTTACCGACTACATTGATGTTTTAATTCCGCGGGGTGGTCGTAATCTGATTCAACGGGTCGTAACAACTGCGACCGTTCCAGTTATCGAAACCGGGGCGGGTAACTGTCATATCTATATTGATAAAGATGCTGATTTAACAATGGCAACCGATATTACCGTCAATGCAAAAGTGCAGCGTCCCTCTGTTTGCAATGCCGCCGAAAAGTTGCTCATTCACCGCGACGTTGCAGCTAAATTTCTGCCTACTATTGCCCAAGCTTTAATTGATCACGGAGTACAATTACGGGGAGATACCGACGCTTGCAAATTAGTACCGGCTATTCATCCCGCAACTGATGAGGATTGGGCAACGGAATATAATGACTTGATCATGACGGTTAAAATTGTTGATTCGCTTAACGATGCAATTAACCATATTAATCACTATAGTACCCACCATTCCGAGGCGATTATCACCAATGACATCACTCGGGGACGTTACTTCCAGCAAGCGATTAACTCTGCCTGCGTTTATGTCAATGCTTCTACTCGTTTTACTGATGGTGGTGAATTTGGCTTTGGCGCTGAAATTGGCATTAGCACGCAAAAGCTTCATGCACGGGGACCAATGGGGCTGCAACAATTGACAACAATTAAATATGAGATTACCGGTACCGGTCAAGTCCGCAAATAATTTTGGAGGTTTTTATAATGAAAGTTACAATCATTGGCGTTGGCAACATGGGAAGCGCAATTATTAAGGGATTAACCCACACTCAAAGTTTTACTCTTAGTGCAATGAATCCGGTTAACCCACGTGTTACTAGACTTGCAGAAACGCTTAATTTTAAACTTGTCAATACGAGTAGTGAAGTTGTTAACCTCTCACCTGATGTTGTGATTCTAACAACGCCTGCGCCAGTCACAGCAGCCGTCGCAAAAGACTTAGCCGTTCTTAATGACGATACTATCTTTATCTCTGCTGCGGCTGGTATCACTCACGAAACACTAGCAAAGGCACTTCCTAATAAAGTAATTGCTAATATCATCCCTAATACGCCAGTCGAAGTTAATGCCGGAACAATTGGTCTTGCTTTGCCTGCCGAGATTCCAACTGAGGCACTTTCAAAGGTTATGACCGTTTTAGATAGCCTTGGCGATGTAATTGAGGTTCCAGAACGGCAACTAGATATAATCGGAGTTGTCGGTGGTTGTGGCCCAGCATTTGTTGATGTCATGATGGATGCGATGAGTGATGCGGCCGTAAAGCACGGTCTTGACCGCCAAACGGCATATCAAGTTATCGCTAGTATGGTAAAAGGAACTGGAGCACTTGCTTATGATAGTAAAATTGCCCCATCCCTCTTACGTGACCAGGTAACATCACCAGCAGGAACAACAATCAAGGGTGTCGAAGCCTTAGAAAAACATGGTTTCCGTTATGCCATTATGGATGCTGTAAATAAAGCAAACAGTGAAAAATAAAAAATTTAGGAGAGAAATAAAAGCCAACTTGGGACCTATTATTTCTCTCCTATTTTTGTAAAAAAAACTGTTTAATTATTATCGTTAATCCGTTCAAACATCAAACCTGGTACTGCATTTAGGTCTAATCCCGCGCGATCGCCATGTTGATAGTTAACATAACCAGCGGCCCCAATCATCGCCGCATTGTCACCACACAATTTTAGCGGTGCTTGGAGCATCGTTACATCAGGATGATACTTTTTCATATCATGGTCTAAACGGGCCCGCAGTCCATGATTTGCGGCTACTCCCCCCGCTAGAATCAGTTGTTTTACTGGATAATCATCCAATGCCCGCATCGTCTTTTCAGCAAGAACATCGATTACGCTTTGTTGAAAACTAGCAGCAAGATCATATTTATTTAACTCTTCACCGCGTTGATCAGCATTATGAACCGTATTGATAAAAGCACTTTTCAGCCCGCTAAAACTAAAGTCATAGTTTTCCTCTTTTTCCATTGCACGTGGAAAATGGAAGCTGTCCTCACCTTTCGCTGCCCATTCGTCAATTGTTTTTCCTGCTGGATAATTGACGCCTAGTACACGGCCAATCTTATCATAAGCTTCACCAGCCGCATCATCGCGCGTCTCGCCAATGATTTGGTATTCGTGTTCTGCTGGCATATAAACTAGTTCCGTATGCCCACCAGAAACCAGTAAGGCCATTTGTGGATATTTAAATTCACCAACATACCGAGCAGCATAAATATGTCCTGCCATATGGTTAACCGGAACTAACGGTAAGTCATGAGCCCACGCAATTACCTTAGCTGCCGTCACACCAATTAACAATGAGCCGACTAATCCCGGACCATACGTTACTGCAACAGCGTCTAAGTCATCATAGTCTACAGCTGCCTGTTCCAAGGCTTCATCTGTACACTTGGTAATCTGCTCAATATGATGGCGACTAGCTACTTCAGGTACTACTCCGCCAAAACGCTGGTGGCTATCAATTTGCGTTGCTACAATATTTGAAAGAATTTTCGTGCCGTTTTCAATTACTGCAACACTTGTTTCATCACAGCTTGATTCAAACGCTAAGATTAATGTGCGTTCAGTCATAATAAATTACTTTCTCCTCTACCTAAGTAAATTTGCTTGCATATCAACTGCATCTTCATGGTTATCCAGGTAATAACGCGGTTTAATGTGCTGGTTGCGAAATCCTAAATTTTCATATAAACGACGAGCCGAGATATTATTTACCCGCACTTCAAGGCTCATCGAATGCAGTTTTAGATGGCGGGCATAATTTTTTGCAGTCAAAATAAGGTACGTGCCGATCCCCTTATTTTGATAACTCGGTGTGATACCAATATTAGTAATATGAAGGTCATAATGATACCAATCAACGGCCGTGCCAATAAAACCAACAATTCGCTGGTCATCCTCAATTACTAAATAAAGCCGATCACACGGACGTTGCAGCTCAATCCGAAAAGCAGCATAACTCCAAGGAGCCTTGCCGTATATTTTTTCCTCTATCTCCACTAAGGACTGTATATCAGGTTCCGATGCCATTCGCACTACATACTGATGACCAGATACCATTACAACCCGGCGTGTAAAGTCAAGGATTGGCCGCTTATTAGGGTTCGTCGTATTGACAAACCATTCTTTAAACTTCTCGAACATAATTCTTTCTTGTTTCTCCAGGATGAAGTTTCTGCCAATTAGCTTCTGCTTCGGTAATCCGCAAATAATGAGGAACAAACGGATCAATTTCTTTAACCGGTTCTTCTAGTTGACCTGCAAGAGCCAATTGGTAAGTTGATGGAATACTATAAGGACGTGGTAATAAAGTCACATTTGGCGGTAATTGATCATACTTTGCTCGAATTTTATCAGTCATGTGACCAACTAAAACAATCTGCTGATTTAACTGGGCAAGTTGGTCAAGTAAAACATCAATTCCCAAGTGCTGATCTTCTATTTTATTTACTAGCTTGCCATTCTCCCATTGGTAAGTACCAGCAAACACATTTCCTCGCCGTGCATCAAAGAAAGGAACAATAATAGCTGTGGATGTCGGAACAACATTACGTGCTAACACTGCTAAACTCGACACCCCAACTAAGTCAATTTCTTCTGTATCAGCCAACACCTTGGCAGTCGTAACTGCAATCCGTACTCCAGTATAAGAACCAGGCCCCTGTGCGACCACTACTCGGTCAATATCCGTTGGCTGCCATTGAACTACTTTAAATAGCTTACTAATTGCCGGCATCAAATAAATACTGTGATTTCGAACCATGTTTAGCGTTGTTGTTGCCAGTAACTGCTTATCCTCAACCAACGCCACGCTCATCGGGTGGTTAGATGTATCAATGGCAAGTATCTTCATTTCAATCAATCCTTTCAATCATCTTACATCTTATCATACTAGGTACGTTATGACTGCTTTTTGCTTTTATTTTGCTATTCTAAAAATAAAAAGACGCATTAGCAGATATTCCCTGCCAATACGTCCCGCAATGTATTTAGCTTACCAGCTCCCGTTTTCACCGCTATCACCACCATCATAACTGTCACCATCTGAATCATCGTTATTGCCAAAGAAAGCTAAAATTGCAACTAATGCAAATAGAATGCCTAATAAAATTTTACCAGTCCGCTTTAAAAGCTTAACTGCTTGCGCTTTAGATTCATCATTTTGTGCAATCCTAATGCTGATAAAAATTAAAATTAGGGCAATTACTATACCGATAATTGCATATATGATATACGATCTTGTGCTTTGCTTTTTTGCCCTGTACTATTATTCAATTTATTACTCATTGACGATACCATTGCCATGACTCCAGTATCAAAGTCCTCATCACGGAAATTGTTTTTAACATCAGTAGTTAAAATTGTATCTAAATATCCTCGGGGAAAGATAGTTTTTAAACTAGAGCCAGTCTGTAACCGAACCTTCCGATCATCAACAGCAATTACTAACAAGACTGTTTTAGTTCGAAAACGATGGTTAGCGTAGTAGCGGTGAGCAACCGAACCGATCGACTTGCCATCAGTCGTATCAATCGTCAAAACAAAGATTCGGCCTTGCTTCAAATGGTGATTTTTATTATTTATCCGATCAATCGTTTTCTGTGATAAAACATCAGCCTGGTCATCAACATTTTGGCCTTGATTTCACATAGCAGCACTTGCTGTACTACTAGCAGTAAAAGCTACCCAACCTACTATTAAAACTACTGTAGCTAACAATAGTTTCTTTACTAAATGGTATATTTTCATTTTTTCCTCCCACGCAAAAAGGATGTACTAACAGAATATTCTCTGTTAGTACATCCCCCGATGTGTTATTTCAATTACTAGTATTTTCTGCTTTTTTCGTTAATACGTCAAGCTCTTTTTCTAACTATGCCATGCCAGTAATTCACTAATCAATACATTTTGTTAATTTATTCTTTAATAAATAGTCACAGTAAGTATAATTATCCATCTAAACTTTTAAAAATATGGGTATACACTTTCTAGTATTAATATAAAATCAATGCCAGCTTTTCTATACGCAAAAAGGACAACTGCTGCCCTTATGTTTTACAATCAATTCACCACAAAAATCATGTAAAGAAGGTTATGTAGATGTCCCAAAACAATTTTATCTTAAGTCTCCTTGAAATTAAAGGCCCTAATATTCGAATAATTGATGTGATTGACTTGCCAGCCTCTAGTCCGGCAGATCAAGAACATACTAAGTTGATTAAAGCTCGGCTTTCTTATCCTATTAAGCAATGCAGACACTGTGGATTTGCGGCGGTTGTTAAAAACGGCTTCCGTAAAGCCTATGTTCACCTTCCAAGTTTAAATGGTATTCACTATGAACTTGAATTGTGGAAACAGCGTTACTATTGTCGCCAATGTCAGACTACT